>Ga0070741_10011283_pt1 | contig 16555 bp, 8 predicted proteins | sample Coa_R1_4_FD_66440 | JGI IMG/M metagenome (GOLD analysis project Ga0070741, IMG submission 66440) | Surface soil microbial communities from Centralia Pennsylvania, which are recovering from an underground coalmine fire - Coalmine... | ecosystem: Environmental > Terrestrial > Soil > Unclassified ...
TGGTGTTATTAAAGAGGTCGAAATTCGCGTGATTGAGGACATTGAACACTTCCACGCGCAGTTCGCCCATCAGCCGCTCGCGAAGTGGAACCTGCTTGAACACCGACGCATCCAGATTGACTACGCCCGGCCGGCGGAGAATGCCGCGACCGGTCTGGCCGAACGTGCCGATCGCGTTGGGTGTGAACGCGGCAACGTTGAACCATTGCCTGATGGCATCCACTCCCGCGGGACGCGAGGCATTCGACAGCACCTGGTCGCAAGTATCGTTGCCGACGCCGGACAGCGAGTTATCCGCATTGCTGCGGCAAGTGAACGGGAAACCGGTGCGCGCCGTCAGGATGGAGTTGACCTGCCAGCCGTTCGCCAGCGCCCGCACGGCGCGGTTCGCCGTCGCGACCCGCGGCAGGTCGTACAGTGCCGTGGCTTTAAAGCTGTGGCTGTTATCGAAATCGGCCGGTCCTTTATCGAGGTTGATGTTGTACGGATTCCGCGGCGCCTCGCCGAGCGAGCCGCCCAGCAGTCCGGACGAGTTAACGTCGAGATCCTTCGACCAGGTGTAATTGGCGAGCAGGGTCAGACCGCGCGCCGGCCGCTTCGTGAGCTGAATCTGCAAGCCGTTGTAAGCGCCGTGGCCATATCCGGTCGCGAGCGTGACCCCGTTCAAGCCCTGATAGGGACGGCGGGCGGGCTCATTTGCCAGCGTCGAGCCGGGTCCGTAGACAGCCGCATTCACATTGAGCGCCGAAATCGAGCCGAGAAAGTGATTCCCGATGTAGGCGACCGATACGGCCGTGTCGGCTCGAAGCTGCCGCTCGACGGTGAGGTTCCAGCTCTGCGTGTAGCCGGGGCGCGTCGAAGGATCGAAGACGTTTACGGACAGGTTCGCGGGGAACTTGTATGCGGCCAATTGCGCGCCTTTGGGTGGAGTGAACGGGAACGGCACGGTGCCCGCGTAGCCGGCATACGGATCGCCCGTGCTGGGCGGCGAGGAGATGCTGATCGAGACGGCGCGCGTGGGCACGGCATTCGACCACGTACGCAGCAGGCCAAAGGTCTCGGCGCCCATCTGGTACAGTCCGTAGCCGCCGCGCACGATTGTGCGGCCGCCGCCGGTCACGTCCCAGGCGAAGCCAACGCGCGGACCGAATTCCTTCCAGTGATTATGAAAGATCGAGTCAGGAATACCCGGGTCGCCGGAGAACACCAGGCTGGAGGGCGCCAGCGGAGCGATGGTCGAATGCGCGCCCGGCACGAAGCCCATTATCACGCCGTCGGCATCGTGCGCCGGAATCCACGGATCGTAGCGCATGCCGAGGTTGAGCGTCAGGCGACGGCTCACTTTCCAGTCGTCCTGCACCCAGAGGTCGAACAGGGTCGAGACGAATAGTTGCGGAGCCGTGCTGCCCTGCGTGAACGTGGTGGGCAGGCCGAGCAGCAGGCTGCCGATGGCGTCGCCGGAACCTTTCACCGCGGCCGAGCTGGTGCGCGCGGTATTGAACGTCCAGGCGCCGTTGACGTCGCCGAGGTTGAGCGCGTACTCGTGATTGTGGCGCAGGCTGCCGCCGAACCGGATGAAATGGCTGCCCGCGGCATGGCTCACGCTGTTCGAGTATTCGGCCACCGACGGGTTGAAGTTCAACCCCCGTGAGGAGAACAGCCGCGTGTACCCCGTCAGGGTGATGAAGATTGCCGGATTCGGACCCTCCATGGCGGGTTTCACGTTCGCGCCCAGGCTCTGCATGGTAGCGGGCGCGTTCGCCGCCTCCGTGCGGAACGTCTGCAGGTAATTAAAGTTGCTCTCCATCACCCACGACGGGCTGAACGTGTGGGCCTCGGTGACCAGGACGGTCTTGTTCCAGAACGTGTCGGCGCCGAAATATCCGGGGAGGGAGGTGACATCGCGCTGGAAGAAGTTGCGGTCCTGGAAGTACCGGCCGGACAGATGATCCTTGTCGCTGACCACGTAATCGATCTTGAGCATGTACTGCGAATCATCCTTATTCGCCGCCGGCGCCATCAGGATCGTATTCACGCCGATATTCGGCAGCGGCATCGTGGCCAGCAGTTTGGCGCCGATCGGATCCCAACGGCTCTGCGGGATCACGTCGTTCGGGAACGGCTGCCCGGTCTCCGGATCGATAATCGCGTGTCCGGTCGCCGTGAAATCGCCATTGTGCTCCGCCACGCTGGGAACGGTTCCGGTGACGGGGCTGGGACTGCCGCGCTTGTTCATCCCCTGATACGACCCGAAGAAGAACAGGCGGTTCTTGCGGATCGGGCCGCCGAAAGTGGCGCCGTACTGGTTCTGCTTGTAGACCTCGGTATCGATGCTGAAGAAATTCCGCGTATCCATGGCGTAGTTGCGCAGAAATTCGAACACCGATCCGTGGAACTGGTTCGTGCCCGAGCGCGTGGTGAGCTTGATGACGGCGCCGCCGCCGCGATTCTGCGCGCTGAAGTTCGACGTCAGCGCGGTAAACTCCTGCAGCGTGTCGGGATTGGGCAGCGTGGGCGCCGATCCGAAATTCCGATTCGTATAGGCGCCGCCGTCCAGGGTCCAGTTGTTGTCCGTAGGTCGAAAGCCGTTCACGGCCAGCCCGGTATTGTCCTGCTGTCCGGGAATCGTAGCCGTATCGGTCGCAACGGCGCCGGGCATGAGCACGGCCAACTGGAAAGCGTTGCGGCCGTTCAGCGGCAAGTCCGACATCTGCCGGCTGGTGACCGTCGTCTGGATGTCCGAGGTTGTGCCTTGAACTAACGGGGCGGGGGCGGTGACCGCGATGGACTGGTTCGTCTCGCCCAGGCGCAGCACCAGGCTGAGATCGACGGTTTGATCCGTGAGGAGTTCGATGCCGCCGCGGACGAGCGTCGAAAATCCCGGGTGCGAGACCGACAACTCGTAGGATCCGACAGGTATGTCGGCAATGCGGAACAATCCGCCGGCGTTCGTGACGGTGTGCAGTGCCAGGTGAGTGGCGGTATTGGTGCACGTTACCGCGGCTCCTGCGATGACCGCATTGCTCGGATCCGTGACGGTGCCGGTCAGGGTGGCGGTCGATTGCGCGGCCGCAGGCAAAATTGCGGCCACGTACAGCAAGCCTGTAAGAATAGTTTTCATGTGCCCCTCGGTTCTTGTACTATACCGCTTCATGCTAAAAATGGCCTTGCTTTTCGCGCTTACGTGGCCACTTTCGGGCGCGAACTTGCGAGTGCAATCGGGGAAGCTGTCGTTATCGATGGACGATAAGGACGGGCACATCGCTGAACTGCGCAGCGGCAAGCAAGACATTCCGATTCGTCCGGGGCAGGCCCTGGTGGCGGCGCGGGAAGTGCCAGGCCCGGGCGCGACGACGGCCTTTGAAGGCCCGGTGCGCCGGGATGGTGAGGCTCTGGTAATCGACGCGACGGCGCGCGGGCTCGCGTTGCGCGCGCACATTCGCCTGGTGCCCGAGGGCGATCACATCGGCGTCGAGATCGGCGTATCGAACGAACGTGGCGGCGATCGCGGGCTGACGATTTCGCTGATGCTGCCGCTCGCCGATAAGGACGTGCGCTGGTCGAACTCGCTCGACGGGAAGGGTCCGGCCAATCTTTATCCGCTCAGCGCGGCTGTGGATGCCGGAGCAAATTGGGGGCTTGCCGCCGCGATTCCGCCATCGCATCCGGTCATGTTCGATACCGACGATTTCGGCCTCCTGTATTACGTCGGGCTCACACCGGCTACGCGCAATTTTCCGAATCGGGCGGAATTGAAAGCCATCTTGTATGACGTCGATCCGCACTGGGGTTTCCGGTCCGCGCTCCAGAAGTATTACGATGCCTACCCTGAGTTCTACCAGGTGCGCGCGCGCAAAGCGGGGCTGTGGTGCTTCAACATGGATGCCGCACATGACCCGCTGGCATCGGACTGCACGTTCTACGAAGCGGGCGGCGGCGAATGGCAGGGCGAAGGGCCGCGCGGCAGCACGGAGGGCAATCGGGACAAAGGCTACGGCAGGAGCACCGCATCGACCTTCCGGGAATGGGCGGCGCAGAATGCGGTGGCGGAGGCGGTGCGCAACGGCGCGTCCGTCTATCCTTACACGATCGTGGGACAGCGTCAGATCTACCAACTGCCGGGCAAGGAGCTGTACACCGATTACGACCGCGCGATGCGCGCCTTTCGCGAATGGACCATCGATCGCATCATTCCCTTTCAGAATCCGATTACGGCGAACAGCTTTCGTTCGGTGGACGACCTCAAGGCGATCATCGAGAATTGCGGGCTGCGGGATGTCGCCGGCCGCGCTGTGTTTCTGCCCCGGCTGTACACGGGCAACTCCATCACATTTCCGCTGAACCCCAACCCCGCCCTATTTCGGGGCGAGGGCAAATCCACGATCGCCGGATATGCGCTCGACTATTATCTGGCCGGCCTCGTTCGGGACGTGCCCGAGATCAGCGGCGTTTATGTGGATTCCCTGGGACGCTGGTGCAACTATGTGAATTACCGGCGGGACCATTTTGCCTACGCGCAATACCCGCTTGGAGTCGACGCCGCCGGGCGTCCGGCGATCCGCAGCCTGTCGTCACATTACGAATATCTGCGGGAACTGGCGCGCCGCCTGCACGCGGGCAACCGGCTGCTGTTCTGTAACGGAGTGAACGATGGCGGCGCTGGGCCGGTCAAAAAAGCCGGAGCGCCGTGGGATGCCGCGCGACCCGCCAGCCGGTTCTTTCTCGGGGCTCTCTCGGACATCGCCGGATCCGAATCCGGCGCTAAGACTTCGCTGGCGCGCATGACCACTTTCCGCATCATCATGGGGCCGAAGCCCTTCGCCACGCTGGCTAAGACCCAGGCGGACGATGCCGCCATGGAGACCTACTTCAAACGCGGCGTCATGCTGGGCGTATTCACCAGCATGGGCGACAAGTATTACACGAATCCGGAATGGCGGCACAACGCGCAACGGGCGCACGATCGCTACCTGCGGCTCCTCCGTTTGCTGCACGACGCGCACTGGCGTCCGGTTCGCGGCGTTACCGGACTCGAAGGGCTGCCGGGCGAGCGATTCGGCGATCCGGGCGGCGGACCGGTTTACCTGACGCTGCTGAACGAAGCAAGCGCGCCGAAGGTCCTGACGCTTGTGCTCGATCCCGCGGTGTTCCCGCGAGCCGTCGACGGGGCGGCCGATCGGGTGTCGGCGGACCGGTTCCCGGTCCAGGGAGGCCGGTTGCGGGTCACTATGGCTCCCGGGCAACTGCGGGTACTCGAGTTCCAATAACCGTGCATGGAGCTAATATGAGGACGTGGAAAACCGTTCCCCTCAAGGGATAGTCCCGGCCCTGGTGACGCCCTTTCGCGCGGATGAACGGATCGACTTTACCGCGTGGCAGAAAATTATCGACCTCATGGTCGCGAGCGGGGTCGACGGCCTCTTTGCCGCCGGTGGACAGGGCGAGTTCTTCTCCCTGGATGCAGAAGAGCGCGTGGTGGCCCTGCGCTTTTCGAAGCAATACACCGCCGGCCGCGTTCCCGTCTATGGCAACGTCGGATGTGTCACCACGCGCGAAAGCGTGCGGCTGGCGCAGGCCGCGCAGGCGGAGGACATCGATTACATCGTAGTCATCACGCCGTATTACCTGAAGCCGAGTGCCGACGAACTGGTCGAGCACTACGCAGAGATCTGCCGCGCGGTGCGGACCCCGGTGTTGGCGTATAACATTCCCGAGCGGACCGGCGTGGATCTGGCGCCTGCGATCGTACGGCGCATCGCCGAGCGGTGCGAGAACTTCGTGGGCCTGAAGGATTCCACCGGACGGCTGGAAGATTTGCCGGAGTTGAATGCGATCCGTGCTACCCGGCCGTTTGCGGTGTTCATCGGACGCGACCACATGATCCTGGACGCACTGAAGCGTGGAGCAGCCGGCGCTGTGACGGCATGCGCCAATGTCGCGCCGCGGCTGTTCGTCGATCTCTATCGCGCTTTTTGCGCGGGTAATCTCATGGAGGCGGCGCGGCTGCAGGCGCTCGTCGATCCGCTGCGGCAGGCGTTCGCTCTGCACACGTTTCCGGCGGTGATCAAGGGAGCGATGGCCATGATCGGCTATCCGGCCGGTCCATGCCGCAAACCTGTCGGCACAATGCCGCCGGCCGCGCGCAAGACTCTCGCCGATGTGTTGCAGAAACTACGAGACGAGCATTACCTTCCGCCCGAAGCATCGACAAGTGTGAGAGCCTAGTTCAAGTAGAGTAGCGAAAATGCGGGACAGACGGAACGTTTCCGCGCAAAATAGCCGCGGAAACGTTCCGTCTGTCCCCGTATTTTCGCGGCGCTGGGATGGCTGTCCAAACCAAATCGCTCGTTCCACTGTTCCTGCTGCTTCTGTCCACCGGCGGCACGAAAGGCGAGAAATTCATGCATACGAATCGTCTCATCCACGAGAAGAGTCCTTACCTCCAGCAGCACGCGCACAACCCGGTGGACTGGTACCCGTGGGGGAAAGAAGCCTTCGAAAGAGCGCGCGCCGAGAATAAGCCCATTTTTCTTTCCATCGGATACTCGACCTGCCACTGGTGCCACGTCATGGAGCGGGAATCGTTCGAAAACGAGCAGATCGCCGCCGTGATGAATCGCGATTTCGTCTGCATCAAGGTGGATCGTGAGGAGCGGCCGGACATCGACAGCATCTACATGAGCTTCGTGCAAGCCACCACCGGCGGCGGCGGATGGCCCATGTCGGTATGGCTCACCCCCGATCTGAAGCCGTTCATCGGCGGCACCTATTTTCCGCCCGACGATCGCTACGGGCGCTCCGGTTTCGGGCGCATTCTGGAGCAGATTGCCAACGCCTGGCGCACGGACCGGGAGAAGATCGTCGAGTCGAGCATCGATGTCATCCAGCAATTGCAGAAGCAAGCCGAGGTCGCGCCCGGCGGTTCGGTGTCGCGCCTCGACAAGGACGTGCTCGACACCGGATTCTTCGTGTTCCGCCGCAGTTTCGATACCCGGGAAGGCGGCTTCGGCGGAGCTCCGAAATTTCCCCGGCCGGTGGTGCACAACTTTCTGCTCCGCCACTACGCGCAGACGAAGAATCAGGAAGCGCTGAACATGGTGCTCACCACGTTGCGCGAGATGGCCAAGGGCGGCATGAAGGATCAGCTGGGGGGCGGCTTCCATCGATATTCGGTGGATGCGCACTGGTTCGTGCCGCACTTCGAAAAGATGCTTTACGATCAGGCGCAGCTTGCGATTTCATATCTGGAGGCGTTCCAAATCACGCACGACCAGAGCTACGCCGCCGTGGCGCGCGACATCCTGGATTACGTGCTGCGCGACATGCGCGACCGCGACGGCGGTTTCTACTCGGCCGAGGATGCCGACAGCGTCATCGATCCCGCCGATCCGAAGACGAAGGGCGAAGGCGCCTTCTACGTCTGGAAGCAGTCGGAGATCGAGAGCGTCGTGGGCCAGCCCGGAGCCAAGTGGTTCGGTTATCGGTACGGCGTGGAGGAGCGCGGCAACGTGCGCGATGATCCGCACGGCGAATTTACGGGCCGGAACATCCTCTACCAGGCGCACACCGTCGAGGAGACGGCGGCGCACTTCGAAAAGCCGGTGGACGAGGTGCGAGCCGCGATCGCGGAGGGCGAGAAGAAACTGCTGGCGGCGCGCGCGCACAGGGTGAGGCCACATCTCGACGATAAGGTGCTCACGGCATGGAACGGCCTGATGATTTCGGCGTTTGCGCAGGCGGGAGCGGTGTTGAACGAGGAGCGCTACGCAGCCGCGGCGCGGCGGGCGGCGGACTTCATTGCCGGCCGTATGTACGATCCCAAAACGGGCAATCTGCTGCGGCGGTATCGCGACGGCGAGGCCGCGATCCCAGCCTTTCTGGACGATTACGCCTTCTTTGCGCAGGCGCTGCTCGATCTGTACGAATCGCAGTTCGATACGCGCGATCTGGAACTCGCCCTGAAGCTCACGGAAAAGCAGCGTGAGTTGTTCGAGGACAAGACCAACGGCGGTTTCTACACGACTTCCGGCGGTGCGGACCTGGTGATGCGGATGAAAGACGACTACGACGGCGCCGAGCCTTCGGGGAATGCCATCGCGATCATGAATCTGCTGCGGCTGGCGCAGATGACCGACCGTGCCGACCCGCGCGAATCGGCCGACAAAGCGTTGAACGCTTTCGCATCCAGGATTATGGTGGCGCCGGTGGCGACGCCGCAGATGCTGGTAGCGTATGGCTTCAGTTTGTCGAAGCCGAAGCAGGTGATTCTGGTCGGCGATCCCGCCGCCGCCGACACCCGCGCCATGCTCGACGTGCTCCACGGGCGGTTCCTGCCGCATCGGATCGTGATGCTGGTGAAGGATGACGAATCGCGGCGGAAACTGGCCGGCTACCTCGGCGTGGTGGAGACGATGACGCGCCATCAGGGCAAGGCGACAGCATACGTCTGTGAAAATTACACCTGCAAGCTGCCCACGACGGAGACGGTCAAGTTCGGGGAGTTGTTACAATGAGATTCACCCACAAAATCCTGGAGGAGAAATGGAACGAGCTGGAGCAACAACCCTGAAAGGCAACCCTCTGACCCTCGTCGGTCCCGAACTGAAGCCGGGGGACAAGGCGCCTGATTTCAAGACGGTCGACAACGGGCTGAAGCCCGTGACGCTGGCCGACACCGGAACGAACGTGCGCATCTTTAGCGTGGTGCCGTCCCTCGATACGCCGGTCTGCGACGCGCAGACGAAGCGTTTCAACGAAGAGGCTTCGAAGCTGCCCGGCGTCGAAATCTACACGGTGAGTATGGACCTTCCCTTCGCGCAGAAGCGCTGGTGCGGCGCTTTCGGCGTCGACAAAGTGAAGATGCTTTCCGATCACATGGACGGATCGTTCGGCTCGGGTTGGGGCACTCTGATCAAAGAGCTGCGCATCGAGAGCAGGGCCATCTTCGTGGTGAACAAAGACAACAGTATTCGATACGTCGAGTACGTGAAGGAAGTCGCCGACTTCCCGAACTACGACGCCGCGCTGGATGCGGCGCGCGCGGCGGGAGCGGCAGCCTGAGGTTCCGCTGAGCACGCAAGACCCATCGCCGGCCCTGGCCGTAGGCGGTCCGCCCCCGGTCGATTTGGAGACGAAAGAGCGTCATCAGATCCTGCTGAAGGGCGGCCTGACGATCGGGGCCGGCATTATCACCGGGAACATCCTGGGATTCGTGCGGGTGGCACTGACGGCCTACCTGCTGGGGACGCACAGCCGTGCCGATTCGCTGGCGGTGGCTGTGGGACCCATCGATTCGCTCAACGCGGTGCTGATCAACAGCATGGTCTTCGCATTCGTCCCCATGCTCACGGAGCGCAATGGAGCCGACCGCACCGCGCTGTATCTGCAACTGACGCGGCTGTTCGCGCGCGGATTTACGGCGCTTACGCTGGCCACCGTGGTGTTTGCGTCTTGGCTGATTACGGTGCTGGCGCCGGGGCTCGATCCGCACTATCACGACACGGCGGCGAACCTGCTGCGCATTGTTTCGCTCTCGACTCTGGCGGCGGGGATGGCAGCGATTCATGCGGCCATGCTTTACACCGACCGCCGCTTCGCACCTTCCGCTTTCTACCAGGCGGTGCTCAACGTGTTCACCATCGTGGGCGCACTGAGCTTGTGGCGCGTCTTCGGCGTGTACGGATTCGCGGTGGGATATTCGGTGGGCGCCTGGGTGCAGTTCGGCGTGGTGTGGTACAGCGCGCGGCGGGGACTGAAGGTGGACGCCCTTCCGCGGTGCGATCTGGACTGGCACAAGATCATCGCGCGGCCGGGGACAATCCTGGTGTACGCCACGGGGCTGGCGTTGAACATCACATTCACGCGCGCTTACGCGACGCATGCCGGTCCCGGGATGGCGGCGGCGCTGGATTACTGCATGCGCGGCGTGACGGTGCCGCTGGCTTTCCTGGTGAACCCGGTTTCGAACTCGCTGCTGCCCGAGATAGCCCGGCTGCGCGCGCAGTTCCGGCTGCGCGAGGCGTGGCATCTGATCGATAAAACGATCGCTATGGCTGCGCTGGCCGCGGTTGGCGGATGCGGCATCGCGCTGGCATTCCGGCGTCCGGTGATCGAGATCATGTTCCAGCGCGGCAGTTTCACGGCGGAATCGACGATGCTGGTGACAGCCGTATTTCTGGGGCTCGGGCCGAGCATGGTCGGGTGGAGCCTGCTGGAGTTGACGTCGCGCTCGCTGTTCTCACTGGAGCGGCCGCTGCTGCCGATGATCGCGGCAGCGATCCCGGTGGTGGTGAACGTGATCGTGACGCTCTCGGCGCGGTCGCCGCAGCCGCAGTTCATCGGGGTCGGGGCCTCGCTCGGGCTCCTGGTAGGATTCGTTTTCGTGTTCATCGCAGCTACGATGAGCCGCAAGAATTGGCTCAGATCCTCAGAATTGCAGACGTAAAGCCATCTGATCCGGCCGGCGGTTCCGGTACGCCGTTGCGAAAAGATCGCTTGAATGCGGGTCGATCGTGCGCTCGTCGAGACTCACTTTGCTCACCCGGAATTTCCTCGCCAGGCTCCGGGTGGAGGTGCCAATACGCGGCCATACGGGATAGAAGCCCCGCGGCGCAGTCCCCAGGCTGCCCGCGTGTGGTAAAAATCGAGCGACAGGCGCAACTGCCCCCGACGACCTTCTAAAATCAGCGAATATCGCGAGTAGTGTGGACAGTTCCGTCTCGTCCGGATTTTTACCACCGGCTCCTACCGAATCGTCGCCCTCTTTCTTGCCGGATCCCGGGACCGCTGGGGAGAAGCGCCGACCCTGCAATCAGAAATACAGCTTGAGCGCAAGCTGAATTTCGCGCGAGGTGCGCTGGAAAGTCAGCGGCGCGCCGGCCGCCGAGATCGTGCCTGCACCGGCAGCCCCGATCGACGCGGCCGGATTGTTGAACTGCGGCGTGTTGGTGACGTTAAAGCATTCGGCGCGAAACTGCAGCCGCCGTCCAGCCTGCTCCGAGAGGAAGAAATCCTTGAACAGCGACATATCGGCTTGCGCAGTGCCGGGGCCGCGAAGAATGTTCCGGCCCGTATTACCGAACTGCTGCGGTCCGGGAGCGGTGAACGCGCCGATATTGAACCAGCGGGCGATACTGCGCTGGTCGACCGGAATCTCCGCCACCGCGCCGGGGAGCAGCGAGGCACGCGTGCTGCTGCCGGTGTTCAGGGTGTTGGTGGCGGAACCCACCGAGAAGGGCAAGCCGTCGAAGAGGCTGACAATGCCGTTGAGCTGCCAGCCGGCCACCAGCAGGTTCGCGCGCCGGCTGCCACGGAAGGGCAGCGCCCAGGTCCAACTGGAGACAAAACGGCGACGCACGTCGAAATCGGCGCTGGCACGGTCGAGCTGCCTGTTGTACGAATTCATCCAAGCGACGTAATCGGAGGAGGCATCGTCAATGCCGTGACTGTACGTGTACGTCACCAGCATGCTGAGGCTCTTCGCCAGACGCCGCTCCAGCGTGAGTTGCAAACCATTGTAAATGGAGTTGTCCACGTTCTCACTGGTAAGGATGCCCTGCAGGAGCGGATAGGGGCGGCGGCTGGCAATGGCAGTCGTCCCCGGCACAGGCTGGTTGATGTCCGGGCGCGCTTCCAGGTGTGTGCCCTTGGTACCGACGTAAGCCACCGTCAGGCTCAGGTTCAGCGGCAACACGCGCTGTACGGAGACGTTCCACTGCTGCGTGTCCGGCATGGGAGAGTTGGGATCGATATAGTTCAGGGCGGCGTTGGTCAGGCTGCCTACGGGTGGACGGATGAATCCCGCCGACGCCGGCCGCGCATTCGGGAAATCGAACTGGTTGTTGGTGAACGAAGTGCTGATGCCCTGGGGCGGGTTCGCCACCAGGTTTCGGGTCACATCGAACTGCGGCGCGGAGTAGAACAGCCCATATCCAACTCGCACGACTGTCTTGTCCAGCGGTTGCCACGCAAGGCCGGCACGCGGCGCGAAATTGTGGTTGTTCCCATTCACGCCCGAGAGCGGAATGCCGTTAGTGCCGACCTGCGCGACACTCTGCGTGGCCGGCACGAAGGCGTACATGCGATTCGCCACTTCGGTCCAGGGCCAACCGACGTAATCCTCCCAGCGCAAACCGAGGTTGAGGGTGAGACGGCTCGAAAGCTTGACGTCATCCTGCGCGTAGGCGGCGAGTTCTGTGCGACGCAGGCCGCGTGTGCCTGCGACGTATGCGATGCTTCCGCTGGCCGGGCGCCCCAGCAGCAGTTCGGCCGCGCCCAGCCCCGTGCCGTTCGACGAAATGGGATTCGTCGTGTAGAAAGACGAAAATGTCAATGCTCCGCGCGGCGTATTCGACTGCACGGCGTTGTAGTGCAGACGGCGGGCCTCCACGCCGAATTTCAGGGTGTGCTTGCCCCTGATCCTGGTGAAATTGTCGTTGCCCTGGTAATCTTCGCTCACGATGACGGCGGGCGCATAACCGGCATCGCCCAGGCCGGTCAGGCCGGAGACGGCGATATTGGCGAGTCCGGAGGTGAGAATATCGCCCGGCACGTTCGAACCGGGAATGCCGGCCTGCTGCGAGATGTACTGGCCGTAGTTGAGCGGATAAGCGCGCAGGTTCAGCCGCGAAAAACCGAAGCGCGCCTCGTTGAAACTGCTGGAAGAGAAGATGTGGGTTTCACTCAGCACCACTTGCTTCACCGGCTGATCGTTAAGGCCCGGCACGGATGGCCCGTTGCCGACCGCGGGTGCGGGCAGAAAACTGGGCTCGGTGAGATCGTTCTTCGAGGAACTGTAGCGCACCCAGGTGGAATCGCTGTCGGAGAAGCGATGGTCGAATTTCAAGTCCCAATCATTGGCGGTGGTGATGCGGACGGGGTTGAAGAGGTAGTTGTTTGCGAGGCCCGGAGCGTTCGGGGCGGGATACAGATCGATCAGATTCTTCCCCACCGGATCGATGCGAGCGGCGGGAATGATGTTTCCGGGAAACTGCTGGCGCGCGAAGTTCGAGCCGCTGGGGGTGGTTGTGAGCGGATCGAAAATCAGCGACGGCGAAGCGGAGAAATCGCCGTTTTTAAAGGCGGGCAGAGGCACCGAACTGACGTAGGACTGTCCCTGGCGGATACGCTGGCCCTGGTAGTCGAAGAAGAAAAACGTTTTGGGGTCCTTCGACTTGGGATTCACGCGTCCGCCCACAAAGCCGCCGAACTGGTTGAGGCGGAACTCGGGGATGGGTGCGTTCTTGCTGTCGAAGTAGTTCTTGGCATCGAAGTCCGAATTGCGCAGGAATTCGAACAGGCCGCCGTGATATTCACGGCCGCCGGACTTGTACGTGAGGTTGATCGTGGCGCCGCCGCCACGGCCGAATTGCGCATTCGCGACCGAGGCTTCGACGCGGAACTCCTCGATGGCATCGACGCTGGGGAAAATGAGCACGCCCAGCCCATTGTGGTTTTCATTGTTCAGAATGCCATCGACCAGAAAATTGTTCTCCTCCAGCCGCGTGCCGTTGAGCGAAACACCTGTGGAGCCGCGCTTCATGGTGATAGGACTGCCCGTGGTCTGGGATTGCGCAGGCATGGCGCCGGGAGAGAGCGTGATCAACTGCGCGAAATTCCGGCTGTTGAGCGGAAGGTCCTTGACAGCCTGCTCGGAGCGGAGATTGGAAAGCGTGGAGGTTTCGGTCTGCAGAGGCGTCGCCACATCTTTGACGGCGACGGTTTCGCTGACGGCGCCGACAGCGAGGTCAAAGTCCACTTCGAGGCGCTCGGAGAGATCCAGGCGCACGCGTTTGGCCGCCGACTCGAAGCCTTTGGCGCGCGCTGTCACCACGTAGGTGCCGGCGCGCAGTGGCGGAGAGACGAACAGGCCGGTGGAATTGGTCGAGATCTCGGTAGAGAGGCCGGTGTCCTCGTCACGTACGGTCACCTGCACGGATGGGATGCCTCCGCCCGAGATGTCCCGCACCAATCCGCTGATGGTGCCGGTGTCAACCTGCGCGACGGCAAGGGCGCAGAGAATCATCGATACGAACGCAATACGTGGCAACATGGCAGCAGACCCCCAGAGTGAAATATGAACGGGCTTACGTTTTGGATTTCCCAATTTGGTTCAGTATATATCACGTGCTTCCCGAGGAGCCTACGGGTCAGCAATCCGTCGCCGACCCGCCAAGGTAAGTCGAATAGGACAGCGCCGAACCTGCCGGATTCAGTTTCGCGCCGAATGCGTTGACGCTGGACGACCGTACAGGAGATTGCACCGGGAAGTTACTCGAGCCCGCGCAGCCGGTGACGTACGCATTACGACGGACCACTTGGGTGGGGCCAGCGGCATGAGACCCGCGGAGTTTGGAGCTCGGGAATTGCCGGCGGTGTGCCTCAGTCTACCGCAACGTGCCGGCGCGCCTTCTTGGCGTAGCGGATGGCCATCGCGGCGCGGGCGCCCCGCGGCAGCACACCCTCCAGCTTGACCAGCAACTTATAAATCGTGCCCGGAACCACGAACAGTTCGCCCTTCGCCAGACCTTCGAGGGACGCGTCCACGACCTCCTCGGCCTTCATCCATAGCCAGTCGGGAATGGTCTTGCGATCCACCTGGGCAGTCTCGTGGAACTCCGTGATGGTGAACCCCGGACAGAGCGCCTGCACTTTTACCGGGCTGTTCAAAATCTTGAGTTCCAGGTCGAGCCCTTCGGTGAAGGTGTTCATCCAGGCCTTGGTGGCGCTGTAGCTGACGGATCCCGGAGCCGTGCCGAACCCGGCGACGCTCGATACGTTGATCAGCGCCCCCTTGCCGCGCGGCACCATGGCGCGCAGCGCCGCGTGCGAGAGCTGCATCGTGGCCATTACGTGCAGCTTGTGCATCTGCTGCTGCGGCTCCAGGTCGGATTTGAAGAAGGTCCCCATCGTACCGAAGCCAGCGTTGTTTACGACCATTTCGAGCTTCGGCTCGGCCGCGATCCGCTCTTCCACCGCGCGCAGACCGTCATCCTGGATGAGGTCAGCAGTCAGAACGTCCGCGCCACCCAGTTCTTCGGCCATAGCCTGCAGGCGATCGCGCCGCCGCGCCACGAGGATGAGAGTGTAGCCATCGCGCGCCAGCCTGCGCGCAAAGGTCGCGCCGATGCCGCTGGAAGCGCCGGTCACCAGCGCCACCGGCTTCGAATCTGCCATGCGCTCAGTTTACTGCAGGTCGCCTGTGGCGGGCCGGGCGTGGCGGTCCTCGCCCGTCCCTTCCCCAACTTACTTCAGGGCTTCCGTCAGCGGAATCTCGAAGAAGAAAAGGTCCTCGCCGGACTTCGCGTCCTTCAACCCGTTCACCACCAGCGTCGAACTGCGCATGAACCCGGTCTGGAAGTAGAAGAACCCGCTCGCCGACTGGCCCGGCGGCAGCATCTTCGCCGCGAACGCCCGGCCCTCGATCTCCCACTCCGCCAGCGGATTCTTCTTCTGCTTCCCCAGCTTCGGCCCGGTCGGCCCAACCGTCACGTTCGGCAATTGCCCGCCATTGATGAATCGCACATCTTTGGCCGGCGTAGCGTAGATGCGGTTGTGATCGGCCGTCACATACTCCACCTTCATCCGCTCCAGGCTGATCGCCTGCGGGCCGTCGTTCTGGATCACCACCAGAACCGGCAGCACTCCGTACTTATATGGATTGTTCTTCCCGAACGGCGCACGTGCTTCTTCGTCGGAGACAAACACCTGCGTGCCGATCGTCACTTTCGAAATTGTCTGGCGGGCCTTATACTCGGCGGCGGGCCGCGCCTCGAATTTCTCGCTTTCCTTGTCGGCCGCGAACGCCGCGGCTATACTCAGGAACAGAAAGAGGCGTTTGAAAACAAAAGGCATCTATCTCCTTTATCGAGCCCTGCAACTCCTCGGGCTGCCTTTTCTTCTATTCTATTTCCTGGCGCGAGGCGTGCGTGACTTTCGTTACATTCGCTCGCTCGCCCAGCGTTTTGGGTTTCTTCCCCATTCCTATAAACAGACCGTTTCCGGCGCCATCTGGTTGCATGCGGTTTCGGTCGGCGAAGTGCTCTCGCTGGTGGAGTTTGCGCGGCAGGTGCACGCGGAGTTTCCCTCCGCCCCTCTGTATGTTTCAACCTCGACGCTCGCCGGCAAAGCCACGGCCGACGAAAAGTTGGCCAAGCTCGCCGCCGGCGTATTTTATGCTCCCATCGATTACGTCTTCGCCGTCCGCCGCGTCCTGCGGCGGTTGCGCCCCGCGGTGGTCGTGGTAGCCGAAACGGAAATCTGGCCAACCCTGTTCCGCGAGACGAAGCGCATCGGCGCCGGCCTGATCGTCATCAACGGCCGCATCTCCGATCGGGCCGCGCCGCGGTATCTGCGCTTCGCCTGGTTCTTTCGGCATGTGCTCGATCATCCCGACATCATCCTCGCCCAGAGCGAGCCGATCCGCGAAACATTCGTAAACATCGGTGCGCCGCCGGAGAACGTCCGTGCCGCCGGCAATCTCAAGTACGATTTCCAGCCGCGCCGCGCCGCCCCCGATTCCCCCGTCCGCACGTTTCTCGATCGCGTTCGGCCGGCA
>Ga0070741_10011285_pt1 | contig 16553 bp, 14 predicted proteins | sample Coa_R1_4_FD_66440 | JGI IMG/M metagenome (GOLD analysis project Ga0070741, IMG submission 66440) | Surface soil microbial communities from Centralia Pennsylvania, which are recovering from an underground coalmine fire - Coalmine... | ecosystem: Environmental > Terrestrial > Soil > Unclassified ...
ACGAGGGGCGCCTCCCACGGAGCGCCACCCGCGCAGGTCACCACAGTGATGGTCATCGCGGAAGATCCGAGTACTGGAAGCTCGTGCGGCCGCCGGACGAGTCGGCACCCGCGCGCACGACGTCGACCTCGGCGGTGTGGAGCGCGAACGCCAGGTACACCGCGTCGTCCGAGCTCACCGACAGCGTGACCGCGCTCAGGTCACCGGCATGGTCACCGAGGATCCCCTTCGTGTGCACGGTGTCGACCACCTGCGCGCCGTGCACGACCGTCAACGTGCGCGCGTCCTTGCCGCCCTTCGCGAACGTCGCGAGGACGTCGACGCGATCGCCGACGCGGACCGCACCGCCGAGCGCGTGTTCCGGTGTGATCGGCACGGTCATCTCGCGTCCGTCGACGGGACCGTGACCGACCGATGCGGACGGAACCAGCGCGTCACGTGCGACGGGCTCGACGAGCACGCGCCCCACGAGCCCGTCCGCGCGGTCGCCGCGCACGAGCGACGCGAGCACGTTGCCGTCGGTCCGGACGCGGGTCACCCGCAGATCGCCACGCTCGACGACGTGGCCGGCCGGAAGGTCACGCGCGGCTGCCAGCACCGCGACCGTGTGGTCCGCGGCGGCGAAGAGGGTCAGCCCACCCAGGACGGAGACCGCCACGAGCACGAGCCCGAGGACGAGCCGGCCGTCGACGCGCCGTACCCGCCGCGCCCGCGCGCCACCGAGGACCGCAGTGAGCGCGCTCACCGGGCATCCACTCCGCGTGTGGCGCGCGCCGGTACGCTGCACCGCGTACCTGCACGCAACGGCACGCACCGAAAGGACCTCGCAGTGGCCGACCGCCCGCGGTTCCTCCAGCCGGCCGAGGTCGCCGAGGTCCTCAACGTGACCGTCTCGCAGGTGTACACGCTGATGCGCTCGGGCCAGCTGCCGGCCGTCAAGATCGGCAAGCGGGGCGTCTGGCGAGTGAGCGCCGAGGCGCTCGAGGCATACATCGAGGAGCTCGAGCGCGAGGCCCACGCGCGCCGGGCCGGGCGATAGCCGCGGGTCGACCCTGTCCTGGTCATCGGCCGGGGTCCCGTGTCACGCGCACGATCGTCTCGACGCGCACGTCGTGACGACGGACGACGCGCCGCCGCGCCGTTCCGGCGCCGTCCACGACCTCGCCGACGCAGACCGTGTCCGCGCCGACGCCGAGGATCCGGCCCGTGACGAGTGTGCCGTCGACCGTCGTGACGGTCACCACCTCGCCGGGCGAGATCGCCCGTAGCACCCCGACGAACGTTCGGCGCGCCCGCCCGGTGGCGACGATGGCGCGCGCCTCCTCGCGCTGCTCCGCCTCGAGCCCGTCGTCCCGAAGGCCGGCCGCGATCTCCCAGAACTCGTCGTCCATGCTCCGCCGCTCGCTTGCGCTGTTTGTACAGGTTTCGTACGGGTTGCGCACTACAGCAGGGGCGGCCGCGCGGTGTCAACACCGATGAACCGTCCGCCGTTGACTTCTCACGAGCGCTCTGACACGCTCTGCGACTCTTCTCGACGCTTCTTCACGCTACGGGGGCGATGTTGCAGATGTTGTTCGAAGCGGAGCTCCGGTCCGCGCTGCTCGACGTCACCGCGGTGGCCGCGGTCGTGTGCGGGGTGCTGTTCCTCGCCGACGTCGCGCTCTCGCTGCTCGCCCGGGCCGGTCACGGCCGCCGGGCCGCGGCGGCACTGCGTCGCATCTCTCCGCCCCTCGTCCGCCACGCGGCCGAGCTGCTCGTCACCGCGCTGCTGACGGTCGGCGCGGCACGGCCCGCCGCGGCGTCGTCGACACCCATCCGTGACTGGCTCCGGCATTCGACGACGACGACGACGGTGCCGGCGCCGACCGTTCCCAGCCGCCCGCCGGCACCGACCACCGCGGCGCCGACTCCGACGACCTCGCCGACACGGCCCGTTGCGCCCGATCGACGCTCGGCCCCCGTCCCCCCGAGCCCGCCCCAGCGCCCGCCCGCGGGCCCGGCGACGCCCGCACCCTCGGTCCCCGTGCCGCCCGCCGCGACGCCACCGGCCGCGCCGCGCGCGACGGACGCCGGGCGCTACGTCGTCCGGGCGGGCGACTGCCTCTGGCGCATCGCCGCGCAACGGCTCGGCCCGGGCGCGACGAACCAGGCGATCGACAGCGCGTGGCGTGCGATCTACGCCGCGAACCGCGCTGCCGTCGGCGACGACCCGAACCTGATCCACCCGGGTCTCGTGCTCACGCTTCCCCCACTCGCTGCGGCCCGCTGATTCACCGGAGGGACGATGCCGCCGACCGTCACGATCACACCCTGGCCCGACCCCGTCATCGACACGCTGGGCTTCGATCCACGCGCCTCGTACGTCGAGACGTTCTGGTTGCCCACGCTCGGACCGACGAGCCTGCTCCTCCTACGTCATCTCGCCGTTCGTCTCGAACGCGAGCCCGACGGCTTCACGCTCCCCGTCGCGGAGACGTCGCAGGCGCTCGGGCTGGGCGTGCGTGAGGGAACGTCCTCGCCGCTCCTGCGCAGCCTCAACCGGCTCGTCCAGTTCGACGTCGCATGCGACGACGGCCGCGGCACGTACGCGGTGCGGCGTCACGTGCCGCCCGTCAACCGCCGTCACATCCGCCGGCTACCCGCGCACCTGCAGGCCGCCCACGCGCAGTGGGCGGAGCAGCAGCTCGGCGAGCCCCCGCTCGAGCGCGCGCGACGGCGTGCCCGACGCCTCGCGTTCACGCTCCTCGAGCAGGGCGACGATCCGGACCACGTCGAGCACGTGCTCCAGGGCCTGGGGTTCCATCCCGCGGTGTGCAACGAGAGCGCGCGGTGGGCCTACGAGAAGCACTGCGCCGCGCTCGACGCGGTCGGGTCGAGTGCCGCCGCGGACGGCGAGCCGCCGAACGGCGACGACACCGAGCCACTGACCGCGGCCTGATCACCGTTCCTGCGCGCACGCACGGGCGCCGCCCTTCCGCCGGCGGCGCCCGTCGCGCGCGCTGGACCGCTCCATCACGTCGCCGTCTTCAGCATCTCCTCGATGGGTTCCTTGGTCACGTGGACGCTGCCGGTGAACGGATGGTCGAAGCTGACGATCAGCGCGAGGTTCAACCCGATGATCATCGCGACGAGGCCGACGATCGCGAGATGAGCGCGCCGATTGCGACTGTCGAGCACGGCCGCGACGATCACCACGACGACGCCACCCGCGATCAGCAGCACGTACAGCGGCGTCGGGATCGTGCCGCGCGCGGCATCCAGCCGCGCGCGTCGCGCGCCGGCGATGTCGTTCAGCCGCGCGACCGCCTCCTGATAGAACGCGGGCTCGTCTCGCGACTCCGCACGCGCGCTCTGCACAGTGTCGAACAGGCGATGGAACGCCGCCGTCGTCACCGGGCTCGGCTTCCGGTCGTGCGCCATCGACTGCCAGTCGTCCTGCAGCACCGAACGCGCGTACTGCCGCTCGGCCGTCTGGATCGCGTGTCCCGCGTTCGGAGGCAGCGCGTGGGTGTCCTCGAACATCTCCACGAGCGCGGTCGCCTCCTTGCCGACCTGTGACTGCGCATCGCCGAGGTTGCTCCACCCCTGCACGATCACGAACGCGATGAGGATCGCGTAGAGCGTCGCGAGAACCGTGAGCATCGTCGCGGCCGTGGGACCCGTCGACGCGCGCGTCGTCGCGCCGAGCCGGCGCCGCATCACGACGTCGACGACGACCGTCAGCGCGGCCCACGCGAGCGCGAACGACACGTAGAGCACCGGCGCGGGCAGCCGGTTGAGCCACGTCGTGAGCGACGACATGCCCCACGATCGCACGCGTCTCGCTACCCTCGGCGCGATGGCCGACGTCGACCGGATCGCCGCGTGGGTGCGCGACGCGCGCCGCGTCGTCGCGCTGACGGGCGCGGGCATCTCGACGGAGTCGGGCGTTCCCGACTTCCGGGGCCCCAACGGCGTGTGGACGAAGAACCCGGCGGCGGAGAAGACCGCGACCCTGCAGGTGTACGTGGCCGATCCCGACGTCCGCCGGCTGGCGTGGAAGAACCGGCTCGAGAGCCCGATGTGGGACGCCGAGCCGAACGCCGGCCACCGCGCGCTCGCCGACCTCGAGCGCGCCGGTCACCTGCACACGCTGGTCACCCAGAACATCGACGGGTTGCACCAGAAGGCGGGCAGCTCGCCGGCGATCGTGGTCGAGGTGCACGGCACGGTGCACGAGGCCGAGTGCCTCGCGTGCGGGTGGCGGGGCCCGATGGACGACACGCTCGAGCGGGTCCGTGCGGGCGAGGAGGACCCCGAGTGCCTCCAGTGCGGAGGGATGCTGAAGTCCGCGACGATCTCGTTCGGGCAGATGCTCGTGCCGGACGTCATCGAGCGGGCGCAGCTCGCCGCCGCCGGTGCGGACGTGTTCCTCGCGCTGGGCACGTCGCTCGGCGTCTACCCGGCCGCCGGTCTCCCCGAGATCGCGCTGCGCGCGGGGGCGAAGCTCGTCATCGTCAACGAGCAGGAGACCCCGTTCGACCCCGTGGCCGACGCCGTCGTCCACGAGCGACTGGGCACCTTCCTCCCCGACCTCGTCGCCCGCATCTGACAGCCCGGGCCTTTCGGGAATACCCGACCCTGGCAGTAGGATTTATGTCCTTGACGCGCCCTTCTGCGCGCGAGCCGATGGGAGACCTGCCATGCCGAGCTTCCGCGAGCTCCTCGCCTCGACGAAGGCGAACATCCGCGAGATCGACCCCGCCGACGCCGAGTCGCGCCTCGACGACGCCACCTTCCTCGACGTCCGCGAGCTCGACGAGTACGAGCAGGGCATGATCCCGGGCTCGGTGTTCATCCCCCGGGGGCACCTCGAGATCCAGGTCGAGAACAAGATCCCGGACCACGACAAGCCGGTGGTCGTCTACTGCGCGGGCGGCACGCGCTCGGCGTTCGCGGCGAAGACGTTGCAGGACCTCGGCTACACCGACGTCGTCTCGATGGCGGGCGGGTTCGGCCGGTGGAAGAACGAGGGGCGGCCGTGGCTGACGCCCGCCGTCCTCAACCCCGAGCAGCGCAACCGCTACCACCGCCACATCCTGTTGCCGGAGGTGGGCGAGGCCGGTCAGCAGAAGCTGCTCGAGAGCAAGGTGCTCCTGCTCGGCGCGGGCGGCCTCGGCTCACCGGCCGCGCTGTACCTCGCGGCCGCCGGGATCGGCACGATCGGCATGGTCGACATGGACGTCGTCGACGCGTCGAACCTGCAGCGCCAGATCCTGCACAACGTCGACCGCATCGGCGAGCGGAAGGTCGACTCCGCGAAGAAGACGCTGACCGCGTTGAACCCGGACGTCGACGTCGTGACGTACGACGTCCGCCTGGGCGCGGACAACGTGCTCGACATCATCGACGGCTACGACGTGATCGTCGACGGCGCCGACAACTTCCCGGTGCGGTACCTGCTCAACGACGCGTCGTTGCTGAAGCGGATCCCCGTCGTGCACGGCTCGATCTTCCGGTTCGAGGGACAGGTCACCGTCTTCGACCCGTACAACGGGCCGTGCTACCGGTGCCTGCTGCCCGAGCCGCCGCCGCCCGAGCTCGCGCCGAGCTGCGCGGAGGCCGGCGTGCTCGGCGTCCTGCCCGGGATCGTCGGGTCGGTCCAGGCGCTCGAGGCGATCAAGCTCGTCCTCGACCTCGGCGACCCGCTACGGGGCCGGCTCCTCGCGTACGACGCGCTCGAGGAGAGCTTCCGCACGTTCAAGGTGCGGCGCGACCCGCTGTGCCCCGCGTGCGGCGAGAACGCGCCCCCGATCGTGATCGCCGAGTACGACGAGCAGTGCCTGCCGCACGCGGTCCTCGCCGACGGCACCACGGTCGGCCACTGAAGCAAACCTCGCCGGTTGGTACACAAGTCGCGCTCATAGCCGCGACTTGTGTACCAACAGAGGCGCGGGTGGACTACGTACGTGACCTCTTCGGCGGCTTGGTGAACGTGCTGACGAGGTCGACGAGCGTCCGGACGCCGAACCCCGTGCCGCCCTTCACGACGTAGCCGTCGTCGCTGCCCGCGCGTGCCGGGCCCGCGATGTCGAGATGCGCCCACGGGATGCCGTCGGTGAACTCGCGTAGGAACAGGCCCGCGGTGAGCGCGCCGCCGTAGCCGCCCGCGCTGACGTTCTTGACGTCGGCAACCTCCGACTCGAGCAGCTTGCGGTACTCGTCGGGCAGCGGGAGCGGCCACACGGACTCGCCCGCGCGGTCGGCCGCGTCGCGCACCTGCTCGATCCACGCGTCGTCGTTGCCCATCAGGCCGGCGATCTTGTCGCCGAGCGCGACGACGCACGCACCGGTCAACGTCGCGAGGTCGATGATCGCGTCGGGCTTCTGCTCGGTCGCGAGGGAGAGCGCGTCGGCAAGGATCAAGCGTCCCTCGGCGTCCGTGTTCAGCACCTCGACCGTCTTGCCGTTGCGGATCTTCAGCACGTCGCCCGGCCGGATCGCGGAGCCGCTCGGCATGTTCTCGACCAACGGCATGTAGCCGATGACGCGCGTCTTCACGCCGAGGTCCGACAGGACGGACATGGTCGCCGCGACCGCGGCCGCACCGGACATGTCCGTCTTCATCGTCTCCATGCCGCCGGCGGTCTTGATCGACAGACCGCCGGAGTCGAACACGACACCCTTGCCCACGAGCGCGACCGTGCCGCGCGGACGCGGCGGGTCGTACGTCACCTGCACGAAGCGCGGCGCCTGCTCCGAACCCTGCCCGACACCGGCGACGCCACCCATGCGCTCACGGTGGATGGCGGCGTCGTCGAGCACCTTCACCGTGACGCCCTTGCCGCGCAGGAGCTTGCGGATCGCGTCCGCGAGCGCGGCCGGCGACTTCGCGGCGGACGGCTCGTTCACCGCGTCGCGCGCCCACGACACCGCGTTCGCGATCGTCACCCCGCGGTCGAGGGCAGCCTGCACGCGCGCGCCACCGCGCCCGACGACGAGCACCTCGGTGAGCCGGGTCGGCTTCGACTCGCCCTTGTACTTGAGGAACTGGTACGAGCCGAGCACGACACCCTCGGCGAGCGCCTGGGCTGCGTCGGCACGGTCGACGCCGTCGGGCGCCGCGTCGACCAACGTCGTCGCGGCCTTCGCGACCTTCGACGCGCGCTTCGCGAGCGCGGCACCGGCGTTGCGCAGCCCTTCGGGCGTGACCCCGTCGCGGGGACCCATCCCGACGAGCACGACGGCCTTCGCACCGAGTCTTCCGCCGGTCGGGACCGCGAGCGTCTCGCCCGCCTTGCCCTCGAAGCCGGTCTCGCTCATGAAGTCGTCGAGCGTGCCGCCGAGCGCGGCGTCGACGACGTCCGTCCCCGGGCCGAGCTCCCGATCGGCGAACACCGGCACGACGAGGAGGTCGGCCGAGACGCGATCGGCGGGCGTGTTCGTGGCGCGGAGCTTGATGGGCACGGGGCGCTCCTCCGTTCGGTGGTTGTCAGGCGCCGTCGGCACGGGACGGGCGGTGCTCGCCCTCCTGCCAGCGCGCCAGCGTGTACACGAGATCCGCGAGGCGGTTGAGGTAGGGCACGACGTGACTGCCCTCCAGCCAGCCGGCGGCCGCGGCGCCGACGCTCTCACGCTCGGCCCGGCGGACGACCGTGCGCGCGAGGTCGAGCGCGGCCGCGACGCGGTTCTCGCCCGGCAGCACGAACTCGCGGGGCGGGTCGAAGCGGCCCGTGACGTCGTCGATGACGGGTTCGAGCGCGCTGACCATCTCGTCCGTCACGAGCGAGACGCCGGGCGTGAGCTTCGACCGGTTGGCCGGCTCGGTGGCGAGCTCCGCGCCGACGACGAAGAGCTCGCGCTGGAGCCGCACCAGCAGGTCGAACAGCTCCGACCCGCGCTCGCACTCCGCGCGCGCGAGCCCGAGTGCCGACACCGCCTCGTCCACCGCGCCGTACGCGGCGGGCCCGACGGAGTCCTTCAGGACGCGCCCGCCGTAGAGCAGTCCGGTCGTACCGTCGTCGCCCTTGCGCGTGTACACCTTCACGTGCGGCATATGCGGGGGCGAGTCTACGGATCCCCGCCGGCAATCGGCTCCGGGCGTCGCCGGGGGCTCCGTTAGCCTTGGGTCATGTCCGACTTCCTCGCGGCGCTGGACGAGCGCGTCCTGGTCCTCGACGGTGCGTTCGGGACCTACGTGCAGGGCAAGGACCTCGGACCGGACGACTTCGGCGGCGCCAGCCTCGAGGGCTGCAACGAGCACCTCGTCCTGACCCGGCCCGACGTCATCCGCGACATGCACGGCGAGTTCCTGCGCGTCGGCTGCGACGCCGTCGAGACGGCCACGTTCGGCGCGTTCCCGCTCGTGCTCGCCGAGTACGGGATCGCAGACGAGACGCGCGCGATCAACGAGGCGGCGGCGCGCATCGCGAAGGAGGTCGCGTCCGAGTTCGCGACGCCCGAGCGACCCCGCTGGGTCGTCGGCTCGATCGGCCCCGGCACGAAGCTGCCGTCGCTCGGCGCGATCCGCTTCGTCGAGCTGCGCGACGGCTACCAGGCGCAGGTCGAGGCGCTGCTCGCGGGCGGTGTCGACGTCCTGCTCGTCGAGACGGTCTACGACCTGCTGCAGGCGAAGGCGGCCATCGTGGCGTGCCGCCGCGGCATGGCGAGCGCGGGCCGCGAGGTCCCGCTCATGGTCCAGGTGACGATGGAGACGACGGGCCGCATGCTCGTCGGCTCCGAGATCGGCGCCGCGCTCACCGCGCTCGAGGCGATGCGCCCCGACGTCATCGGCATGAACTGCGCGACCGGTCCCGCGGAGATGACCGAACACCTGCGCTACCTGTCGCAGCACGCGCGCACGTACCTGTCCTGCCTGCCGAACGCGGGCCTGCCGTCGGTGGTCGAGGGGCGTACGCACTACGACCTCACGCCCGAGCAGCTCGCCGAGGCGCACGACCGGTTCACGCGGGAGTTCGGCGTCAACGTGGTCGGGGGCTGCTGCGGCACGACGCCCGAGCACCTGCGCCAGGTGGTCGAGCGGATCGGGACCCGCGCGCCGGCGCCCCGTGACCCGGAGTTCGAACCGGGGTGCTCGTCGATCTACTCGCACGTCCCGTTCCAGCAGGACCTCGCGTACCTCGCCGTCGGCGAGCGCACCAACGCGAACGGTTCGAAGAAGTTCCGCGAGGCGATGCTCGCGAGCGACTGGGACACCTGCGTGCAGATGGCGCGCGAGCAGGTGAAGGAGGGGGCGCACGTGCTCGACGTGTGCGTCGACTACGTCGGGCGCGACGGCACGACCGACATGGACGAGATCGCGTCACGGTTCGCGACGCAGGCGCCGTTGCCGCTGGTGTTCGACTCGACCGAGGCGCCCGTGATGGAGACGGGGCTCCAGCACTCGGGTGGCAAGGCGATCCTCAACTCGGCCAACCTCGAGGACGGCGAGGGGGAGGGCTCGCGCCTGGACCGCGTGTTCACGCTCGCACGCGAGTACGGCGCCGCGGTGATCTGCCTCGCGATCGACGAGACCGGCCAGGCGCGCGACGCCGACTGGAAGCTGCGCGTCTGTCGGCGCATCTACGACCTCGCGGTGGACCGGTACGGCATGGAGCCGACCGACCTGATCTTCGACATGCTCACGTTCCCGCTCGGGTCGGGCCAGGAGGACCTGCGGCGCGACGGCATCGAGACGATCGAGGCGATCCGGCGCGTGAAGGAGGAGCTGCCGGGCGCGTCCACGATCCTCGGCGTGTCGAACGTGAGCTTCGGGCTCAAGCCCGCGATCCGTCACGTGCTCAACAGCGTCTTCCTGCACGAGTGCATGGAGGCGGGGCTCGACGCCGCGATCGTGCACGCGGCGCGCATCATGCCGATGCACCGCATCGACGAGAAAGCACGTGAGGCCGCGCTCGACCTCGTGTACGACCGGCGCCGCGACGACTACGACCCGCTCACCGAGCTGATGAGCCTGTTCGAGGGCGTCGACGCGAGCGCGGTCGAGAAGGAGGACCGGTCCGGCTGGCCCGTCGAGGAGCGGCTCAAGCACCGCATCATCGACGGCGACCGCGACGGGCTCGAGGCGGACCTCGACGAGCAGCTGCAGACGCGCGCGGCGCTCTCGATCATCAACGACGTCCTGCTGGAGGGGATGAAGGTCGTTGGCGAGCTGTTCGCGACGGGCGAGATGCAGCTGCCGTTCGTGTTGCAGAGCGCGGAGACGATGAAGGCGTCGGTCGCGTACCTCGAGCCGCACATGGAGAAGGCCGACGCGGGCGGGAAGGGACGCGTCGTGCTCGGCACCGTGAAGGGCGACGTGCACGACATCGGCAAGAACCTCGTCGACATCATCCTCACCAACAACGGCTACGAGGTGCACAACATCGGCATCAAGGTGCCGTTGCAGGAGTTCGTCGAGAAGGCCGTCGAGGTCGAGGCCGACGCCATCGGGATGAGCGGCCTGCTCGTCAAGAGCACGCTGATCATGCGCGAGAACCTCGAGGAGCTGAACGCGCAGGGTCTCGAGCGCATCCCGGTCATGCTCGGCGGTGCCGCGCTCACGCGCACGTACGTCGAACGCGACCTGCGCGAGGTGTACAAGGGCCGGCTCTTCTACGGCAAGGACGCGTTCGAGGGCCTCCGCACGATGGACGCGCTCATGGAGGGCAAGCGGACCGGCGAGCTCGACCCCGAGTTCGGGCGCGCGCCCGGCGGCCGCAACCTGCCACCGCGCAAGTCGCAACGCGAGGCCGCCGAAGCCGCGGCCGGGGTCGCGGTCGAGGTACCCGCGCGCTCCGACGTCGCGACCGACGTCAAGGTGTTCGACCCGCCCTTCCTCGGCACGCGCGTCGCGAAAGGCATCTCGCTCGACGAGATCGCGTCGTTCCTGAACGAGACCGCGCTCTTCCGCAACCAGTGGCAGTTCCGGCCCGACAAGAAGATCAAGGAGACCGACGACGAGTTCCGGGCCCGGCTGCGGCCAGTGCTGCGCGAGGAGCTCGCCAAGGCGCTGGCGGAGAACCTCCTCGTCCCCGCGGTGGTGTGGGGCTACTTCCCCGCGAACTCCGACGGCGACGACCTGATCATCTGGCGCGACGAGGACCGCCGCGACGAGCGTGTCCGGTTCTCGTTCCCACGACAGCGCAAGGACCGCCATCTGTGCATCGCCGACTTCTTCCGCTCGGTCGAGTCGGGTGAGCGCGACTACGTCGCGTTCCAGGTCGTCACCCAGGGAGCGCGCGCGACCGAGCGCGAGCGCGAGCTGTTCGCGGCGAACCGCTACCAGGAGTACCTGCTGCTCCACGGGCTGTCGGTCGAGATGACCGAGGCGCTCGCCGAGCTGTGGCACCGCCGCGTGCGCGAGGAATGGGGATTCGCCGACGAGGACGGCCCGACGCTCGCGGGTCTGTTCCGCCAGCAGTACCGCGGCTCGCGCTACTCGTGGGGCTACCCTGCGTGTCCGGACCTGGAGGACCAGGCGCTCGTCGACGACCTGCTCGACCTGTCACGCATCGGCGTGAGCGTGACGGAGGAGTTCCAACTCGATCCCGAGCAGAGCACGTCGGCGATCATCGTCCCCCATCCGGAAGCGAAGTACTTCATTGCCTGACGAGCCACCCGCGCGACCCGCGTTCATCGCACGCGGTCTCGCGATGACGAGCCGGATCGAACACGCGGCGGTCGGCCTGCGCTCGTGGAGCAGGCGCCACGCCGGGCCTCTCGCTGCGGTCGCGTTCGCGCTGTTCGTCGGCCTGTGCGTCGTCGCGGCGCACGAGTACTCGAGCCTCCATCTGCACCCCGACCTGTGGCTCCTGGCGCCGGCCGCCATCGGCGGCACCGCGGTGATGGTCGTGTTGAACGCACTCGAGTACGCGTCCGCGGCGGCGATCGCGCATCACCGGCCGTCGCCCCGCGAAGCGGTCACCGTCAGCGTGGCGGGCTCGACGGCGAACCTGCTGCCGCTCCCGGGCGCGTTCCTCGTCCGCAACTACGCGCTGCTCTCGGCCGGCGTGACGTTCGAGGGCGCGATGGGCGGGACAGTCGCGACGTCGCTCGCGTGGCTCGGGATCACCGCGCTCGTCGTCGGTGCGATCGCGGCGCCCGTCGACCTCGCGCTCGGCATTCCCGTCGTGATCGTCGGGCTGTTGCTGTGCGCGATCTTCGTCCTGCTCGTCCGCCGCCGCCTCGACGCGCGCGCGACGCGGCACCTGGTCGCTGCGCTGTTCGCGGTCGAGCTCGTGACCGTCGGCGTCGAGATCGGGAGGTACTGGCTCGTCCTCGCGGCGGTGGGCGCGCACCCGACGCTGATCCGCACGTTGCCGTTCGTCTCGGCGAACGTCGTCGCGGCCGCGAGCATCGTGTTTCCCGGTGGTCTCGGCGTGCGCGAGGCGCTCGCCGGCGGCTTCAGCACCGCGGCGAACCTACCCGCCGCGGTGGGGTTCGCGGTCTCTGCCGCGGACCGTGTGTCGGTGACGCTCGTGTACGCGGTGCTCGCCGCGTTGCTCGCGCTCGAGCGACGCGCTCGGCGGGTCGTGACCGTGCCCGCGCGCGTCCGGATCCAGGAAGGCCAGTCCGCATGACGCGTCGACCTCGCGTGCTCGTGCTCAGCACGACGTTTCCCGCACGACCGGACGACGCGACACCGCGGTTCGTGCTCGAGCTCGCGGAGGCCATGTCGGACGAGTACGAGTTCACCGTCCTCGCACCACGCGTCGCGGGCTCGACACCGCGGGCGCGGATCGGTCGCGTCGACGTCGTCCGCTTCCCTTACTTCCCCCGCCGCTGGGAGGGCGTCGCCGACGGTGCGACGCTTCCGAACGTGCAGGCACAGCCGTGGCGGGCCCTGGAGCTCCCGTCACTGATGTCGCTGTTCATGACCCACGCGTGGCGGCTCGCGCGGCGCCTCCAGCCCGATCTCGTCCACGCCCACTGGCTGCTCCCGTGCGGCGTGTTCGGCGCAGTGCTGCGCGAGCGGTTCGGCACCCCGCTCGTCGTCACCGCGCACGGCGTCGACATGCACGCGTTGCGACGGCAGCCGTTCGAGGCGCTGCGCCGCTGGACGCTCGCGCGCGCCGACGCCGTCGGCACCGACAGCGCCGAGATCGCGGCGATCGTCGACGAGCTGGGCGCCCGAACGCCGGCGCGGCCCATTCCGATGGGAGTGAACGCGTCCGCGATGCGCGACGCGATCGGTCAGCGAAACCCTGTGCCCGGCCGGTTCCTGTTCGTCGGCCGCCTCGCACCGAAGAAGGGCGTCTCGGTGCTGCTGCGCGCGCTCGCACGCGTGCCCGACGCGACGCTCGCGATCGCGGGAGACGGCCCGGAGCGCGTCGATCTCGAGAGCGAAGCGACCCGACTCGACCTCGGCGGACGCGTGCGATTCCTCGGCGCGTTGGGACGCCACGACGTCGTCGCGCAGCTACGCGACGCGTACGCGCTCGTCATCCCGTCCCTCGTCGCAGCGGACGGCGATCGCGAGGGCACGCCAGTCGTGCTGTCCGAGGGGATCGCGGCGGGCGTGCCCGTGATCGCGTCCGATCTCGCCGGCGCCGGAGAGCGGATCTCGTCGGGTGTCAACGGCCAGCTCGTCGAGCCGGGCTCGGTCGACGCGCTGCGCGACGCGCTCGAGTGGTCGCTCGACCACCCGGAGCTGCTCGACAAGATGGCCACCGAAGCCGGCATCACCGCGCTGCGCGGCATCACGCTCGCCGATACCGCGGACGGCTACACGGACCTCTACCGGGCCGCGCTCGGGACGGGTGCACGCGCATGATGGCCGAGCGCGGGGACGAGCACGCGGGGCTGCGGCTCGGCACGTACTACCGCGTCCACCTGCTGCGCCGGCTCGGCTTCGGGCACGCCCCCGGGCGCGTCCTCGACATCGGCGGTCGCGACGGGCGCTGGGCCGCCAGCGTCGCGGCCGCTCCCGTCCTCGTCGACGTCGACCCGTTGCCGGTCGTCCCGGGCGTCGAGTACGTGGTCGGCAGCGGCGGCGCGCTCCCGTTGCGCGACGGCGCGTTCGACTGCGTGTACACGCTCGACGTCATCGAGCACGTGCCCGACGAGGTCGCGCTGCTCGGCGAGGCGCTCCGGGTCCTGCGACCGGGCGGCATGCTCGTCGTGACGACGCCGAGCGTCGACATGCACGTGTTCCCGGCACGCACGCAGGCGTGGGTCGACCGCCGATGGGGGCACCACCGTGTGCGCGGCTTCGACGCCTCGTACCTCGAACGCGTGCTCCGCGAGCTCGGCGCGCGCGACGTGCGCGTGCGACCGCTCGCGATGACGGCGTTCCGTGCGCTCTACTTCCCGCTCCGTCTCGTCTGGGCGATCCCCGGTCCGGCCGGCCGGTTGCTCGTCCGCCTCGCGGCCGCATTCGACGCGCGACGGCCGTGGGGCCGCGGCGGTGCCGTGCTCGTGGAGGCCTGTGCTTCGGTGGGCGTCGCCGCCGGCGGCGCGCCGACCGCGGGCACGAGTCGATCCGTCGAGCCCGCCCACCGGTAGGTCAGGCGTGTCGACGACGACGCCCGAGGAGCGCCGCCTCGGCGAGCCGCCGCCGTCCGCGCCGCCGAGCGAACCGCCGCCCCGGCTGGGGACGCGCGCGCGGTCCCGGAGCGCGTCGCGCGCCGAGGTCGGCGCCGCGATCGCCGTGCTCGGCCTCACCGTCCTGCGAATCGTCCTGCTGTGGCCGCTGACGACGCCGTGGGTCGTCGCCGACGAGACCGGGTTCCTGTTCCAAGCGCGGTTCCTCGCCCATGTGGGAGCGAAGCCGTCGATGGGCTCGGCGTCGTTCTACCCGCCCCTCTACGGCGTGCTCCTCACCCCGGTCACCTGGCTCACGCGAGCGGCGCCGGGACCGCTGTACCGCGGCGCGCAGACCGTCAACGTGCTCCTGTTCGTCGTCGGGTTCGTCCTGCTGCTGCGGATCGCGCGCGAGGTGTTCGCGCTGCGCCCCGTTCCGGCCGTCATGGCCGCGACGGCCGCGTCCGCGTATCCCGCGTACCTGCTGCAGAGCGGTCTCGCGTGGCCCGAGGCGCTCCTGCCGGTCCTGTTCACGGCGCTCGTCCTCGCGTGCCACCGGGTCGAGCGCACTCGTTCGCTCGGGGCCGCGGCCGCGGCCGGAGCGCTCGCCGTCGCGATGTACGCGACGCACCAACGCGCGATCCTGCTGCCCGCGCTCGCCGTCGTCGGCCTCGCGTACCTGGGCTGGCGCCGCGAGCTCGACCGCCGTACCGCGGCCGTCGCGGTCGCAATCACGATCGCGTTGACGCTCGTCACGCAGCTCGCGTTCCGCTACACGCAGCACGCGTTGTGGACCGGCACACCCGATCGCGAGTCGTCCGCGCTGCACACCATGCTCTCGGTGTCGGGCTGGCTGCAGATCGTCCGCGCGTCGTGGGGCATGACGTGGTACCTGCTCGCCGCGACGTTCGGGTTGACCGCGCTTGGATCGTTACAGCTGCTGCGCGGCTACGTGCGCGGCCGTGCGCGCTTCGCCACCGTCGGGACGCTCGCCGCGACGGCGGGACTCGTGTTCACCGCGGCGACGTTCATGCGCGGCCCGACCCGTGCCGACCACTACGTCTACGGCCGCTACGACGAGGTCGTCGTCGGCGTCCTGCTCGTCGCGGCGGTCGCGGCGTTCGTCGACGGCTGGCCGCGGCTGCGCCTCGTCCCGATCCTCGGTGGATCGATGCTGCTGCTCGCGGTCGGCCTCGCCCTCGCGAAGGGCAACGAACTCGAGCACCTCGGCGTCGTGATCGTGAACGTCCTCGGGATCATGGCGATGCGCGACCTCGTCATGAGGAACGCCGTCTGGAACATCGGCATCCGCGTCGTGCCGATCACGCTCGTCTCGATCGCCGGCCTCGCCCTGCTGCTCGTCGTCGCTCGACGGTGGTGGCAGCTCTCCGTGGCCCTCCTCACGATCGTGTTCGTCGCGTCCGCGATCCAGACGCGGACGGCCGTCGACCGCGCGAGCGACGTGGTGGACAACTCCCACACCCTGTCGGCTGTCGCGTCCCGGCTCGTCGGTCACGCCGAGATCGCGTACGACACGAGCTCCGCCGACCTGGCCGATCTCTACGTGTACCAGTACTGGCTGCCGCACAACCGGTTCGTCGTGTTCGACTCGCGGCACGCGTCACCGCCGACCGACGTCGTCATCGCCTCCACACACTGGTCGCGCGCGGCTCCGCTCGGTGCGCGGCTCGCGTTCGTCGAGAACACGGTGGACGACGCGCTGTGGGTACTGCCCGGCGCCCGGCAGGCGCGCATGCAGGCCGACGGCCAGCTGCTGCCGGCGGGGTTCCCGGGACCGCTCCCCGCGACGGCGTACCGATCTCGCGTCTCGGTGTCGCGCGCACCGACACAGCTCCGGCGTGGTGACGCGGTCGCGCTGAGGCTCGACGTGCGCAACGCCGGGAGCGGGTCGCCGTGGGTGCAGGGCGGGACCGTGCTCGGTGACAACGGCGCGGTGGACGTCGTCGCCGTGTGGGACGTCGACGGCACGCTCGTGCAGGCGCCGGGCTCGGCAGACCTCCCGCGCACGGTGTATCCGGGTGAGTCCGTGA
>Ga0070741_10011286_pt1 | contig 16553 bp, 15 predicted proteins | sample Coa_R1_4_FD_66440 | JGI IMG/M metagenome (GOLD analysis project Ga0070741, IMG submission 66440) | Surface soil microbial communities from Centralia Pennsylvania, which are recovering from an underground coalmine fire - Coalmine... | ecosystem: Environmental > Terrestrial > Soil > Unclassified ...
AGATTCCGCCCAATACGGCGCATGCGGGCGGCAAGCCCAGCGATGTCAAAGTCCGGATCCTCAGCGTCTATGTGGTGGAGAAGGGAAAGCCGCTCGCGAGCCCGGCCTAGACCGCGGCCGGCATTGGTCCGACGTTCGCCGTCTGCACCGCGCAACCGACGGCGGGAGGCGCAGGTCGAGGGCGAGCAGCCGGGTCAGGACGAGCCACTCGCGGCGCGAGCGAAATACGGCGACATCATCACGATGAGGAAGCGCCGGTGCTCGGCCGGGGCCTCTTTTCAAGAGTTCGATGCGCTTTGAGGCAGCGATCTGGTCGCCGCCGCGAACCCTTGCTAGTATGCACACCGCATACCAGCAGGGCTCGTCCCCATGCGCAACAATGCGCCGGAGCGTTCGACAGCGTGGAAGTCCTCAAAATGACGCGCCACCATCCTGATGCGCCCGTCGAAGCCGTCGAAGGCGACACCGCCAGGCTGGCGTAGCAATGTTGAGTTTTCACACGAATTGCAACGGCAATAACGGTTCATAGACGCCGACCTTTAGCACAAGAACGCGCAACGAATAAAAACCTGTCAGCACACCACCAATCGCAACCAAATCAGCATAGAAATTGCGACCGCCAACCGCGAGCGCCAGCAATGGAACAAGGATCCCAAGCCCGATTGTTATTCCGTAAAACCATTTTGCATAGCGGTACTTGGTTAGCTGTTCTACCGATACTCGACCGCCGGAGGAACTATGAAACGCCGAATTGAGCGTCGCAGCAATCGTCAGTAGATCCACGATAAGAGCCACCACCGCAGTTTCGTATAGAATTCGCGCCGTCTCCAAGTCCAGATAATCGGCTCGCGCCAACATAATGATGACACCGCTCGTCAGGCCGTAAATTACCCCGATAAACGGCATCATGCCGATCGTCCACAGCGAAATGGCCGATGAACTTGCCATCGCCAGGCCCTGATAGACCATTATAACCGCCGCGCATACCGCAGACACCGCCAACAGCAACAGGCTTGTGGTCGGCGGAAGCATTCGCCCCATTGCGAGATCGGCCGTGTACAGGATTCCTGTGCCGCAAAAGCCGATGATCGCGATTAGTCCACGGCTGACCCACGACCGATCCGGGCGAATGATAGCTCGCCACGATTTTCTTGGCACTCCCATATGGGTCAGGTGAAAAAATGACTTTCCGATCCCGACGATCGCCAATCCGACGGCAAGGCCCCATACAGAATTAAAAGCCAATGAAGCGAGATAGAGTCCGGCTCCCAATTCGCCACAAAAAAAAGCACTGGCCATGGAAACATCCCAGTGTCTTTGAAAGCGATAGCCAAGTCGGAACGTGTCTCCGGCTATGTCAAATTCTTTCATCTTTTTTCCTCCTGCACTCCCGCACACGAGGCAGATCCGGCTTCGCCCCCGCTAATCGACATAAAACACTTTCGGGCGCGTATTTTTCTCCGGCAGCGGCGGCTTTCCATTGCGTTGGTGGATTAACTTGTTCGGTGCACTTTCGGGGTCGTCGAGATCGCCGAAAATCCTCGCTTCGGTCGGGCACGCGCCGACGCAGGCCGGTTGCAAACCCTTATCGATCCGGCGACTGCAGAAATCGCACTTGGTGACTGTGCCGGCGATCCAACGCTCGAGGCGCGGCTCTTCAAAGCTCGCCAATTCGCCACCACCGTAATAGCTGTGTTCCAGCTTCTCTTCCGTTAGCTGGGTACGGTTGTCATAAGGGCAAGCAACGGCACAGGCGGAACAACCGATACATTTATCTTGATCGACCATCACAATCCCGTCACTGCGGGTATAGGTCGCGCCGCTCGGGCAGGCCTTCTCGCAGGGCGCGTCTTCGCAATGGTTGCACAAGCTTGGAATGTAAACGCGCCTGACGTTTGGGAACGCTCCTAGTTCCGCCACGAAAGTGCGCGTAAAAAACGTATCCTCAGGCAACATGTTTTCCGTCTTGCAAGCAACCACGCAGGCATTGCACCCGATGCAACGCTTCAGATCGAAAACCATTCCCCATCTTGGCATCGTAAACTCCTTCCCACGGGTCGGTCAGCCGTTGCATTTGTAGATGCTCACGCGGCCAATGGTTTCCATCGATCCGCTCATGAAGCCGGAATGCTCGAGGTCGATGGCCAGGTGCGCGTTTTGACTAATACCCAATCCTTGACCTACTGGATGTTTTGTCCATCGCCCGAAGCCGCCGGAAACTGCCGCAGTCTCCGGGTGAATTCCTTCGCTCAACCCTACGATGCCTTTGACCTTGGCGAAGCGTGATTCAACCCATACAAAGTCGCCGTTTTTAAGCCCTTTGCGCTTTCCGGTTTCGGAATTGATGATCACTTTCGTCAGATAGGGATCTCGCTTGGCAACATCGATCAATATGGGATTCGTCGCCGTATCGGCATAGGTCGTCATGTAGTTCTTGTATGAAATAATATAAAAGTCGAATTTCTCGTCGGGCGCGTGGACTGGGCTGGGTTCCCAATAGGGCAAACCTTTATAGATATCGGTCTTGATCTTCAGCCCGTGTCTGGCCTCGATCTGATACTTCTCCAGATTTCTTTTCAGCTCCTCACCCACGGTTTTAATGTAGTTGAAAAATATGGGAAGGCGCGCACCACCATAATTCCGGTACAGCTGATTGGTCGGAATTCTCCGAAAATCATTACCGTGCTCGCAATACCAAGCGAGGTCTCGCTGACCGTCCGAATGACATTTCGCCTGCATATCGAGAATTTCCTTGTACGAATACTTTCGATTCAAATCCAATTGGTAGGGTGCACTCAATCCGAGTGTCTTATTTATTTTGGCGTTGAAGCCATCGGGCCCGAAAAGAAATTCGGCCCGTGCGGCCAATTCGATCAAAATGTCCATTCCATCCATCGTATCGTACAACGGCTCCACGGCGGGTTGGCTTACCTGCAGGCCATGCATGTCATGGGTGAAATTGATCAGATTAAAACGTTCAAGATTCGTGTGCTCGGGCAGCACGATGTCTACAAAATCCGTCGACTCGTCGAGATAGATGTTGATGCTCACGACGAGATCGAGCTTTTTCAAAGCCCGTTCGATGATCGAAGTATCGCCGCAATTCGTGAATGGATTGCTATGATAAATGATGAGCGCTTCGGGCTCGTAGTCAATGCCGTATTTCTTCGGGTCGAGCGATACCAATGGGACAAGGTGCCCCATGTCACACGCGATCGGCGCATAATCCCTAAGTTCCAGACTTTTCGGCGGATAAGAAAATGGCGTGTACAGATGCCACCCGGTCGCAGCCGGTTGGATCATGCCGTCGCTTCCCATCGGCACCGAGCGCGCCGCACCGCCGAAGCGGCGGGCGTCCATGCTTTTCGGCAGGATTCCTCCTGGTACGCCGAGCGCGCCGACCAGCATCATAAGGGTTTCCTGCGCCATCATGGCGAGGGTCCCATTGGTATGAGCTTGGAGACCTCGATAAGAAAGGATCGCCACCGGCCGCAGCGGATAGACGGTGCCGTCAATGATTATCGTCTGGCCAATCGAAGCGGCCTCGCCGAATTCACGCGCAATCCGACGTATCGTCGCCGCAGGAATATCACAGATTTCCGCCGCCCATTCAGGCGTATTGGCTTTGGTTTCATGCTTCAAATATTCAAAGCAAGTAATGCAGTTGACGCCGTTCGCGACATATTCCCCTTCCAACGCATAATCCTTGATGGTCAAATCGTCGAACGGCTTGGCAACGTTTTCCTCCAAATCCCAGATAAGCGGCTTACCGGTCTTGGCATCGAGTACAAAGTTTCGATCAGGCCCCAACAGATAAGGCGCGTTGGTGCCCTTCTTCAACCATTCGACATCGTAAATCTTGTATTCGTGCAAGAGCAGATGGATCATCGCCAGCAGCAAGGCGAGATCGGTGGCCGGCTTGATGGGCAACCATTCGTCCGCCTTGCCGGCCGCTACCGAAAGACGCGGATCCGCAACGACAAGCTTGAGACCCCTCGCCCTAGCATCCGCCAGTTCACGCGCGACCCTGACGAAGGATTGAAAGGCTCCGAATCCGTATTCTGAACCCAACAAGAAAAGATATTTGCAGTATTTCAAATCCGGAAATTCAACGAGCGCGCCATGCGTGATCATTCCGACAAAATGATTTGGATTTGCGCACTGATTGCTGACGCCGCTAAAGCTGAATCCGCCATTTACGGTCCCGAATGCCGCGCTCCACGCAAATGTTTGGATGTATTTTTCATAGGCCCATAGCGAGCAGATCAATTTATTCGGGTTTTCCTTTCGAACCTGCTTCAGCTTGGAGGCAATCTTATCCAACGCTTCGTCCCAGGTTGCTTCTCGCCAGCCTGGATCAACACCCTTCCCCTTCTCAGGATTGGTTCGAATGAGCGGTGTCTTCAGTCGATAAGGATCATATAATTTGGCCACTCCGGCTAAACCCCGCGCGCATAAATGCCCATGCGTATTCGGATCGTCGACGTCGCCGCGGATCGTCGTGGGCTTTCCGTTCTTCACCTGCACTACAATTCCGCAAGCGTTGAAGCATTGTTGGCAGTGGCTCTTGATCCAACGCTCACCACTGTTGCGTGACGATTCGGTTCTCGGTTCCATTCTCGATCCATTCTCGTCAAAGGTGGAATATCGGGTGATCGTTCACTGCTTGAAGATCGTGTCCGGCCGCCGCAGATATTTGCCGCGCGCCGGCCCGACGACGTTGCCGTTGTCGTAGATAAGCCCCCCGCGCAGGAAGGTGCTCTTCACTCGCCCCGACAGCTCGACGCCTTCGAACGGCGTATAGCCCTGCCCCGACGGCGATTCCGCGGCGTGCACAATGAAGCTTTCGTGCGGGTCGACCAACACCAAGTCGGCGTCAAAACCCGGCGCGATATCGCCCTTATTCTGTAGGCCGAAACGTCGCGCCGGATTCCAGCTCAACAACTCCGCTATGTGGTTATACGACATGCCGCGCTTACTACCTTCGCTTAGCACGCCGGACAACAGATATTCGGTACCTCCGAAGCCCGATTTGGCAAGCCAGATATTGGTCGGGTCGTCCTTCGACCACTTCTGCTCGGCCGAGCAGCAAGCGTGATCGCTAACGATCCAGTCGACCTTGCGATCAAGCACCGCCTGCCACAGCGCCTCGACATCTTCGCGCGGGCGGATCGGCGGGTTCACTTTGGCATGCACCGCGCATTGGCAGTCGGTATCGAGAAGAAGGTGGCCGACGGTGACTTCGCGGCGGAAGGCGATGTGCGGGAACACCTGTTGCATGGTCCAAGCGGCATCGATCGCCTTTTTGGAACTTAAATGCAGCAGGTTGATGTTGACGCAATTCGTCTCGTTGGCGAGGTACGACGCGATCCAAATCGCAAGCCCCTCGGAATGCGGCGGACGCGCGGCGCTATACGCTTGCAGGCCCGTCAGCTTGCCTCCGCGCTCGACGATTTTCGTATAGGCATTGAGAATCTCGGCAAGCTCGCAGTGCAGGCTCACGCTGATGCTCGCAGCCCTCTCGGGATACTTCTCCATCAGCCGCTGTGCCGAGCGCATGATAAACTCGAAATGGGCGATGTCGTAGCGTTCGTCGGGCCCGATCATCAGGAACTCGTTCTGCTTCGATGAGGCGCCGTGCAGCCCGTAGCCGCCGTAGAACATGAAAATCTTAAACGAGGGAATTCCGTGTTCGGTGACCAGGTATTCCATCTCGTCGATGTGCCGGGATTCGATCGGCGCGAGATGGAAGCTGTAATCGACCCAGAAGCGGCCTTCCGACTGCCGGTAGGCCTCGCGCATGAAGTCGCGGTATGAGCCGCCCATGTTGAGATAGTAATGGCCGGTGCGCAGATAATTGAGGCTGGTGGTAACGCCACCCATCGCCGCCGCCTTGCTTTCCGAGATCGCGTCCTGCGCGAGCGGCGCGTAGATGCCAATATGCATGTGGCCGTCGACGCAGCCGGGGAAAGCCAGCCTGTTCTTGGCGTCGAAGACCTGCTTGGCCTGCTCGGCCGGAATGTCGGGGGCGAGCCGCGCGAACTTCCCATCCTTGATCGCGATATCGAGGCAGTCAACCGATGTCTTATTCGGGCGAACTACCCGGGCGTTCTTGACGACGGTGTCGAATTGCTTGTCCATGCCAGTCGATCCTCAGTTTGTTCATATCGGTGGCGGCTTATCTGGCGCCAGGCGTCGCAGCCGCTTCATAGCGTTTGCCGAGCGCGATCATTTCCGGCGTGCCGATCACCTCGTTGAGAGCGTTGAAGTCGTACATGCGATTGCGGAACGGCCCTGTGCTGCCTTGCGCGGCGAGCGAGGTGTAGAAGTCGTGGGCAGCGCGCGCCAGGGCGCGGACGATGCCGCCCGGAAAGATGACGAGCGAGAAACCGAGCGCCTCGAGGTCCGTTGTATTGAGCAGCGGCGTTTCGCCGCCCTCCACCATGTTCGCCATCAGCGGCCGACCTTTCAGACTCGAAGGGATTCGTTCCAGCTCGGCACGCGTCTTCGGCGCTTCGACGAACAATATGTCAGCCCCGGCGTCGCGATAGGCCGCCGCGCGTGCCATTGCGCGCTCGAAGCCTTCGACGGCGATCGCATCGGTACGCGCGATGAGCAGGGTTTCATGCGAGTGCCGTGCGTCCAGCGCAGCCTTGATCTTTCCGATCATCTCCTCGATCGGCACGAGCGTCTTGTTGTCGAGATGGCCGCAGCGCTTTGGAAAAGACTGGTCCTCCATTTGGACGGCGTTCGCCCCAGTCCGCTCGAAAAGCCGCATCATCCGGCCGACGTTGAGGGCGTTGCCGTAGCCAGTATCCGCGTCGACGATGAGATGCGACGCAACGCGGTCGCGGATAAGCGCCACCGTGTCGGCCACCTCGCTCATGCTCACCAGGCCGAGGTCGGGTCGCCCCAGTTTCGTGTAGGCGATCGCCGCGCCGGACAAGTACAGCGTCTCGAACCCCGCCTTCTCGGCGACCAGCGCTGTGAGCCCGTCGTACACACCGGGCGCGATCAGGATCGGCGGCCGCAACAGACGAACGCGCAGAGTTTTTTCGGTCATGCGTCACATTCCTAAGTAGGCACGTTTCAATTCCGGATCGGCGGCGATGTCGGCGGAACTGCCCGACATCACGAATTTTCCTTCAGCGAGAATATAAGCGCGATCGGCGATCTCGAGGCTTTGCACCACGTTCTGCTCGACGAGCAGAACAGAGACGCCATCGGAGTTAATGCGCGAGATCAGCGCGAAGAGCTCCTCAACCAGCAACGGCGACAGGCCGAGGGAAGGCTCGTCCATGATGATCAGCTTGGGCTCGGCCATCAGTCCGCGCCCAATGGCGAGCATCTGCTGCTCGCCGCCGGACATCGTGCCCGCGCGCTGCGATTGCCGTTGCCGCAGCCGCGGGAAGATCTCGTAGACGCGCTCGCGGTTTTTCGCGCGCCGTCGAGCGGCGCGACGGTAGCTACCGAGGTCGAGATTTTCAGTCACGGTGAGGTTCGGAAATATGCGGCGGCCTTCCGGCACGTGGATCAAACCGCGCGCCACGATCTCCGCCGGGCGCTCGTGTTCGATCATGGCACCGTCGAACCGAATCGTTCCGGCGCGCGCGCGCACGATGCCGGAAATGGTGCGATTGAGCGTCGATTTGCCGACGCCGTTCGAGCCGAGCACGGCGACGATCTCGCCGGCATTGACGCTGAGGTTCACCCCGCGCAATACCTGCGTCTCGCCGTAACCGGCGCTGAGTTCGCGCACTTCCAGGAGCGATTCAACGCTCATGCGCGGCCTCGAATTTCGCCGCTGCGCCATGGCCGAGATAAGCCTCCACCACCGCAGGATCGGCAGATACTTGCGCCGGGCTGCCGGAGGCAATGATGCGGCCTTCCGCCAGCACGAAGACATGTTTCGCGAGACTCATCACCGCCTGCATGACATGCTCGATCATCAAAATAGTGATCCCGCGCGCGCTGAGCCCGCGGATGACCGGGACGATATCGCGGATTTCTGACGGGTTTAGCCCCGCCAGCACTTCATCAAGCAGCAGCAATTTCGGTTCCGTGGCAAGCGCGCGCGCAAGTTCCAGCCGCTTGCGGCTGGCGACGGTGAGCGTGTCAACCGGCTGATCGAGCATGTCCTGCAAACCAAGTTCGCAGCCGACTTGGTCGGCCGCCGCCAGCGCCACATCGCGCGAGCGATGGCGCAGATGGGCGCCGACGAGGATGTTTTCACGCACGGTCAGTCCCGCGAAAGGCTGCATGATCTGGAAGGTACGCGCGATGCCATGGAGGGCGAGGCGATACGGCGGCTCGCCGGTGATCTCTCTCCCGATATAGCGAATGACGCCTTCGGTTGGGCACAGGAATCCCGAAATGATGGCGAAAAGCGTCGTCTTGCCCGCCCCATTGGGCCCAATCAGTGCGGTGACGCTGCCCGTTTCAACCGATAATGAGGCGTCGTCGACGGCGAGAAGGCCGCCAAAGCGGTGCGACACATTTTCAACACTGAGCAGCACATTAGCCATGGCGCGCATCGCTAACGAGCGGACGCCGCGGAACTAGGCGTCGTAGGTACCATTTCTTGAGCACGGTCAGTCCGCCGATCAGCCCGCGTGGCGTCAGCCAGATCACCAGGATCAGCACGGCGCCGTAGAATATGAGATCAAGCCCCGGCGCATCGCCGGTCACGAGCTTCGCTGTTTCGCCGAGAGACTTTACGACGATCGCTCCAACCAGCGGGCCGAACAAAGTACCGACCCCGCCGATGATTGGCGTCAGCAGTGCTTCGATGGATATCCACGTTCCGTAGCCGATGCCGGAATCAACGAAAAGAAAGTATTGCACGTAGAAGCAGCCCGCGGCGGCGGTGATAGCGGCGGAGACAGTCATGGCCTGCAGCTTGATCTTGAACGCGTTGACGCCGAGCGCTACGGCGGCATCCTCGTTTTCCCGCACCGCCACCAGCCAGGCGCCGAAGCGCGAGCGTTCGATGAGATGCGTCACAACCAGCACGACCGCAACCAGCGCAAGAATGACCCAGTAAAAGACCGCGCGGCTTTCGAACTGAAGCGCCTGCGGACGCAGATCCAGCTTCATGAGCGTTCCGACACCGGCACCGGTGATTGGCGCAACACTTGCGACGATGCGCAGCACTTCCGCAAAGGCCAATGTCACCAGCGCAAAATACGAGCCGCGTAGACCGGAACGGAACGTAAGCGCACCGATGACGGCGCCGACCAGAGCCCCGCCCACAATACCAAGCCCGAAGCCGACCCAGGCGTTCACGCCGTAGCGCACCTGTAGAATGGCTGTGACGTAGGCGCCGGTGCCGAAAAAGGCGGCGTGCCCGAAAGAATATTGGCCACCGTAGCCGCCGAGCACGTTCCATCCCTGCCCCGCCAATGCGACCAGCAGCGTCACAATCAGAAAGTTCAACGCTACGTTCGAATGGATGACGAGCGGCACCGCCGCCAGCACCGCCACCACGACTCCGATCAGCGCCAGTGTTTTCATGCCCTGGCTCCGAACAATCCGCTCGGCCGAACCAAAAGCACGAAAATGAACAACAAGAAAATGCCGATCTGCCCGAGCGATTCGCCGAAAAACAGGCCGGACAGGCTTTCAACGACGCCGATGAGGAAGCCCCCAATCAGCGCACCCAGCACCGAGCCCATGCCGCCGAGCACGACGATGGTGAACGCGATCAGCACAAAGGCTTCGCCGGCATGCGGATTGACGTAGTAGGTCGGGATCAGCAGGCAGGCGGCGATGGCGACGCAGGCCGTGCCCAGACCGAAGGTGACGGCGTAAATATGCGCGACGTCGATGCCGACCAGCTCGGCCCCCAGCTTTTCTTTCGCCACGGCGCGAATGGCCTTTCCAATATCGGTCACGCTCAAGAGCAGCCACAGCGCTGCCGCCACGACGAATACCGCGAAAAAAGCGACGATGCGCGGCACCACCACAAAGGCGAAGCCGAAATCCACGCTCTGGAAAGCATAGGCCGCGTCGATCGTGCGCGTGTCCGCGCGGAAGACATTCAGCAAGGCGTTTTCAATAAATACGGCGAGGCCCAACGTGACCAGCAGCATGTTGCGGTCGTCGCCGCGCGATACCGGGCCGATGATGAAGCGCTGCAACGCGTAGCCGAACGCATAAAACAGAGGCGCAAGCAGGAAGACGACAATGTAAGGGTCTATTCCGAAAAGATGAAACGCGAAGAAGGCGGCGAACAGCGCCATACTCAGCAATGCGCCGTGCGCGAAATTGATGATGTGCAAGACGCCGTAGATCAACGTCAGCGCCAGCGCCACGAGAGCGTAAATCGCGCCCATGGCAAGGCCGTTGAAGACCGCCGGCACCAATATATCGAATGACAGCACGTACGCAAACTTTCTGAAGTCCTACGGGCCGCGCTGGAGCGCCGCCCGTAGGTCGAATGTTATGCCGGTATCGGGAAGATCGGCTTGGCGTTCGCAAACTCCGTTGGCAGGATCACCTTGATGTCGTTGCTCTGCACTTGCAGATTGACCGGGCGGGCTCCTTGATTTTGGCCGTTCACGAACTTGGTTGGGCCATACGGCATGATGTGACCCGAGAAGGTCGACGTCCCGAGCGCTTCGATAATTTTTCCTCGATCGGTGGAGCCGGCGCGCTCGATCGCGTCGGCAATGAGGAGAACGCAGCTGATATTTAAGATGACTTCAAGGCTGAAGAATTGCCCTTTGGCCTCGACCTTTTTCTTCATGTCGAGGGCCTTCAAGTTTCGTGGATCGAACCAATGGTTGCAGTCCATCATGTAATTGGCCGCCTCCGGGAACTCCTTCAAGAACTTGTAGGACGACGATGCGCCGCCGAGCACGGAATAGACGCCCTTGGGACGCGCACGCTGCTGTAGCATGGTGCGAGCAAGCAGCACCGTTTCGTTGTAATAGTTCGACGGAATAACGAGGTCCGGCTTTTGCGCCTTGATCTTCAGCACGATATTGTTGAAATCGCGCGTTGGCGTCGGATGCGAAATCGTCTCGATTATCTGGAAGCCGCGCTGTGGCAGTTGCGCGTTCAGCAGCTTGGCCATGCCTGAGCCGAACAGCGAATCTTCGTGCACGATCATGACCGTTTTCGCGGGCTTGCCGGCCTGATCGTTGATGGTGACCAGGTTGTCGATCGCCGTCTTCGAGATTACTCCAAACCCCGGGCCGAAACGGAACGTGTTTTTCAAGCCACGATCGACGATGCTGTCGGCCACACCTACGTCGACGACGTAAGGTAGGCCATAGCGGGCGGCCGCCTGCGTCGTGGCGAGGCAGATGGAACTCACGAATCCGCCGACAATGCAACACACCCCGGCCGAGTTCATTTTCTCAACCTCGGCGACGCCGCCCTCTGGAGTCGATTGCGCGTCGCCAAACATCGGTTCGATCTTGGCCCCGCCCAACGACTTGATGCCGCCATTAGCGTTGATCTCCTCGATGGCCAGCATGGCCCCGAGACGGCCCTGTTGCCCGGAATAGGCGATCGCGCCGCTTACCGGGTGCAACACACCGAGCTTGACGCTGGTCCCCTGCGCGCGAAGAACTGCCGGCATGGCAAGATTGCCGGTCGCCGCCGCTGCAGCACCGAGGGCAGTCGTCGCCAGAAACTTACGTCGGTTGATAGCCGTTTTCTTCCACATCGGTAACCTCCCGTATTGCTAGCGTGGCGGCAAATTATTTGCCGATTTGTATCCGTGATTGCGGATTTTCGATTCGGAGTTTTTCGCCTGCTGCTCGCCGTGCACCACGGGCGACCAGCGCTTTGCGCGCGCAGAGCCTGAGCGAACGAGGTCGAACTCAATCGTGTAGCGATCCGGCCGATAAAGCGCGTGCAGATGCTCTACCCCGCGGCCGTCCCGGTCATAGACCACGCGGACGAGTTCGATCAGCGGCGAACCGCTGCGTACATCGAGCGCCTCGGCGACTTCGCGCGACGCCAGGCACGCGCTGATACGCTGACGCGCGCGCTCGACCTTGGCGCCAGCTCGTTCGAGCAGTTCGAGCAACGGCCGCGACGCCAGTTCCTGCTTGGTGAATGTTACCGAAACGCTCTCGGGGACGTGGGCGGTCAGATAGGAAAACGGCACGCCATCGACCGAACGCACGCGCACCGAGCGCTGCAGCAGCTCGCTACGCCCGACGCCGAGCGCAGCGGCCACCGCGCCTTCGGCGGGCACGTAATCGAACGATAACAATTTGACAGCGGTGCGCCGGCCCATTTCGGCAAGATTGGCGAGAACGCCGGAGATATCGGCGGTCATCGGCGCGGGCGACGAGCGGTGGATCACCCGCGTGCCGGCGCTGCGGCGGCGCTCGATCAACCGCTCGCGCTCGAGTTCCCCCAGCGCCCGGCGCACGGTGACGCGGGAAACGCCGTGAAATTCGGCCAGTTCGTTCTCGGTGGGCAGGCGGGTGCCGAAATCGGTGGCGCCGCTGATAATGCGGTCGCGCAAGGCCAAGTAAACCTGTTTCGCCTTCGCTTCCCCGAGCCAATCCCGCATGCGACATCCCCGATCCCGGTGCCCCCGCGACGAGGGGGTACTTTACTTGGTATTATTTAGCATACATTATTGGCAGCTAACGACAAGCAGTAAATGATTTCGCAGACCCGAAGAGAGTTAGCGCATGCGCGAGCCACGTAATCTTTTCGACAAGCTTTGGTCGGCGCACGAGATCGTGCGCCGCGAAGACGGGCTTCGCTGCTCTGGGTCGACCGCCATTTTGTGCACGAAGGCTCATTTCACGCCTTCAGCCAGATGAAGTCGCGCGCCCTAGCGGTCGCCGAGCCCGACCTTTGGCATGGCCGACCACTACGTGCCGACACGCGGGCGCGACGGTGGCATTACCAATCCGGAAATTGCGGCGATGGTACACAATCTGGAGGCCAATACGGCGGAATACGGGATCACGCTGTTCGGCCTGCGCGACCCACGCCAAGGGATCGTCCATGTCGTGGGTCCCGAACTGGGCCTCACGCTGCCTGACTTGTTGATCGTTTGCGGCGACAGCCATACGTCGACCCATGGCGCATTCGGCGCCTATGCCTTCGGGATCGGCGCATCGGAAGTCGCGCACGTGCTGATGATGCAGACGTTGTGGCAGAAGAAGCCGAAACGCATGCGGATCAGCGTCGGCGGCAAGGCGACTGTCGGAATCGGAGCCAAGGACATTGCGCTCACGACCATCGCCACCATCCACCCCAACGGCGCGCAGGGCCATGCCATTGAATTCACCGGCAGCGCCATCAGAGACTGTCGATGGAAGGGCGCATGACGCTCCGCAACATGTTGATCGAGGCGGGCGGCCGCTGCGGCATGGTAGTTGCGCCGGACGAAACCTATGCGTCCGCGGGCGCAATGTTCGATCGAGCCGTGGAATTCTGGGCCGCGCTTGCCTCCGAATCAGGTGCCGAATTCGACCGCGAGGCGAATCTCGATGCGGCGGCCATCGCGCCGATCGTCACCTGGGGAACGACGCCGGACGACGCGCTGCCGATCGACAGTTTTGCGCCGGATCCCGCGCGTGAAAACGATCCGGCGCACGCGAAGTATCTGCGCGATGCGCTCAATTACATGGCGATCGCGCCGGGCAAGAAGCTGACCGACATCGCCATCGATCGTGTCTTCATCGGCTCCTGCACCAATTCGCGCCTTGAGGACCTGCGCGCGGCCGCAGCTGTGCTCACCGGACGCAGCGCCAAGGTGCCGGGCCTAGTGTCGCCGGGCTCCTCGCTGGTCAAACAGCAGGCTGAGAGCGAAGGACTCGACCGCATTTTCCGCGACGCCGGCCTCGAATGGGCGGAATCGGGCTGCTCGATGTGCGTCAGCATCAATGGCGATCTCGCTCCGCCGGGCGAACGTTGCACTTCCACCACTAACCGCAATTTCCGCGGCCGACAGGGGCCCAGTGCACGGACGCACCTGATGTCGCCGGCGATGGTCGCCGCCGCCGCTGTCACTAGCCATTTAACCGATGTGCGCCCCCTGCTCACGGGGCGCACGGTCTAAGAAGCGCGCATGGAAAAGTTTGTCCGCCTAACCACCAAGGCCTGCCCACTGGCGCTGGCCAATCTGAATACCGACCAGATCCTGCCCGGGCGCTATCTCAAATGGCGACACGCGAAAGGCCTGGGCTCGGTACTGTTCAAAGACCTGCGCACCGACCTCGACGGCAAGGAGCGACCGGATTTCCCTCTCAATCAATCGATTTGGCGTGACGCTAAGATTCTGGTCGTCGGACGCAATTTCGGCGGCGGCTCCTCGCGCGAGGTCGCGGTCTATGTACTGTACGACGCCGGCATAAGCTGCGTGATTGCGCCGTCGTTCGGGGAGATCTTCGTGCAAAATGCGGTGAAGAATGGCCTGCTTACCGTCGTCTTACCGGAAGCCGATGTCGCCGATCTCTTGGCTGTGATCTCCGCGGAGCCCGGGCAATCGGTGAGTGTCGACCTCGAACGGCAGACAGTCGCGTGCGGAGACCGGACCTATTCTTTCTCCATCGATCCGGTCAGCCGCAACCAGTTGCTCAACGCCTGGGACGACATCGATCTAACGGACAGCTACCGCAATAAGGTCACGGCGTATACCGCCCAAGACCGGATGAGTCGACCTTGGGTGCAGCCGCAGAACTAGGGCCGCACATGTGGCGAATCGTGTTCGTAATGTTTGTATAGTTTTGCGCGGGTCAATTCGAAAAAGCGGAGCAGCTTTCAACCCATGAAAAGCAAGAATGTCCTTGTGATCGGCAGTTCCGGCGGTATCGGAGCCGCCTGCGGATCATGGCTCAATCAACACGGCTATAGAGTCTACGAATTCGATCGTAACGAAGGCTATGATGCCACAAATCCTAAAGATTACAAACGCGTCCTTGCCGGTGTGGAGTATCTTGATGTGCTCATAAACGCCGCCGGATCAGTCGGCATGGGTGGGATCGAGCAATGCACGATAGAGGAATGGCATCGCATACTGAATGATAATTTAACTTCGGCGTTCGTCGCCTGCCAATCGACCCTATCCCTCTTTAATCGCGGCGGATCGATCATATTATTCAGCTCGGTTAACGGGAGACACGGCGGAAATGCGCTGTCTGGGCCAGCCTATGCAGCGGCCAAGGCGGCTATCATCGGTTTCGCGCGTAATCTGGCAAAAGAACTCGCGCCACGTCAGATTCGCGTGAATGTAATTGCCCCCGGCCCCGTGGCGACATCAATGCTGACCCGTCTTCCGGGTGAAGTCATCGAAAATCTTCGAGCCACGATGCCGCTCCGCAAAATAATTTCTCCCGAGGAGATTGCGGGAACAATTGGATGGCTTTGTTCCGCGGATGCGAATTCCATAACCGGCGCGGTGATTGATATCAACGGCGGGATGTGGATGGGGTAGGCAATAACTACGTGAGAGTGCGCTGCGCGACAACGAGGGCGGGTCACCTAAGCCGATTATGGAAGGAGTCAAAATCTGACAGGCCTTGCGATTTATTCCGGCAACAATGACATCGCCATTTTTTAAATGCTAGCTGGTCTCCATCAATGGACTGAACGCGTCATTTGCAGGCGTGCAAACTTGGCTCGTCCTCGCCGGTGTGAGCGGAAACCACCTAGCATCTTCATCTTGTGCGTTAAGTCTGTATCATTTGTGAATAGATCTCAAGAAAATTCGCGATTTCAGCTGCGGCTCGATCTGGATCCTCCCGAAGTGGAAAGTGTCCAACGCCAGGAAAGAGCGCGAGATTGAGGTCGGCAAAGGTTTCTCCAAGTTTATCGGTCCATCCGTAAGTAATAGGAAATCATGCTCAGCCCAACGCACGTACGTATCTTGATGGGCGGTATGGTGTCTCATCTTTCATCATTGCGATGCGATCAGCGTGAGCGGCGCGGTAGCGAGCAAATCTGCCAGCAAGATTGCCCGGCTGCATAAAGTTGTCCGCAAAAGCAACCAGTACGCTATCAAAAGCGTCTTTTTGGTAGGACCAGTGCTGTAAGAAGTGACTGATGTAAATGTTGCAGTTTTTGCGTGCTGCGCCGACACCCCCGGCCCAAGGCTCGGTCCGTACCGGCCCGGGATTGACCGCCACGAAGTTGATGCCCGGCAAGCGACAGCGTGGCCCCGCGGCATTCGCTGCGCGGGACAAATTTCCCAGTAGGAGGGCTTTACGCCGTCATTGTCGATCAAATTCACGACGCGGCCGCCACCCTGTTTCACCATGATCGGCAGCACGTAGCGGGCAGCGAAAATTAAAAATGCGAATGTGGATCGCATCAAGAACAAACCGGTCGATTTGTCGGAATGGAAGCCGCGGAACTTGTCGGAATGAGACGGGCAGGTTCGGCTAAGTGGTTGCGCACAAGGACTCGAACCTTGGACTCGCTGATTAAGAGTCAGCTGGCAAGCGGCCGATTTTGCCCTGGCTCATCGGGACGCCGCCGAGAATCTGGGCGAGGCACTCGCCGAGCGCGACGCGCGTGATATGCTCCTCGATCCCGCCGAGCATGGCGGACTGGCTTATCCGCTCGGCATAGAC
>Ga0070741_10011287_pt1 | contig 16552 bp, 17 predicted proteins | sample Coa_R1_4_FD_66440 | JGI IMG/M metagenome (GOLD analysis project Ga0070741, IMG submission 66440) | Surface soil microbial communities from Centralia Pennsylvania, which are recovering from an underground coalmine fire - Coalmine... | ecosystem: Environmental > Terrestrial > Soil > Unclassified ...
GCCCACCCCGACGCCCCGCGAGACGCTGCCGCCCGTGGTCCTGGCCGGCGCGCGGGATCCGTTCTCGATCCCGCCGATCCTGCAGACCGCCACGCCGACCCCGAGCGGCAGCGTCGGCCCCACGTCGACGCCTTCGGGGAGTCCGACCTCCTCCCCAACCTCCTCTCCGAGCGGGAGCCCGAGCCCGACGCCGACCACTCCGGGCGGAGGCCAGAGCACCACGATCGGGGGGCACACCGTCGTGCTCGACGACATCTTCGCTGGCGGAACCAAGGCGCAGGTCGAGGTCGACGGGACCGTCTACACGGTCGCGGAGGGCGAGACCTTCGACGACAACTTCAAGCTGGTCTCGATCAGCGGGAGCTGTGCGCGGTTCCTCTTCGGGGACCAGTCGTTCACCCTCTGTCTGCATCCGCAGAAGTAGTCGCAGCGCTCCGGCGGATCGCGCTCGGGGGGAGCGGCCGCCGGCACGTGAGGGCGGTCCCGATCGGGGCCGCCCTCCGCCACGTCCAGGGCCGGCCGCGTCGGTCCGTCACCTATGATGGGGTCCATGTTGCGGCTGCTCACGGCGGGTGAATCGCACGGCAAGGCGCTGGTGGCCGTCCTCGAGGGTCTCCCGGCGGGGGTGCCCGTCTCTGCGAAGGCCGTGGCCGCCGAGCTCGCCCGGCGGCGGCACGGCTACGGGCGCAGCGGGCGCCAGAGGCTGGAGGCCGATCGGTTCCAGATCCTCTCGGGGGTCCGGCACGGGCGCACGCTCGGCAGCCCCGTCTCGATCACGATCGAGAACGCCGAGTGGGAGTCGAGATACCGCGAGCTCATGTCGGTCGAGGGCGAGCCCGACCCCGCGCAGCGCCTCACGCGCCCGCGACCGGGTCACGCCGATCTGGTCGGAGTGCAAAAGTACGGGTTCGACGACGTCCGCAACGTGCTCGAGCGCGCCAGTGCCCGCGAGACCGTGGCCCGCGTGGCCGCCGGCGCCGTCTGCAAGGCCTTCTTGTCCGAGCTCGGCGTCGAGGTCGTCTCCCACGTGGTCCGGATCGGCCGCGTCGCGCTCCCCGCAAGCGCCCGGCGGCCGCTCCCCGAGGACCAGGAGGCGGTGGACGCATCCCCGGTCCGCTGTCTGGACGAGGAGACCTCGGCCAGGATGGTCGAGGAGATCCGTGCGGCGCAGGCGGAGCGGGACACCCTCGGCGGCGTGTTCGAGGTGATCGCGTACGGGTGCCCGCCGGGCCTGGGCTCGCACGTGCACTTCGACCGCAAGCTCGACGCCCGCCTCGCGCTCGCCCTCATGAGCATCCAGTCGGTGAAGGGCGTCGAGGTCGGCGACGGGTTCGGCGCGGCCGCCCGGCGGGGCTCGAAGGTTCAGGACCAGATCGAGGCCGTGGGCGGTCGCATCCGCCGGCGCTCGGCGCGCGCCGGCGGCATCGAGGGTGGGATGAGCACCGGCCAGCCGATCCGGGTGCGCGCGGCCATGAAGCCGATCTCCACGCTGCCGCGGCCGCTCGCGACGATCGATCTGGACACCGGCCGCCCCGACGTCGCGATCACGCAGCGCACGGACACCTGCTCGGTCCCCGCCGGCGGCGTCGTCGGGGAGGCGGCCGTCGCGCTCGTGCTGGCCGATGCCGCGCTGGAGAAGTTCGGCGGGGACTCCCTGGCCGAGACCCGGCGCAACCTGGAGGGGTACCTGGGGGCGCTCCGGTGAGGGGCGGGGGCGGGTCGTGATCGTCTACCTCGTCGGGATGCCGGGATCCGGCAAGTCCACGGTCGGCCCTGAGCTCGCCCGCCGCCTGGACGTCCCGTTCGTCGAGCTCGACGCGGAGATCGAGCGGGCGGCCGGCAAGAGCGTGAGGGAGATCTTCGCCGAGGAGGGGGAGGCGCGGTTTCGCGAGCTCGAGGCCTCCGCGCTGGTCGAGGCCTCCACCAACGATCCCTCGGTGGTCTCCTGCGGCGGCGGGGTGGTGCTCGAGCCCGCCAATCGCGTGACGCTCCGAGCCACCGGCACCGTCGTGTTCCTCTCGGTCCCGCTGGAGGTGCTCCGCTCCCGCGTCGTCCCCGCGGCCGACCGCCCGCTGATCCACGCCGACGCCGACCTCGATCGGCTGTTCCGCGAGCGCGAGCCCTTGTACCGTGAGTTCGCCGCGCACGTGGTGGATGCGAGCGGGCCTCCGGACGAGGTGGCGGAGGTCATTCGCCGGGAGCTGTCCCGTTGGAGCGCGTGACCGTCTCGCTGCCGAGCGGTCCGGCGACCGAGTACCCGGTCGTCATCGGCTCGGGGCTGCTCGCCGAGGCCGGCGCCCACCTGCCGGCGCTCCCCGCGAGCGAGAAGGCGTTCGTGGTCGCCGACCACTCGGTCGCCGCCCGCTTCCTGGGGGCGCTGGAGCGTGGCCTCTCGGCCCGCGGGCTCCAGGTGCTCCACCTCGGCGTGCCGGAGGGGGAGGAGGCGAAGTCGCTCGCGACGGCGACCGCGCTCCACCGTCAGCTCGCCACCCAGGAAGCGCATCGGGACGACGTGGTGATCGCGCTCGGCGGCGGCTCGGTCGGGGACCTCGCCGGGTTCGTGGCGGCCACCTACATGCGGGGCGTTCCCATCGTGCAGGTGCCGACGACGCTGACCGCGCAGATCGACGCCTCGATCGGCGGCAAGACCGCCGTGAACCTTCCCGAGGGCAAGAACCTCGTCGGCGCGTTCCATCAGCCGGCGGCGGTGCTGGCCGACGTGACCACGCTCGCCACCCTTCCCGAGCGCGAGCTCCGCAGCGGGCTCGCTGAGGCGGCCAAGGTCGGCCTCGCGCTCGACCTCGAGCTGCTCTCGATCCTCGAGACCGACCCCGCGCCGATTCTTGCTCGGGAGCCGGCCGCGATGGAAGGGCTCGTGGCCAGGTGCGTCCGTGCGAAGGCGGCCGTCGTCGCGGCCGACGAACGCGATACGGGTCGGCGCCTGGTCCTGAACTACGGACACACGCTCGGGCACGCGCTCGAGCGGCTCGACGCCTTCGCCGGGCGCTCGCACGGGGAGGCGGTGGCGATCGGGATGGCCTTCGCGGCCCGGCTGGCCGAGCGGCTCGAGCTCGCCCCGCCCGGACTTTTCGCCCGGCACGCCCGGCTGCTGAAGTCCCTCGGCCTCGAGCCCGAGGGAGCGTTGCCCGCCTCCGACGAGATCCTTGCGGCGATGCGCATGGACAAGAAGTACCGGGGAGGCATCCGGTTCGTGCTCCTGGAGGACGTGGGGCGTCCGCGCGTGGTGGAGGGGGTGAGCGAGGACCTGGTCCTCGCGACGCTCACGGAGCTCGGGGCCGCCGGATGAGGGTGCTGTTCCTGTTCGGACCGAACCTCGGGGCGCTCGGGACGCGGGACCCCGAGCGGTACGGGACCCAGACGCTCGAGCAGATCATGGACGAGGTCTCGGCCAGCGGCGCGCGGCTCGGTCACGAGGTCGCGTGGCGGCAGTCGGATCACGAGGGCGACCTGGTCGGCTGGCTGCAGGCGGCCGCGGGCGAGGGCTATGGGGCGGTGGTCCTCAACCCGGGGGCGCTCACGCACTACTCCTATGCGCTGCGCGACGCCGTGGAGGCTTGCGGCGCGCCGGTTCTGGAAGTGCACATGACGAACATCTACGCACGGGAGTCCTTCCGCCGCCACTCGGTGATCTCCCCGGTCGCCAGGGTGACGATCGCCGGCGCGGGGGCCGGCGGCTACCATCTTGCCCTGGAGGCACTGTCGTGGATCACGCACTGAGGCGCGCGCGCCTCGCCGCGCGCATCGCGGAGCTGGATCTCGACGCGCTGCTCGTGACTCGGCTCCCGAACGTACGGTACCTCACGGGGTTCACGGGCTCGAACGGCCAGCTTCTGCTCGCCCGCCACGGCGCGGTCTTCTTCACCGACGGTCGCTACACGGAGCAGTCGGCTCACGAGGTGCCGGATGTCGAGCGCGTCACGTACCGGGACGGGCCGGTGGGGGCGATCGCCGAGGCGTGCGGACGGATGGGCGTCAGGCGACTCGGGTTCGAACGCGAGGGCGTCACCTTCGGGTTCTGGGAGCGGCTCCGCGGCGCGGGGGAGGCCCTGGAGCCGGTTCCGACGGGCGACGAGGTCGGTCGGCTCCGGTGGGTGAAGGACGAGGAGGAGCTCGCGCTCATCGCGCGCGCGCAGGAGACGGCGGACGTCGCGTTCGAGCAGGTCGTCCTGTCCGGGCTGCGTGAGGGGACCACCGAGCGCGAGCTCGCCTTCGAGCTCGAGCTCGCCATGCGACGGGCCGGGGCCGACGAGCTGGGGTTCCCGGTGATCGCGGCGTTCGGGGAGGGTGCCGCCGAGCCGCATCACGACCCGACCGACCGGCCGCTTCGGCGGGGAGACGTGGTCACGCTCGATTTCGGCGGGCTGGTCGAGGGCTACCACTCGGACATGACGCGCACGGTGGCCTTCGGCGAGCCTCCGGATCGCCTGCGCGAGGTTCGCGAGGTGGTGGCGGCCGCGCAGCGAGCCGGGATCGCCGCCGTCCACGCGGGCGCGACCTCGGCCGAGGTCGATCGGGCGGCGCGGTCGGTCGTCGAGCAGGCGGACCTTGCCGAGCGTTTCCCGCACGGTCTCGGGCACGGCGTGGGCCTCGAGATCCACGAGGGCCCGTTCCTGCGCTGGGACGGCGAGGACACGCTCCCCGCCGGCGCGGTCGTCACGATCGAGCCCGGCGTGTACATTCCGTCCCTCGGCGGCGTCCGCATCGAGGACATGGTGCTCGTGACCGAGGACGGCTGTCGAGAGATCGCGCGTTCGACCAAGGAGCTGATCGTCCTGTGAGCGTGTCGACCAACGACCTGAAGAACGGCATGACGCTCGACCTGGAGGGCACGCTCTTTCAGGTGCTCGAGTTCCAGCACGTGAAGCCCGGCAAGGGTGGAGCGTTCGTGCGTACGAAGCTTCGCAACGTGAGAACCGGGGCCGTGATCGAGAAGACCTTCAACGCCGGCGTCAAGGTGGGGCTCGCCATCGTCGAGCGCAAGGAGATGCAGTACCTCTACCGCGACGGCGACGGGTTCGTCTTCATGGACATGGAGACGTACGAGCAGATCGGCGTTCCCTCCGACGTGGTCGGGGACATGGCCAACTACCTCTCGGAGGGCGCCACGGCGACGGTGGCGATGCACGAGGGCGTCCCGATCGCGGTCGAGCTCCCCGCGTCGGTGGTACTCACCGTGACGCAAACGCAGGCCGCGGTCCGCGGGGACACCCGGACCAACGTGATGAAGCCGGCGACGCTCGAGACCGGGTACGTGGTCCAGGTGCCGCTCTTCCTCGAGGAGGGGGAGAAGGTCAAGGTCGACACGAGGACCGGTCAGTACATCGAGCGGGTGAAGTAGGAGCCGTGGCCTCGCGACGGGAGGCGAGGCGGCAGGCGATCGACATCCTGTACCAAGCCGACGTCACGGGAGCCGACGCGCTCGGCGTGATGTCCGAGTGGGAGGCGGCCGGACGGACGGTGGCGGAGTTTGCCCGCGAGCTGGTGTCCGGCGTGACCGCCCGCCGTTCCAAGATCGACGAGCTCCTGGAGCGACACGCGCAGGAGTGGACGGTCGAGCGGATGGCGGCGCTCGACCGCACGATCCTTCGGGTGGCGTGCTACGAGCTCGTGTATCGGGACGACGTGCCGACGGGGGCGGCGATCGACGAGGCGGTCGAGGCCGCCAAGACCCTGTCCACCGAGGACTCATCCAGGTTCGTGAACGGCATCCTCGGGGCCATCGCCCGCGAGCGCGCGTGAACCCGACGCGGGTCGCGCTCGCCGGGCCCGCTACTCCTCCGCGTCGGGGTGCTCGTCGCCCTCGCGCAGGCCCTTGCGGAACTCTCCGGCCGAACGGCCCAGCGAGCGAGCGAGCTCGGGGATCTTCTTCGCGCCGAACAGCAGCGCGATCACGGCAAGAACGATGAGGATCTCGGGGCCACCGATGTCCATGGAAGCACCTCCCGGAGCTATTCGCCGCGTCCGGGCCCCCGGATCGGGAGTCCGGCTAGGAGCCCTGGTCGGACTCCGTCGTCGGGGCCTTGGTCTCGGTCTGGGTCGTGGCTTCCGACTTCGAGGTGCTCGCCTCGTCGCCGCCGGCCGAACCCTCCTTGAGCCCCTTCTTGAACTCGCTCGAGGAGCGACCGAGCGAGCGGGCCAGCTCGGGCAGCTTCTTCGCGCCGAAGAGCAGCACGATAACGCCGAGGACGACGAACCACTCCGGTCCAAAGCTCATGTCGAGGACCCTGCCTTCCCGAATCCCGGATCGGTCTCAGTGTACGCCTCCAGCTCGATGCCTGCCCGGACCGAGCACCTGGGTTGAGGAGGGCGGGACGAGAGCGTATCCTGCACGAGGAAGGTTCTTCCCCTTTAAGTCCGGTCCCGTGAGGCCGGGAAGGGAGCAGTGACGATGGCGACGATGCACGCCCGGCCGCGCGCGCGGCTGGGCGTTTCGTTCTGATGGGCTCCGTCCGGCTCCTCGACGGGGTCGAGATCCGCCGGGCGGTCACCCGGATCGCGCACGAGATCCTCGAGCGCAACAAGGGCGCGCAGCGTCTGGTGCTGGTCGGGATCGCCGCGCGCGGAGATGAGCTTGCCCGCCGTCTTGCGGCGGAGATCGAGCGGATCGAGGGCGCCCGGGTGCCGGTCGGCGTTCTCGACATCACCTTCTATCGCGACGACATCGGCATGCGCGCCGAGGCGCCCGAGGTCCACGAGACGCGGATCGACTTCGACATCAACGGCACCACCGTCGTCCTGGTCGACGACGTTCTGTACTCCGGACGGACCGTCCGTGCCGCGATGGACGCTCTCGTCGACTTCGGCCGTCCGGCGGCCATCCAGCTCGCGGTTCTCGTGGATCGTGGGCATCGCGAGCTCCCGATTCGCGCGGACTTCGTGGGCAAGAACGCGCCCACTCGCAGGGACGAGGACGTGCGCGTGGCCCTGGTCGAGACCGACGGCGAGGACGCTGTGTACGTGGAGGAGCGCCCATGAACAAGCACCTGCTCTCCATCAACGACGTTTCGGCGGAGGACATCGTGCGGATTCTCGACGTCGCCGAGTCCTTCCGCGAGGTGGGAACCCGGGTCATCAAGAAGGTCCCGGCCCTCCGCGGCCGCACCGTCGTGAACCTCTTCTACGAGAACTCGACACGGACCCGCATCTCGTTCGAGCTTGCGGCCAAGCGACTTTCGGCCGACGTCATCAACTTCACCACCAGCGGGACCTCGGTCGCCAAGGGCGAGAGCCTGAAGGACACGGCGCTCACGCTCCAGGCGATGGGCGCCGATGCGATCGTGATCCGCCACTCCTCGTCGGGCGCGCCGTACACGCTGACCCGGTGGGTCCGCGGGAGCGTGCTGAACGCCGGAGACGGGACGCATGAGCATCCCACGCAGGCGCTGCTCGACCTGTACACGATCCGGGAGAAGCTCGGGCGCTTCGAGGGCCTGCGGGTGGCGATCTGCGGCGACGTCCTCCATTCGCGCGTGGCGCGGTCGCTCAGCTTCGCGCTCGTCAAGATGGGAGCCGACGTGACCCTCGTCGGCCCGCCGACCTTGATCCCCCCGGACGCGCCGGCCTGGGGGGTGCAGGTCTCCTTCGACATGGACGAGGTGCTTCCCAAGCTCGACGTCTGCTACATGCTCCGCGTCCAGCGCGAGCGGCAGCGCCAGCAGTACGTCCCCAGCGTGCGCGAGTACGCGCGGCTGTTCGGGCTGACGCGCGAGCGCGTGGCGATGCTGCCGGAGGGCGCCCTCATCATGCACCCCGGTCCGATGAACCGCGGCGTGGAGATCGACTCGGACGTCGCCGACCTGCCGCAGGCGGTGATGGAGGAGCAGGTGACCAACGGCATCGCGATCAGGATGTCCCTCCTGTACCTGTTGCTGGGCGGCGGCGGCCCGGAGGAGGCGGGTCACGATGCCTGAGCGCACGGCGTTCATCGGCGCGCGGGTGGTCGACCCGGTCTCCGGTCGAGACGAGGTGGCCGACGTGCTCGTCGAGGGGAGCGTGGTCGCAGACGTCGGCCGGGACGTGTCCGCCGCCGGAGCGACGCGCCTCGACTGTCACGGCCTCGTGCTGGCCCCCGGGCTCGTGGACCTGCACGCGCACCTGCGGGAGCCGGGCCGCGAGGACGCCGAGACCGTGGAGACCGGTTCCCGGGCCGCCGCGGCCGGGGGCTTCACGGCGGTGGCGGCGATGGCGAACACCGATCCGGTGGCCGACACGCCGGCGGTCGTCGAGGAGGTGCGCTCGCTCGCGGCACGGGCCGGGATCTGCGACGTCTTCCCGGTCGGAGCGATCACCAGGGGTCTGGCGGGCGAGGAGATGGCGGCGATCGGCGAGATGGCGGCGATCGGGGTGCGCCTGTTCAGCGACGACGGACATTGCGTACCGGCCGCGCGGGTCCTGCGAAACGCCCTCCAGTACGCGAAGGCCTTCGACGTGGTGATCGCCGAGCACTGCGAGGACCCCTCGCTCGCCGAGGGCGGGCAGATGCACGAGGGATACCACTCGTACACGCTCGGGTTGCCCGGCAAGCCCGCCGAGTCGGAGGAGATCATCGTGTTCCGCGATCTGGCCCTCGCCCGGCTCACCGGCGGGCGCCTGCACCTCCAACACCTGTCGGCGGGTGGCTCGGTCGAGCTGCTCCGGTGGGCCAAGGCCGCGGGCGTTCGGGTGACGGCCGAGGTCACTCCGCACCACCTGGTGTTCCTCGACGAGGACCTGGTCACCTACGACACGAACTTCAAGGTCAACCCCCCGCTGAGGAGCCCCGGCGACCGGGAGGCGCTTCGGGCGGCGCTCGCCGACGGGACGATCGACGCGATCGCGACCGACCACGCGCCCCACGCGGTGGAGGACAAGGAGGCCGAGTTCGACCAGGCGCCCCCGGGAACGATCGGGCTGGAGACGGCCCTGGCGGCCGTGCTGACGCACCTCGTCGAGCCGGGTCTGCTCTCGCTCTCGCGCGCGATCGAGGCGCTCTCGACCGCCCCGGCCCGGATCCTCGGGAGCTCCGAGCACGGAGGACCGATCGAGCCCGGGCGGCCGGCGAACCTGGTCGTCTTCGACCCCTCCGCGGACTGGATCGTGGAGCCCCCGTTCGTCTCGCGCAGCCGGAACTCGGCCTTCCTCGGAAGGACCTTGCGGGGCAAGGTCCTTCATACGGTGTTGCGAGGTCGGCTCGTGGTGGCCGACGGGAAGGCGCAGCGGTGAGGAGCCGCATGACGGCCGGATCGAGACCGGAGCTTTGATGGTGACGAGTCTGTTGCGTACGAGCGAACGAGCGATGCTCGCGCTCGAGGATGGCTCCGTGTTCCGCGGGAGCGCGTTCGGGGCCCTCGGCGAGACCTTCGGCGAGGCGGTGTTCAACACCGCGATGTCGGGCTACCAGGAGGTCCTCACCGATCCCTCCTACGCGGGCCAGATCGTGACGATGACCGCCCCTCACCAGGGCAACTACGGCGTGAACCGCGAGGACCCCGAGTCGTCTGGCCCGCGGGTCGCCGGGTTCGCGGTCCGAGAGGCGTCCCGGCGCGCCTCCAGCTGGCGCGCCGAGCGCACGCTGCACGAGGAGCTTGCGGAGGCCGGCATCGTCGGGATCGAGGGGATCGATACCCGGCGGCTCACGCTCCGGCTGCGGGAGCACGGCGCGATGCGCTGCGGCGTGAGCACGGTCGAGCTCGACGCCGACGCGTTGCTCGAACGCGTCCTGCGATCCCCGAGGATGGAGGGCCACGACCTCGCGCGCACGGTCACGACCGGGGAGCCGTACGAGGCCGGGTCGCTCGTGGGGCCGGCCGATCGGTCGCTCGGGCGAGTGCTGCGCGTCGCCGCGTTCGACTTCGGCATCAAGCGGAGCATCCTGCGGCTGCTCGCCGCCGCCGGGTGCGAGACGGTCGTCTTCCCGGCCCAGACGCCCGCCCGGGAAGTGCTCTCGGGGTCGTTCGACGGGGCGCTCCTCTCCAACGGGCCGGGGGACCCCGCCGCGACCGAGTACGGCGTCCGGGCGGCGGCGGAGCTGCTGGGCGCGATCCCGGTGTTCGGGATCTGTCTGGGCCACCAGCTCCTCGCGCTCGCGCTCGGCGCCCGGACGTACAAGATGCCGTTCGGGCACCGCGGGGCGAACCAGCCGGTGAAGGACCTGCGCACCGGGAGGGTCGAGGTCTCCAGCCACAACCACGGCTTCGCCGTCGACCCGGCGTCGTGGGACATCGGGATTCCTGCTCGAGGCGGCTCTGAGACGAGCCGAGCGAGTCGAAGGAGCGGATCGCCCCCCGCGAAGCGGGGGACCGCCGGCCCGACGCTCGACGGGCGGGCCCTCGACCACCCACCGGTGGTCGAGGGCCGCCACGGCCGGATCGAGCTCACCCACTGGAACCTGAACGACGGGACGCTCGAAGGATTTCGCTGCTTGGACGTCCCGGCCGCGGCCGTCCAGTACCACCCGGAGGCCGCGCCGGGGCCGCACGACGCCCTTCACCTGTTCGCCGAGTTCCGGGACCTGATGGACGCCTGATGCCTCGGCGATCCGACCTCCACCGCATCCTGGTGATCGGCTCGGGGCCGATCGTGATCGGGCAGGCCTGCGAGTTCGACTATTCGGGGACGCAGGCCTGCAAGGTGCTCCGGCGCGAGGGGTTCCACGTGAGCCTGGTCAACTCCAACCCGGCGACGATCATGACCGATCCGGAGTTCGCCGACCGAACCTACGTGGAGCCGCTCACGCCCGAATCGGTGCTGGCCGTGACCGAGCGAGAGCGACCGGACGCCATCCTGCCGACGCTCGGGGGCCAGACCGGGCTGAACGTCGCCGTGGCGCTCGCCGAGTCCGGCGACCTCGACCGCCTGGGCGTCCGGCTGATCGGGGCGAGCCTCGAGGCGATCCGCCGGGCCGAGGATCGAAGCGGGTTCCGACGCGCGATGCTCGAGGCCGGCCTGCCGACGCCGCGCGGGGAGACGGCGCGCTCGGTGGAGGAGGCGCTCGCGATCGCCCGCGAGGTCGGCTACCCGGTGGTGGTCCGGCCGTCGTTCATGCTCGGAGGAGGCGGCAGCGGGTTCGCGCGCGATGCCGACTCCCTGCGCGAGCTCGCCGCTCGAAGCCTGGCCGCGAGCCCCGCGCACGAGGTCCTCATCGAGGAGTCGGTCGCGGGCTGGAAGGAGTTCGAGCTGGAGGTCATGCGCGACGGCGCCGACAACGCGGTCGTCGTGTGCTCGATCGAGAACGTGGACCCGATGGGCGTGCACACGGGCGACTCGATCACGGTCGCGCCGATCCAGACGCTCACCGATCGCGAGTACCAGCAGATGCGGGACGCCGCCCTTGCGTGCATCCGCGCCATCGGGGTCGAGACCGGAGGCTCGAACATCCAGTTCGCCGTCGATCCGCGCGACGGGCGCATGGTCCTGATCGAGATGAACCCGCGCGTCTCGCGCTCCTCGGCCCTCGCGTCCAAGGCGACCGGGTTCCCGATCGCCAAGATCGCGGCCCTCCTGGCCGTCGGCTATCGCCTCGACGAGATCCACAACGACATCACGGGCGAGACGCTCGCCGCCTTCGAGCCAACGCTCGACTACGTGGTCGTCAAGGTCCCCCGTTTCGCGTTCGAGAAGTTTGCCGGGGCCGACCCGACGCTCACCACCACCATGAAGTCGGTGGGGGAGGTCATGGCGATCGGGCGGACGTTCAAGGAGGCCCTCGGCAAGGCCTGGCGCTCCCTCGAGCGACCGGGATGGGACCTGGGGGTCGCCGGGATCGGGCCCGCCGGGGGGCGCTTCGCTCCTTCGGCTCGCTCCGCTCGCCTCAGAGCCCCCGTCGGTCCCGATCCCGGCTCCCTTCTCGATCAGCTCGAGATCGCGTCCGAGCGCCGACTTCATCAGGTCGAGGAGGCGCTCGGCGCCGGGTCCTCGGTCGAGGAGGTGGCGGTCGCATCGGGGATCGACCCGTGGTTCGTGGACCAGATCGCGCAGGTGGTCGAGGAGAGCCGTGCGCTCGTGGGCCGGGCCCTCGAGGATCTGTCGGCCGACGAGCTGCGGCTCGCCAAGCGGCTCGGGCTCTCGGACGGGCGGATCGCGGCGCTGACGGGAGCGGACGAGCGGCGGGTGCGTGCCCGGCGCTCTGAGCTCGGCGTCGTGCCGGTCTTCAAGACGGTGGACACCTGCGCGGGCGAGTTTCCTGCGCGGACGCCCTATCACTACTCCACCTACGAGGAGGAGAGCGAGGTGCGCCCCTCGGACCGCCCGCGCGTCGTGATCGTCGGGGCCGGCCCGAACCGGATCGGCCAGGGAATCGAGTTCGACTACGCCTGCGTGCACGCCGCGTACGCGCTCCGGGACGCCGGCTACGAGACGGTGATGGTGAACAGCAATCCGGAGACCGTCTCGACCGACTACGACACGAGCGGGCGGCTCTACTTCGAACCGGTCGCGGTCGAGGACGTCCTGGCGGTGTGCGAGGCCGAGCGACCGATCGGTGTGATCGTGCAGCTGGGCGGGCAGACGCCGCTCAAGCTCGCGCACGAGCTCGAGACCGCGGGGTTCGGCGTGCTCGGGACCCCCCCGGACGCGATCGATCTCGCCGAGGACCGCGGCAAGTTCGCCGCCGTCTGCGCCGAGCTCGGGATCCCGGCGCCGCCCCACGGGGAAGCCCGAGACCTGGGGGAGGCGAGACAGATCGCGGCCAGGATCGGATACCCGGTCGTCGTGCGCCCCTCCTACGTCCTCGGCGGACGCGCGATGGAGATCGTGTACGGCGAGGACGAGCTCGAGCGGTTCGTGCGCTCGGCGGTGGAAGCCAGCCCCGACCACCCGGTGCTGATCGATCGGTTCCTCGAGGGCGCGATCGAGATCGACGTCGACGCCGTGAGCGACGGGGCGGCGGTGTTCATCGGCGCCGTCATGGAGCACATCGAGGAGGCCGGCGTGCACTCGGGGGACTCCTCGTGCGCGATCCCCCCGTCCACGCTCTCGGACGAAGAGCTCGACGAGGTCGAGCGGATCACGCGCGCGCTCGCCTCGCGGCTCGGTGTCCGAGGGCTGCTGAACCTGCAGCTCGCGGTGAAGGACGAACGGATCTGGGTCCTCGAGGCGAACCCGCGCGCCTCCAGGACCGTCCCGTTCGTGTCCAAGGCGACCGGCGTGGCGCTCGCGAAGGTCGCCGCCCTGGTGATGGTCGGGCGGAGACTCTCCGATCTCGCCGAGGAAGGGCTGTTGCCGGCCGACCCCGCCCACTACCGCCACCTGCCCCACACGGCCGTGAAGGCCGCCGTGCTGCCCTTCGGCCGGTTCCCCGGTGTGGACACCGTCCTCGGGCCGGAGATGCGCTCGACGGGCGAGGTCATGGGCATCGACGCGGACCCGGGCGCCGCCCTCGCCAAGGCGCTGGTGGCCAGCGGAGCCGCCCTGCCGCGCTCGGGGACGGTGTTCGTCTCGGTGGCGAACCGCGACAAGCGCGCGATCCTCCTGCCGGCAAAGCGCCTTTCGGAGCTTGGGTTTCGCCTGCTCGCGACCAAGGGGACCGCCGGGGTGCTCGAACGAGCCGGTGTGCCGGTGACCCGCGTCCGCAAGGTCTCGGAGGGCACCCCGAGCGTCGCCGATCTCATCCGTGCGGGCGAGGTCGATCTCGTGATCAACACACCGTTCGGGCGGGGGCCGCGAACCGACGGCTACTACATCCGCACGGCGGCGGCCCTTGCCGGCGTGCCCTGCATCACCACGCTGCCGGGCGTCATGGCGGCGCTGCGAGGGATCGAAGCCCTGCGCGAGGGGCACGGCGAGCCCAAGTCGCTCCAGGAGCACCATGAGGTCGCCCGGTCCGCCGCCTTCGCGGGGCGGTAGGGTACCCCCGATGAGACGGGTCAGGGCCGAGATCCTGAACACGCGCAAGCTCGGCGCCTACCACTCGCTCACGCTGGTGGCGCCCGAGATCGCCGAGCGCGCGAGGCCCGGGCAGTTCGTCTCCGTGGCGATGCCGCCGGATCGTCGGTTCGTCCTACGAAGGCACTTCTCGATCCACCAGGCCTCCCGGCGCGGTGGGTGGGCCGGCACGCTCGAGTTCGTGTTCGATCCGCGCGGTCCGGGGACGGAGTGGCTCGCGGACGCCAAGGCGCACCAGTTCCTCGACGTGATCGGTCCGCTCGGCAAGGCGTTCGCCTACCCGCGCCGCCTCGGCAACTGCCTGCTGGTCTCGGAGGGGCGCGGCTCGGCGCCGATCTACTTCCTCGCGCAGGAGTTGCGAGCCCGCGGCAAGCGTGTGGACATGATCGTGGGCGCCCCGAGCGAGGACTACGTGTTCAGCCCCATCGAGGCCAAGCGGCTGTCGCAGCAGATCGCGATCGTGACCGCCGACGGCAGCCTCGGGGAGCGGGGGCGGGTTGAGGACGTGCTGGTCCGGATGGTCGAGACGACCGGTGCCGAGGTCCTGTACGCGGCCGGATCCAGGCGCATGCTCCGGGCGGTCGCCGAGCTTTGCATCGAGCGCCGCCTGCCGGCGCAGGTCGCCCTGGAGGAGCAGATGGCGTGCGGGCTCGGGATCTGTCAGACCTGCGTGGTCCCGGTGATCCGAAAGGACGGCTCCGGCTACGACAACCTGCGGGCGTGCGCCGACGGCCCGGTGTTCAACCCGGCTCGGATCTTCTGGGACCGGTGGATGGGCGACGAGCCTCGGATGCGGGCCACGCCGCCCGAGGGGTTCCGGGTGGTGGGCGCGTGGCCGGGGTGAGACACGGTCTGGCCGTCGACCTCGCCGGCGTCCGGTTCCCCCTGCCGGTCCTGGCCGCCTCCGGGTGCTTCGCGGGGGGGCGAGAGCAGGCGGGGCTGACCGACGTCCACCGGATCGGAGGCGTGGTTACCCGGAGCCTCACCTACGGGCCGAGCAAGGGCGCCCCGACTCCGCGGGTGGCGGAGACTCCCTCCGGCATCGTCACCTCGGTCGGCGCGCAGAACGCGGGCGTTCGCGAGTTTCTCGTCGAGGAGCTTCCGCGGCTCGCGAAGGCGGGCCTCCCGGTCGTGGCATCGATCGCCGGCTCGAGCGTGGAGGAGTACCTGCGCGTCGCGAGCGCTCTTCAGAGCGAGCCGGGGATCGTGGCGCTCGAGGTGTACCTGTCGGCCCGAGACCGAGAGCACGACGACCTCCCCTTCTACGCGAGGCGCGACGTCATGACCGATGTGGTCGGGGCGGTGTCCAGGCTCTCGTCCTACCCGGTGTTCGCCAAGCTCCCGGCGCTCGTTCCCGACATCGTCGAGGCGGCACGGGCCTGCGTCCGCGTGGGCGCGCACGGGCTCACGCTGATCGACGCGGTCCCGGCGATGGCGATCGACACCCGAACGCTCCGCCCCCGGCTGGCCACGGCCATCGGCGGGCTCTCCGGGCCCGCCATCAGGCCGATCGCGGTCGGCGCGGTGTTCCGAGTCGCGCAGGCTCTTCCGGACGTGCCGATCATGGGCGTTGGGGGCATCGCGACCCCCGAGGACGCGATCGAGCTCCTCCTCGCGGGAGCCTGGGCGGTCCAGGTCGGGACGGCGGCGCTCGTCGATCCGTCGGCGCCGGCGGCGATCGCTCAAGGGATCCTCGGCTACCTGAAGGAGAAGGGCTTCGCTTCCCCGGCCGACCTCCGCAACCGACTGCGCTACGACCCGGAGGCGGTCGGGTGATCCCGAGGCCGGCGAACCCGCTGGTCGTGGCGCTGGACCTGTCCGACGCCGACCGGGCCGAGGCGCTCGCTCGCGTCCTCGCGCCCCACGTCGGGATGCTCAAGGTGGGGCTCGAGCTCCTGGCCGCCCACGGACCCGCGATCGTCGAGCGCCTGCGTCCCGCGGCGCCCGTGTTCCTCGACGCGAAGCTCCACGACATTCCAACGACCGTCGAGCGGGCGGCGCGGAACTACGCGCGGCTGGGGATCGCGATGCTCACGGTCCACGCGCTGGGCGGGGAGGCGATGGTGGCGGCGGCCGTGCGGGGAGCGGAGCAGGGGTCGGCCGAGATCGGTCAGGCACCGCCCGACATCGCGGCGGTGACGGTGCTCTCGAGTCTCGCCGGCGAGGGCCTGGCCTCCCCATCGTCCCTCGCGTTCGAGGCGGCGGCGGCCGGGGCGGCGGCGATCGTGGTCTCGGGGGAGGACGTTCGTCGTGTGCGCGAGGTGATGGGGGAGGAGCTCTGCCTGGTGGTGCCCGGAATCCGCCCGCCCGGCTCCAACGGCAACGACCAGGTGCGGGTGCTCACGCCCCGGGAGGCGATCGAGGCCGGCGCCGACTACTTGGTCGTGGGCCGGCCGGTGACCGGCTCCGCGGATCCGGCGGCCGTCGCTCGGTCGATCGTCGCCGCCGTTCGGTGAGGCGCCTTCGGGCGCGTGCGCCCCTGCGGGCGACCCGGTGCGCCTCGACCCTCACTCGAAGGTTGAGGGAAGGGACCGAAAGCGCAGGTCGCGGGCGTAACGCCGCGTTGCTGCGCGCGGGGGGCCGTGACTATACTCGCGTGGCTCTCACCCTGACCGTCAAGCCGAGAGAAGGAGCGCGTCATGCCTCTACCCGTCCTGACCGAGGAACAGCG
>Ga0070741_10011288_pt1 | contig 16550 bp, 14 predicted proteins | sample Coa_R1_4_FD_66440 | JGI IMG/M metagenome (GOLD analysis project Ga0070741, IMG submission 66440) | Surface soil microbial communities from Centralia Pennsylvania, which are recovering from an underground coalmine fire - Coalmine... | ecosystem: Environmental > Terrestrial > Soil > Unclassified ...
GGAACGCAGCGCCTGCTGAGCCCGCGGTACATGCGCGGGGGCATGGGCGACGGCGGCGGCTGCCACCCGCGCGACAACATCGCGCTCTCGTGGCTCGCACGCGAGATCGACCTCTCGCACGACTGGTTCGAGAGCATCATGATCACGCGCGAGCGGCAAACCGACTGGCTGGCCGATCTGATGGCCGAGCACCACGCACGGCGAGGGTTCGCAGGCAAGCGCGTCGGCATCTACGGGAAGGCGTTCAAGGCGGGCACGAACCTCACGGTCGGCAGCCCGGCGACGCTGCTCGCGAATCTCCTGCGGGAACGGGGCTTCGAGGTCGAGCAGTACGACCCGCACGTCGACGGCGACACCTCGCCGTTCACCGAGGCCGGCGTCTACTTCGTGGCCACGCGGCACGACGAGTTCGCCCGCCCCGACTTCGAGTATCCGGCGGGGTCGGTCGTGCTCGACCCGTGGCGGTTCGTACCGCCGCGGCCGGATGTCGAGGTGATCCACATCGGCGACGGAAGACGCGCTCAGGCGGAGCCGCTCGACGGTGCCCTGACGGCCAGGCTCGGCGAGGCGGCGTCCTTCGTCGGCGGCCCGGAGCGGTAGCGCGCGACGTCTTCCGGGCATGGCAGCCGACGGCAACACGATCGTCTTCCTCGATCCGATCACGTACCACTTCGAGCGTGACCGGCTGTTCGAGCAGCATCCGTACGGCGACTTCCACGCGCCGTTCCTCCACGCGAAGCAGGAGCTCGAGTCGCGGGGATTCGCCGTCCACACGGCCGACCTGCTCCTCGCCGGGGAGAAGGCGGGGGACACGAACGTCTACTTCGCGCTGGGCAACGTCAAGAATTACCGCCGCGTCGCCCAGCGCGGCGACACGCTGCTCTCCGGCCTCTTCCATTTCGAGGCTCCGATCGTCCATCCGTCGACCTACCGTGAGACGCCGGAGGCCAGCCGCTGGTTCAAGCGCGTCTACTCCTTCTCGACCGCGGACGCGCTGGCGCCGTTCGGGTGCGGGGGTCTCCAGCTGCGCAAGTTCATGATCCCCGAGCCCTACGACGGAGTCCAGGGACGGTTCAGGGAGTTGTGGGATCGCCGCGACCGAAAGTTCCTCTGCATGATCAGTCAGAACAAACTGCCGAACATGTGGTACCGCGAGCTGTACACCGAGCGGTTGCGCCTCCTCGAGCATTTCAGCCGCAACGACTCGATCGACCTGTACGGCATCGGGTGGGACAGGATGCCGTTCAAGGTGGGCGAGCGTCGTCTGCCACGGAGGCTCGAGCGCGTGCACCGGATGGTCTGGGAGCGCTTGCCGTTCACGAAGAACCACCCGTACGAGGCGACGATCAAGAAGGTCTGGCGCGGTGAGGTCGAATCGAAGCACCAGACGATGAGCGGCTACACGTTCGCGATCACCTACGAGAACATGGAGCTCGACGGCTGGATCAACGAGAAGATCTTCGACGCGTTCCTGTCGGGAACGGTTCCCGTCTTCCGCGGCGCGCCCGATGTGACCGACTACATCCCGGAGGAGTGCTTCATCGACGCACGCCGCTTCGAGACCCACGCGGAGATGGAAGCGTTCCTGCGGTCGCTCTCGCCTACCGAGATCGACCGCTACCGTCAGAATGCCCGCGATTTCATGGCGTCCGACGCGTACCGGCCCTTCAGCAAGCAGGCCTTCGCGGAGATCCTGGTGAGCTCGGTCGAGGAAGACCTTGCCGCTGCGGCCTGAAGCGCAGCGCTCGTGGGACGGCGCGCGCGTCGTGGTGACGGGCGCCGGCGGCTTCATCGGCAGCCACCTCGTCGAGCAGCTGGTCGAACGCGGCGCCGACGTGACCGCCTTCGTTCGGTACAACTCGCGCAGCGCGGCGGGTTTCCTCGAGGCAAACGGCCTGAAGTCGGAGGTGCGTGTCGTCGCCGGCGACATCACCGAGACGGACACCGTTCGCTCCCTCGTCGACGGCGCCGACACCGTCTTCCACCTGGCGGCGCTGGTCGGGATCCCGTACTCGTATGTGCACCCTTCCGAGGTGGTCGACGTGAACGCGATCGGCACGCTGAACGTGCTCGTCGCCGCACGGGAGTCCGACGTCGCAAAGGTCGTGGTCACCTCGACGAGCGAGGTCTACGGAAGCGCGCGCAGCATCCCGATGAGCGAAGAGCACCCGAAGCAGCCCCAGTCTCCGTACGCGGCGAGCAAGGTCGCCGCGGACGCGCTCGCGCTGAGCTTCCATCGCTCGTTTCAATCGCCGGTCGCCGTCGTGCGCCCGTTCAACACCTACGGCCCGCGTCAATCGGACCGGGCGATCATCCCGACCATCATCAGCCAAGCCTTGCGGGGAGGCGACATCGTGCTCGGCAATCTCGCGCCGCGGCGCGACCTGACCTTCGTGACGGACACGGTGGCGGGCTTCCTGGCCGTCGCATCGTCTCCGGCCTCCGTCGGGCGGGAGCTGAACCTCGGCTACGGAGCATCGATCTCGGTCGGCGACCTCGCGGCGCGGATCGCGTCGATCGTCGGCGTCGAGCCGACGATCCGCCACGCCGACGAGCGCGCGCGCCCGGCGTCGAGCGAGGTGGACGACCTCGTCTCGGATGCCACGGCGGCGCGCGAGACGCTCGGCTGGGCGCCCGAAGTCGATCTCGACGAAGGCCTGCGCCGCACGATCGACTGGGTTCGCGAGCACAGCGAGCTCTACGACCCCACGGCGTATCGGATCTAGGGCGTGCCGTCGTGAAGGCGCTGATCCTCGCCGGCGGGCTCGGCACGCGGCTGCGACCGTTGACCTTCTCGATCCCGAAGCCGCTGTTGCCGGTCGGTGAGCGGCCGCTGCTCCAGATCGTGATCGAGCAGCTGCGCGGCTTCGGCATCGACGAGGTCGTCCTGGCGACCGGCTACCAGGCCGACCTGATCCGCGCGTTCGCCGGTGACGGCTCGCGCTTCGGCGTCACCGTCGATTACGTCCACGAGGAGCAGGCGCTCGGGACGGCCGGGCCGTTGTCGCTCCTCAAAGGCCGGCTCGACGACGACGAGCTGCTCCTGATGATGAACGGCGACATCCTCACGAAGCTCGACTTCTCGCGTCTGCTCGCATTCAGCCGCGAGACCGCGAACGATCTCACGACGTGCTACACGACGTACACCTACGAGTCGCCGTTCGGCGTGCTCACCGTCGAGGACGAGCAGATCACCGGAATCGTCGAGAAGCCCTCGGTCGAGTATGCGATCAGCGCCGGCATCTACGTGCTCAACAAGCGCGCCGTCGAGCTCGTGCCGGACGAAACCTTCTACACGATGCCGGAGCTGATGACGGCGCTCATCTCGGCCCGCCGTCGTGTCGGTGCGTTCAGGATCGACGAGTTCTGGATCGGCCTCGAGACGATTTCCCGGTTCGACGAGGCGATCAGCGAGCTCGACACGCTGTCCCACGAGCTGGCGGCCGAGCAGTGAGCGCGAACGGCTCCGCTGCCCCGGCGATGCCGCGCGTCCTCGTGCTGTCCCGGAACTATCCGAGCCCGGCAATCGAGCTTCTCGGTCTCTGGGTGCGCCAGATCGTCCAGGGATCGACTGCGATCTGCGAGCCACTCGTCGTCTCGCCCGTGCCGTGGTCCCCGCCGCTGCCGGTGCTGCCGGAGTACTACGCGCGCTTCCGCCGCGTGCCACGCCGGAGGATGGACGATCGGGTCGAGATCCTCCAGCCGCGCTTCCTCGTCGGGCCGGGCGCCTCGCTCAGCCGCTTCGAGCCGGCTGCATACCACACAGCGGTCCGCCGGCCGATCGCGCGTCTGCGCGAGCGCTTCCCGTTCGACATCGTGCATGCACACTTCACGTGGCCGGACGGCGTGGTGGCGGCGCGGATCGCCGAGCGGTACGGGGTCCCGCTCGTCATCACCGAGCAGGCGCCGTGGCGTCCATGGCTCGACACGGCCGAGCGGCCGCGGCGCGAGGCGGTGCAGGCCGCGCGACGGGCGGCCGCGCATATCGCGATCAGCACCTCGGTGCGCGACACGATCAACCACTTCACAGGAGACGCCGGCAACGTCCACGTGATTCCGGACGCAGTCGACGGGTCGGCGTTCGTGCTCCCCGACAACGGAACGCCGCGCAAGGACGACGCGCTGCTCTTCGTCGGCGTCATCCGCCACGTGAAGGGCGTCGACGTGCTGCTCCGCGCGCTCAAGCTGCTGCACGACCGCGGACGGAAGGCCTCGCTGTCGTTGATCGGCGAGGGTCACTACAAGAGCTACCGGAGAGACCAGGCCGCGCTCTACGACCTCGTGGACGAGCTGTCACTCGGCGAGCACGTCCACTTTCTCGGTAAGCAGCCGCTGGGCGAACTCGTGCGCGCGATGCAGGAGAGCACCCTGCTGATCCTCCCCAGCCGTGCCGAGAGTCTCGGGATGGTGCTCGTCGAGTCGCTGGCGTGCGGGACGCCGGTCGTCGCCACCAGGTGCGGCGGGCCCGAGGACATCGTCACCGACGCCGTCGGTCGTCTCGTCGACCCGGACGACCCCGAGGCGCTCGCCGACGGAATCGCGTCGGTCCTCGAGCGGCGGGCGTCGTTCGAGCCGGCGGCGCTGCGCGAGTACGCCCTGACGCGGTTCGGCGTCGACGCGGTCACCTCGCGCCTGCAGGACGTCTATGCGCAGGTTCTCGCGGGCTAGCGCGCTCGCGGTCGCGACGTCCCCGCTCGGCGACCGGCAGAGCTCACGGCGGTCGCTGCGGGGACGGCTGCTCGTCGACGCGGCCGGAACGCTGGCGCTGAACGTCACCGCCGTCGTCCTCAACTTCGTCGTCGTCCTGCTGCTCTCGCGGTTCCTCGGCGCGAGTGGCTACGGCGCGTACGCATCGGCGTTCGCCTGGGCGGGCATCCTCGCGGTCGCGGCCGTGCTCGGACTGACGCCCCTCGTGATCCGTCACGTAGCGACGTACAGCACATCCGCCTCGTGGGGGCTGCTCCGCGGCCTGCTTCGGCGGACGAACCAGGCGGTCGTGGTCGCGTCGGCCGTGACGATCGCCGCGGCCGCGGGAATCGGGCTGCTGATCTACCGCGGTCGCCCGGAGCTCTGGCACCCCTACCTCGTCGGGCTCGCGCTCGTCCCGCTGATCGCGCTCACGGCGCTGCGGCAGGCGGCGATGCAGGGGCTGAATCGCGTGGTGCTCGGCCGCCTGCCCGAGACGGTCTTCGTTCCCGCGCTCTTCATGACACTCGCGGCGATCGGCTATGCGGCGGCCGGTACGCACTTCACACCGGCCGCGGCGATCGCAGTGCAGGCCGGCGCGACACTTGCCGGGTTCGTGCTCGGCGCCTGGCTCCTGCATCGCTCCCTCCCGCACGGGGCACGCGCGGCGGCCGTCGAGTACGAGACCGCGGCGTGGAGGCGCAGCGCGCTGCCGCTGCTCCTGCTGAACGTCGTCATGGCAGCGAACGCGCAGGTGGGCACGATCATGCTCGGGGCGCTCGACGACGCGCGGGCCGCCGGCGTGTTCAACGTCGCGTTCCGCGTGACGATCTTCATCAGCTTCGTGCTGCTGGCGGCAAGCTACCCGCTCAGCCCGACCGTCGCACGGTTGCACGCCGCCGGCGACACGCGGCGCGTGGAGCAGACCGTCGTCCACGCCGCCCGCCTCGTCCTGCTCGTGTCGCTGCCGGTGGCTGTCGTGCTGGTCGCGTTCGCCGGCCCGATCCTCGAGATCTTCGGCCATGGGTTCTCGAGCGGAGCGACGGCGGTGCGCATCATCGCGATCGGCGACCTGGTCAACGTGCTCACGGGCTACGGCGGCCTCGTGCTCGTGATGTCGGGCCGCGAGTCGGACCTGACTCGGTGCGCCGTGCTCGGAGCGGTGCTCAACATCGGGCTCGCGGCGGCGCTCATCCCGCACTTCGGCGTGAACGGCGCCGCCGTCGCGACGGCGGTCGCGCTCGCCGCGTCGAACCTGCAGATGACGTGGCTGGCGTGGCGGCGACTGGACGTCTGGGCCGCCGTCGTGCGGTTGCGCACGTAGACCGGCCGGCAGTCGCGGCTACACTCGCATTCGATGCGCGGCACCCGGCGCACGCCGACGCTCGAAGCGACGGTCGCACTCGTCGCGGCCGGAGCGGTCGCCCTCGTTGCGGGTCTGCTCGTCACTCACCGCGCCAGCGGCGCGGCGCGAGACACGACCAGTGTCGTCGTGAACCTCAAGTCGAAGCAGCAGGTCATCCAGGGCTTCGGGAACTCCGAACGTGTCTGGATCGACCCGCACCTTTCCCGCTCGCCGAACACGAACGTCCCGCCCGCCGCGCAGGCCGAGATCCTCACGGCGCTCTACCGCCGGCTCGGCCTGACACGGGTGCGCGACGTGCTCGACGAGGGCATCGAGCTCCAGCGCGGCGGGCCGTTCAACTTCTCGGGCAAGCTGACCGACGCGCACGTCGCCTTCGTGAAGCAGGCGCAGAAGTACGGGCTGCGCACGTTCTTCCCGGGGCCGGTGTACCTGGAGGAGTGGATGCAGCCCGACGACCCGAGCGGATACGTCGACTACGCGATGGGCGTCCTGAACCGCTGGCGCCAGCTCGGGCTCGAGCCCCCGTACTACGCGCCGATCAACGAACCGCAGGTCTCGCACAACTTCCCCCCGCAATGGATGCACGACGTCGTGCTGCAACTCGGCGAGCGGCTTCGCGCAGCCGGGTTCAAGACGAAGCTCGTCATCCCCGACGACGAGAACCCCGTTGACGCGTACCGGCGTGCCGTCGCGGTGCTCTCGGACCCGGCCGCCCGCAAGTACGTCGGTGCGGTCGCGTTCCACATCTACGGCGGAACGCCGGCCGATTGGGTCAAGCTTCGGCAACTCGCGTCGAAGTACGGCCTGCCGCTGTGGATGACCGAGTACAACAACGACAAGATCACGGACTTCGCGAGCGCGCTCGACGACTGGGGAGTCAAGATCCACGACCTGCTCACGATCGGGAACGTGAATGCGGTCGACTACCTCTTCGGGTTCTTCGGGAACTGGGTCGGCGAGAACGACTACATCAGCATCCGCTTCGACAGCAACGGCCAGTACCAGGGCTTCTCGTACTCGCCTCTCTACTGGGTGACCGGCCAGTACTCGCGCTTCATTCGGCCGGGCGACGTCCGCGTGTCGAACAGCCCATCGAATGGGGCCGTCTTGACGAGCGCGTTCACGGGACGCGGGCAGGTGACGGTCGTCGCCGTGAACCCCGGCGGGAACCACGAGACCCTCCGCGTTCGGGTGCAGGGCGGAAAGGTCGGAACGCGGGCGCAGGTCGTCCGCTCGAGCGCAACCGAGAACTGGAAGAGCCTCCCAACCGTCCGTGTCCGCAGCGGCTCGTTCTCGACGGTGATCCCGCCCCAGAGCATCGTGACGTTCGTGCTCCGCAAGCAGGCGTAGCGGCTCAACGAGACCTGGCCGTTCGGGCGGTGTGACCCGTCGTCCCGCGCACTACGCTCCGGGGATGGCCTCCCGCAGCCTCGCGGACGGCAGCGCGACAGCGGCGCCGCCGCCGGTCGTCGCGCCTCCTCCGGGCAACCCGCGGTTCGCGCTCCTCGACGGCCTGCGGGCGATCGCCGCGCTGTCGGTCGTTGCGCTGCACGCGACCACGTACACGAACGACTTCCACGGGTGGCAGGGAGCGTACGCGCGCCAGCTTGCGGCAGGTGTCACCGTGTTCTTCCTGTTGTCGGGCTTCCTGCTGTACCGCCCGTTCGTCGCCGCGCGCATGACGCATCGGGCCCCGATCCGGACGCGGGACTACGCCCGGCGCCGCCTCCTGCGGATCGTGCCCGCGTACTGGCTCGCGCTCACCGTGCTCGCACTCTGGCCCGGGCTGCCCGGGGACGTGTTCGGCGCCGACTGGTGGCGCTACTACCTCTTCCTGCAGGACTTCCACGGCCCGACGCTCTTCGACGGGCTCGGGACAGCGTGGAGCCTCGGTACGGAGGTGACCTTCTACCTCGTCCTGCCGCTGTACGCGCTCTGCCTCGACCGGCTCGTCCGCCGACGCAACGCGCGACGGCTCGTCACCGTCGAGCTCACGGTCCTGGCGGCGCTCTCGCTCGGGTCGCTCGGGTTCCGTGCGATCGTCTCGTCCGCGCACCCGAACCTCGGGTACACGCTGCCCGGGACCTTCGACTGGTTCGCCGTGGGGATGGCGCTTGCCGTGGTCAGCGTCGCGATCGCGCAGACCGGACGCACGCCGCGCATCGTTCGGCTGATCGAGCAGCGTCCCGGCTGGTGCTGGGTCGGCGCATTCGGGTGTCTGACGGTCGCCGCCGCGTACTTCCAGCGGACGCAGCGCTACGACGCCTACTCGGCCGATCCTCTCCACTGGGTCTGGGCTGCGATCGCACTCTTCGTGCTGCTGCCGGCGGTGTTCCCGGGGAAAGGACGCGGGGCTCCGCGTTGGCTCCTCTCGCGCTCGGCGGTCGCGTGGCTCGGCCTCATCTCGTACGGGATCTACCTGTGGCACCTGCCGCTCGTCCCGAAGATCGGCGCCGCGGTGCACGACGTCACGGGCGTCCACCTCACCGGAGCCGCTGGGACCTTCGCGCTGTTCGTGCTGGCGGCCGTAGCCGCCGTTGCGTGTGCCGCCGCCAGCTACTACCTCGTCGAAGGCCCGGTGCTCCGGTTCAAGGACGGCTTCCGGCGCGGCCGCCGGAGCCGGCCCGCCGCGGCGCCGGCCGCCGCCCCCGGCAGCTAGCCCAGGTTGCGCGCGGCGTAGACGACCTGCGTGGCGAGCAGGCGCGCGCGGTACGAGCCGCCGGCGCCTTCGACGCGCTCCCCGATCCGGGCCGACAGCGCCGGCGCCGCGAGGTCGAGCGGCGTCGGGACGACCAGGTAGCTCGCGTGGGCGATCGTCCCGAGCGACAGCCCTGCCTCGGCGAGGAGCTGCGCGAAGTGCTCGGGCGGGACCGGCGCGCCGCCCCGCGGGAACGCGGCCCCCGGTCGCCGCAGCAGCCGCTTCGCGCTCCGCACCGCCGGGTACCACGCGCGGCTCTTCCAGACGCCGTAGAGGGCGTGCGGGTTCGGATAGCTGACGACGGCGAGCCCGCCCGGACGGAGGACGCGGCGCAGCTCGCGAAGCGCCGGCGCGACCCGGACGTACTCGAGTACGCCTGTCGCCGCGACCGCGTCGAACGACGCGTCCGGGAAGGGGAGCGACTCGAGCTCGGCGTGCACCAGCCGCTCGGCCGCCTCGGCGAGACGCTTCCGCGCAACCTCCACCATCTCCTCGGCAGCGTCGACACCGCTGACGGTCCATCCGCGGGCGGCGAGCTCGGCGCCGAGGCGGCCGGGGCCCATTCCCGCGTCGAGGACGGCTCCCGGACCGCGGCCGAGCAGCCCGAGCACGACCTCCATGCGCGCGCGCAGCGCGTGCCCGTCGGCACTCCGCTCGTCGTAGCGTGCGTCGTATAAGGCGACCCAGTCGCCGAAGAAGGCAGCTGCGTCGGGACTCGTCGTCACCGGCGGCCGTGGACGAAGCGCTCGAACTCCGACACGACGTACGCGAGCATCTCCTCGGTCAGGCCGGGATAGACGCCGATCCAGAACGAGCGCTCCATCACGACGTCGCTGTTCGGCAGCCCACCGACCATCCGGAACTCGAGATCCTCGTACGCGGGCTGGCGGGTCAGGTTGCCGCCGAACAACAACCGCGTCGCGACCTTGCGGCTCTCGAGGTGGTCGATCAGGTCGCGACGGCCGAACGGCGCGGTCTCGCGAACCGTCAGCGGGAAGCCGAACCAGCTCGGGTCGCTGCGCTCGGTCGCGCGCGGCAGCACGAACAGGTCCTCGAACTGCTCGAGGCCGTCGCGCAGGAACTGCCAGTTGCGCTTGCGCGTCTCGACGAACGACGCGAGCTTGCCGAGCTGTGCGACGCCGATTGCCGCCTGCAAGTCCGTGACCTTCAGGTTGTAGCCGACGTGCGAGTAGATGTACTTGTGGTCGTAGCCGCGGGGCAGACGACCGAGCTTCCAGTCGAACCGCTTGCCGCACGTGTCGTCCTCGCCCGGCTCGCACCAGCAGTCGCGTCCCCAGTCGCGAAACGACTCGAGCAGCAGCTTCAGCTGCGGACGATTCGTGAGGACCGCTCCGCCTTCGCCCATCGTGATGTGGTGCGCGGGGTAGAAGCTGAGTGTCCCGAAGTCGCCGAACGAGCCCGTCATCTGACCGTCGTACGTCGAGCCGAGCGCGTCGCAGTTGTCCTCGATCAGCCAGAGGCCGTGGCGCTGCGCGAACTCCCGGACGGCCGCGAGATCGAACGGATTGCCGAGGGTGTGCGCAGCGATGATCGCCCGGGTGCGCGGGCCGACCGCGTCCTCGAGCTGCTCGACGGCGATGTTGTACGTCTCGAGCTCGACGTCGACGAACACCGGCACGAGCCGGTTCAGGACGATCGGGTTCACCGTGGTCGGGAAGCCCGCCGCGACCGTGATCACCTCGTCGCCCGGCTGCAGGCGCCGCTCGCGCAGCGACTTCGACGTCAGCGCCGAGACCGCGAGCAGGTTCGCGGAGGAGCCCGAGTTGCAAAGCACTGCGTGCCGAACGCCGACGGCCTTCGCGAACGCCAGCTCGAAGCGGCGCGCGTAGCGGCCGGCGGTCAGCCAGAAGTCGAGCGATGCGTCGGCGAGCGACATCAGCTCCTCCGCGTCGAAGACGCGGCCGGAAACGGGGATCGGCGTCTCGCCGGGGACGAAGTTCCGCGGCGCGAACGCAACGTCGTGGTACTCGGCGACGAGCTCGAGGATGCGCTCGCGCAGCTGCGTCGCGTCGGCGACGGTCGTATCCGTCACCGGACCGCTCCGGTGACCGGCGACCGCTCGGCGAACCACTCCAGGCTCCGGCGAAGGCCGTCCTGCAGCTCGGTGGTCGCGCTCCAGCCCAGCACCTTGCGTGCGCGCGTCGGATCGCCCGAGAGGGTCGGGTAGTCGACCGCGCGCTCCGGGCGCGCGCCGAAGCGCAGCTCGACCGGCCGGTTGCCGGCGGCCGCGATCTCCTCGGCCACGCGCCGAACCGAGACCGACGCCCCGGAGCACACGTTCAGCGGCTCGTCGGGGGCGGCCCGCGCTGCCCGCACGATCGCATCCACCGCATCGTCGATGAAGACGAAGTCGCGGGTCTGCCCGCCGCGGGTGAGCTCGACCGCGCCTCCGGCGGCGACCGCGATGCACACCGACGGGACGAGACGCGCCGCCGCTTCGAACGGGCCGTAGACCGTGAAGGGCCTCACGGCGGACACGGCGACGTCGTGCTGTCGCGCGAACGCCTGCGTGAGCAGCCAGCCGGCGCTCTTGGACGCGCCGTAGACGGAGATCGGCCGCAGCTCGGCATCCTCGCGGTGCCGCTCGCCCGGCCCGTACTCGAAGCACGAGCCGCAGTAGAGAAACGCCCCGGCACCGGAGCTCCGCCCGAGGTCGAGAGCGTGCTGCGTCCCGAGCACGTTCGCCGCGATGATCACGTCGGGAGCCGCACCGTCGCCCACACCCGCGGCCGCCAGGTGAAGCACCCGGTCGAGCGGCCCAGGGTCGGGCAAGTCGTCGTGTGCGAGGTCGCCGTGGACGAGCTCGACCTCGGCGGCGACGTCGGCGAGCCGCCAGAGATCCGAGCCGGGCCGTACGAGCGCGAGGACGTGCGCGCCGTCGCGAACGAGCCGGCGCGCGACGTGCGAGCCGATGAACCCGGACGCACCGGTCACGAGGACGCGCTCAGCCAAGGAAGCTCCGGTACCAGGCAACAGTCTCCTCGAGCCCGCCCGCGAGGTCGAACCGCGGCGACCACCCGAGGCGCGAGCGTGCCTTCGCCGCCGAGAGCGCCTGGTCGTGGATCTCCCCGACCGCGCTGTCCTGCACCACCGGCTCGACGCCGTTCGTCCCGACGGCCTCCGAGATCGCCGCAACGAGCTCGAGCACCGTGCACGGCGACTCGTCGCTGAAGTTGAACGCCTCGCCGGCGATCCCGTCCCCGTCCAGCTGATCCGCGAGGCTCACGTATGCGGCCGCCGCGTCGCGCACGTAGAGATAGTCGCGCACGAAGGACCCGTCGCTGCGCAGCACCGGCCGCTCGCCCCGGATCAGCGACCGGATCGTCCCCGGAACGATGCGGCTCCAGTTGAGGTCCCCGCCGCCGTAGACGTTCCCGCAGCGCGCAATCGCAACCGGAAGCCCGTACGTGTGGTGGTACGACTGCGCGATCAGGTCGCCGCACGCCTTCGAAACCTCGTAGGGATGACGCGCCGCGAGCGGATGCTCCTCGGTGTACGGCAGCGTCTCCGCGTCACCGTACGCCTTGTCGCTGGAGGCGACGACGACACGGCGCACGCGGTCCTGCTGCCGGCGACAGGCCTCGAGCAGGTTGTACGTGCCACGGACGTTCGACTCCCACGTGCCGAGCGGTGCGCGATGGGCGGCGCCGACGAGCGTCTGGGCTCCGAGATGCACGACCGTGTCGACCTCGTGGACGGCGAGCGCGCGCTCGAGCGTCTCGAGGCTCTCGAGGCCGCCGTTGACGACGGAGCACCGCCGCAGATCGCCCGACCGCACGAGCTCCGACTGCGGATCCGCGTCGAGCACGAGCGCGACCACCGCATCCCCGCGGTCGAGCAGCTCCTTCACGAGCCACGACCCCACCATCCCGGTGGCGCCCGTCACGAGCACGCGGCGCGACGCCTGCTCGCCGCTCACGTCCGCACCTGCCACGGCACGTCGCCGGCATCGTGGAGGCTGCGCAGGAGCAGGAGGTCGCGCAGGGTGTCCATCGGCTGCCAGAACCCCTCGTGCCGGTACGCGGCGAGCTGCCCGTCGGCGGCGAGCCGCTCCAGCGGATCGCGCTCCCAGATCGTCTCGTCGCCGTCGATGTAGTCGAGCACTCCCGGCTCGAGCACGAAGAACCCGCCGTTGATCCACCCCTCGCCGATCTGGGGCTTCTCGGTGAACTCGGACACGAGCGCGCCGTCGAACGAGATGCCGCCGAAACGGGCCGGCGGCCGGACGGCGGTGACGGTCGCCAGCTTCCCCTGACGGCGGTGGAACTCGAGCAGGTCCGCGCAGCGGATGTCGGCAAGCCCATCGCCGTACGTCAGCATGAAGGTCCCGTCCTGCAGGTACGCGGCGAGCCGCTTGACCCTGCCGCCGGTCTGCGTGCTCCGTCCGGTGTCGATCAGGTGCACCTGCCAGTCGTCGTCGATGCCGTCGTGCACCTCGACCGTTCCGTCCGAGCCGATCGTCAGGTCGTTCCGGAGCAGCCGGTAGTTGAGGAAGTAATCCTTGACCACGTCACCCCGGTACCCGAGCGCGACGACGAACTCGCGGAACCCGGCCGCGGCATAGATCTGCATCACGTGCCACAGGATCGGGTAACCGCCGATATCGACCATCGGCTTCGGCTTCACATCGGTCTCCTCGGCGAGACGCGTGCCGAGACCGCCTGCCAGGATCACGGTCCTCACGCGGTCGCCACCGCGCGAATCACGTCGAGCGTCTTCCGCGCGGTGTCCTCCCAGCGGAACGATTTCGCACGCTCGAGCCCGCGCGCGCCGAGATCGCGCCTCAGCTCGTCGTCGGAGAGCACGGTGCCGATCGCATCGCCGAGCGCCTCCACCTCGGGCTCGTCGACGAGCAGCGCGGCGCCGTCGGCGATCTCGCGGAGCGCCGCACGCTTCACCGTGACGACCGGCGTGCCGCACGCGAGCGCCTCGACCAGCGTGATCGAGAAGCCCTCGTACGCCGACGCGCTGACGTAGAGGTCGGCGGCGCTGTACACGGCGGCCAGCTCGGAGTGCTCCTCGACCTTGCCGTCGACCTGCACGAAGCTGTCGACGATGTCGAACTCGCGGGCGAGCTTGTCAAGCGGAAGCCCGAGGTGATTCGGGCCGAACAGGAGCAGAGCATGCGGAAGGTCTCGTTCGCGCTTGGCCTCGGCGAACGCCTGCATCAGCAACGGGATGTTGCGCCGCTGCGAGAGCTTGCCGACGAAGCACGCGTACGGCCGGTCGGCGCCGAGCCAGCGCTCGCGGGTGGCGCGCAGGATCGCGGGATCGGTAACCGGGCGGAACGAGTCGTCGACGCCCTGGGGGACGACCACGAGTCGCTCCTCGCCGATGCCGTAGTACGAGCTGATGTCGGTGCGCGTCGACTCGGACGGCACGATCACGGAGTCCGCCCGTCGCCCGGCCGACCGGTACAGCGGCGTGTAGGTGAAGCGGTACCACCAGGGATGCGTGCCGCTCTCGACCTCGTTCATGCTGTGGATCGCGACGACCGACCGGCCGCGGTACGCGAACGGTCGCGTGTAGCTCGGACAGAACAGCACGTCGGCGGAGCGGGCGCCGCGCACGAGCGGCCCGTTCTCCCACGTCAGCCCCGTGAGCCGCGGCCCGAGCACCTCGGCGCGGAAACGCGGCGGCAGCACGTCACCGGGCCGCAGCGGCTCGCGCACGTAGAGCACCACCTCCTCGCCGGTGTCGAGCATCCCGGCCCAGTGGCGGACGAGGTACTCGATGTAGCGGCCGACCCCGAGCCGCTGCCCCTCGAGCCGGCGCGCGTTCACGCCGATGATCACGCCGCCACCGCCTCGATCGTCTCCGCGCGCAGCGCCCGCGCTTCCTCGATCGCCGCGAAGTAGGCGTCGATGTGCGGCTGCTCGGACCAGCGCTCGACGAACGACGCGTGCCCGAGGCTGCCGAGACGATCGCGGAGCCCCGGCTCGGTCCGGATGCGCTCCAGCGCCGCGATCAACCCCTCCTCGTCGTCGTACGCCAGGCCGCCGCCGCTCGTGCGCGCGACCTCCCCCACCGCGCCGAGCGTCGTCGCGACCACCGGCGTGCGCTGCGCGAACGCCTCGAGCGCGATGAAGCCGAACGTCTCGTAGACAAGCGACGGGACGACGACCGCGATCGCGTTCGCGTAGAGCTCGCGCAGCGGCTCGGGATGCACGCGCCCGAGGAAGTGCACGTGGTCGAGGCCCTCGGCCTGCCGCCGGAGCTCGTCGCCGTACGCGCCGTCGCCGGCGATCAGCAGGTCGGCCTTGTCGTAGCGGCGGAACGCCTCGATCAGCGTGTGCACGCCCTTCAGCCGCACGAGCCGTCCGACGAACAGGAAGTACGGACGCGGGTGCGGGCTCTCGGTCGCGGTCGCGCGCGGCGGCTCGGGGACGAAGTACGGGAGCTGGCGCATCGGGCGGTCGAAGCCGCGCCGCCGGTGCTGGAGAATCGTCGTCTCGCTCGGCGAGAGGAACAGGTCGACGTTGCCGAGCTCGCGCTCGAGCAGGTCGGTGTAGCGCCACAGCTGCGGCGGCCGCTTGAACGAGAGCGTGCAGCGAAGACACTCCGGCTGCTCGCACAGCTCGCGGTTCTGCTTCCAGAGGTCGTACATCGGGCAGACGAGCCAGTGGTCGTGCGTCGTGTAGAGGCGGATGGCGTCGCCGCCGTACTGCAGCGCGCCCGGGCCGAACAGCGTCATCAGGTGGAAGTGCACGACGTCGAACTGCTCCTCCGCGAAGATGCGCCGAAGCGCGGGCGCCTTCAGCCCCGGGCGTCCGGTCAGGTACGTGACGAGCGGCGAGACGCGGCCGACGCGGCTCTTCAGCCGGTGCACCGTGACGCCCGGCTCGTGCGGGAACTCGCCGCGCGGCGGCGCCGCCGTCTGGACGCGGTAGGAGTCGACGCAGTGCACCACGGTGACCTCGTGCCCGCGGCGCGCCAGGGCGTTCCCGAGGCAGTACAGGTAGTAGGCCTCGCCGCCGGAGTGGTACGGCGGGTAGAAGGTCGTGACCATGCAGAAGCGCAGCCCCTCAGCCATTGTCTGACGCTAGTCTCCGAGCGGTCGAAAGCACGGCTAGGGATTGCCCCGCGAAGGTCCAGGTTCCTGAAATCGATGGCGCAATTCCCACGCATTGTCGCGGCAAACCGGGCGGGGCGCGAGGCCCGCGACCGCCCGCACGAAGGTGGGTGAGACATGCGCTTCGGGGTGATCGGGCTCGGCAATGCGACGGCGATGTTCCATCGCCCGGCCCTCGGGCGCGTGGCGGGCGCCGAGGTCGCCGGCGGCTTCGACCCGGCGCCGGAGCAGCGCGCGGCCTGGGAGCGGGACACCGGTTCGCCGGCGTACGCCGACCTCGACGAGCTGTTCGAGCGCGCGCGGCCCGAGGTCGTCGTCATCGCGACGCCGCCCGACTCGCACGTCGAGCTGTGCCTGCGCGCAGTCGCCGCGGGCTGCCATGTCTTCTGCGAGAAGCCGCTGACGGAGACGGTGGCCGACACCGACCGCGTGCTCGCCGCTGCGGGCGCCGCGGGCCGGCGCGTCGCCGTGAACCTCGAGTTTCGCGAGCACCCGATCTTCCGTGCGGTGCGCGACGGCGTCGCATCGGGAGGCCACGGACGGCTCGCGTTTTGTCAGCTGTGGCAGCTGATGGACCTGCCGCCGTGGGCCGAGCCGACCGCGTGGCGTGCGCGCATGGCGAACCGCGCGCTGCTCGAAGGCGGGATCCACCTCGTCGACCTCCTGCTCGCGATCTACGGCGAGGAGCCGACGGCGGTCACCGCCCG
>Ga0070741_10011289_pt1 | contig 16549 bp, 18 predicted proteins | sample Coa_R1_4_FD_66440 | JGI IMG/M metagenome (GOLD analysis project Ga0070741, IMG submission 66440) | Surface soil microbial communities from Centralia Pennsylvania, which are recovering from an underground coalmine fire - Coalmine... | ecosystem: Environmental > Terrestrial > Soil > Unclassified ...
GCGCGTTGTCGACCAAACAAAGGAGGTTCTGCATGAAACGTGTGCAACGCGACTATCTGTTTGGAGCGGCTGCGATTGCGGCGCTCTTTGCGTTAAGCCCTGCCTATGCCGGTTCGGATACGAGCGTAGAGGTCAATTCGGGCACTGGCGCGAGCGTGGAGGTCGAACAGCATCACGGCATCCTGCCGCGCAACCGCGGAGCGGAAGTGCACGTGAACACGCCGGCCCCGGATGTCGAGGCCACCGTTCCGCCTCCGAGCGGAGGAACGGTCGTCGAGGAGCATTCCGAAACGACAATCCACCACGACTGATGAAAACCGGCTCCCATTGCGATGCGCTGGCGACGCGATGGGAGCCGCCCGGCCGCCCGCCTTGGGTCGCTGTAGAGGCGGTGTTTGCGCTTAATGTGTCCCGCCAAGATCGCGACCCTCACGATGAAGACGTCTCAGCGCCCGCCGGGCGAGTTGACCGGGCGGCACCGGATCGCTAAGCCTTCCGTCGGAAGACGTGGCCGAAACGCCGAAGGAGCGGTTGGCTAAACCCTTATGCGGTCAAAAGCCGTATCGAGGGTTCGAATCCCTCCGTCTCGGCCACTCACCTTGCGCTGTCGCAACGTCCGGTACGGTCGCATCAGATCCGCGTCATAATGCGACCAACAACGGGGGGATGATGACCGCCATGCCGACCAAGCCGGGTTACGAGACCGATCCCCGTTTCGAGCGCGTCGCCGTGGAGCGGGAGCAGAACCGGCTCGCCGCCCGCGCGCTTCTCGTCCTGGTGGTCCTCAACGGCGCGGCCGCGCTGGTGCTCCTCGCCATTCTCGGCAAGGCCCCCGAATCCTCGGTCGAACCCAAGTTCGCCGCGGCGATGCTGTTCTTCGCGGCGGGAGCGATCGCGGCACTGTTCAGCGCCTTCGTCGCCTATATCAATCGTACGATCAGGCTCGAGGCGCCTCAGCGCCGCACGTTGCAAAATACCCTTCGCATCGTTGCCATTCTTGCCGTGATCGGGAGCGGCGCCTCCTTCCTCACCGGCATGAACATGGTTGGCGATGCGGCATCGGAGAAGTCGAGCTCCCATCCGAAGGGCCCGCGAGAGAAGAACGCTCCGCCCAAGCCGGACAACGCGCCGGCCAACGCGCCGAGTAGGCGGGCACCCCTCCAGAACGAAGCTTTGGCGCAATAGGACGTGCGCCTAGGGCGGTCCCGTCATCTGGCGGGTGAACTCATCCCATTTCTGCTTCAAGTCGGCGGTGAGGACGTCAAGCTTCTGCGAGACGACGTCCCAGTTCACCATGGGATGCGCGTTCGCAGGGTCCTCGCGCTGATCGGAGACATAGGCGCCCCCGATCGTGAGCAGCGAACCTAAGATCAAGCCAAGCAGAAACCGCATCGCCCACCCCGTCGAGTGCGATCATAGGCCACCGGGCCCTCGATAGGAAGCCGATTGGGCACGCCGCCAGCCTGCGCCGAATCCGCCGCCCAAAGAGGGTCAAGGGCGTAAATGATGGCGATCCTTGATCCGCGTCAAAGAGGGACCGGCACGGCACGGAGCATGGTGGGCCGGAAAAAGGGGATCAGACCATGGCTTCGATGCTTGAGCGTGAGGAGTGGAAGGCGTTTTCGGACTTTTCGGCGCTTGCGGCGGCGGGACTTCTCACGCTTCTCGGGCTTGTTCTTGCCATCGCCGGCAAGGACGCCGTCATCGCCTTCCACGGCTGCATCTTGCTCGGCGCGGCGGGTCTCTCCTTCCTCTACATCCTGACCCAACTCATCGAGAACAAAGAGCCGCGCGACAAGGGCGGGTACGCCGACGGCGTGATCCGCGCCGGCGTCATCGCCACCGTGTTCTGGGGGGTGGCCGGCTTCCTAGTCGGCGACCTTATCGCCTGGCAGCTCGCTTATCCCGTCCTCAATCTCGACCTGCCCTGGACGAGCTTCGGCCGGTTGCGGCCGCTCCATACCTCGGCCGTGATCTTCGCCTTCGGCGGCAATATCCTGATCGCGAGCTCGTTCTACGTCGTGCAGCGCACCAGCCGCGCGCGCCTCGCCGGACGCTGGGCGCCGTGGTTCGTATTCTGGGGCTATCAGCTGTTCATCGTGCTCGCCGCGACCGGCTACCTGCTCGGCGTGACCCAGTCCAAGGAATATGCCGAGCCCGAATGGTACGTAGACCTCTGGCTCACCGCCGTCTGGGTCGTCTACTTCCTTGTCTTCGTCGGCACGCTCGCCAAGCGCAAAGAGCCGCACATCTACGTGGCGAACTGGTTCTACCTCGCCTTCATCGTCACCATCGCCATGCTGCACATCGTCAACAATCTGGCGGTGCCGGTGTCGCTGCTCGGATCCAAGAGCTACATCCTCTATTCCGGCGTCCAGGACGCCATGACGCAGTGGTGGTACGGCCATAACGCGGTCGGCTTCTTCCTCACCGCAGGCTTCCTCGGCATGATGTATTACTTCGTGCCGAAGCGCGCCGAGCGGCCGGTCTATTCCTACCGCCTCTCGATTGTGCATTTCTGGTCGCTGATCTTCCTCTATATCTGGGCAGGCCCGCATCATCTGCACTACACCGCCCTGCCTGATTGGGCGCAGACGCTCGGCATGACCTTCTCGATCATGCTGTGGATGCCGTCCTGGGGCGGGATGATCAATGGATTGATGACGCTGTCGGGCGCCTGGGACAAGCTCAGGACCGATCCCGTCATCCGCTTCCTCGTCGTGTCGGTCGCCTTCTACGGCATGTCGACCTTCGAAGGCCCGCTGATGAGCATCAAGTCGGTCAACGCGCTGTCGCACTACACCGACTGGACGATCGGGCACGTCCATTCGGGCGCGCTCGGATGGGTCGCCTTCATCTCCTTCGGCACGATCTATTGCCTCGTGCCGTGGCTATGGCAGCGGCGCGGACTCTACTCGCAGCGCCTGGTCGAATGGCATTTCTGGGTCTCGACGCTCGGCATCCTGCTCTACATCACCTCGATGTGGGTGTCCGGCATCCTCCAGGGCCTGATGTGGCGCGCCTACGACAGCTTGGGCTTCCTCGAATATTCCTTCGTCGAAACGGTCGCGGCCATGCACCCCTTCTACGTCATCAGGGCGACTGGCGGTCTCCTCTTCGTCATCGGCTCGCTGATCATGGTCTACAACGTCTGGCGGACCATTCGCGGCGACGAGCCGGTCGATGTGGTGGATCAACCGCGCATCGCGGCGGCGCCCGAGCTTCGCCCCGTGCCGGCTGAATAGGGGGAGGCAGGAATGGTCTGGGCAAAGCATCAAATCCTGGAAAAGAGCTCGGTCCTTCTTCTGATCGGCATCCTTTTGGTGGTTGTGATCGGCGGCATCGTCGAGATCGCGCCGCTGTTCTGGCTGTCCTCCACCATCGAGAAGGTCGAAGGCATGAGGCCCTATACGCCGCTCGAGCTCGCCGGGCGCGACATCTATATCCGCGAGGGCTGTTACGTGTGCCACAGCCAGATGATCCGTTCGCTCCGCGACGAGGTCGAGCGCTATGGGCACTACAGCCTGGCCGCCGAGAGCATGTACGACCACCCGTTCCAGTGGGGATCGAAGCGAACCGGTCCCGACTTGGCGCGCGTCGGCGGTAAATATTCCGACGAGTGGCACATCGCGCATATGACCGATCCGCGCGCCGTGGTGCCCGAGTCGGTGATGCCGGGCTACCCGTTCCTCGCAAGGCGCGAGCTCGACTACACGGACATCGCCGAGCGCCTCACCGTCCTGAGGGAGGAGGGCGTGCCCTACACCGATGAGGAGATCAAGGACGCCAAGGCCGACCTCGAGCGGCAGGTCGACCCCAATGCCGAGGGGCTCAAGGATTTCCTCGCCCGCTACCCCAAGGCGCAAGTCAGGCAGTTCGACGGCGACCCGCGCTACATCTCCGAGCTCGATGCGGTGATCGCTTATCTGCAAATGCTGGGCACGCTCGTCAATTTTGCGACGTTCGATGCCGCTGGCCCTAATCTCAGATAGAGGCGTGCCATGACCTATGAACAGGTGGCGTCGGTCTCCCAGGTGGTAGCGCTGATCTTCTTCGTCGCGCTGTTCGCTGCGGTTCTTCTGTATGCCTTCTGGCCCGGCAACAAGAAGCGCTTCGAACGCGCGGCGAGGATGCCCCTCGAAAAAGATCCCGAGAGCGACGAGAAAGACGGTTGAGCCCATGGCCAAGAGAGACGACGCGGCGACAGAGGCCGAGACGACAGGCCACGAGTGGGACGGCATCGAAGAGCTGAACAAGCCCCTGCCGAAGTGGTGGCTGTGGACGTTCTACGCCACCATCATCTGGGCGATCGGCTACTGGCTGTTGATGCCGGCCTGGCCCTTGGTTTCGACCTATAGCAAGGGGTTGCTCGGCTATAGCCAGCGCGAGAGCGTGCAGGAACAGCTCGATGCCGCCAAGGCGGCGAAGGCCGCGTACCGGCAGAAGATCGCCGCGAGCGATCTCGCCGCGATCAATAACGATCCCGAGCTTCTCAGCTTTGCTCTCGCCGGCGGCGAAGCCGCGTTCGGCGACAACTGCGCGCCCTGTCATGGCCGCGGCGCGCAGGGCGCCTTCGGCTATCCCAATCTCCGCGACGATTCGTGGTTGTGGGGCGGCACGCTCGACGCCATCCACCAAACCATCACGCACGGCATCAGGGCCAACGATCCCGAGACGCGAAGCCCAGGCGCGCAGATGCCGGCGTTCGGCAAGACGGGCGTCCTCAACGAGGCGCAGATCGCGGATGTTGACGAATACGTTCTCTCTTTGTCGGGCAGAGCCGATGACCAGACCGCGGCGGATCGCGGGGCGAAGATCTTCGCCAGCACCTGCGCTCCGTGCCACGGTCCGGACGGTAAGGGCAATCAGAAGATCGGCGCACCCGATCTGACCGACGAGCTTTGGCTCTATGCCGGCGACAAGGCGACCATCGCGGCGACGCTCAGAGGCGGGCGCGGCGGCGTGATGCCGGCTTGGGGCGGGCGGCTCGACCCCGAGACCATCAAGGAGCTCGCCATCTACGTGCATTCGCTCGGCGGAGGCCAGTAGGCGAGGTATTGCGAGAAATGATAATCGATAAGGTGCACAACGGTCCCGACGGCATCGCCGTCCCCGGGAATGTGCCGGTCGTTCGCATGGCTGAAGCAGCACCAGGCGTGGAGCGGAGCGAGGCGCCGACGATCGAGCGCACCGGCAAGTCGCTCTACGTCTCGCGCGTCAAAGTCTATCCGAAGCGCGCCCACGGCACGTTCCGCACCGTCAAATGGATCGTCATGGCGGTCACGCTGTCGATCTATTATCTCGTGCCGTGGATCAGGTGGGATCGGGGACCCTATCTGCCGAATCAGGCGGTCCTGATCGATTTCCCGTCGCGGCGCTTTTTCTTCTTCTTCCTCGAGATCTGGCCGCAGGAATTCTACTACGTCACCGGTCTGCTCGTTCTCGCAGCGCTCGGGCTCTTCCTTGCGACCGCGATTGCGGGCCGCGTATGGTGCGGGTACGCCTGTCCGCAGACGGTGTGGACCGATCTGATGATCGCGGTCGAGCGCTTCTTCCAAGGCGACCGCAACGCGCGCATACGCCTCGACAAGGCGCCATGGACCTTCGAGTGGGTGTGGCGCAAGGGCGCCACGCATCTCACCTGGCTCCTGATCGCGATCGCCACCGGCGGAGCGTGGGTGTTCTACTTCGCCGACGCCCCGACGCTTGCCCGCCAGTTCCTCCACTTCGACGCCCCGATGATCGCCTACGTGTTCGTGGGCCTATTTACCGCAACCACTTATCTCCTCGGCGGCATCGCCCGCGAGCAGGTGTGCATCTATATGTGCCCGTGGCCGCGCATCCAGGGCGGCATGATCGATCACGACTCGCTGCTCATCTCCTACCGTGCCTGGCGCGGCGAGCCGCGCGGACCGCACAAGGCGGGGCAATCCTGGGAAGGGCATGGCGATTGCGTCGACTGCCGGCAATGCATCGCCGTGTGCCCGACCGGGATCGACATCCGCAACGGCTCGCAGCTCGAATGCATCCAATGCGCGTTGTGCGTCGACGCCTGCAATGAGATCATGGACAAGGTGGGGCGCCCGCGCGGACTGATCGCCTACGATACGATCCGCAATCTGCAAGCGCCGGGGTCGGAAATCCTGCCCGTGCCGTGGTTCAGGCCACGCGTCGTCCTTTATGCCACGCTGATGGCCATCGTCGGGCTGATCATGCTCACGGCACTCATGCTCAGGGCCGAGCTGGAAGTGAGCGTGCTGCACGACCGCAACCCGGTCTATGTCAAGCTTTCCGACGGTGGCCTGCGCAACGGCTACACCCTCAAGCTGCTCAACAAGCGCTATGAACCGCGCAACTTCAGGATCGGGATCAGTGGGCTCGCCGGCGCCAAGCTCACCATCGTCGGCCACGAGCACGAGACGGACCCCGTGATCACCGTTGCGCCCGATGAGCTGCAGCCCATCAGGGTCTACGTCGCCCTCGACAAGGCGGGAGTGCGCGCTCTTGCGAAGGAAGATGAAGACGAGGACGAGGCGGAGTCGGTGGAATTCTACTTCACCGTCACCGACACCAAGGACGGCAATTTTGCCGAGCACAAAGCCAACTTCCAGGGGCCCGAGCGATGACCCGTGAAGGCTGGTTCACACGCGAGATCGCCGGGCGCCATGTGCTTTTCGTGCTGTGCGCCTTCTTCGGGGTCATGTTCGTGGTCAACGGGATCTTCGTCTATTTCGCGCTTAAGACCTTCAGCGGCGGCGACACGTCGGATCCCTACCGCAAGGGGCTTCACTACAACGACATGCTCGCGGCCGAGACGCGCCAGGTAGAACGTGGCTGGCACACCGATGTCGCCTATGACGAGAAGGCGAAGGAGCTCCGCGTGAGCCTGCTCGGCAAGGCCGAGGAGCCGCTGTCGGGCTTGCGCATCGCGGTCAGGTTGAGCCGCCCGGCCACCGACAAGGACGACCGGCACCTTCTGCTCAAGGAGGTGTCGCAAGGCGTCTACGCGGCAAGCGTCGATCTTGCTCCGGGCGCTTGGGTGCTCGCCTTGGCCTCACGCAAGGCGAATGAGGGCCGCGACGGTGCATTCCGGGTGAAAGAGCGCCTCTACGTCCCCGAGCAGCCATGACCGTCCATGCCTCGCCAGGGCGCTTCGCCAAAGAGGCGCAAGGAACACACCTCGCCGCCGGCCGAAGTCTGCTGACGCTCGCCGTCGAGAACATGCATTGCGGCGGCTGCATGCGCTCGGTCGAGCGCGCGGCGCTGTCCGTCAAGGGCGTCGAGACCGCGCGGGCATCGCTCGCCGCCAAACGCGTGAGCGTCACTTACGATCCGGCGGTCGCGGGAGAGGCCGATGTCGTGGCCGCTCTCGAGCGCGCGGGCTTCGCCGCGGCGCCGATCGAGGCCGCCAAGCGGGATCGCGATACGGCGAGGCAGCATTACCTGCTGCGCCGGCTTGCCGTGGCGGGCTTCGCCTCCATGAACATCATGCTCTTGTCCATCGCCGTGTGGGCGGGAGTGGCAAGCGACATGGATCCGGCGCTTGCGGCGATGTTCCGCTGGATCTCGGCCCTCATCGCTCTGCCGACGGTTGCTTATTCCGGGCAGCCCTTCTTCGTCTCGGCGCTCGGTGCGCTCAAAGGCCGCCGCCTCAACATGGATGTGCCGATCTCGCTCGCCATCCTGTTGGCCACGGCGATGAGCCTCTATCAGACCATGGTCGGCAGCGAGCAGGTCTATTTCGACGCCGCGGTGTCGCTCCTGTTCTTCCTCCTGGTCGGCCGCTTCCTCGATGAGTCGCTCCGCGTGCGCGCGCGAAGCGAAGCGCAGAACCTTCTCAGCCTGCAGGGTGGGATCGCGACCGTCGTCGAGGCCGACGGCACAAGACGCCTGGTCGCGGCACATGCGCTTTTGCCCGGCGACCGGCTGCTGGTCGCGCCGGGAGAGCGCGTCTCGGCCGACGGCGTGGTGCTGAGCGGCAAGGGCGACATCGATCAGAGCCTGATCACCGGCGAGACGGCGCCGGTCGCGGTCGCGCCGGGCGCCGAGATTTATGCCGGGACGCTCAATCTCGGGCAGGCCCTCGAGGTTCAAGTCACCGCGGCGGACAGCGCGACGCTGCTTGCCGAGATCAGCCGCTTGATGCTCGCCGCGGAGCAAGGCAAGGCGCGCTACCGCAGGCTCGCCGACCGCGCCGCCGGGATCTATGCGCCGGCGGTGCACGGGCTCGGGCTCGCCACCTTCCTCGGCTGGATGATCGCGGGCGCCTCCTGGCAGACGGCGCTGACCTACGCGATCGCCGTGCTCATCATCACCTGCCCCTGCGCGCTCGCGCTCGCCGTTCCGGCGGTGCAGATCGCGGCGGCGAGCCGGCTGTTCCGCAAAGGCATCATGGTGAAGGCGGCCGACGGGCTCGAGCGCATCGCCGAAAGCGACATGGTGGTGTTCGACAAGACCGGCACGCTGACCGTGGGCAAGCCGCAACTGCTTGACACAGACCTAATTCCCGACGCGGTGCTCGCCTCAGCGGCGAGTCTCGCCGTGGCGAGCCGCCATCCTTATGCCCGCGCCGTTGTGGCGGCAGCCGAGCGCCGTCTCGGCAAGGTCGTTGCGGTCAACAACATTGAGGAGACGGCAGGGCAGGGGCTCGAGCGGCGCCGTGACGGAAAGTGCGAGCGCCTCGGCTCGGCCGCCTGGTGCGGGATCAAACAGGCGGGCGAGGGGAGCGAGGTCTGGTACCGGGTTGACGGCGCGGAGCCGGTCCGCTTCCGCTTCGCCGATCGGCTGCGGAGCGACGCCGCGGCGGTAGTCGCCGAGTTGAAGGGCCGAGGCTACGGCGTCGCGCTACTGTCGGGGGACCGCGAGGGCGTGGTCGAGAGCATCGCGCGCGAGATCGGAATCGAACTCCGGCTTGCCGACCTTAAGCCGGCCGACAAGATCGCCTGGCTCGAGGCGCGGGCGGCCGAAGGATGCAAGGTGCTGATGGTCGGAGACGGGCTGAACGATGCGCCGGCGCTCGCCGCAGCGCACGCCTCGATCTCGCCCGCGAGCGCCGCCGATATCAGCCAGCGCGCCGCCGACTTCGTGTTCCAGGGGGAGAGACTTGCACCGGTGCTCGAGGCGATCGCCGTCGCCAAGCGCGCGCGGAGCATGGCGTTCCAGAACTTTGCCGTCGCCTTCGTCTACAACATCGTCTGCGTGCCGCTTGCCATGGCGGGCTACGTCACGCCCCTGATCGCGGCGATCGTCATGTCAACCTCCTCGATCCTCGTCACCGCCAATGCGCTCAGGCTCGCCGGGAGGCCGCCGCTGTGACCGCGCTCGCCTGGCTCGTGCCGGCGGCGCTCTTCCTCGGCGGCCTCGGTCTTGCCGCCTTTCTCTGGGCGCTCCGCTCGGGCCAGTTCGAGGACCTCGAGGGCGCCGCCTATCGCGCGCTCGAGGACGACCCCCCGGAAGAGGACGACCCTCCGGAAGCGGATGACCGGAAGCGCGAATGAGGGGCCTCAAGGACATCGACTATGTCCTCGCCAAGCTCGCCTTCATGCGCAACGAGCGGATTTGGCCGAACGGCCTTCGCTATTTGTGGACCGACGCCTTCGGCGTCGTGCTGCTCGCCTCGCTCTACGCGGCGCTGGAGGAGGAAAAATATCTCGACGACGCCGAACGGGTCGTGGCTGAGGTCATGCGTGTGCTCGGGCGGAAGCGCGGCATCAGGATCGGCGAGGAGTCTGACCGCGACGGCCAGTATTTTCACTATCTCGCGATGTGGCTCTTCGCGCTTCACGTCCTCGGCCGGTTCAAGCCCGAATATCGCGAGCAGGGCGTTCGCCTCGCGCACGACATCCACCGGCCGTTCGTCGTGGCCGGCCGCGGCGTCATCTGGAAGATGAAGGAGGACTTGAGCGGGCCCTATCCGGGCTATGGGTTCGGCGCGCTCGACGCCTTCGACGGTTATGTCTCCTATCGCCTGCTCGACGAGTTGGATTTGGCGGAGGAGATCGCCGAGATGAAGGACATCATCGACAAGACCGCCGGGCAGCTCGTCATCACCCAAGATCTCGGGCTCGGCATGATGCTGTGGATGACGCAGTTTTTCCCCGATGAGCATTGGGCCGAATTGCAGAGGCGCCGCTCGCTCGCCACGCTCGACCGAATGTGGATCGACGAAAGCTATTTCGCCCGCGAGCCTTATCTGCCGGACGTTCGCTTTGCCTTCACCAATTATGGCGTTTCGGTCGGCCTCCAGGCGGTCGAGGCGATGCCGGAGCGGGTCGCGGCGCTCAACGCCTATTTCGACACATACCGGTCAGGCGACGAATACGACCGCAACGCCATCACCCACGTGATGGCATGCAACTCGCATTTCCCGGGGCTGCTGCTGTCCGAGGCGCGCCAATAACGGCGCGCTAACTACCTCTATGCCCGGTGGATTGACAAGGCTCGCGTCAGACGCGTCTCATGACGCACGCTCGGCGCGATTCGCGAGGAGTGCGCCCATGCGGCGCGTTGTTCCATCTCTTGCTCTCGTCCTTCTTGCGGTTCTGATCGGCTTAGGACCGCGGCCGGCTTTTGCGGAAGCCGTTGCCAGATCGGCTGATGCACCAGCGGTCTTCGACAACTACAATTTTTGCGTTGCGAGCGTACGGGAATTGTTCGCCAAGGCGGCCGCGCTCGCTCTCGCCGCGGCAAAGGCCGAGACGTCTTCTCCTGTTCCGCCGGTGGTGAGCGTGCCGGGCGTTTCTGCGCCGCCTGTTCAAGCCGCGCCGGAAGAGCCCGCGAGCGACCACGTCACCGTGTTTGTCGCCAAGAAGATCATCACCATGGATCCGGGCTGGCCCGAGGCGACGGCGGTCGCCGTGCAGAACGGGCGCATCCTTTCCGTCGGCTCGCTCGACGACCTCAAGCCGTGGCTCGACAAGTACCCGCACGACATCGACAACCGCTTCGCCGGCAAAGTGATTTATCCCGGCTTCATCGAGCCGCACGGACATCCCCTGATCGGCGCGATCGCGCTCTCCCGTCCGCCGCTCACCTTCTTCCCCCTCGCCAACCCCTACGGCCCGCCGTTCCCGGGCGTTAAGAGCAAGGACGAGGCCGTCGCCAAGCTGAAAGAGTATGTCGCTCAGGCGAAGAGCCCCACCGATACGGTGATCGCGTGGGGCTACGACATCGTCGCCATGGGCGGCCATCTCGACCGCGCCTTCCTCGATCAGATCACCAAGACGCAACCGCTCATGGTGTGGGATGCGTCCGAGCACTTCGTCTACGCCAACAGCGCGGCGATCGAGAAATTCGGGATCACGCCCGGGGTCGTTGCCAAGACCCTCGGCGCCGGCAAGCTGCCGAACGGCGAGTCGAATGGGCAGTTCCTCGGCGTTCTTGCAGCGGAGGCGATCCTGCTCAAGCCGTTGCAAGATCTTCTGGCTCCCGACCAAGCGCTCAAGATCATGAAATATCTCGCCGATCTCGGCCAGCAGGCCGGCATCACCACGACCGGCGATCTCATGTTCGGCGGCATCAATCTCGAGCTCGAGCAGGCGCTCGCCAAGACCTTCTTCGACCGGCCCGATGCGATCGAGCGCGTCGTGCCTGTGGTTGACGGCGCGACCTTCGCCAAGCTTTACGGCGACCAGGCGCAACAGAAGGCGCTCGATCTCAAGGCGTCAAGCAACGACCGCATCATCTTCAACGGCGTGAAATTCTTCTCTGATGATGCCTTCGTCAGTCTCGGCATGGAGGTGCAAAATCCCGGCTACATCCATTCCGACCAATACAAGGGCCTGTTTCTCTTCACCTCCTTCCCGGCCTTCGTGCAGGCAATGGAGCCTTGGTGGAACGCCGGCTTCCACATCCACGTCCATTCCAACGGCAACGCCGGCAATCAGGCGACGATCGATGCGCTCGCCGAGCTTCAAGCCGAGCATCCGCGCTTCGATCATCGCTTCACCATCGAACATTACGGCATATCGACGCCGGAGCAGGCGAGGGAGCTCAAGGCGCTGGGGGGCATCGTCAGCACCAATCCCTATTACCTCTATGCCCGGTCCGACCTGAATATCGGCCAGTTCGGCACCGACCGCGCTTCGCTTGCATCGCGCATCGGCACGCTGGTGCGCGAAGGGGTGGTGGTGTCGCTTCACGCCGACACGCCGGTCGCCCCGCCGAGGCCGCTCGAGGAAGTGTGGATCGCAGTGAACCGAGTCGGCGCCCTATCAGGGCAGGTGCGCGCACCTTACGAGCGGGTGACCGTCGATCAGGCGCTCCGCATGATCACCATCGATGCCGCCTATACGCTGGGCGTCGACGACGAGGTCGGCAGCATCGAGGCCGGCAAGCTTGCGGACTTCACCGTTCTCGACGCCGATCCGCGCGACGTCGAGCCGATGGCGATCAAGGACATCCCGGTGACCGCCACAATCCTCGGCGGCCGCGTGATCCTCACCGCCGATACCCGCAAGCCTTGAACCACTGATCAGCAAGCGGCGCCATAGCGCACCGACAAAGCGGCGCGGTTGGCCGAGCGGCTCGATGATGATATCGCTGACGGCAATTCCGAGGCGCCGACGGTCGCCATTGCCATACAACTCATCGGGACAGAACATCTGCGGCGTATGGACCGTCACTATAGAGTAGTCCGATCGATCGAGCTGCGCGCGGAACACCACCGCCATGCCGCGGTCACGTGTGTGCATCGCGTGTTCGACGGGGCGATCGTTGACCGTGATGCTCAGTATCGTGGCTGTGCTGGCGATTGGCAGGCAGAGCGTTATTCGCGCCTCCTCGGAGGAGGTGTAGGGGATCAAGATCTTCGGCCTTGGGTTGGGACCTGACCAGCGGTATGGGGGCTGCGCATGCTCTAACGCGTACCAGTCCAAAGCTCGCGGTTCACCGGTCTGCTCGATGACGACGCGGCCTCGGAGTTCCTTCAGCTCGGCGCGATTGAAGCCTTTGTTGCTTCGATTCTCATCGAACAACTCAGCCCTCTTGAATCGCGAGAAGTCGAGATAGCCCATGATCATGAAGAGACCCTGCTCCCGGCTCTTTTGGATCTTGGCCGCAAGCGAGTCGTTTCGGGTCTTGGTGTCGTCCAATGCGGCCCATTGCTCATCGGAACGGGGTCTGAGGGCAGAGAGATAGCGGTGACCAGCCGCGTATTTGTGCGCGGTGACCTGCATCGTGGACTTGAAACGTAAGCCCGCATGCGCCGCTCGCAGCAGGAAGTCGCAATCCACCGGTGCGGCAATTGCCCGAGGATCGCGCCAACCTCCAATTCGCTCGATGACCGACTTTCGGTGGGCAAGGGAGGTCGGAGGAAAGAAATGATCGAACGGAGCGCTCTCCCAATCAAACATCCCCGTAACGTAATAGAGTTCGGTGTCTTTCGGACCGTAATAGATACAGCCGCTCACCGCGAAATCGAGATCGCCGGTGGCTATGATCAAATCCCGTAATCTTTCGAGGTGATCGGGAGCCCAAATGTCGTCATGGCCCACATAAGCGATCCAATCGCCGGTCGCTTGCGCAATGCCGAAATTGTTTGGGGCACTTTGACTGCCGGTATTGGTGTCGAGATTGTGCCACCGGACGCCGCGCGACTTGTATCTGCCGACGATCTCCGCCGTTTCATCTTTACACCCATCGCCAACGACGATCAGCTCGAAGTCGGCACAGGACTGTCGCAGGACAGACTCGATGGTCGGGATGATATGCTTGCCTCGCGCATAGGTGGACAGCACGACCGAGAAATATGGACTTGCGTTCATACCGTCTCAAGCCCGACGCCGCGGCGAGGCGAACCTACCAGCGATATGGCACAATGCGCCGCGCCGCTTCGGAGTCCCATGGCAAATCGAGCGCGTCAGGAGCGTCGTAGTTGTACATAGAGGCAGGCATGTTGATGATGATGGCCTCCCACGTGCCGATGTTTTTCCAGCCGTGATAGAGGTTGGGCGGAATGATCAACAGCCCGGGATTCTTCTCGCTGACGGTGAACTCGTTCAGCACGCCAAAGGTCGGAGAACCATGGCGTGCGTCGTAGACCGCGATCTTGACAAGCCCCGTAACCACAAACAAACGATCGGTGCTCCTTTGGTGCAAGCCCCAGGCGCGCACGCGTCCGGGAAAGGTCGTGCTGAGATGCACTTGCACAATCGGGTCGGCCAACTCTCCCCAGCTCGCGCGGGCCACTTCGGTGACGTGGCCGTCTTCATGAGGGACAGGACGGGTCGGACGGAAGATCACGCCCTCAATGGGAGCTAGCCGAAGCTTGCCCTGCTCGTTACCGCAGATGCTTGGCTACCAACTCGTCGCCGCCGACGACTTTGGGGATTTTCGGAGCCGACTCTTCGAGTGAACCCATTGCTCCTCGGCCGCCCCCAACCCATTGATATTCAAGTCTAACATGCAGCGACAACGAGCAAAAGCACGGCGATTCGGTAGTTCTTCCACTATCGCCCCGCCGACGAGCTTGGACGCACGAAGCCTAGTCGAAATGATAGAACTGGTCGTTCAGGTACTTGAGGAGGTCCTGCATCTCGCCCGCTGAGAATTCGACTTTTGCCGCGTGACTACAGCCAACGAGCTGCTCTTTCAGCGCATCCAACGACTGAATCTTCCGGTCGTTGCGGGTGAAGACGTCGGTCTGGTGGCATCCTGTGCAGTGGGCGTCGAACAGGCGCTTCCCTTCCGCGCCGTCGCCCGGCAACGAGGCGGCATAGGCGCCCGGCATGAGCAGGAGCAATGAGAGTGCAGACAGAATGCCTTTCATGGTTCGCCTCCCAGGTTCGGCGCGGGCCATCTACCGCGCGTCGCTCGACACCGGCAGCCCAAGCTGTTTTCCCGCCTTAAGCAGTCCGCGGTCCAGCGTGTAGATCGTTCTCGCGCCATGGTTCGCGGCGAGAGCGAGATGCAGAGCATCCCCGGCTCGCAGCCCAGTGTTGTAACGCTTTAGAAACAGCCTCGCGAGATCGAAGTCCTCGATCGTCGGCAGCAGGACCACAAACGATTCTTGCACCATCGTTTCGAATTCGGCATCGACAGCGAGCGCAGCGTCGGCCGCAAGGGCGCGCATACGCACCTCGCGCGCCAGCAGCGACGAAAATTCGATGCGCGACCATTGACTGATGGTGAGCTCGCCAGCTGTCTGGCGGGTCATGAAGCGCTCGATCTTTGCGCTCGCCGGTTCCTGAAGCAGGAGCGGTACGATGAAGCTCGTATCGAAATAGAGCATCAAAGACTTTCGTCGCGCAGTTCGCGCAGAAGACGCGCGCTCGGCTTGCGCAAGCGGGGCATGCGGGCGCGGAAGCTCGCGAGCGGTCTCACCTTCTGCTTGGCCCGCGAGACGGGAGAGAGTTGCGCCACCGGCCGGCCGTGGCGCGTGATCAACACGTTCTCTCCCGCCTCGATCCTATCGAGAAGCTTGCTGAGTTTCGCCTTGGCCTCGACCAGGGTCACCTTCACCATCGGCGCGATCTCCCACCCAAGTGGTCAGATTTCTGACCACTTTATAGCGGGGCACAGCCGAATTGACCAGCGGAGAGCGCAGGCTACCCTGCGGCGGCGCGGCGCTGTTCGTCGGACAGCGCCGGCGCCTCCTCGGCCTGCGGGGCGGGCAGGGGCTCGAGCGCGGCGGCAATCGCGTCGTCGACGGTCGACAGCCAGACGAAGCGCACGGCGTTGCGCGCGGCTTCCGGCACGTCCTCGTAGTCCTTCTTGTTGCGCTCGGGCAGCATCACCGTGGTGATGCCGGCGCGCACCGCCGCCAGCACCTTGTTCTTCACCCCGCCGATCGGGAGCACGAGGCCGCGCAGCGAAATCTCGCCGGTCATGGCCGTGTCGCTTCTCGCCGTGCGCCCGGTGAGCAGCGAGACGAGCGCGATGAACATGGCGACGCCCGCGCTCGGCCCGTCCTTGGGGATGGCGCCCGCAGGCACGTGGACGTGGATGTCCGACTTCTCGAACGTGGCGGGATCGACGCCGAGCGCCGACGCGCGCGCCTTGACCAGGCTGAGCGCCGCTTGCGCGCTCTCCTTCATCACCTCGCCGAGCTGTCCGGTCAGGATCAGCCGGCCCGAGCCCGGGACGCGCGCCGCCTCGACGAACAGGATGTCGCCGCCGGTCGGGGTCCAGGCAAGCCCGGTCGCGACCCCGGGCACGCTCGTGCGCATCGCCACCTCGCTCTCGAAGTGGCGCGCGCCCAGGATGCCGTGCAGGTCCTTGGCCTCGATCTTCATGTGCGGCACGGCGCCTTCGGCGATGCGCATCGCCACATTATGCAGGATGGCGCCGATCTCGCGCTCGAGGTTGCGGACGCCCGCCTCGCGCGTGTAGTCGGCGATGATGGCACGAATCGCCGCGTCGGTGATCTCGACCTGATCGGAAGTGAGACCGGTGGCCTCGAGCTGGCGTTTGACGAGATAGCGCTTGGCGATCTCGAGCTTCTCTTCCTCGGTGTAGCCGGGAAGCTCGATCACCTCCATGCGGTCGCGCAAGGGACCGGGGATGGCGTCGAGCACGTTGGCCGTGCCGATGAACATCACCCGCGACAGGT
>Ga0070741_10011290_pt1 | contig 16549 bp, 16 predicted proteins | sample Coa_R1_4_FD_66440 | JGI IMG/M metagenome (GOLD analysis project Ga0070741, IMG submission 66440) | Surface soil microbial communities from Centralia Pennsylvania, which are recovering from an underground coalmine fire - Coalmine... | ecosystem: Environmental > Terrestrial > Soil > Unclassified ...
AGCCGCAGGGTTTGTCTTTTCCACTTTGCATGCCACAACTCCGGAAGAGCAGGCGGTACTGGCTCCCATCAACGCGATGTTTGACGGCATGACGAAGCGCGACGCGGCGGCGATCAAACAACCGCTGCTGACCGGCGGCTCCATGGTGCTGATGCGCAATGGCAAGCCGGTGCAGATGACCTTTGACGCTTTTGCTGACGCCGTAGCCAAGCCCGGAAAGACGCACATTGAGGAGCGAATCCACGATCCGCTGGTGCGAATTGATAACGACCTAGCCGTGGTCTGGGCCCCTTTCGACTTTCTTGAAGACGGCAAGGTAGTCCACTGCGGAACGGACCTGTTCAACCTTGTTCGCACGGATGGAAAATGGCTCATCGCCAGCATCGCGGACACAGGACGGAAAGAGTGCTCAACCAAGTAAATCTGATTGCTGCGACTATGATCGCATCGCTGCATGACAAATAAAATCGCGGACCAATCGCCGATTCACGCTCTTCTTAGCGTAAATCGCGTTGATCCGCGATCTGATTTTCAACGCAAAGAAGCAGCTATCTTAAGCGGTGGCTTCTTCTCCGCCTTCTTTTTCCACCGTGACCTTCACCTTGCTTATCACGTCGCGATGCAGGCGGATTGGCACTTCCGTTTCGCCCAGGCTCTTGATGGCTTCATTAAGCTGAATCTTGCGCCGGTCGATATTGAAGCCCTTGCGCTCCAGCGCCTCAGCAATATCAGCCGAGGTGACCGAGCCAAACAGGTGGTCTTTCTCGCCGGCCTTGCGGTGAAAGCTGAGCGCGGTGCCGTCCAATTGCTTGGCCAGGCCTTCGGCATCGGCTTTTTCGACCGCAGACTTGCGTATCGCAGACTGCTTCATCTGCTCGATGACGGCGCGATTGGCGGCCGTGGCTTCAATGGCCAGCTTCTTGGGCAGCAGATAATTGCGGCCGTAGCCCTCCGCGACCTTTACCACTTCACCGCGGTGGCCCAGCTTGGGAACATCTTCTTTTAGGATGACTTCCATTTCAGAATCTCCGAATTTGCAGGGGCCAAAGCCCCGAATATTTTTGGCGCCTGAACGGCACGACCAAAGCCGTGCCCTGACACTTGTCTCGTCTATCGCGCGGCGAACGGCAGCAGGGCGATGTTGCGTGCCCGCTTGATGGCCGTTGTGAGGCGGCGCTGATGCGGCGTGCACACACCGGTCAACCGGCGCGGAACAATCTTGCCGCGCTCAGCCACAAACTGCCCGAGCAGACGCACGTCTTTGTAATTGATATCGTCAATCTTCTCGACGCAGAATTTGCAGACCTTCTTGCGACGGAAGAATTTGCGCCCGCCGCCCTCGCGGCCGCGCTCTCCGCGCGGACCATCGGGCCTTCCGCCTTCTCTACCGCCTTGCGGCCGTGGCGCTGGTGTTGAACTTTCCTGGGTTGTTTCGTCTGGCATAAATCTCCTCGATATTCAAAAACTTGATGGGCTACTCGCCCATATATCTTTAGCCGTCACCGTTTTCAACGGCACGGATCCTGATCCCGTTTTCTCTGTTCCTCGATAGTGCGGACGGTAAGAAACGAAATCTTTGCTTCAGAAATTTGCAGCTGCTGGGTTAACGCTTCGAAAAACTCGCGTCCCACACCTTTCAGCAGCGAATCCTCAAACATTTCGCACATTGCCAACCTCCTGCTTCAGCTCTCTTAGCCAGTTATCCTGGCTGAATGCTGAGCGCTGATGGCTGAATGCTTTCCTTAGGCGTTAACCGCCGGGCTCTCCGCTTCGGCCGGCGCGCTGCCTGCCGGTGGACGCTTCACCCGCGACTCGCGGATCTTGCGCACTTTATCCAGCCGCTGATGCTCTTCATCTGTGCGCACGGTAATGAACTTGATCACCGGCTCAGAGACGCGCATACGGCGCTCCAACTCGTGGATCGCCTTGCCATCCGCTTTCATCACGAACAGCACGTATTGGCCGTCTGAAAACTTCTTTACGTCATACGCCAGCCGCCGCTTGCCCATCTTTTCTGTTTTCTCCACCGTTGCGCCCGCAGTGGTGGCATGGTTTTGCAAAGTGGCAATCAGCTTGTCCACATCTTCTTCCAGCAGGTCTGGCCGTACTATAAACATCACTTCATAGCTTCGTTGCATGTCTTCTCCATTGTCGCTGCGCTCCAACCCGCTTTAGAGCCTGATGGACCTTAAGCTCTTTCCGCGCTTGATGCGCCGCCGCTCAGCGCGTGGTCGGCTTCGCGGCGTAATATTAAAATTTCCGAATCGCGACAAACTGCTCGCGACCTCAAACTTTCTCTTCCGAATCTTCCGGCTTGTTCTTCTTGTTAAATTTATTCATCGCCACGGTGATGCTTTCATTCACAATCACATTCACCGCCTGCGCCGTCAGCTCAAGCGCTTCATCCAAAGGCTCAAGCATCGATTTCCTGAACGGCGCCAGAATGTACTTTGCTCCACCCTTGCGCGGATCGTCCGGCGCAACTCCGATCCTGATGCGCGCTATTTCCTCAGACTGCAGCGCATTAATGATCGACTGCATTCCGTTGTGCCCGGCTGACGAACCCCGCGCCCTCACGCGAATCATTCCCAGCGGCAGGTCAAGCTCGTCATAAATCACCAGCACGTCCTGCTGCGGAGCCACTTCATACTTCCTGACCAGTTCCAGAACCGACATGCCGCTCAGGTTCATGTACGTTTCCGGCTTGGCCAGCAGAATCTCTTCATTCCCGATTCTGGTCCGCGCCGTGAGCGCCTTGCAGTGCCGGTTGTCAATCATTACTCCGCACTGCTCGGCGATGCGGTCCACCGCAAGAAAGCCGATGTTGTGGGGCGTGAACTGGTATTCGATACCAGGATTTCCTAACCCAACAATCAGCTTCACCGCGGTTACTTCTTCTCTTTCTCTTTCGCAGCAGGCTCAGCGCCCTCTTCCTCAGCTTCCTGCTTGCCCTTCTTGATGACCTCTGGCTCAGCCGGGGCCGCCGCTGCAGCTTCCGCAGCCGCTTCCGGAGTCGGCGCAACTTCTTCTTTCACTGATGTAATGTGTGCGACAGCCTGGTCTTCATCGGTAATGAACTTCAGCTTGCCGCCGGTGTTGGGCAGGTCTTTTACGCGCGTAACGGCGCCAAAGACCAGCTCAGAAACATCCACATCAATGTGGGTCGGGATGTCAGCGGGCAGGCACTCCACTTCCACTTCACGCAGCACCTGGTCAAGGATTCCGCCCTGCTGCTTCACGCCGGCAGCTTCGCCCTTGAGATGGATTGGCACCATGACGCGGATCTTCTCGTCCATGGCAATCCTCTTCAGGTCAAGGTGCAGCAGCTTGCCTTTGATCGGCTCAAACTGCCAGTCTACGATCATGGCTTTGCTCTGCTCGCCGTTTACCTTGACATCAAAAATGGTGTTGTGTCCGGATTCAGAATTCAAAATCCGCATAATCTGCTTGGGGTCAACGCTTATTGCCAACGTGTTCTTTTTTGCCCCATAAATCACAGCAGGCACGCGGCCGCTCACGCGCAAACGCCGCGCCTCATTTTTGCCGCGAGAGCTATCCGGCCTGGGTTGCGCTTCAACTAGTTCTACCTGTGCACTCATTTTCGGTTTCCTTCTTTGCCTCCGCGCTGCTGTTGGCTTTTGTTTTAGGCAAACAGTGAGCTGACGGAAGTCTCCTCGTGTATGGATTGGATCGCGCGGCCCAAAAGCCCCGCAACCGACAAAACTTTTATTTTTGGTTCAGCCTTCCCTGCTTCAGTGAGCGGAATGGTGTTGGTTACTACCACTTCCTCCAGCCGGGACTTGGCAATTCGTTCAATCGCCGGCCCGCTCAGCACCGGATGCGAAGCGCATGCAAAAACCTTTTCTGCACCCGCGTTCAGCAACGCGTCGGCGGTCTTTACCAGCGTGCCTGCCGTGTCAATGATGTCATCAATAATCAAGCAGGTGCGGCCCTTCACGTCGCCGATCACGTGCATGACTTCCGCAACGTTCATGTCCGTGCGGCGCTTATCAACAATGGCCAGAGCTGCATCAATCTTTTTGGCAAAGAAGCGCGCGCGCTCCACGCCGCCGGCATCGGGCGAGATCACGGTCAGGTTCGGCAACTGCATCTTTCTGAAATAGTCCACCAGCACCGGCGAAGCAAACAGGTGGTCCACCGGGATATTGAAGAAACCCTGAATCTGCGGAGCGTGTAAATCCACCACCAGCGCGCGATGCGCGCCCGCCGTGGTCAGAAGATCGGCAATCAGCTTTGACGATACGGGAACACGCGGCTTGTCTTTGCGGTCCTGGCGCGCATAGCCGTAGTAAGGAATTACCGTGGTGATGCGCCGCGCCGAGGCGCGCTTGAGCGCATCCACCAGCAAGAGCAACTCCATTAAATGTTCATCCACCGGAAAGCACGTGGGCTGTACTACAAAAACATCAGCTCCGCGCACGTTTTCCATGACCTGGATATAGACCTCGCCATCAGAGAAGCGTGTCACCGTCGCCTTGCCGCGTTCCATGTTCAAAAACGCGCAGATCTCGTCGGTCAAAGCCTCATTCGCCGTGCCGCAGAAGATCTTGAACTTTTCATCTGCGCGCGACCGCTGAGGTTTAGGCTCGCTCTTTGGCTGCATCTGCTGTTGTTGTTTCTTCTCCGATTTTTCTGCCGTTGCTGGTGCTATCGTCGCCATGCTGACCTCTCCGTATGAGCTGGTTTGCTACACCGGATTACCATTTGCTCTTGGCTTTTAGCTCTAGGCCCTTACCTCTGGCTTTTGAGCTTTTAAAAGTGCTGCTAACCGTTGATTTCCGATTATCGGATCACGGCGATCTCCCGATCAAACTTGGCTGGGCCGCTAGGATTCGAACTTGAGCCGTTCTGGCGGCGTCTGAGCTGCCAGGCGAAATCCTGAGCGAAGTCGAAGGACCTCTCTCACGACTCAGCCACACCCTAAACTTCCAACCTGTAACTCTGGCTGGGCCGCTAGGATTCGAACCTAGACAAAGTGCTCCAAAGGCACTTGACCTACCATTAGTCGACGGCCCAAAAACCTGTCATTGTTTAACGCAGTTTTTGCTTTTTTCAGTCCCGGGCGATGTCGTGCGATGTCAGCGCTCCCCGGGTGATTCCCAACAGCTCACCCGGTCTTCCGCTGCCCCGCTCCTGCTCCCATCATCTCTTTCCAATATCTTTCCCGAGTCAGCGTTACGGTTGCCTGGGCCGGCACACCCTGATCGTTCAATTTTTCTGCCGCTAGTGTTGCTGTTTCCTGGTCGGAGAATAACCCGTAAACCGCTGAACCAGACCCTGACAACGAGACATATTTTGCCCCGGATCGCTCAAGCGCACGTTTGACCTCACGTATTGCGGGATATTTAGGGAAAACGACACTTTCGAAATCGTTTTCAATCCCGGTACGGACAAGGTCGAGAAGCAGTGCCTCGGCCCGGTCCCAGCCTTTATCTGGGACACCGGTTAGGGAAAAACTGCCGTTCAGCCATTCGTAAACACTTCTGCTGAACGTACTTATTCTATCTGAGCTTTCCCGCTCAGTCAATTTGCCGCTTTCTGCTGGCTTTAAAGATCGTGGCACGCCCCCGCTTTCGGCTGTGCCATTTTTCTCGTCCCAGTCGGCAAATGCCGCAGGCGTCGAAACCCCAACTTCCGGCGTGGCCACCACACAATGCCAGCTCGGCAGATCATCCAGTGGAAAAACCTGCTCGCCCCGTCCTGTCCCCAGCACTGTTCCGCCCACCAGAAACAGCGGCAAATCAGACCCTACTTCAGAGGCAATCCTGAGCCGCTCTTCCGGCGGCAACTGCTGTTTCAGCTCCTTCTCCAGCGCCAGCATCGTGGCCACCGCGTTGGAAGAAGCCGCTCCCAGCCCACCCTGTACCGGCAGGTTCTTCTCAATCGTAATCCTCACCTTGCCGCGCATCTTCAGTTGCTTCAGCACCCGCTCCGCCACGCGCCAGCAGGTATTGCTCTCATCGGCGGGCACGCGCTTGTCTTTGCAGGCGATATCAATCCCCAGGCCCTTGCCCACATCCACCCGCACCACGTCAGCAAGCGCGATGGTCTGATAAATCGTCCGCAGCTCGTGAAAGCCATCTTCACGCAGCGGCCCAATTTTCAATCCGATATTGATCTTGGCAAAGGAACGGACAGAAGTGGACATGATCTTGAAGGCAATAATAACTGTTTTTCTCTGAAATCCCGAGCGCTAGCGAGGGATCCCTGCCTGTTAAGAGCGTTTGTGTCCGAACATGTTCCGATGTGTTACTGAGAAACACTTAATCGTGCGAGGTGCCACATGCTTTTGTTCGTGCGAAGGCGGGTGCTTTCTCTGCAGAAGGCGAGCAATTTTAAGACGGCATCACTACCGTGTGCGAGCGCGGTGAAGAATCGCCGCAACTTAATGCACGAAACAAAAAAGGCTGGCAGCTTTTCACTGCCAGCCCTTTTCACCTGATCACGCTTTTGGTTTGGCTAAGTGCCAATGGCCAATTGCTTCTTCCTACCGCCATCCACCGTGATTACCGCCAGAATGAGAGCTGCCTCCTCTGCTCTGGAAACTGCGTCCACTATTGCCACGGAATCCGCTGCCGTTATTAAAACTGCGGCCACCCGTGCTTCTGAATTCGCGGCCGCCATTCTCATGGAAACCACGCGCTTGCGCAAAGCTTCGTCCACGATCAAACCCGCGCTCGTTAAAGCCGCGCTGGCCACTAAAGCTGCGGAACCCCCGGTCGCGATCAAATCCTCGATTACTCTCAAACCGCGGTTCGTTAAAACTATGGAAACCGCGGCCAAACCTGTCGCCGCGGAACCTTTCCACCGGAGGTCCGAATCTATCTACGGTGTGGAACCGCTCAAACCCCCTGAAGCCAAATCCACGGTTGAAATAAAACGGACGATAGTATGTGGGGCGAAGGTAATAAAAGTTGTACCAAGGCCCTGCGCCGATAAATACTCCATCCACAAACCAGTTCGGGCCGTAATAGCCGTACGGTGCGCACGCAAACGGATATGTGGGATAAAAGCCCCACTCGCATACCGGCGGTGCATTGTAAATCCCGTAAGACGGACCTATCTGTACCCCAATTGCAACCTGGGCCTGGGACTGCACTGCAGGCAACGCCAGAGCAGCCAGCAAAAGCAGATATTTTAGATACCGCACTGTGGAACCTCCTCGGAAGGCATTGCGTTTGCCGGGGCGTCCTTGTGATTCTAAATTCCCCGATCAACGCAGCCTTAACACCGCTTACCTAATTAAACAAACCCGCTGCTCTCTCTAAAGTTGTGTGTTATGAGCAGCTTTCAGACAATTCTTTGCCGGATATTAACGTTTCTTTACCTGAGACAGTCTCGAGCAAAGCGAGAGACCCCTATCGGGAACGAAAGCCATGTTTTAAAAAGAACTTTGTCTGCTATCTTGGTCGGCCAGCAACATAGCTTTTGATGCTCGTTTTGTTAGAGGAAGACTCCGCTACACTCAGGATTCCAGCAACGCCCAATTGCCAACTGCTATTTGCCAATTGCTTTCACTGATGGCTGATCGCCGATAGCTGACAGCTAATATCTGAACAAATATGACAGCTTGATAAACACCTGCCGCCCATCATTCAAAAAGCTGTTTCGTGTGCGCAGCACGCCGTCAAATGTCTCGCCCGGCGCGCAGGCCAATCCGCCGCAGGTTCGCAGCAATGAGGGATCAATATTTTGCAGGTCGCTGTTGTAGCCCACGTAAATCGCCGTTCCTGGGTTTAGCAGGTAAGTGAACAGGACGTCACCATTGAACTGCTTGGTATTTTGCAGCGTAGTAAAACCCGGATTCGCAATCGTCGTGGTGTACTGGCCAATCAGGCGCAGTGAAAACTCTTTGGTGAATTGGTAATTCCACTTTGAGCGCATGATGTGGTTGTTAAAAATGTTGAGGCCGGTGTTCTGGTCCAGCAGCCGCGTCATCAGGTAGGTATTGTCAATCGTTAAGCCTTTTGTCGGGCGCACGGTGCCGCGCACTGAGGCCGTATTCTGGTAGCCCAGCACTGGCGGTCCACTGCGTGGAACAAAGTTGGTGGCTGTGCCCCAATCCATCTCCGCATCCAGGTTGAGCCACTTGAAATATTGCGTCTTGAATTCCGCGGCCCCAATCACATGGGTATAGTCGCGATTTGCCGTCAGCGTTGAGAAATCAACAGGGCGCAGCCGCTCGTGTTCCCAGGTTGAGGCCACAATGAAAGCGCTGTTGCGCGGAAAATCCCATTCATAGTTGGGATTGAGCGTGTAATCCAGCCGTGTGCCGCTGTGGTCCCACATGGTCAACTCAAAAAGCCGCGGGCCATGGGCGACCAGGAATTTGCCTTCAGGATGAAAAGTCCAGCCCGCAAAGTTGCTGAATCGCCGGTAGTCCGTCCGATTGATGAATCCCGTCTCGGTCGTAAAGCCCGGCGCAATGTCCTGGTACATGGTGTTAAATTCCAGCCGGCGTGAGCTGCGCTCCGCATATACCTGATATGCCGGCCCGGATTCATGCGTCCCGTCATCGAATTTGGTTTCGCTGGTTACTGCCTGGGCATTCATCTGCCAGTTCTGGCCAAACTTTAACTGCGTATCAATTCCTCCAACACGATTGAATCCGGTTTCACAAGCCGTTGCCGTGCAGAATGAGTTTGGATTGGTATGCAGTTCGCGATCGGTATAGATCATGCCGATGCTGTCATTCTTGCCCAACTCGCGATTAATGCGTACCACGCCGAAGTATGCGTTCTGGCCGGAGAGCGGATCGGTATCAATCACGCTGTCACCCGGCAGGCGATCATTAGCCAGCATCGTGCCAATCGCCCATGGCCCCGTCTTGCCCGTAAGCCGCGCCCCATAGAGCGGGTCGCCAATGTTCCGCGTAAACACAAGGGCCAGCGGCGTCTGGAAAAAATTTGAGTTCTCCTGAAAGAACGGCCGTTTTTCCGGAAAGAAAACCGCAAAGCGCTGGTTCACCGTCACCTGCGGATCATCCGATTCAATCTGCCCGAAATCTGGATTGATCGTAGCGTCCAGCACTAGGCTGTCTTTGATCACGATCTTCGAATCCAGTCCGGCTTTTGGGTCAACATGCTTTCCTGTAAACCGATCACCCGATGGATCGCGCTCATCCAGCGAGCGGAACGCGCCTACTGACGTATAAGGAATGAACTGCATGTTCCGGCTGGGTGAGATGTTTTCAAATCCGCCCATCGTTCCTTCCTGTGACAGCATTCCCTGTATGCGGTTCGTATTCACCGGAAAAAACGAATGCTCAGAATGGCGCGGGATCACCCGGATCAAAATGAATCCCCAATCGTTGCCCGCCTCCGGTCTGAAGCGCAGTGACTTGAACGGGATCTCAATGATCACCATGTAGCCGTTGCGGTTGACCTTGGTGTAGGTGTGCCAGACCGTATCAAAGGTGTCATCAAAGCCCTGGTTCTCGGCGTACAGACCATCCTGCTGAATCCCGTAAGGATTGCTGTAAAACATGTAAGCGTGACGGCGATCGTGGAATGTATCTAGCCAGAGGCCTACTTGGTCGTCATCGTCAATCAACTCGCGGCGCAACATGCGCGCGCGGAGCTTCTTGGGCTCCTTATCAAACGCCAGAAAGACCGCATAGAAATTTTTGTCCGTATAGCCCAGGTAGGCTTCAGTCGGCTCGCTTACCGGCTCGCCATCACGCGGCTCTTTTTGCGTGAAATTGCCGACTTTCAACATGTGCCGCGCCAGATCGCTGGCAGGCTCCATGCCTTCAAAGTCTGCCAGCTTGGGCGCTGCTTGCAGGCGAGGAATGCGCAAAGTGCTGGCTTCGGCGGTAAGGTTCGGTGCGGCCAGCTTTGGGCCCTTGGCCAACAGAAACGCTGACAGCCCCATCATCATCGCAACGAGCCTGCCCAGATCCCGTAAGTATCGCCGTCTTGTCACGAAATTAATTACTTGGATCAGCCCTGAGGGTTCCGACTTTTAGACGTGAATTGCAAAGAAAAGTTAACTTCTCTCTCAATACAAGGATAGCTGTTATTGAATATGATCGGCGTGTGTGGAGCGATTCGCAGTAATTTTAACGTAGGCTTTGCGTGTCTTTCCCTTAGAACAGTCCCGGCTGCCGTCCATATTTAATGCCAAAGTGTTCGTAAGCCAGCCGCGTTGCAACTCGTCCCCGCGGAGTGCGGTCAAGAAAGCCAATCTGGATGAGGAACGGCTCATAAATTTCTTCCAGAGCATCCTGCTCCTCTGCCAGCGCCGCTGCCAGGGTACTCAAGCCCACTGGCCCTCCGTTGTATTTCTGGATAATGGTCAGCAGCAGTCGCCGGTCAATCTCGTCAAACCCATGCTTGTCCACTTCCAGCATCTCCAGCGCGGCTTGCGCGGTGGCTTTGTCGATTCGCCCTTCGCTGCGCACCTGGGCAAAATCACGCACCCGGCGCAGCAGCCGGTTGGCGATTCTTGGCGTACCACGCGCTCGCCCTGCCAGCTCGGCAGCGCCCTCATCATCAATGGCCACTCCCAGTATTTCCGCTGAGCGCTCAATAATGAACTTGAGCTCTTCCGTGGTGTAAAACTCCAGCCGCAGCAGGATGCCAAAGCGCGACCGCAACGGCGCAGAAAGCAGCCCGGCCCGCGTTGTGGCGGCCACAAAGGTAAACGGCTTCACATCAATGGTATGTGTGCGTGCAGAAGGCCCCTGCCCAATAATGATGTCGAGCTTGTAATCTTCCAGCGCCGAATAAAGAATCTCTTCCAGCGCCGGCTGCAAGCGGTGCACTTCATCCAGAAAAAAGACCTGCCGGTCGCGCAGGTTGGTCAGGATGGCCGTGAGATCGCCTTTGATCTGTATGGCCGGCCCGGCGCTCTGCTGGTACGCCACGCCCATTTCATTGGCGATAATCGTGGCCAGCGTGGTCTTGCCCAGACCTGGTGGCCCATAGAGCAGCACATGATCCAGCGGTTCGCCGCGCGATTTGGCCGCTTCCACCGCAACCGAAAGATTTTCTTTGACTTTCTTCTGCCCAATGAACTCGCGCAGGTAGCGCGGGCGCAGCTTGAGTTCATAAGAAGCGTCGTCCTCCGCCTGAACGGCGGAAACAAGGCGGTCCTTATCGATCGGTTTTTCGGCTGCAGACACTATGGCGATACTAGAGCGAACTTGAGAAAAATGGAAGTGAGATCGTTCACCGCGTGGGGACGCTTTTTCTGAAATCCCGAACGCAGTGAGGGATCACTACCCTATGGATATGCTTACTTTCGTATGCCCTCTGAATTGGCAACTTTGGATTAACTCCAACCCCAGATTCATTCTGGAGGGAGGCTTTTTTAATTCGTAAGCTGAGGACCGAAGCAAATTTTTTTTAAAAAAGCTCTCCGCGCATCAATCTCTCGAGTGAGTAGTGATCCCTCGCTGCGCTCGGGATTTCAGAAAAAGCGCTCTTCCGCCTCCTCCGCGATAAATATCCGGTTAAAGGTGCAATACGCACTTCCCGCCGTTCGCGTTTTCCCAGACTTCCGGAAGCAGCCAGCAGTTGCCTCCGAAGCACACGTTATATTTGCCGGAGGTGCAGGAGGTCCCTGGGCCGCAGTTCAATACCATACCTAGCATGCCTTTGCATTTCTCTGCAGGCTCTTGTCCGCTCCCGTCAAACCAGGTGTTCAGATCCGGGTCAGCGATAGTATCGAACTCCCGGCCCGCAAGCAGGAAAACGATTCCATCTGCGCCGTCAGATCCCAAAGTGCCGTTTGGTCCTGGACCCTGCACTTCACAGCCGGAAGGACAGCGGTCCGGATTGCCGATGAAAGCATATTTAATGTCGACGCCGCCAAGCGTGGCATGGGTATGGAAACCGCAGTACTGGGTGCAGAAGCCCGATGTCTCATTGATGTTGGACGAGCTGATGACGAAATAGATGCCGTTGGAATTTCGCGGCAGCGTGCCGCTGTTCAGCACGTTCGAAACAGTAGTTTGCAGGCTGCTGTCCGACAGGTTGGTGCTGCTGAACACGTTGATAGAGCCGCCCAGGCTTACATTGCCGCTCGCGTTGCCGGTGCTGTCGCCGTAAGTCGTTAATACCTGCTCGTAAGGCGTGCCGCCCAGCGTGGAGACAAAATGCTCCACCAATTGTTGGGTCGCCGCCGTGTTTGAACCGGTTCCGTTCCAGTTGCCGTACCAGATAAGGTAGAAAGGCACGGGATTGCCCTTCATGACCGGGCCTCCGTGGAAATTAATGCCGTTGCCGGTGACTACCGCTTCTCCAATGGGCGCGGCAGCTGGATTGTCAGCCTGCTGCTGGCCGGTGAGGCTGGAATGAGCGGTGTATCTTTAAGCGGCGTGTTTGATGGATTTTCAACATGGTCCTGCGCCGTCGGGCCGGACTGTACCACGGCTGCCGTATCTTTCATCGGCGTTTGCCCGGGATTATCAACCTGCTGGGCTGCAACATGAAAAGCAAACATCGCGCAGAAAAATGCGCTCGCGTACCGTAATCTTCCAGATAGAAATGTCATAAACGCACACCTCGCTAATTACTATCTCGGCGAAGTCTTATCACGGCCCGTGCCGATTTCGGCGCAAAAAAGCTTTTATTGCACTTTTGTTACAGCCCACTTTTTCAATTTGGGCCTGGCCAGAGCACAGTGCTAAAAATCGCCGGCCTTCGTCCAATGACTGAGATGACCAACTTTTATAGAGTCCTGTTTTCCCTTACGCTGGCTCTCTCGCTTGTCTGTTCGGCGCAGACCATTGACTCCAGCCACTACCGCGATCTCGTGAAACAATTCAACGAGCGCGCCAAGGCAAAAGACTGGTCTGGTGCGCGCGATGTCCTTACCGAAATCGGCCGCGAACTTCCTGGTCCTACGCCGCGCTACTTGCTGCTCAATGCAACTGTGGAAATGCACCTTGGACACAAAACAGAAGCAATCAAGTGGCTGGAAAAGTACGCGGCCACCGGCCTCTTCTTCGACCTCACTCAAGAGGGCAACATGAAGCCGCTATCAGACGAAGAAGCGGGCAAGAAACTTATCGTTCAGATGAAAGAGAACAGCAAGCCAATTGCCAAGACAGAGTTCGTCTGCTCCCTGCCGCAGCCGGACATAATGCCCGAAGACATTGCATATATCAAAGGATCGAGTCTGAAATCTCAAGGCAGCTTTATCGTCTCCAGCATCCAGCACCACAGCTTGTATCGCGTTACGCTGCCCAAATCCGGCAGCAAAGAATGCGTTATGCAAGAGCTCCCTCTGCCTGCTGATGCCAAACACTGGCCTACCCTGGCAGTCTCCTTTGATCCCACGCGCAAGGCGCTTTGGGTTACCGCTTCCGCCATGCCCAGTTTCAGCGGCTTCCCCAAAGAAGACTCCGGCAAGACAGAATTACTGGAAGTGGACCCAGCCAGCAGCAAAGTCCTTCGCCGCTTTGCCCTCGCAACAAATGGCCCTGCTGTGCTTGGCGATATGTCCGTCACCGCCGATGGTACGGTTTACGTAACAGATAGCATTGGTGGTGGAGTTTATCGTCTGCACGGCGACCTTGAAACCGCCAAGTTGGAGAAAATTGCCGACGGTCTTTTCTCCCCGCAAACGCCGGTGCTGGCGCGCGATGGCAAGCGGCTCTTTATCGCCGATTACACCATGGGCGTCGCTGTCATCACTTTGCCTGCGGCGGGCGCAATGGCCAAGGTAAGTTATCTGCCGCATCCGGAAAACATTGCCGTGGTTGCTCTGGATGGTCTCTATCTCGATGACGATTCTCTCATCGGCATTCAGAACGGCACAGATCCGGAGCGGATCATCCGTTTGCAATTGAACCACGCGCAAACAGAGATCACCGGAGCAGAGATCATTGAGCAGGCCAGCGACCGCATGGGCGATCCTACCCATGCCATGCTTGTGGATGGCTGGTTTTACGTATCAGCCAACGTGGGCTGGGACAAGGTGGATGATGATACCGGCAAACTGAAAGACGGCTCAGCGTTCACGCCGCCGGTGTTGTTGCGCTTCCCCGCGCAAGCCCCTAACAAAAAATAAGTTGTCCTACTGGCTCTTGGCGGAACCGCTCATATCTTCAAATCGCTTGGCTTCAGCTTGAACCTCTGCGGCATTGGCTGCATTGGGCGCGGCCGCAAGATAGTCGCGCAACTCTCGCGCTGCTCCGGCGTAATCCTGCTTGCGGGAAAAAATATCACTCAGCAAGAGGCACACATCAGGATGGCTGTGCTGCGTGTCCAGGCTTTTGAATTTCTTCGCGCTCTCCTCGGCGGCGGCAAATTTCTGCAGGTTGTAATTGGCGGCAGCACTGAAAAAGTAAGCCAACGGAAATGCTATTGCATTTAATTTCAATACCTGGTCGCTAAACCGGCTGGCTTCATCCCATTTCTTTTCCCGCATGGCGATAAGGGCCAGGCTATACGTGGGATTGACGAACTGAGGATCGGCAGAAATGGCGCGTCCATATTCCGTGCGAGCCAGGTCAAGCTGTTTATTGTCGCGATGAATGTCTCCCAGCAAATTCCAGGCTGCAGCGAACTGCGGATAAATCTGTACAGCCTTGTGGAGTTCTTTTTCCGCCTCAGCTGGTTTTTCTTGCAGCGCTTTCTCTGCCTTTTCATAAGCGCGCATTGCGTTTTTGGGTGCGGACATGCTGGTTACGCTGATCGTGGTGCCCTGCGTATTTCCCATCCGCGCGAGAAAAATTGTGCCAATATTGTATTGCCATGTATCATCGCCAATTCGAATCAGAGCAGTGGTGGATTGGTAGCCGGCCAGAACTGCCTTGAACTCACACGCGCTCAGGCGCATAAGATGCTGCGCTTGGCTGGCTGCCGAATGCGACTGGGGATTGGCCGAAATACGCGGTTCGCTTTCGCTGGCATCCTGGAACGTGGTGTTTGTGCCTAGCTGGAATTCAAAGTGCCCTTTTGAATCCGTATAACCTTCGCGCCGGGTCACGTTATCGCAGACCTCTTCAATGGCCACCGGCTCCGGTATCCCACCTCCCCCTTCAAGCATGACTTTGCCGGAAATAAACACCGGCTGGACTGGGAGATCGGTGACCGTAGCATTCCGGTTAGGTATGTTGGTCAGAGATGGAGAGCTGCTTCCTCCGGATATACTGCGTTGCGCTAGGGCTGCTGACGCAAGCGCCATAATACTTACCAATATCAAGGCCGTGAAACGAGAGGAGCTTAAAGTCATTGCACCCTCCAACTTAGGATTTTTACGGCAGTGTGGAACGGACGCACCGAGCTTATAGAAATGGTACGCCTTTTGGCGAATTTCTGGTCTAAAAATTCATAAAATCCGGGACCTTAATTGTTCCAGTCTGGTATTGATAGATGCGCTAATGGGAGATGGTGCTCACGAGTTACAAAGAAGGCGGCATAAATCCATGCAAACACTTTGGTTTGTGTCTGGCCCTGGACCGGGATATGAATTGATAAGAATAAAATGGAGATATTAAAAGGACCCGCTCACTATTCTTTGCGCGTATTGCCCAGTTCAGCGATGATCTCCTGGCCCAGCATCTTGCTTCCGTCGTAGAACACCTCAATCAGGCGAGCGCGGGAGGAGCGTGCGTTGGCCATGGCCGTAGCCAGTTCAGTGGTGGGGAAGATTCCAATGATCTCCCACTTGCTGCCGCTCGTCTGTACCCAGAGCTCGTATTGTTTCCACTTGGCCATTCCGCTTAGTTTCTCATATCCGGCAGCAATTTCTACTGGCAAGCAGATTAGGACGTATCAGCTAAGAAAACGGGTGAGCTAATCGCCCACCCGGTTCGTCGATCTTAGGTTTATCTGAATTTTACCGGCTAGTATGCCGTGGCGGCGTTTCTCCAGTATCCATGCCCTCCCAGCCTGACTTCTCGCCCTGGTTCTGCTCGTCCAGCCATTTCTTAAGAGGCGCAAAGTAATCCAGGATCGCCGTTGCATCCATCTGCCGCTGGCCGCTGATAGCTTCCAGTTCGTCCGGCCAGGGCTTGCTCTTGCCCATGCTCAGCATCTTGTTCAGCCGTTCGCCCGCGGCTTTGTTCTTATAGATTGAGCAGCGGTGCAGCGGCCCTTTCTGTCCTGCGGCCTGGCAGAGCGCGCGATGAAACTGGAACTGCAGAATGCGCGCAAGGAAATAACGGGCATACGGCGTGTTGGAAGCAATGTGGTACTTCGCCCCAGGATCAAAATCCGCTTCGCTGCGCTCCACCGGCGGCGCCACACCCTGATATTTGGCCTTTAGGTCCCACCATGCTTTGTTGTACTGTGCAGGCGTCACTTCGCCGGAAAAGACTTCCCAGCGCCATTTATCGATCATCAATCCAAAAGGCAGGAAAGCGATCTTGTCCATGGCCTGCTTGAGCAGGTAGCCGATATCGGCGCTCTCTGGCGGAACCGTGTCCAGCAGCCCAACTTCTTTCAAGTACTCAGGCGTCACAGAGAGCGCAATGGTGTCGCCCACCGCCTCATGGAAGCCGTCATTCGCGCTGTCCTGGAACAGCGGCGGCTGGTCTTTATATGCGCGCTGATAAAAGTTGTGGCCCAACTCG
>Ga0070741_10011291_pt1 | contig 16545 bp, 9 predicted proteins | sample Coa_R1_4_FD_66440 | JGI IMG/M metagenome (GOLD analysis project Ga0070741, IMG submission 66440) | Surface soil microbial communities from Centralia Pennsylvania, which are recovering from an underground coalmine fire - Coalmine... | ecosystem: Environmental > Terrestrial > Soil > Unclassified ...
GGACGGTGAAACCATACTTTGCAGGACGCTAAAATAGGCTAATCTGGGAAAAATGCCAATCGCGCAGCCAGTTGAACTCAAGGAAAAGGTGCGCCACCTGCCCGACCGGCCCGGCGTGTATCTGATGAAGGACCGCCTCGGCCGGATCATTTATGTCGGCAAAGCCAAGAGCTTGAAAAAACGCGTTTCGTCGTACTTCGCGCCGTCGCGGGCCATGACGGTGCATCCCAAGATCCGGGCGTTGATCGGCCTGATCACAGACTTCGACACGATGGAGGTGAAGTCGGAGGCGGAGGCGCTGCTGCTCGAGGGCCGGCTGATCAAGCAATGGCGGCCGAAGTACAATACCGATTTCACCGACGACAAACGCTTCCTCCTTGTCCGGCTCGATCCGACGGAGGAACTGCCGCGTTTCCGGCTGACGCGGTTCAAGAAGGATGACGCCTCGCGCTATTTCGGGCCGTTCGCGCACAGCAGCCTGCTACGCAAGACCCTGGCGCAAATGCGGCGGCAGTTCGGCATCCTGCTTGGCGACGTCCGCCCGCAACGGCTGGCCGACGGCACGTGGCAGCTTTATGATGACGTGCGCCGGGAGCTGTACGGTTTTCCCAACGCCGTCACGGCCGAGGAATACCGCCGCCGGGTGGACGCCGCCTGCGATTTTCTCGAAGGCCGGTCACGCGAGTGCCTCGAAAGCTTGCGCGGCGAAATGCTTGCCGCGGCGGAAAAGCACGAGTTCGAAAAGGCGGCCGAACTGCGCGACGTGGTCTTCGCGCTGGAGGAAACGTTGAAAAAAACGCGCAAATTCGAGCGCGATCCCTCGCCGGTCGCAGGCGACGAAGAGGCCTTGCGGGCGTTGGGCGAGGCGCTCGGCCTGGGCGGGCCGCCGCGCTCGTTGGAGTGTTTCGACATTTCGCACATTTCCGGCACGTTTGTCGTCGCCTCGATGGTGCGATTCACCGACGGCCGGCCGGACAAGGACCAATACCGGCGCTTCCAGATCCGGAGTTTTATCGGCAACGACGATTTTCGCGCCATGGAAGAGGTGGTGGGCCGCCGCTACCGGCGCCTCGCGGAGGAGCGCAGGCCGTTTCCTGAACTGGTCGTGATCGACGGCGGACGCGGCCAGATCGGCGCGGCGCTGAAGGCCTTCGTCGGCCTCGAGTGCATGCCGCCGCCGATCGTCGGCCTGGCGAAGAAGCGTGAGACGATTATTTTTCCCGACGAGCGTGCGCCACTCAACCTGCCGCTCACCCACCCCGGCCTGCAGCTGCTGCAACGCCTGCGCGACGAGGCCCATCGCTTCGCCAACACCTATAACGCCAAGCTGCGCTCGAAGAAAATCCGCGAGAGCATCCTCGACGATCTGGTTGGCTTGGGCGAGGTGCGCCGCGCGGCGCTGCTCGAGCACTTCGGCGGAATCGACCGGCTGCGTGTCGCGACCGTCGGCCAAATCCAGGAAGTCGACGGCTTCGGGCCCAAGCTGGCGGCCGAACTGCACAATTTTTTGCAGAAGCTGTAAAAATCGGGCCGGCGACGGCCGAACCACGGCGGCGCGCCAGATCCGCGTTGCTGGCAGCGATGGAAGCCGCCAGTGTCGGCGGCAGCCCCTTCCTTCATGCGCCACTTCCGCCTGCCCCCACTTTGGCTGCTCCTCGCGCTGCCGTTCGGGCTGCGCGCCAATGTCACCCTCCCCTCGCTTTTCTCCGATCACGCCGTACTCCAGCGCGGCAAGCCGGTTCCGATCTGGGGCCGGGCCGAGGCCGGCGAGCATGTCGCGGTCACGTTCCACGGCCAGACCGTCGGCGCGACCGCCGGAAGCGACGGGCACTGGATTGTGTTTCTTTCCGCGCTCGACGCCTCGGCCGATCCGGCCGACCTGGTGGTGGCCGGCAAAAACACCCTGACGCTGCACGACGTGCTGGTCGGCGAGGTCTGGCTCTGCTCTGGTCAGTCCAACATGGAATTCGTCGTGCGCAGCGCGACCAATCCCACCTTTCGGGTGAACGATGCCGACGCGGAGGTGGCGGCGGCGAACTATCCGCTCATCCGCCATTTCAAGGTCGAGCGACTCGAGGCCGACGCCCCGGCCGAGGCGGTGAGCGGCACCTGGGCGGTGTGCTCGCCGCAGACGGTGACTGATTTTACCGCCGTCGGTTATTTTTTTGCCCGCGACCTGCAGGAGAAGCTGCACGTTCCCATCGGGCTGATCAACAGCACGTGGGGCGGCACGCCGATCGAGGCTTGGATGAGCGCGCTCGCACTCGCCCGCGAGCCGGCCTTCGCCGTCGTTCACGACCGCTGGCAGCAGACATTGGCGGAATATCCCCAGAAGAAAAAGGAATACGACGCCGAGCTGGCAAAATGGGAGGCGGCCCGCGACGCCGCCAAGTCCGCCGGCAAGCCTTTTACTGAGCGCGCACCGCGGCCGCCGCCCGGGCCCGGCCACCAGTGGACGCCCACCGGGCTGTTCAATGGCATGATCAATCCGCTCCTTCCCTGCGCGCTGGCGGGCATTCTCTGGTATCAAGGCGAGACCAACGCGCCGCATCCGACAGAGTATCACGCCCTGCTCGCCGCCATGATCACGGCCTGGCGCGCGCATTTCGGCCAGGGCGATCTGCCGTTTTATTTCGTGCAATTGCCAAACTTCAAATCCAACCGCGATGCCGACGGCACCGATTGGTCGTTGCTCCGCGAGGGCCAGGCTCAGACGCTTTCGCTGCCGCAGACCGGCATGGCCGTGACCATTGACATCGGCGATCCCGACACGGTCCATCCGCGCAACAAACAGGAAGTCGGCCGCCGTCTTGCCCTCATCGCCGAAACGCGCCTCTACGGCATTCCCGGCGACGATTCCGGACCGATGTTCGCCGGCACGGCGCGAGAGGGCGCGTCCATGCGCGTCCGCTTCACCCACGCCGACAACGGCCTCGTCGCGCATGACCAGCCGGTGCAGTCGCTCGAGCTCGCCGGCGCCGACAAGGTCTTCCATCCCGCCCAAGGCCGGATCGAGCGCGACACGCTGCTTGTCAGTTCGCCGGAGGTGAAGGAGCCCGTCGCCGTCCGCTACGCCTGGCGCAACAGCCCCGTGGCAAATCTCTTCAACGGCGCGGGCCTGCCCGCGGCGCCCTTCCGCTCGGACACCTGGTGAAATCGTGCTTCGCGCGCCAATACCCAGCGTTCCAGTAACTTATCCGCTGCCACCCTAAGAATTTGTTCGGCGGTCCGTTTTCTCCTCCAGCTCCATTCCTCATGAAAATCCACGTCTTCGCTGCGCTTCTGTTCGCTGCCGGTTCCGCGCTCGCCGCCGAACCGCTGCCCATCTCTTCGCAAATCACCGCCGCCACGGTCTACGCCGACGGCGCCATCGTCACCCGCACCGCTCATCTCGACCTCGCCGCCGGCCCGGCCGACTTGGTTTTTGAAAAACTGCCCGCCGCCCTGGTCGACGAATCGCTCCAGGTTTCCGGCCGCGGCACGGCCAGCGTGACCATTCTCGACGTCAACGCCCGCACCAGTTACGTCGCAGCCACGACCGATCCGCGGCTCAAGTCCCTTGAGGACCAGATCAAGGCCCTGCAGGACAAAGTCCGCGGCCTCGACGACCGCACCGCCATTCTCGAGCAGCAGCGCGCCCTGCTCAACAAAATCGAAGCCGCCATGACCGCACCACCGACCAAGGATGCGGCCGCGTCGCGCCCGAGCGTGGACGACTGGCAGAAACTGCTCGCTTTTGCCGACGAGAACCGCGGCAAGTTTGCCACCGAACAGCAGACGCTCGACACCCAACGCAAGGATCTTGAAGCGCAAATTTCCGCCACCACCGCCCAGCTCGAAAATCTGCGCGGACAGGACGATGGCGGCCGCAGCTACAAAACCGTGACCGTGCGGGTGTCCGCGGCCGACGCCGGCTCGCTCGACCTCACCCTCGCCTACGCCGTTCCCGGCGCCTCTTGGCAGCCGGCCTACGATGCCCGTCTGCACAGTGAGGAACGGGTGGTCGAGCTCACCTATTTCGGCATCGTGCGGCAGACGACCGGGGAAGACTGGAAAAACATCGCGCTCACGCTCTCCACCGCGCGTCCCTCCCTCGGCGGCGGCGCGCCTGAATTGCAGCCGTGGATCGTGGATGTGGAACAGCCGCAGCCGGTGCCTGAGGCGTTATCAAGAGACGAAGCAGTTTATGGTGCCTTGGCCCAAAAAGCAGCGCGCCGCCAGGCCTTCAACCAGGCCGCGCCGGCGGCGTTAAGCGGCGCGGCAGCCGAGGACAAACCCAAGGAGGCCGAGCTCTCCACCGCCACCGTGGCCAGCACCGTCACCAGCGCATCGTTCAAGATTCCCACCGCCGCCACGATCCTTAGCGACAACGCTCCGCAGAAAGTTGGCATCGCCACCGCCCGCCTCGCCGCCCGCCTCCAGTACCAGGCCACTCCCCGCGCGCTCGAGGCCGCCTTCCTCAGCGCCTACACCACCAACACCACCGATTTTCCGCTGCTCGCCGGCCGCATGAACGCCTTTCTCGACGACAGCTTTGTCGCCACCAGCTCGCTCGACACCGTCATGCCCGGCGAAAAACTCGAACTCGCGCTCGGCGCCGATGAAGGGATCGCGATCAAGCGCAGGGTCGTGAACCGCTTCACCGAGGACACCGGCATCGTTTCCAAAGGTAAACGCATCACCTACGAATTCCTCGTCAGCATCACGAACAACAAAAAAACCGCCCAGCACGTCGTGTTCAAGGATCTCGTCCCCGTTTCGCGCAACGAAAAGATCGTGGTCCGGCTGATCACTCCGGCTGAAGGCGATCTCGGCACGGCGGAGGCGCCGAAAGAAGTCTCGCGCGAGGCCGACGGCAAGCTGGTCTGGCGCCTCGATCTCAAGCCCGGCGAAAAACGCGAGGTGCCGCTGAAGTTCAGCGTGGAGTATCCGGCCAATCTGCCGGTGGCGGGCCTGGAATAGCCGGCCGCAAAATTTGCCCGAGACACGCCGGCGGCTCCTTCGCTCCGCCGGCGACCGCTGAAAATTTGCCAGCCAAGGGTCATCCGATCGCCCGCCCGCCCAATCCGGTTTGTAACGTATTATATTACAAATATTCCGCTCGCCGGGCGTCTTTCAAAAAAATTCCGCCGGGGCTCTTTCCCCGGCGCTTTGCGCGCGCCGCTTGCAAAAAGCAGGCCCGTGCGTATCTGGGCTTTGCCATGAAATTGCGCTTCCTGTTTGCCCTTCCCCTTGTTTTTGCCGCTTTTTCCGCCGCCAAGGCTGAACCGATCGACCTTGGCGCGGACCTGCCCGCGGTCACCGGCACCACTGAAACCGGCGAGCCGCTCGACTTCGCCACCCTCCGCAAAGGCTATACCTTCGTTTACTTTTTCCCGCGCGCCTTCACGCCCGGCTGCACCGCCCAGGGCTGCTCGCTGCGCGATTCCTACGACAAGCTGCGTCAACGCGGCGTCACCGTCATCGGCGTGAGCACCGACCCGGCGAGCAAGGAGAAAAGTTTCAAGGAAAAAGAGCATTTTCCTTTCACCCTCGTGGGCGACCCGGACCAAAAAATCATCGGCGCCTTCGGCGTGCCGACGCGCGGGACCGGCAGCGACGCCATCGCCATCCGCCAAGCCTACCTTTTCAAGGATGGCAAACTGGTCTGGCGCGACCTGCGGGCCAAGACCACGATGCAGGCCGACGATCTGATCAAGGCCCTCGACGCGCAGCAGGCGGGGCAAAAGAGCTGAGCGCTCTGCTGACCGATCACAATTCCTCGTCCCGCACCGGGGCGAGCATGGTCGCAGCCGGATCGAGGCGCACGCGCTCGATCCAGTCGCGGAGCAGGGCGAATCCGTCGACCAGGCCGGCGGGCAGCGGCGCGGCCACGAGGTCGATGATCCGGGCGCGGCCGTCTTCGTCGACCACGACGTTGCGGTCATGCGTGTCGGCCAGCAGCCAGGGCTCGCCGTCGATGAAGGCGAGCCGCGAATGGTCGCGGTCGGCGCGGAGAAAGCGGGAGGGAAACGGCACGAGGCGGTGCGGGTCAAGCTGCGAGGTGTCCATGCCTTCGGGAAGGGGATGGCCGAAAGTCTGTTTCGCGATGACGATGCCTTCCGGGGTGATGCCGACGACTTCCGTCGGCATGCCAAGCTCATGGATGACACGGAGCTTGGCGAAGAGCAGCCGATAGCTTCCCGGCACGGCGACGGCGGCAAACTGCGCGGAGTCCGCCGGGGTAAATTGAAAGGTGGCGCCGACGTCGCCGCCTTCGCGAAAAAGAAAAAATTTGTAGACCGACCAGTCGCCGTCGACGAAGGCGAGGGCTTCGACCCCGCCGCCGTGGCGCCGCAGCCGCGGCGCGTCGACTTCGAAAGGATCCTCCGCCTCGGCATGGAAGCCGAACACGTCGAGCGGCACGACCGGCAGAAGCACACGGAAGGCGCGGATGGCCGCGCCCAGTTCCGCCCATTCCCCGCCCGCACCCTCGAGCAGGCTTACTTCGTCTTCCGCGAGGAGGACGAAATCGCGGTCTTTATCTGCTGCGATACCGCATTGGGCTGCTTTTTCGACCAGGTGATCGAGCGCCCGAAGTCGCTGCCGGTGACCGTCCAGAAGCCGGGCTTGGAGGTCGGCCGGGGGGAGGCGCCGGCCTTGGATGGCCGTGGAGCGTCCGGTGAAGGGGTCTTGCATGGCTTCGCCATGAGGCAAACCTCTCCGCTTGCCGGCGCGATGCAAAAGTTTTTTGCGCGCAATCGGCTCACCGGTTGTTCACGGCCGGCTCAACCGGCGGCTTTCTGCACGGCGGCGGGCGGCGGCGGCCGGCTGACCAGCACCTTGTCAACCCGATGGCGGTCCATGTCCATGACTTCAAAACGCCAGTCGGCGTAGTCGAAGCGGTCGCCCGCGGCCGGGATCCGGCCGAACTGGGTGACGACGAAGCCGGCGAGGGTCTGGAAGTCGGCCTCCTCCTCGCCCGGCAGGGTTTCGAGGGAAAGCAGGGCCTTGAGCGCCCCGGTCGAGACGGTGGCGTCGAGCAGCCAGGAGCCGTCCTCGCGCTGGCGCACCTCGGGCTGGGCACGACGGTCCTGGGCGGGAATATCGCCGACGATGGCTTCAAAAACGTCGATCAATGTAACCAAACCTTGGATGCTTCCGAATTCATCCGCCACCAGGGCGACATGCTTGCCCGTCTTCTTGCATTGCTCGAGCAGCTGCATGGCCTGCATCGTTTCCGGCACGATCAACGGCGGCACGAGCAGGTTCTTCAGGTTGGTCGGAACGCCAATGGCGGAATGGGCCCACAACGCCTTCACCGCCACCATGCCGACGACCTGGTCGCGACCGCCCTGATACACCGGAAAATAGGAATGGCCGCTGGCCACAATCTTGCGCCAGTTGGCTTCCTCCGGATCGTCAAGATTGAGAAAGACGATCTTGGGCCGGGGAGTCATCAGGGCCGTGACCGGCATCTGGTCGAGGCCGAGCACGCCCTCGACCATTTCTTTTTCCGCCTTGTTGAAAGTGCCGGCGTGCAACCCCTGCTCGATCAGGATGTGCAGCTCCTCCTCGGTGATCGGCGCCTCCTTGCGCTGGGCCAGGCCGAGGGCCTTCACCGCCGCGTCGGTCAGAAGCGTGAGAACCCCCACCGCCGGGCGGGCCAGCCAGGCCAGCGTTTGCATCGGGCCGGCCAGGAGCATGGCGACGCGCTCCGGACTCGACAGCGCGATGCGCTTGGGCACGAGCTCACCCGCGAGCAGGGTGACAAAGGTGATGCCGCCGGCCACGGCGACGAAGGCGACGACATGACTGTAATCGCCAAAAACCGGCGCCACCCGCTCCAGCCAGGTGGCGAAGCGCTCGGAAAGTGTCGCTCCGCCGACCACGCCGGCGACGATGCTGCACAGCGTCATGCCCACCTGCACGACGGAAAGGAACTGCGTCGGCGATTCGGCCAGGGCAAGGGCGGCGCGGGCGCGGACGCTGCCGTCGTCGGCCAGCTTTTTCAGCCGCGCCTTGCGCGACGACACCACCGCGATCTCCGCCATCGCGAACAAGCCGTTGATCAGCAGCAAAAGGCCGATGACCAGCAGCTCTATGCCCATGGAATTCATGGAATAAAAAGAGTTAATCTTACTCCGGCCCGGGCGGGAAGCAATCTTTTTGCCCGACGGGGCCGGAAGGGGCCGGTTTTCGTTTGCCAAGGCTTGTCTGCCCTTGTTGTTAAATCGTTAAATAGCCATGCCTTCCCATGTCACCATGGCGGACATTGCCCGCCGCGCCGGAGTCAGCGTCGCCACCGTGTCGATGAGCCTGCGCAACAAGCCGAACATCCCCCCGGCGACGCGGGATCGCATTTTTACCCTCGCCCGCCGCCTCGGTTACCAGCCCAACCCTTTCGTCTCCGCCCTGATGCGCAGCCGCCGGCGCGGCCAGCCGCTGTCGAGCCGCCCGATCCTCGCCTTCGTCTCGACCACCGACCGGGCCGATGGCTGGCGCAATTCACCCTTCACCACCTTCCGCCTGATGCGGGAGGGCGCCCGCGAGCGCGCCACGCATTACGGCTACCAGGCGCAGGAATTCTGGCTGCACGAGGCGGGCATGTCGTCTGCCCGCTTCAGCCAGATGCTGCACACCCGCGGCATCCAGGGCCTGCTGCTGGGCCCGAACATTGATGGAACGCCTCCACCCGCCCTGGAGTGGTCTTATTTTTCCGCCGTGCGCATCGGCATGCCGCTGGCCGCGCCGACCATTCCCACGATCTGCAATGACAACTTTCTGGCCAGCGTGATGGCGATCGAGGAATGTCACCGCCGGGGCTACCGCCGGCCCGGACTGGTGCTGGAAGAGGCGCAAAATCTCCGCCTGCAACGCCGCTGGGAAGGCGGATTCCATTCCGGCCGACTGAATTTTCCCGATCTGGCCGTGCTCGAGCCGCTGGTCTTCAACGGCCAGCCGGCCGTTTCCCTCTTTCAGCGTTGGCTGAAAAAAGAAAGCCCGGATGTGATCATCACGCCTTTTCCGGATAAATTGCGTGCCATGCTGGATACCCTGGGCTGGCGCGTGCCGGGGGATGTCGGCCTCGCCCATCTCGCCTGCTCGGAACACGGCAGCACCTACAGCGGAATTTATCAAAATGGCCGCCTGATCGGCGCCACCGCCATCGACGTCCTGGTCAGCCTGGTCGAGCATCACCAGCAGGGGCAGCCCGCCCAGGCGGTGACCAGCATGGTTGAAGGAATCTGGAATGCCGGCGCGACGCTCCGCGGGTTGCGGGAGAAGTAAATCCGCCCTTTGATGCTCAGAAAAGCCGCGCCGGGTAATGGCCGCGGCGCACCAGCTCGGCGAGCGCGGCCTGCACCCGCGCTCGATCTTCGCGATAGGTCACGCCGAACCAGGCCGAGGCCACGGGCAGCACCCGCACTGCGGCCTCGCCGCGCGTGATCAAAGCGGAGATGGCGGTGGGAAGATAAAATTCCGCCTTCGCGTCCGTCGCGTTGGCGTGCAAAAATTCCGTCAGCCGGTCCTCCAGGAGTGAAAACACCGCTGGTGTAAACCCCCAGCAATTCATCGAGACGGTTTCCTCGCCGGAAAATTTGCGGCCTGGCCCGATCTCCGCCGGGGTGATGCCGGTGCGCTCGGCGATGGTGTGCAGCTCCCCCTGCGTGTCGGTCGCACAGACGCCGCGCGAGACCGCGCCGTGCTCGGAGAGCGTGTCGGCCAGGCGGTAACCGGCGAGGGCAAATTCCGCGCGCCGCGCCCTGGCCAGGAATTGCGCCAGCTGGGCAAAAGCGGCTGCACCGTAAAAGTCATCGGCATTGATCGCCACGAAATTTTCCGGCACCGCCTCGCGGGCGCACCACAGGGCATGACCGGTGCCCCAAGGTTTTTCCCGTCCCGGCGCCGGAGTGAAACCGCCGGGAAGCGAATCGAGCGATTGAAAAACATAGTCGACGGCGAGACGGCCGGCATAACGCCCGCCGATTTTTTCGCGGAACTCCGCCGCAAATTCGCGCCGGATGACAAAGACCACCCGGGCGAAGCCCGCCCGCGCGGCGTCAAACACCGCATAATCAAGCAGCAGCTCGCCCGAGGGGCCCACCGGTTCAAGCTGCTTCAAGCCGCCATAACGCGAACCCATGCCGGCGGCCAGGACGAGAAGGGACAACGCCATGATCTGCATGAAGGATGTGCGTGGTATCCTCGGCAAGTCGCTTCATTAACCCGACCGGTATCTTGGGCCAGGCGTCACTGAAAATAAGGCTACCCACGCAAAGGGCTGCTTGAGGGAGGACGAAATTAAAAAATGCCGGTGTTTCTCGCCAAAAAAGGACTCCGTTTCGGCAAAATAAAGTTGGGTTTACGACCGGATATTTGCCTCCCGTAAATCTTATTTGACATATAATTTACGCTTACCGAACTCTATCAACATCTTAAAATTTTTACTAATTTGCGGTAGTGAATGCATAGTTGTTACAATATTTTTATAATTCTTCTTGACCGCTTGGGGTGTAGACCCCATAAAAAGAGCCGATAACTTTACGGATGAAACGCACGCTGCCCGGCTTTGCTCTGATTTTAGCTCTTTCCACGGGGGCAACCGGCCAGGTTATCACCATCAATCAGAGCTTCACCGGAGCGACTTTGCCCTCTTCGTGGAATTACGGCGGAAATGTCAATAATGGCGGCACGATCACGCCTTTTTCGCCCACGGCCTCAGGCACCAGCGCCGGCATGATCATGACGACCGCCTCGGGCAACGAATCGACGTATGCCTACGATCCCACGTCCTTCAGTTCGGCCAACGCGACAATCGCTGTCCAATTCACTTACACCGCCTCCAATGGCACGTCGACCCCCGCGGACGGCATCACGTTTTTTCTCGCCGATGCCAGTGTCGTCGCCAGCAGTGGATTCACCCCCGGGGCCTTCGGCGGTAGCCTTGGCTATGCCCAGAAAAATGCGACGGCAGCTCCGCCGAGCGGTGTCTCCGGCCTGAATGGCGGCTATCTCGGCGTGGGCATCGACGAGTTTGGAAATTATTCGAATCCGACCGAGGGTCGCATCGGCGGTCCCGGCGCCGAGGCGAATAATGTGGCGGTCCGCGGCCCCGGTACGGGCCAAAACGGCTACGACTATCTCGGCGGGACGACCGGCGGTCTCCCGAACTTTTCGGCTCCCACTACCGGTTCCGTCTCCACGAACTTCGAAATGACGCTCAGCGCGACCAATCAGCTCGTCATGTACATGCAGGAGGGCGGCGTCTATGTTCCGATCTTCACCGCCGATCTCTCCGGCTATGCCCGGCCCAACAATCTGATCATGGGCTTCACCGGCTCCACCGGCGGTTCTTACTCCGAGCAACAGGTGGCCAATGTCCTCCTGACCAGCGTAGGCGCCAACCTCTGGACCAACAATGTCGGCACGAGCAATTGGGGCGACGTCAGCGGCAGCACGACAAACTGGGTCGGCTCGACCATCCCCGCGATCGGCGCCGATATCCTCCTCGACAATACTTACGTCAACACCGCTCAGAACATCAATGTCGGCTCCAATCGCATCATTCGCTCGCTGCAAATCGACGCGCCGTTCAGCTACACGCTCAACAACAGCAGCATCGAGTTCAACAACGAGGGTGTGCTCGGCCCGTCGGGGATTTTTGTTTCGCAGACCCACGGCTCGTCCACGCAGACAATCAATTCCAATTTAATCGCGGACAACGCCATTGAAATCAAAAACGGCAGTGGCAGTGCCCTCAACCTCACCGGCACCCTAGCCACCGGCGGCAATACCGTGACTTTCGACGGCACGGGCAGTGGCGTGACCACGGATTCGGGTGTCATTTCCGGCACGGGCAGCATCCTTAAAAATGACAGCGGCAGCGTCACCCTCTCCGGCGCCAATACCTATACCGGCGGCACCACGTTGAATGCCGGCAAGCTCACCGCCGACAACAACAATGCCCTTGGCACCGGCGGCTTGACGATCAACGGCGGCACACTCGCATCCGACAGCAACAACACCGTCAACAACACCATTACCCTCAAAGGCAGCGCCGGGCTCAACAATATCACCACCAGTGGCACCCTCACCCAGAACGGCGGGAGCTACACCCTGACGATGGACGGCGCCACCCAATCCGGCACGGTCAACCTCTCCGAGTCCAACACCGGCCGGACCCTCACCGTCAGCGTCGACAACGGCTACAGCTCGACCATCTCCGGCGTAATCCAGAACGGCGGCACCGGCGCGGGCGGCCTGACCAAGACCGGCGCCGGCACGCTCACCTTGAGCGGCACTGACACCTACACCGGCACCACTACGATCAATCAGGGCACTCTCCAGCTCGGTGCCAGCAACGTTTTGTCCAACAGCTCGGCGCTCAATATCGCCGGCGGCAATCTGAACCTCAATGGCAAGTCCGACAAAGTCGGCAATCTTTCCTTCTCCGGCGGCGCCACCCTCGATTTCGGCTCGTCCGCCGGCACCAACAGTTTCGTTTTCAACAATATCAGCTCCGCCTCCGGCGTTCTCACCATCAACAACTATGTCGGGCCGGACAGCAGCAATTTCAATGGCACGGGTGATTTTCTTGGCACATTGACCAACAATATCGCCGCTGGCACCCTCAATCAGATTTATTTCTCCGGGTATGGCACCGGCTCGGTGGAAAACAACGGCAACCTGACCAACGATGGCAACGGTGGCACGGCTTATCGCATCGCTCCCACCGCCATTAACTGGGGTCCCTACACCTGGACGAGCAATTCCGGCCAGAACACCAGCACCAACGGCAACTGGCAGGGCGGCACGGCTCCCCCCAACACCGCCAACCCTACCAATGTCTTCGTCGATTTCGGCACCGGCACCCAGACCAACGTACTGTTTAACGCCAGCGCCACCATCAACGCCCTTCGTTTCGATTCCAGCGCGCCCGGCTACACCATCACCGACAGCGGTACCCGCACGCTGACTTTGCAGAACGGTACCAGTCTCACCTTTGTTCAGCAACAATCCGCCAACAACGAAGCGCTCAATCCGGCAAACATCGTTCTCAAGAACAACGCCGTCTTTGACGTCACCGGCGCAGGCAATCTTTCCAGCAGCTCGGTCATCAGCGGCGCGTTCAGCGTCACCAAGACCGGCAGCGGCGGAAAGCTCATCCTCAGCGGCGCGAACACTTATTCCGGCGGCACCAGCATCGAGACCGGCACCCTCCAGGTCCAAAACAAAAGCGCGCTCGGCACCGGCACTGTCACGATCGCCAACGGCGCCACTTTGGAAACCTCCAACATTGGCGCCAGCATGAGCAACGCCATGAGCCTGTCCGGCAACGGCGTCAGCAACAACGGCGCCATCGACAATGTCTCCGGCTCCAGCACGCTCTCCGGCGCGCTCACCCTGGCCGGCAACAGCCGCATCAATTCCGACTCCGGCACCCTCACGCTTTCCGGTGGTATCACCGGCACCAATACGAACCTGAATCTCGGCGGTGCGGGCAACATCGCCGTCAGTTCGGCCATCACCACCGGCACGGGCACCGTCACGCTCGACGGCACCGGCACCACGACGCTTTCCGGCGCGGCCAACACCTACACCGGCCTCACCACCGTCAACAGCGGCACGCTCAACCTCAGCAAGGCCGCCGGCACCACCGCAATCGCCGGCGATCTCACGATCAATGGCGGCACCGTCAATGAAACCGCCACGAGCCAGATCGCCACGACCTCCGACCTCACCGTCAATGGCGGCACCTTTGCCGTGACCGGCGGCACCGGCAACACCCTTAATTCGGTCAACACCGCCGGCGGCAGCACCGTCAGCCTCGTCAGCGGATCCACCCTTACGATCAACGGCTCGGGCACCAGCACGATCAACGGCACGATCTCCGGCGCCGGCGCCCTCACCACCGGCGGCACCGGCAGCGTCATCCTCGCCGGCAACAACACCTATTCCGGCGGCTCGACCCTCGCCAGCATCGTCACCGCCTCGAACAACGGCTCACTCGGCACGGGCGCGGTTGCGATCAACAGCGGCGGCAATCTCCAGGTGCAAAGCGGCATCACCCTGGCCAACAATTTCACCCTCAACAGCACCGGCACGAGCGCCAGCGACGGCGCGATCGAGAACATTTCCGGCAACAACACTGTCTCCGGCACCATCACGCTCGGCGGCAACTCCCGCATTCAGTCCGACAACGGCACGCTCACCGTGAGCAACACCGTCAGCCTCGGCGCCAATACCCTCAACGTCGGCGGCAATAGCAACACCACCATTTCCAATACGATTTCCGGCACCGGCGGACTGAGCAAGGATGGCTCCGGCACCCTCACCCTCTCGCACGCCGACACCTTCACCGGCGCGACCAACGTGACCGGCGGCACCCTCGCCGCCGGCGCGGCCAATGTCCTCACCACCACCAGCGGCGTCACCGTCGGCAGCAGTGGAACGCTCAATCTGAACAATTTCAATCAGACCATCGCCAATTTGAATCTCAGCGGCGCGCTCAGCTACGGATCCACCGGCGGCGAAACCCTGACCCTCACCGGCACCAACACCCTTGCCGGAACCATGACCGGCGCCACCGGCACCCTCGTCGTCGGTTCCGGCGCCACCCTCACCCTCGGCGCCAATTTCAGCGATTCCAACCTCAACATCGTTCTCGCCGGCGGCACACTCAACCTCAACGGCACCACCGACACCTTCGGCAACCTCTCCGTCACCGGCAATTCCGTCCTCGATTTTGCCAGCGGCGCCAACTCCATCATCACGGTCAACAGCGTCTCCGTGAACTCCGGCTTGCAACTCTCCGTCACCAATTGGTCCAACGCGATGGATTATTTTTACAGCAACAACAATCCTGGCCCGCAGGGCTCGACCCCGACCGACCAGATCGTCTTCACCGGCTTCACCGGCGCCAGCACGAAGTGGCTTTCCTACGATCACGAGATCACTCCCGTGCCCGAGCCGTCCACCTATGGCGCCCTCTTCACCGCCCTCGGTCTTGGCGTGTTCGCCTTCCGCCGCCGCCGGACCTGGCTGCGCAAGTTTTGAGCCGGAATCGCCGCCCGACCCGCCTCACCGGGAGGTCTTCGACGGACCGCCGCGGTTTACGTCCCAGACGGTGAGCACATTCCGCTCTTCCTCTTTCCGCCGCTGCGGGCCAAACGGCAGGCTGGCGGCATAGCCGATCAGCATGCACGAGCCGATCGCGACGAATCCCTGGAAAAACACGTCAGTGGCGGTGTAGGTTTGCACCCACCAGGTGACGGCGATGCTGACCACCGCCCCGATGATTACGCCCGGCGCGTTTGCCCGGCGGGTCAACAAACCGAGCGCGACCACACCGGGAAAGCCGCCGCCGATCAGGGCGATGAGGCGCAAAAACTGGTCCCAGAGCGATGCCACCTTCAGCCCGGCGATGTAAGCCGCCATCGCCGTTGCCGCCACTCCGGCCAGAATCGTCGCTTTGCGCGCAATCCGCACATATTCCCCGTCCTTCAGCCCGCGGCCCAACGGCATGTAGAGATCGCGCACCACGATCGCCGCCGTCGAATTCATCGCACTGCTCAGGGTGGCCATGGCCGCGGCAAAAAGCCCGGCAATGACCAGGCCGACCAGCGCCGGGGGGATTTCGTTGACGATGAAAAAAGGGAAAATCGTGTCATTCGGCATGGCCGCGGCCAGCCGGTCGGGATGAAAATGATAGAATGCATAAAGCGCACTGCCGGTGAAAAAAAACGAAAGGGAGCAGGGAATCGCCAGAAGGGCGCAAAAAATCACGCCCTTCCTCGCCGCCGATTCCGCCGGGGTGGCGAAGGCGCGCTGCATCAGGGGCTGGTCCGCCAACTGGGTGAAGGCCGACGCGATCGTCATGCCGACAAACACCGCCACGGTGGGGCGGTCGAAATGAAGGCTCCAGTCCACCATCTGGAATTTGCCGTGAGCGGCGCCCGTCCGCACAATTCCGTCCAGGCCGCCGGGCACGCCCTGACAGATGTAGAACATGGCCACGCCCACGCCGAGGAAGGTCACGATGAATTGCATCACGTCGGTCCAGATCACGGCGGCAAATCCGCCGATCATCGAGTAAACGATCGTCACGCCGCCCATGAGGAGAATGCTCCAGTAGACGTTCAGTCCCGTCACCGTCGAGATGGCGATGGCCGGCAGGAGCATGACCACGCTCATGCGGGCGAAGATTTTCAGCAGCAGGGTCAGGACCGCGCCGAGGATGCGGACGCTCCGGCCGAAGCGCTGGTCAAGATATTCGAAAATGGTGGTGATGTTCAGCCGCCAGAGCAGTGAGACAAAGACCAGCGCCACGATCAGGTTGGCGGCGATGCCGGCGATGGAGGAACCGAAGCTGAGCCAGTCGCCCGCGTAGGTGGTGGCGGGAATGGCCATGAAACTGATGCTGCTTGCGCCGGTGGTATAAAAACTGATGCCCGCCGCCCACCAGGAGACACGGTTGTTCGCCCGGAAATAGGCGTCGGTGGATTGGCGGCTTCGTCCGCAGCACAGGCCGATCAAAAGACTGCAGACAAAATAAGCCGCCAG
>Ga0070741_10011292_pt1 | contig 16542 bp, 10 predicted proteins | sample Coa_R1_4_FD_66440 | JGI IMG/M metagenome (GOLD analysis project Ga0070741, IMG submission 66440) | Surface soil microbial communities from Centralia Pennsylvania, which are recovering from an underground coalmine fire - Coalmine... | ecosystem: Environmental > Terrestrial > Soil > Unclassified ...
TGCATGCGCGACGCAAAGATGATCCTGCGCGAAGAGACGCTGTACCGCACCGAGCCGCAATGGTCGCCCGACGGCCATCGCGTGCTCTACAGTTCGCATCGCGGCAGCCAGTTCGACAATCTCTACCTGCTGCCGGCGGACGGCGGCGAGCCGTACCAGCTTACCCACGGCGATTGGGATCACTTCGACCCGCGCTGGTCGCCCGACGGCGGGTGGATCGCTTACATTTCCAACGAGCACGGCCTGTCCGATTTGCGGCTGCTGCGAGTGGTGGGCGGCGAAGAGCGGAAGGTCGCAATCCGCCGCCGCGTCTGGCGTCGTCCGATGGGCAAGCTGGAGGTGGAGATCGAGGGCGCCGCGCGATTCTACGTGGTCGGCGCCGATGGCAAGTCGTACGCACCCGCCGACGCGTTGCAGCGCGCGCCGCTGCAGACCGCCGGCGACGACTACTTCCACGCGGCCAGGCGCTTCACGGTCGAGCTTCCGGCCGGGGAGGCGAAAATAACCGCGGCGCGCGGCATCGAGTACGTGCCCGTCGAGAAGAAGGTCGCGATCCGCGCGGGCGAGGTGACGCGCGCATCGTTCAGCCTGCGCCGCCTCGTCGACATGAATGCGCTGGGCTGGTACAGCGGCTCCGACCACATCCACATGAACTACGGCGGCAACCTGCACAACACGCCCGCGAACATGATGTTCATGGGCGAGGCGGAAGATCTGGATGTGCTGGCCGACAAGATCTGCAACAAGGACAATCGCATTTTCGATTGGCAATATTTCACGGGCAAGCCCCATGAGCTTTCGAACGCGCACCGCATCCTGCGTTTCGACGAGGAGTACCGGCCGCCGTTCTACGGCCACATCAACCTGCTCAACCTGACCGAGCACTTGATCTCTCCCTTCACCACAGGATACGAGCAGACGGCGATCGCGAGCCTGTACCCGAGCAACACCGATATCTTCCGCATCGCGCGCGCGGAGGGTGCGATCGGCGGCTACGTGCATCCGTGGTCGAAGGATCCGGTGGAGTCCCACTACGACGTGGCGCGGGGCTTCCCGGTGGACCTGGCGCTCGGTACGCTGGATTACCTCGAAGTGCTGACCTGGGCAACTTCCTTCACCCATACGGCGCCGGTCTGGCATCGTGCGCTGAATTGCGGGTTTAAGGTAACGGCCTCGGGAGGAGAGGATTCGATCGTCAGCCTGCACGCGTCGCGCCTGATCGGCATGAGCCGCATGTACGTCTATGTGGGGCCGAAGCTGACCTGGGATGGCTGGGTGGATGGCATTCGCCACGGCCGCACGTTCGTCAGCAACGGTCCGCTGCTGGCGTTCAAAGTGAATGGCGAACCGCCAGGTAGCGAAATCCACCTGCCGGCAGGCGGCGGCGAGGTGCAGATTTCGGGACGGCTGGACTCGATCGTGCCGGTGGAGCGGCTGGAGATCTGGTCGGCAGGCGGCGTGCTGAAGACGATCCCGCTTACGGACGGCGGCAAGCGCGGGGTGGTGAACGAGCGCATCCGCGTCCAGAAGAGCGGCTGGTACACGCTGCGCGGAATCGGCACGAAGCACGAGTTTCCGGTGGACGACATCTACGTGGTTGCGGAGACGAGCCCCGTGTACGTCTACTGCGGCGATCAGCCGATCCGCTCGCGGGAGGACGCGGAATTCTTCATCCGCTGGATCGACGACATCACCAAGCAGGCGGAGGCGCATCCAGGCTGGCGGTCGGAGCGGGAGCGGCGGCACGTGCTCGATCAGTTTGCGGAGGCACGCCGGGTTTTTGAGCAGCACGCGAAGTAATCAGGCCTTGAATTCTTGAAATGACCGGCCCAGAATACGGAAGCAGAGGTTATCGCTATGAAGCGACTGATAGGGGTTCTCTGCTTACTGTTATTCGTGGGCGGAATCGCTTCCGCCCAAACGCAAGGCTACATTTTCTACGCGCCGGGAGAGATTCGCGCCGAGGGCCACTCGGCCTTCATGATGCACTTCGGCGGCGGTGGAAAATACATCGCGAAGAACGGACTCGGGGCAGGGGCCGAGCTGGGTATCCTGGGTCCGAAAGCCCATTTCACCGATGCCTGCTCCGCCATGTTCTCGCTGAATGGCTATTACGAGGTGAACAAGAGCAACAAGGTCCGGCCGTTCCTGACGGGCGGCTGGGATCGCACATTCTGGCACAATTCCGAGGCCAACTGGGGTAATTTCGGCGGCGGGATCACGTATTGGGCTCGGGAAGGACTCGGCGCAACTGTGGAGTTCCGGGATCACGTACACAACGAACAGGGCATGACGTTCCACGTTTTGACGGTACGTTTCGGCCTCTCGTTCAAGTAAATCGCAACAGCGTAGAATGGACCTATGGCCGGCTGGGGGACTTTTGTCGGCGTGTCCATTCTCACAATCGCTGCGGCTAACGCCGCGCTCGGCGCTACGCATCGCATCCTTTATGTAACGGCCACGTACGGATTCCGGCACGGCAGCATCGATGCCTCCATCGAGGTGATGCAGCAACTGGCGGCGGACTCCGGCGGCGTCTTCGCGGTCGATCATACCGAAGATGTTTCGCTCATCAACGGCAACAATCTGCGCAACTACGACGCAATCTATTTCTTCACCAGCGGCGAACTGCCGCTGAACGATCAGCAGAAGGCCGATCTGCTCGACTTCGTCCGCTCGGGGAAGGGATTCGGCGGATCGCACAGCGCCACCGATACGCTTTATACGTGGCCGGAGTACGGAGAGATGATCGGCGGCATCTTCGACGGCCATCCGTGGACTCAGGAGGCGTCCGAAGATGTCGAGGATCCGGAAAATCCGATTGTTCAGCACCTGGCGCCGAGCTTTCGCGCGCTCGAAGAGTATTACCAGTTCCGCAACTTCTCGCGCGATAACGTGCGCGTGCTGCTCACGCTGAACACGGGTACGGTGGATCCGGGCGCCGACGGCGTGAATCGCACCGACGGCGATTTTGCGTCGGTCTGGATTCGCCGCTACGGCCAGGGCCGTGTCTTCTACAGCGCCTTCGGACACTTCGACGACAGCTTTCGGCTGCCCATGTTCCGCACCATGCTGACGAAGGCGCTGCTGTGGCTCGTGGGTGAGTTCGATATGGATGCGACGCCGCGATCCGGTCCGAGTTGGCCCGCGCCCTCGCTGACTACGGCCGGCGTGACGACTCCCGGCGGGAGCAGCGACGCGTTCGCGCCGGGCTCGGTTGTGCAGATCACGGGTGAACGCCTCACCAGCGGATCGTCCTTTGCATTTGGCGACCGCGTGACCACGCTGCCGACTCGCCTGGCCGGAACTCACGTGGAAGTAAACGGCCTCGCCGCGCCGCTGTTCTCGGTGGCGCCCGGAATCGTTGTTGCCCAGTTGCCCACCGAACTGGCGGCGGGAGCGGACGCGGCACTTACGGTATCGAGCGTGAATCGCGCCAGCGACCCGGTTACGCTGCGCATCGATACCGCCGCGCCTGGGATCGTCACCGTCAATCGCACCGGGGATCTGCTCGACATTTACGCCACCGGACTCGGCGCCACGGATCCTCCGATGACTGCCGGCGCGATGGCGCCGGCCGAAGCGTCTACGGTTATTACGCCGGCGGTGACCATCGGGGGCGCGACCGGCACCGTACAGTTCTCAAGGCTTCAGCCCGGACAGATCGGCGTGTACCAGGTGGAGGCGGCTATCCCGCAGGATGCGGCGCCGGATGCCGACGGCAGTCTGACTATCGTGCTGGCAAGCGGCGGACGGCAATCGGCTGTGTACCGGCTCGTTACTTCCCAACCTTGACGACTGCCTTCCAACCGCCCGAGTTCTGCTGGACGTTTTCGTGATTGATTCCCAGGTACAACTCGCCCGCCGTCGACGCGTGAAATGACTTGCTCGTGCCGACCGCGAAGATCGGGCCCGAGGGTCCCACGCGCCCGATCAACGACCAGCAGTTCAGGTGCGGCGCGGGGGATCCGGGCGACGATCCGTAAAGCTGCGCCGCCTCCTTACAGCCGACCGCCGATCCGGCCGGCGTCATAGCCGGCGCGTGCAGCGCAGGCGGCAGTATAAGGGAACCGGAGGCCGTGACCGTGACTGCGTCTCCCGGTTTCAGAGCGGAGCCCGTATCGGTCCACTGCTGATTGCCCGCCAGATTGACGGCCGCGGCGTTCGATTCGCCGAGTTTCGCCAGGCGCGCCCTGGCGTCGGCGTTGCCCGCGGCGGCTGCTTTCTCGTAATAACCGGCGGCGAGCGCCATGTCTTTGTTGACGCCGATTCCCCGCTCGTAACATCGGGCCAAATGGAACAGCCCGAGATTGTTGCCGGCGGTAGCCGCCTTCTCGAACCAGAAGAACGCCTGTTTTTCGTCTTTGTTGACGCCGAAACCGTTGGCGTACATCAGGCCCAACTCGTCCATTCCCAGGGGGTCATTCGCCTCCGCGGCTTTGCGGAACCACTTGACAGCCTCCGGCAGATCCTTCGGGTATGCCTTGCCCTCGAAATACAGGCCGCCCACCAACACCATCGCGGGCGTATATCCGCCGTCGGCCGCTTTGCGGAACCACTTGGCCGACTCGTGGATCTCCGCCGCGACGCCTTCGCCCGCGCGGTACATCTTGCCGAGCTCCACCATGGCGCGGAAATCGCCCAATTCAGCGGCAGCGCGGAAAAGCTCCAGCGCCTTTGCCGGTTGTGCCGCGCGCTTCGCTTCGGCTGCCTGCTGATAGAGCTGGCGCGCGCGGGACGCATTGTCGGTCGGGGCCGGCGCGGGCTCCTGCGGGGCAGGAGTAGGCGGTTGAGGCGGCAGTTGCACCGCCGGCCCTTCGGGATGTATCACCGGCGTAGGCGTCGGCTTGTTCGCGGGCTTTGTAGCGGACGGCTCCTTGCTCACCGCGGCGGATGTTTTCTCGCGAACATCGACCATGACGCTGGCCTTAGCCTGTTGTCCGCCGGGTCCGCGGGCCGTGAGCTGATAGTTCATCGGTGAAGAGGGACTCACGGTCGCCGAGCCGCTGGCCGCCACGGGGCCCACCGAGGGCACGATTTCGACTTCGGTGGATCCGGCTACGTCCCAGGCGAGTTGCGCCGAGCCGCCCGGCTCGATGGTATCGGGCTCCACGGTGAAGCGCACGATGGTAGGGGCGGCGGACGCAGGCTCCTGTCCAACCGGCGGCAAGACGGGAGTGACGCTGACGCCGTCGGAAGGTGGAGGCAGGAACTTGCGAACGGCCAGCACGCCGAGTGTCATGGCCGATGCCGCCAGCAGCACAGCCAGGAGGATGCGCGGCCAGCCGCGCGGCTGGTTCGGGGGAATCACCACCGGTATAGACGGTGGGGCCGGCGCAACCGGCCGCTGCGCGTGCACCACGGGCACCGCGATGGGAGGCGCGATCGGCGGGTTTGGGCGCACCGGCGGAGCTGCGGCCGGGGTTGCCGGCGGAGTTAAGGGAACGGATTTCGACGGAGGCAGTGACGGCGCAGTCACAGCAGGTTGCGTGTGTGCGAGCGGCGGGTTCGACGGGGCTGGAGGCCGCGATGCTGTTGGAGGCCGCGACGGCGCGGGAGGCTGCGGTTGCACGGGCGGCTTCGACGGGGCGGCCGGCTTGACGGTCGTGCTCCGGGGATGTACGAGCAACGCGTCCTGCAAGGCCGTCGTGAAAGCTGCGCACGTCGCATAACGATCCTCGGGGCGGATGGCGAGTCCGCGGTAGAGCACATCGTCCACGGCGAAGGGCAGATCCGGCTCGAGGTCGCATGCCGACGGCCGCTCCCGGCTGGTGATCCTGTACAGCACTTCGGGCACAGAGCTGCCTTCAAACGGCTTGATCCCGGTCAGCATCTGAAAGGCGATCACGGCCAGCGAAAACTGATCGCAGCGGCCGTCCAGCGGCTGCATGGCGATGCGCTCGGGCGACATGTAGGCCGGCGTGCCCATCACCACCTGGGTGCGCGTCTGGCCCGCGTTCGACGTGATCTTCGCCAGCCCGAAATCGGCGATCTTCAGGGTGGCGCCGCGGTGGACCATCAGGTTTGCAGGTTTGATGTCGCGGTGCAGAACGCCATTCTGGTGCGCGTAATCGAGCGCTTCCGCGGTCTGCCGCAGCAGATCCAGGTCGGCGGGGCCGGCCATCTTCTTGTTTTGATCCAGCATCTGCTGCAGCGAAGGCCCTTCCACCAGTTCCATGGCAATGAATGCCACGTCGGACTCCTGCCCGACGTCGTAGACGATCACGATACCCGGATGAGAGAGCAGGCCCGCGGATCGCGCTTCCGTGAGAAGCTGCTTCCAGGTGTGCTCCTTATCGAGAGTGCTGGCGAGCGACTTCAGTGGGATCAGCTTGACCGCGAGGTTGCGTTCGATCAACGGATCGAGCGCTTCGTAGACCACACCCATGCCGCCGCTGCCGAGCTGGCGGATGAGTTGATAGCGGCCGATGCGCTGTGCAGGCGGTGCAGCCGGCTGAATGAGGAACGAATCGGCCACATCGTGCGCGTCGAGCAGTTCCAGGACAGCACGCAGCAGGGTGGTGTCGGTGCCGCAGCGGTCGAGCACGTACCGGCGGCGATGCGGTTCGGGCTCCCGCAGCGCCTCTTCGAAGAGGTTGCGGACGCGCTGATGGAATTCCGGAGACATAGCCGGAGGACCCGTCACACGCGGGCTCCCGACCGGCCGCGCATCCACAGGAACAGCCAGGAGCGCGCGTATTCCCAGTCCCGGCGCACGGTGGCCAGCGAGACGCCGAGAGCTTCCACGACCTCCTTATCGGTATATCCGCCGAAGTAGCGCAACTCCACCACCTGGGCGGCGCGAGGCTGAATCACCTCGAACTCGCGCAGGGCATCATCGAGCAGCAGCACATCCACGTCGCGCCCCTGCGCGGCGATCTGGATCTTCTCGATATCCACCTGCGCGCCGCCGTCGCGCTTGTGGGTACGCGCGGCGCGGGCGTGGTCGACCAGGACACGGCGCATCTGCTGGCTGGCGATGGCGAAGAAGTGGCCGCGGTTTTCGATCCGCAGCGAGCCGGCGTTGACGAAGCGCAGGTAGGCTTCATTGATGAGGGCCGTGGTCTGCAGGGTGTGACCGGGCCCTTCGCGGCGCATTTCGCGGGAGGCAATGCGGCGCAGTTCGTCGTAGACCTGGGAAAGAGCCTGGTCGCCGGCAGCGCGATCGCCCTCGCGCATGCGGTTCAGCAATACAGTAAGGTCCGACAAGGATGTCTCAACTTATCCTGCTGATTTCAGTAGGTTAGTATAGCCCCGAAGCAAGGTCAAGGCTGACCGTGGCTAACCGGTGCAGGGTGTGGGCGGCGATCGACGCATTTGACTGGTCGGGATTGAGAGCAGGGGCGTGGAGGAGTATTTCTTCGTGCCTTGACGATTTGTAATCAGAGGGTCGGGGGTTCAAATCCCTCCGCCAGCTCCAATCCGCGATACCGGCCCTTCATCCGGCAACCCAGCTTCGACGCCGGAAATTGCCGGCGTACCGAAAATCGGAGAGACACTGGCCGGGCTGACGCTGACCACTGCGCCATCGGTGGATGTCCGCATGTAGGATCAGAAGGAACGCCGCCGCGGTAGTCCGCTGAGGCGGTAGGTTCTGGTGCAAATTCCCGGCGCTCGGCGTACGAAACGACCCTCTAACACGCGCCTCACGAGTGAAATCTTCGCATTCGCAAAGATTCCATATCTTCCGTTAAGGTGATCCAACGCGCGGTCTGTTTTCGCCTTACATTGTAGAATCGACTGAATATGGGTTCCGCTCGCGGCCTCATCCTCCTCGCCATTTCCATGGCGACAAGCCTGTTTGGCGATGGGCTCTTGGCTCCTCTGACCTCCAACCAGGTCGAGCAAACGAAAAAGCTGTTCGCTGATTTCAAAACAAACCCAAAGGGACCCTACTTGCAGATCCATTGGTTCTGCAAGGACGGTACCGTGCTCGCGCCGACCATCTCCAATCCGTGCAAGACGCACGGAGGCGGCAATCAGTATGCGCAGCTCACTCCGGCGGCCAAGTCGCTCGCCGGCTGGAATGTGGACATCGGCACGATTCTGGCGGCTATCGATTACGACCGCTTTTTCGACGCGAAACGAGATCATTGGCTGCCGCGCGAACTGGTGCTTGAGCAATACCTCGCGCAGGTCGATCAGGGATGGATTTATCGCCGGTCGCAATCGTATCGCGGGTCGCGGCAGGCCGAGGACGAAGAGAAGCAGGGCCGTAAGTTTCTCATGCAAATGCTGGCGAATCCCGACTGGGCCGGCCGCAATTACTTCCTGCTCAATCAGCTCGTGGCGGTGGTCCCGCACGGCAGCAGCGACATCTCCGTGCTGAAATCGCGCACGCTGGCGGCTGCCGTGGCCGAGCACGATGCGAAATTCCAGCTCATCCGGTCCAAAATTCACAACCAGCCGGGGCCGGAGGATCTCGATGCGGTCGAGAAGTATCTGGTAGAGCGGAAATCGGACGACCCGCGGCTGAAAGAGCTGGCGGAGCTGCTGCGCCGCATCTATTCGACGACTCCCATCGACCGCCTCGCCGTCTTCCAGAAGAAACTGGCGGGGACGCCGGTTGCGGGCGCGCTGGACGGTTTCGCCCGGGCAATCGGCACGCCCGGCCAGTCTGCGACTGGGGAGGCTCTGACGTTAGCAATCTTGAAGCAGGAGATTTCCGCCGGAGACGCGAAGGCTAAACTCGACATGCTCGACCTCAACGCTGTGGTACTCGAGACGGCGTTCCGTTCCGGCCAGAAGCCCACCGGATCGGTCTCCCGCAAGGAGCAGCTCGCGAGTCTCCAGCACTACATCGGATACGCAACCGGCGCCGGGTTGCTTTCGATGCGCGAGATGGACGCGCTGCGGGCCGAGATCGACAATCTGAACAGCCAGCGCGAGGTGCCCAGCGGAAAGTACTTGCAGTTGATTCGCTACTTGGAGCGATCGGCCGGCTGGTGCCGATCCACTGTGGCGCGCGATTTCGGTCCGGTGATGCGGCATTATCAGCCCGCGGAACCGCTGGCGGCTGGCTTGGTCGATCATCTGTTGCGCGGATCGGTAGCCCTGCCGCTGACGGCCCGCCTGGAACTCCTGGTAGCCGATGCCAATCGCGCCGCGGGAATCCGGCATGCCATTTTCAATGAGCGATCGAATCAGGGCGTGGTGGCGCTCAATCCCGGCGTGGCCGTCGGACGGATGGGCATCATCGATTCACCCGACGATAACCAGACCGTCGATCCGTCGCGGATTTATGTCATCCCGCAGACTCTGTCGGATCTGGAGCCGATGGCCGGTATTCTGACGGTAGAAAGCGGCAACGTGCTGTCGCATTCGCAATTGCTGGCGGCGAATCTCGGGATCCCGAATGCGGTGGTGCCCTCGGCGCTCTTGCCCATGCTGCGTACGCACAAGGATCAGGAGTTGTTCTTTGCGGTGACGCGCGGAGGCGTGGTGGTGCTGCGCGAGAAGGCGAGCATGAAGCCGGACGAGATCAAGCTGTGGGCCGACAAGGGCGTCGCGAAGAAAGCGCGTATCGCGATCGACGGCGCCAAGTTGCGCTTGGACGATGCGAAATTGATTCCGCTTACCGGGCTTACCGCTCAGGATTCGGGCGCTAAGGCCGGCCCGAAAGCCGCGAATCTCGGCCAACTGACGCATTTCTTCCCCAACAACGTTGCGCCGGGTCTGGTGATTCCGTTCGGCGTATATTACGAGCACATCCACCGGCCGGTTGACGGCGGTCCGCCGCTCGATGAACAGATCGCCAAGGTCTACCAGCACGCCGAGCAGATGCGCGACTCGGGAGTCCCCACCGCGGAAGTAAATCGCTATATTTATCCCGAACTGGCGCGGCTGCGCAAGCTGATCCAGAACATGCCGCTGCTGCCGGCCTTCGAGAAAGAGCTGAAGGCGGGCATGGCTAAGACCTTCGGGCCGGACGGCACTTATGGCGTCTTCGTGCGCAGCGACACGAATGCCGAGGACCTGCCCGAGTTCACCGGCGCGGGGCTTAATCTCACGGTGCCGAACCAGGTGGGTTATCGCAATATCACGCAATCGCTGAAGGACGTGTGGGCCTCGCCGTTTGAAGAGCGCGCCTGGGACTGGCGGAGCCGGATCCTGAAGTCGAGCGAGAAAGTGTATCCGTCGGTGCTGCTGCTGCGCTCGGTGCCGTCGGCGAAGTCGGGTGTGATCGCGACGGTGAACCTGGAGACCGGCGAAGAGGACATCACCGTCAACGTGAGCGAAGGCGTGAGTGCGGTGGTGGACGGCGGAATCGCCGAATCGCTTTTGCTCAAACCGAACGGCACGGTTCGGCTGCTGGAGCAGGCTCGCGGCACGTACCGCAAGATGCTGAAGGCAGGCGGCGGATTCGAGAATGTGCCAGTCAGGGGAGGCGATTACCTGCTCCAGCCCGACGAGATCCGGCAGCTTCGCGAGATGGTGGCGGACGTGAAGCGTAAGTATCCGCCGGCGCATTCGGTCCGCGGTGACGTCCTGCCGTGGGATATCGAATTCGGCTTCGAGAACGGGCAATTGCGCCTGTTCCAGATTCGGCCGCTGGCCCGCTATCAGGAGGAGAAGACGCTCGCCGCTTTAAGCGGGCTCGATGCCGGTGCGCAGCCGTCGAAGCCCGTGCGGATGGATGAGAGGCCCTGAGATGAAGCGTGCGCTCGTAATCGGGTTGATCGCCGCGATGCCGGCCGGCGCTTATCCGCTGGACGGCGCAGCGTCCACGGGAATCCGGCGCTTGACCGGCTACAAGCTGGTCAACGAGGGGAAGATCAAAGGCGCGGTGAAGTTGCCCCCCGGCGCGATGCTTCGCAGCGATCAGATCGTGCTGCGGCTCAAGAGCGTGAACCCTGGTCTCGACGTTACCGCCAATCTCCCGCAGGATCCGAATCTCAAGGCCGGGCTCGACCGCATCTTCTCCGGACGCGATCCGTCGTACACGGTCGCGATCCTCGATATCACGGATCCGCGGCAGCCGCGCTATGCCTCCTTGCGCGGCGACGATAAGAAGATCCCCGGCAGCGTGGGCAAGCTCTGCGTCGTGACGGGTCTCTTCGGCGCGATTGCGGCGACATGGCCCGCGATTCCCGACCGGCAGAAGGTCCTGCGGGAAACGATTGTCGAAGCGGACTCGTTCATCCTCACCGACGGGAAGACCGTGCCGATTTATCAGGACGGCGATCCCGCAGTCGTGAGTCGAGCGCTGAAAATCGGCGACCGCTTCAGCCTGTGGGAATGGACAGACCACATGCTGTCGCAGAGTTCGAATGCCGCTGGATCGATGATGTGGAAGCAGGCGATGCTGATCCGCCGGTTCGGCAAAGCGTATCCGCAGCCGAAAGCGGAGCAGGATGCATTTCTGAAGAACACGCCGCGGCCGGAGTTGACGAAGCTGGCATTGGCTGCACTGGAGGAGCCACTAGGGGCTTCCGGCGTCGACACGTCGCGCCTGCGGCTTGGGACTTTTTTCACGCGCACGGCGTCGAATGCGATTCCCGGCAGCGGCAGCTACGCCTGTCCCAACGAACTGCTGCGCTGGCTCGTCAAGCTGGAGCAGGGCAAGATCGTGGACGAATGGTCGAGCCTGGAGATCAAAAAGCTGTTGTATTTCGTGCGCCCGCGTTATCGTTACGCCTCGGCGCCGGCGCTCGATAAGTCGGCCGTGTTCTTCAAATCCGGATCGCTATTTGAGTGCAAACCCGGGACGACGTGCAAATCGTACGCCGGGAACGTGACCAACCTGATGCACTCGGTGGCGATCGTGGAATCGGGCGAGAAGCACTATCTTGTGGCGATGATGTCGAATGTGCTGGGAGTCAACTCGGCCGTGGAGCACGCCACCATCGCGGCGGAGATCGAGAAGCTGATCCAGGGCCGGACGGCTTCTACTCGGTAGCAGCCGTGTGACGAATACCGAGGGGACGAATCTTTCCCTCTCGCTAACTGAACCAGCAAGATACTGGTCCATAGAGTGGACAGATCCGGCTTACCTGGTTTTCGACAGGCTGCTACTCTACTCGCTGTCCTTTTTCTAGTCATTAGTGATCAGCGCATCCATTTTCTGGATGAGCTTGGGAAAGACCTCGCCGCCGTGCTCGTCTTCCATCAGGGCGACTGCGATATATTTTTTACCGCCGTGCTCGATCAGCGCGCCGTCGGCATGGTACTTCGTCCATGTGCCGGATTTTCGATAGATCTCGCAGCCCGATCCTTCGAGCCCCTTCACGAACTTGTGATGGATGCCTGGTTTCGAGAGGATCTCCTTCATCTCGGCGCTGTATTCGGGGCTGACCAGCCGGCCCTGCTCGAGAAGCATGAAGAAGCGTGCCACCTGCCAGGTCGTGGCGCCATGCGAAAGATGATGAATCGGGTCGCGCTTCCAGTAATCGGACGGGCCGCCGTAGCCTTTACCCAGCCAGAGGCCGCCGTTTTGCGCCGGATCGTAGAAATGATATTTGGGCCCCATCAACACCTTGCTGATGTAATCGAAGCCGACCTTCTGGATCACCCTGCTCGCGTCCACGTTGCTCGAATACCGGATCATGCGCGTGAACATGTCCTTCACGTCGGCCGTGTACTGCATCGAGCCGTCGTGGATGCGTTCGAATCCGGCCACCAGCGCGCAGATCTTCGGCAGGCTGGCGGCGTACATCATTTCGGTATCGTTGATGCCGGCGTACCGGGGATGGCTCATCTCGGTCACGTCGACCAGCGACACCGCCAGGTGTTTCGACGACACGAAATGGTTCAGGTTGAGATCGGACAGAACGGCTCGCAAAGACTGCTGGAGCGCCGGTTCGGCTGGCAGTTTGGGATCGTGGCGGCGGCCCCCGTCGGTGTCCGCGAGTGCGGCAAACGCAACTGCCAGCACTAACGAGGCACCTGCGGCTGTCGACTTCCGTTTAGACAGCATCAATCCATTTTCGCATAGGCTTACAGTATGTTCTTCACTTTGATTGTGATGGCGCTCTCGGTTTATGCCCAACAACCGTCCCGACGCCCTCGCACATCCGAGATTGGGCTGAAGGTGGGATCTCTCCCTTCGGGTCCGCTCGATGCGATCACCGATGTGGCCGGCGTGCGCGTGGGCCATGCGACTTTGATTCGGGGGGAATCCATCCGCACCGGCGTGACTGTCGTGCTGCCGCCCGGTGACAATCCGTTTCGCGAAAAAGTCGCTGGCGCCATTTACGTCGGCAATGCGTTCGGCAAACTGCTCGGCTCGACCCAGATCGAGGAACTGGGCGAAATCGAGACGCCGATTGCGCTCACGTCCACACTCAACGTGCCCCGCGTGGCCGACGCTTTGATCGACTACATGCTGGCGCTGCCCGGCAACGAGCAGGTACGTTCCATCAATCCGCTGGTGGCGGAAACTAATGACGGCTACCTGAATGATATTCGCGGGCGCCATGTGGGCGCGGCCGAAGTGCTGCAGGCGATTCGATCGGCCCGCGGTGGTCCGGTGGAGGAAGGCGCGATCGGCGCCGGTACGGGCACGGTGGCGTTCGGGTTCAAAGGCAATTCGGGACGGCTTCGCGCAAAGCAGGCGCCTACACGGTCGGAGCGCTGGTGCAGACAAATTTCGGCGGCAGCCTCACTATTAACGGTGCGCCGGTGGGCCGTGAACTCCGGCCTGGAGGACCGAACAGCGGCGACGGGTCGTGCGTCATGCTGATCGCGACCGACGCTCCGGTGGATGCGCGCAACCTGCGGCGCATGGCCGCGCGCACGATGTTCGGACTGGCTCGCACGGGATCGTCGGGGGCCAACGGCAGCGGCGATTACGGCATTGCTTTTTCCACGGCACGGAATCCTTCCAGGCTGCTGTCGAACGACGAGATGTCGCCGCTGTTCCTAGCTGTCATCGAAGCTACCGAGGAGGCGATCTACAATTCGCTCCTGCGCGCGATCACCATTACCGGCAACGGCCACACCATCGAGGCGCTGCCGGTCGACAACACAGTAGAGATTCTGCGGAGACACCGAGTGATCCCGTAGCGCGTGCGCCGCCAGGTTTCGCGGAATAACGTCGCGTTAGGCAAAAACGGGGACAGGAAGCTGTGAAAAATTGAATCGGCTGCCAGTCAGATCGCGCAGCTCAATCCGGGCGGCAGCGTTTCAAATCAGCACACGCTGCAATGCGGGGACTGACGAGACATTTGCGCGCCGCATTTGCGTGGAAATGTTCCGTCTGTCCCCGTATTGCCCCCAGTCAGATCGCGCAGCTCAATGCGGGCGGCAGCGTTTCGATTTCAGCACACGCTGCAATGCGGGGAGTGACGAGACATTTGCGCGCCGCATTTGCGCGGAAATGTTCCGTCTGTCCCCGTATTGCCCCGAAAGACCAATCCGGACGGCAGCATTCCGTACCCACACAGTGGACTGTGAAGAATTCGGGCAGACGCGGCCGCCTCTCCGATTTTTTCAAACTTCCAGTCGCCGCCCGCAGCTTGTGCCCTACCCGACAGTATTCCCGGCGTACGAACCGAGTTACTCCGCCGCGTAAAAGCTGAGTACGTTGTCGCCTTGGCGCAGTGCGCGGGTGCGATGCAGCTTGCCGTAATCGTCCGCCAGGTCGAAAAATTTCGAGTGCTGCGCCACTACCAGGGTCGGCGGATTCTCGCCAAGCAACTCTAACGCGACCGCGTACTCGCGCTCGCGGTCGTATGGCGGATCGAGGAAAACGATGTCGCCCGAATTCGCCGCCAGCATCAACTGCACCGATCCGTGGGCGACCTTGGCACGGCTCTGCAGGCCGAGCGCGTCGACATTTTGGCGGATGAGTTCGACCGCGCGCCGGTCCTTCTCCACGAACACTGCACGCGCGGCGCCGCGGCTCAATGCTTCGATCCCCACCGCGCCGGTGCCGGCATAGGCATCGACGAAAACCACGCCCTCAATGCGCGGCTGCAGCACGTCAAATAGCGTTTCCCGCAACCGATCGGGTGTGGGCCTGATCTCCAGGCCCGGCAGCGACTTCAGTTTGCGCGACCGGAATTCTCCCGCAATCACTCTCATTCCCGCACCTGCCTATTCCTCGGATCCGCGAACCATGCGCATTCGCCCTTCAACCCACCTGCACCAGTGCGTAACGGCGCTGCCAATGCTCGCGGATGTAGGCGACAGCACGCTGGAGATCTTCGGCCGACGGCGGCTGGTTGACAAAATCCACGGCCTCGCGCCGCGCGATCTCCAGGATTTCCTGGTCGCGCAGGATATTCGCAATTCGCAGGCTCGGCAAGCCTGATTGCTTCGTTCCGAAGAATTCGCCCGGCCCACGCAGCTTCAGGTCCATCTCGGCGATGTGGAATCCGTCGGTGGAATCCACCAGCGTGCGGATGCGTTCGCGTGCCGTATCGCCCAGCTTCTCAGTTACCAGGATGCAGTAACTCTGCGCCGCGCCGCGTCCGACGCGGCCACGAAGCTGGTGCAATTGCGCCAGTCCGAAGCGCTCGGCCTGCTCGATCACCATGACCGTCGCATTCGGCACGTCGACGCCCACCTCGATCACTGTCGTCGAAACCAGGATTTTCGTCTCGCCGCGGCGGAACTTTTCCATCGCGGCTTCCTTGTCGTCCGGCGGCAGACGGCCGTGCATCAGGCCGACAGGAATTGTGGGAAAGACCTCCTGCGAAAGGTGCTCGTACATCTTTTGTGCGGCTTTCATCGCCTGGGTCTCCGATTCCTCGATCACCGGGTAGACCACGTATGCCTGGCGTCCCTCGTCGATCTGGCTCTTCAGGAAGCTGTAGACGCGCTCCACCTGGTCATCGGTGCGGTGCTTGGTAACGATCGGCTTGCGCCCGGGCGGCATCTCGTCGATGATCGAGACGTCGAGATCGCCGTAGAGTGTGAGAGCGAGGGTGCGCGGGATCGGCGTCGCGGTCATCACCAGGACATCCGGGACTTTACCTTTTTGTGCCAGGCGCAGCCGCTGCATGACGCCAAACCGGTGCTGCTCGTCGACGATGGCAAGGCCGAGTTGTTTGAACTCCACGTCCTCCTCGATCAGCGCGTGCGTGCCGACGGCCACGTTGACCAGTCCTGCCGAGATTAGTTTCTTGTACTGCGCCTTCTCGTGAGTGGTTTTCGATCCGGTCAGCAGCAGGGTCTGATAGCCGGGTTCCGCGAGCAGTTTTTTGAAGTAGAAATAATGCTGCGTCGCCAGGATCTCGGTAGGCGCGAGTACAGCCACCTGGTAGCCGTTTTCGATGGCGATTACCGCCGCCTGCGCAGCCACGATGGTTTTGCCGCTGCCGACGTCGCCCTGGAGCAGTCGGTTCATGGGGCGCGGGGCCTTCATATCGTCGGCGATCTCCTGCGCGACGCGCCTCTGCGCGCCGGTGGGCTTGAACGGCAACATGGCTTTGATCTTCTGTCGCGCGGCATCGGTAACCGAGAACGCGATGCCTTCCACTGTCTTCGCTTTGCGCCGCTTCAGCGCGATGCCGCACTCCAGCCAGAAAAACTCTTCGAACACCAGCCGGAATTGCGCGGGCGAGCGGAAGGCGTTCAGCATGCGAAGGTCGGCGTCCG
>Ga0070741_10011293_pt1 | contig 16542 bp, 13 predicted proteins | sample Coa_R1_4_FD_66440 | JGI IMG/M metagenome (GOLD analysis project Ga0070741, IMG submission 66440) | Surface soil microbial communities from Centralia Pennsylvania, which are recovering from an underground coalmine fire - Coalmine... | ecosystem: Environmental > Terrestrial > Soil > Unclassified ...
CGTGTTCTCCGTCTTCAGGCGTTCGCCTTCCACTGCCTTCACCTTTGCCTTTGCCATACGCAGCTTGCTTCCGGTAATCCGCAGGGCGAGCATTACCTGCTGCTTGGCCGCCAATGCTTCTTTTTCCTGCCGCCGCTGTTCATAGCCTCGGAACCAGAAGCTGCATACCAGAACAGCCGCGAGTGCGGGGATTGCGGCCCAGCGAAGTTTCAACCACCAATTCCACAAACCAGTCTTTCGGAGAGAATCGCCATCGGCATTGCGATCAATGTGGGCCATCACGCGCTCCGCAAATCCTGCCGGAGGATCGCAGCGACGCAACGCTCTTCGCAGTTGTTTTTCCAAATCGTTCATCGAACCGTTTCTCCCATCAGGCGTTGTGCTTTGCCACGTAATAGCGCGAGAGTTCTGCGCAACCGGCTTTTCACGGTCGCAACTGGTATCGCCAGCATCTCCGCGATTTCGTGCGGCTCCATCTCTTCTTCGTAACGCAGAACCACAATCATCCGTGCCTCCTGCGGGAGCGACGCGACCATCTTGCGCAGCGCCGCTGCGAGCAGAGGATCGGATTCTGCCGAGGCGACGGCCGGCTCCGGAATCTCCTCGAGCGCAACCGCGCGGCGTCGATAGACTGATCGCGCGTAATCGAGCGAGCGGTGCGTGATTACCTTGCGCAGCCAGAACTTCACGTGATCTGGCGATTCCAGCCGCGGCAGTTCCTGATGTAGCTTCAGGAATGCATCCTGCGCAAGCTCCTCGGCTGCGGCGGAATCGCGCAGAAAGCGATAGGCGATGCTGAACACCATTGCCTGGTGCTCCCGAACCAGATCAGCAAATGCCGCTGCGTTACACTTCACCCGGCAACCTTCCGGCCTTCGATTACGTCCTCACAAAGAAATACGGCAGAACCGGTGTGAGTGAACGCATTTTCTTTTGCACGCCGATTAAATACATTGAGGCAGCACATCCGAAGGCAGGTTTTGATCAGCGCACCGCGGGAGCGAAGCGGAACCGTGCCGTCGCGCGGGAAACTGCATATGCCAGCACACCCCCGCCGATCACCAGGATTCCAAACAGCCATACGCTCATACCTGCGATCCGTTCTTCGCCGGCATGCAAGCCTGCGACGATCAGCAAGGTTGTTGGGAGTGCACTGACTAGTACCGCTCCGGGAATGCCTCCGGGTACGCGGAATGGGCGGGGCAGCTGTGGCTGCCGGAAACGTAGGAATATCAACGCGAGAAATTCCAGCACCAGGCTTGCGCCCCAAAGCAGTACGTCAAGGGTGACGAGGCGATCGAATCCGAAGCCCAGGCATGCCGCGTACAGTACAGCGCAAGCGATAATCGCGACATACGGGGCTCCCGTTCGCTTCTGCACTCGGACGAAGATGCGCGGCAGGAGACCGTCTTCTGCCATCGCCAGCGGCAGGCGCGAGTAGCTCATCAGCAGGGCATTAAATTGTCCGAACGAACTCACCATACCGCCGACAACCAGCGCGATCCGCAGTCCTGAACCGCCAAGCATTCCGCCGAGCGAAGCCCATGAGCCGGTGCCCCATTGCTGGGGACCGATACCAGTCCGCGACATCGCGAACACGGGGGTTGCGTAATCGATCGCCACCAAAAGCATTGTGAGAATGATTCCCACGGGATACGTTCGCTGAGGATTCTCAACTTCTCCCGCGACGGTCGCAGCGTTGTCGTAGCCCATGTAGTTCCACATGCAGACCAGCAGACCGGCGATCAGCCCGGAATGCGTGATCGGCTGCGGGTTCACCGCGCCTCCGATCTTTCCCCAATGGAGAAAGGCGGTTGTGATCAGCACGGCAAAGGGGCCAATCATGAGGATCAGCATCCCCAACGAGCCTTCGCCGACGGCTCGCCCTCCCGCGAGATTCCAAATCAGGCACACGAGAATCACCAACGCACCCAACGCGATCCCATGCCAGCCCTGGTCAGCTCCAGGCACAATCCGCCCGAGATATGCCACAAACAGCGTCGGATAGATGGCTAAGTCGAAAATGCTCGAGGCGAGGGAAAGCCAAGCCTCCTGAAATCCCCAGAATGGACCCATAGCTCGGCGGACCCAGACGTAGTACCCGCCCTCAGCGGGAATCGCGCTGGCAAGCTCGGCAATCATTAGCCCAGTAGGGAGACTCCAGATCAGCGGTGTGATTAGAATGAGCAGAATTGCTCCAGCGTACCCCGCCGAACTGACCGCCTCCTCCAACCCGTAGGGACCGCCGGAGGCCATGAAGTAGGTGGCGGCGATCAGCGGCCAGAGGGTAATGCCTCTCTTATTAGCTACTTGTGAGCTGCTAGCCATCGTCAATACCGTCCGCGGTAGCGGATGGGTGATTCCTTTTGGTGGCGCGACCCATACGCTACGGTAAACGGTACTGACTTATAGCAGCTTCGCGCATCCTGTTGAAAATAAAAGTAAGTTCCCACGAATCGCCAAGCCGATTTCCAGCATCTATCTGACAGTTGACAATAACTGACTCAACTCTGATAATACGGCTGTTATAAATCCGGCATCTTAGGAATTTCAGGCACTTAGCAATCAGCAACTCAGAAGTCAGCAAGTTTAGGAGAAGGCAGCAATGGCAAAGATTATTGGAATCGACTTGGGCACGACGAACTCAGTCGTGGCCGTCATGGAAGGCGGCGAACCCAAGGTCATCGCGAACGAGGAAGGCGGGCGGACCACTCCATCCGTAGTCGCATTCACAAAGTCGGGTGAGCGGTTGGTCGGCCAAGTGGCGAAGCGCCAGGCGATCACCAACCCCGAGAACACGATTTATTCGATCAAGCGCTTCATGGGACGCCGCTACGACGAAGTGACCGACGAAATGAAGATGGTCCCTTACAAGGTCGTCCGGCAGGGAGACCACGTCGCCGTAGTCGCGCAGGGCAAGGAGTACACGCCCCCGCAGGTTTCGGCGATGATTCTGCAGAAACTCAAAAAGGCAGCCGAGGACTACCTTGGCGGCGCAGTCACGGAAGCGGTCATCACCGTTCCCGCGTACTTCAACGACGCGCAGCGCCAGGCGACGAAAGACGCCGGCAAGATCGCCGGTCTCGATGTAAAGCGAATCGTCAACGAGCCCACGGCGGCGGCGCTCGCCTACGGTCTCGACAAGAAGAAAGATGAAACCATCGCCGTGTACGACTTCGGCGGCGGCACCTTCGATATTTCCATTTTGGAAGTCGGCGAAGGGGTCATCGAAGTAAAGTCCACCAACGGTGATACGCACCTGGGCGGCGACAACATCGACTCGCGCATCGTCGAGTGGCTGGTTGAAGAATTCAAGAAGGACGAAGGACTGGACCTGCGCTCGAAAGGCAACGAGATGGCTCTGCAGCGTCTGCGCGACGCGGCCGAGAAGGCCAAGATCGAGCTTTCGACGGCGATGGAGAGCGAGATCAATCTGCCCTTCATCACGGCCGACGCAACCGGCCCGAAGCACCTGGTGAAGAAACTCACGCGTTCCAAATTGGAACAGTTAGTTGAGGACATCATCCAGCGCTCGGTGGGTCCGTGCAAGCAGGCGTTGAAAGACGCAGGCGTTGACGCCAGCAAGATCGACGAAGTCGTACTTGTCGGCGGCCAGACACGCATGCCGCGCATTCAGCAGCTCGTGAAAGACCTCTTCGGCAAGGAAGGCCACAAGGGAGTAAATCCGGACGAAGTAGTTGCCGTCGGAGCTGCGGTGCAGGCGGGCGTCCTCGGCGGCGAAGTAAAAGACCTGCTGCTGCTCGACGTGACTCCGCTCACGCTCTCGATCGAGACTCTCGGTGGTGTATCCACCCCGATGATTCCGCGCAACACGACGATTCCGACCAAGAAGACAGAAACGTTCTCGACTGCGGCTGACAGCCAGACTTCAGTCGAAGTGCACGTTCTGCAGGGCGAGCGTCCGATGGCAGCGCAGAATCGTACGCTGGGTAAATTCCATCTAACGGGAATCCCGCCGGCTCCCCGCGGAGTGCCGCAGATCGAGGTCACGTTTGACATCGACGCGAACGGCATCCTCAACGTCACCGCGAAAGATGTGGCGACGGGCAAGGATCAGAAGATAACTATTACGTCTTCTTCCGGTCTAAGCAAAGAAGAAGTCGAGCGCATGGCCAAAGACGCCGACGCACACGCGGCGGAGGACAAAGCCAAGCGCGAGGAAGTGGAAGCCCGCAATCAGCTCGACTCGATGGTCTATCAGATCGAGAAGATGCTGAAGGAGCACGGAGACAAGATCTCCGGCGGCGAGCGTTCCGATGTGGAATCGGCCTTGGCCGATGCCAAGAAGGCGCTCGAGGGCACCGACGCGAGCGCGATGAACTCCGCACGCGAACGGCTCACGCAGGCTTCGCACAAGCTAGCTGAAGCGATGTACAAAACAGCTCAGCCCGGCGGAGCGCAAGCGGGACCCGGTGGCGTAGCAAATGGTGCTTCACCTGGAGAGGAAAAGAAGAAAGACGAAGGCGTGATCGATGCCGAGTACGTTGACATGGACAAGAAGTAACCAATGACTGAGTGACGAAGTGGACCTTGTGGACAGGAATTTGACAGTCGTTCACAAAGTCCACTTCGTCCACCAAGTCCACAGAACCCTAGAGCAAAATCAGGGTTTATAGAGCTAGAAGGGAACCAGGAGCACAACGCTCCGTATTAAACGACATGAAACAATATTTGGTGGTGAAAATCGCAAAGCGATTGGGAGCGCTGGCACTGGAAGCAATCCCTGTTGCTGGACTATTTCCGCTCGATGCCGCCGAACAGTTCGTACGCAATGCAACGGCAGATGAGCCTGGATCATTATTCTTAATTCAGCAGGTTGGAAACGCATAATCATTTGGTACAGACGCGGCATGCCGCGTCTCCCGCGGAGCTCTAGAGTGAGCCGAACACAAAACGTTGCACGAAAAACGATCCCGCTGTGCGGGATCGTTCTCGTTTTGGGAATAGCTGGGTGCGGGAGAGTTTCGTTCTACAGCTACACTGCGGGTTCGACCGTGCGTGCCCAATCCGAGAGTGCTCCGGCAAAGCAGGAACTAATTACGCTCATTCAGAAGTTTCTTAGTGACGTTCCCCAAAACGAACGTGCAACATTCGATCGTTTCTTTGCTGATGATGTTATCTACACGCGCGGCACAGGGCAGGTGATCACGAAAAAAGAGATCCTAGCCGATACCGGCAACTCAACCGCGCCGCGCGCGAATGCAACATACGAAGGACAAGATTTTCAGGTTCACCAGTATGGCGATTTCGCCGTGGTGAACTTTCGTCTGGTGATGCACGCAACCGAAAACGAGACGCCGGTGATGCGCACATTCCGCAACACCGGAACATTCACGAAGCGCAATGGCCAATGGCAGGCAATCGCCTGGCAGGCCACGCCAATTGCAGAGAAGAAGTAGAGTCAGTACCGTTCGCGGTAGCGAATGGGTGAGCAAGGACACTTGACCTTTTACCCATCCGCTACCGCGGACGGTACTGACAGCTATCGCCGGACGGTAACGACTTCGCACTAACAATGGCAACGCAGACCAAAGATTACTACGCCATACTTGGCGTCAAAAAAACCGCCTCGGAGGACGAGGTCCGCAAGGCTTTCAGGAAACTTGCGCGCAAATACCATCCTGACGTCAATCCCGGAGACAAGAAGGCGGAAGAAAAATTCAAAGAGCTCTCCGAGGCCAACGACGTTCTCAGCGATCCCAAGAAACGCAAGATTTACGATCAGGTTGGCTTTTACTCTGACAACATCGATCCCGCAACGGCAGAAGCCTACGCGCGCGCCGGCGGAGCAGGAGGCTTTCCGGGCGCAGCCTACACACGAAGTTCAAGCGGGCAGGGAGTTCCATTCGACTTCGGCGGCTTCGATTTCTCCGACTTCACCAGCGGCGGTGGACGAGCATCATCGGGTGGAGGAGGAGGCTTTCGCGACATCTTCTCGAGCATGTTCTCTGGAGCCGGAGCGCGTCCGGAACCGCAAGGTCCCGAACCGGGAACGGACCTCGAGTATCAGGTCACAGTCGGATTCTGGCAGGCGATCCGCGGCACCGTGATGCGCCTGAACATCATGCGACAAGACGTCTGCCCGATGTGCAAAGGCACTGCCACAGTCGGGTCAGGGAAAACCTGTCCTGATTGCAAAGGTACAGGCCAGGTGACGCAGACCAGCGGACGCATGAAGTTCAACATGGCATGTCCGCGTTGTCACGGAACGGGACAGATCATGAACGAGTGCCCGAACTGCCATGGCCAAGGCCTGATCAGCGTGACCGAGCCGCTCGAAGTGCGCATCAAGCCAGGCACGCGCGATGGCCAGCGCATCCGCATAGCGGGCAAAGGCAACGCCGGCCGCGGCGGCGGCCCGGCGGGTGATCTGTTCATCATCATTCGCATCGAGCAGCATCCGGTATTCCATCGCGATGGTGACGATATTCACGTCACGGTACCGATCTCGATCAGCGAAGCCGCGCTGGGCGCCAAGATCGAAGTACCCACCATCGATGGACGCGCGCAGCTCAAGATTCCGCCGGGCACGCAGAGTGGACAGAAGCTGCGCATGCGCGAAAAAGGCGTGCCATCGACGACGAAAGAAGGAGTGCGCGGAGACGAGATCGTCGAAGTAAAGATTGCAGTTCCGCAGCTGCGCGATGAGCGTTCGCGTGAGCTCATGCGAGAATTGGCGAAGTTGAATTCAGAAGATCCGCGAGCGGAACTCTGGGGGAAAACGAATTACTAGGTCGTATTGTGATTCCGAAGCACCTGCAGTTGGCGGTGAGGAATTCCTATTGCGCTTCTACAATCCATAGGGATTTCTCACTTCGTTCGGAATGACATGAAGACATCCGATGCCCACGAAACGACGCAAACAAGGCGCATACATGATCTCGGCGGTCGCCGAGATGTACGGCATTCATCCGCAGACGCTGCGGCTGTACGAACGCGAAGGACTGCTCAAGCCTTCACGCACTGAGGGCAACACGCGGCTTTACACAGATGAAGACCTTGAGCGCCTCGAATTCATCCTCAGCCTCGCCCGCGATCTGGGAGTGAACATCTCCGGTATCGCCATCATCCTCAATATGCGCGAACGCATGGAAGAGATGCAGCGGCAGATGCAGGAGTTCGTAAAGTTCGTGCAGAGTGAAGTCTTCTCGCGTGCTGCGGCAGCGCACTCGGATCCAAGTAAGGGCGCGATTATTCCTCTTCATCGGCCTGTCCCGATGCCCAATGTGAGAGAGCGGAAACGCTAAAGGGCTACATAATCTAGACGAGCTGACCCCCTCTTCACCAGGGCCTTGACGAGAACCCCTTGTTTTCGGGATTCGCCTATCACGATGTTTTATCGTTCAAGGCTTGCGTCGGTAAACACCGTTTCCCACGAAATGCTCTAGACTGAAATCACCTGCAACCTATGCGGATTCTCACTCGGTATGTGCTCTGGGAAGTCTTCTCCCACGGCCTGATTGGCGCGGCGCTGTTCACGTTTGTGATTTTCATGCGTGACGTGAGCCGCATCCTCGAGTTGGTCGTGCGCAACAGCGCACCCATTCCCAGCGTTGCCGAGATCTTCTTCCTTACCATTCCGACGGCCTTGACGTTCACGCTGCCCATGGGAGTGCTCGTTGGAATTCTCATTGGCCTCTCACGGATGGCGGCCGACAGTGAAGTCACGGCCCTGCGCGCCAGCGGCATTGGCGCGTGGCGATTTGTGGCCATCATCAGCATCTTTGCCATGGGTGCGCTGAGCATTGCGCTGCTGAATAACATCGTCGTTGCTCCGCGTTCGGCGGCAGCGCTTGCGGATTTGCAGAATTCGCTGAAGACTTCGCAGATTTCATTTGAGATCCAGCCGCGAGTTTTTTACGAGGACCTGAAAGGCTACGTGCTGTATGTGCAGGACGTGGAACCCGCTTCCGGCGCAGCGCTGTGGAAGAACGTTTTTTTAGCGGACATCGCAAATCCTTCAGCGCCGAAGATCACGCTTGCGCAACGGGCAACTGTCGTCACGGAAAACGACACCCTGCGCATGCACCTTGAGAACGGCAGCCAGCAGGAGACTGATCCGAACAACCCGAATCAATACACCATCTCGACATTCGACCAGACGGATATTCCGATTGCTCTGCCGCCCGCTGTTCCGCCGCCCTCTCGCGACCTGGTGCCTGCGGCCGAGCTTACGACCAGTGAAGTCCTGTCGCGAGCCGAGCACAGCGAACGTGCGAAATCACGTTGGTATTGGATCGAATTCCATCGCAGGTTCGCGCTGGCGGCCTCGTGTCTGGTGCTGATGCTTGTGGGTATTCCGCTGGGGTTGGCGTCGAAAAAAGGCGGCAAATCGACTGGATTTATTCTTACCATCCTACTGGTTTTTCTCTACTACTTCGCTTTGAGCGCCGGCATTGCGTTCGCGCGTCAGGGAAAGGTTTCGCCCCCACTGGGCGTGTGGGGTGCAGACATTGTGTTCGCCATCGCAGGTCTGATTTTGCTCTTTCGCGTGCAACGCTCCAGCCTCGACGTCATTTCGTTCCGCGCTGTCTGGAAAGATTTCGTTCAGAAGTTCTGGCGCGGTGGTCAGAAGGCGCAGACCGCTGAGAGCACTTCACTGCTGCGAAAGGGAGGCTCGCGCTTTCCCCTCATTCTTGATGACTATGTGTTGCGCCAGTTCCTGGAATATCTCGGACTGGTGCTGGCGACGTTCGTCGTGCTCACGCTGGTCTTCAGCTTCTTCGAGCTGCTCGGAGATATCGTACGCAATCGCATCGCGCTGATTACGGTTGGCGAATATCTCGTCAACGTAATCCCCTCGATGCTCTATCTGATGACGCCACTTAGCGTCCTCATCGCTGTCCTCGTGACCTTCGGCTTGCTGCAAAAATCAAACGAGCTGACGGCGATGAAGGCCACCGGCATCAGCCTTTATCGTTTGATCGTTCCCGTACTCGTGCTGGCAGGAATGCTTTCCATTGCGCTCTTTCTCTTCGATCAGTTGTATCTGCCGCACGCGAACAAGCGTCAGGACGCCTTGCGGAATGAAATCAAAGGGAAGCCGGCGCAGACTTATCTGAATCCGCAGCACAAGTGGATCTTCGGCCAGCATCACGAGATCTACTATTACGAATTCTTCGACAGCGAGCGCAACCAGTTCGCGAATCTCTCCGTATTCGATCTCGATCCGAAAGCTTTCGCACTCACGGAGCGAACTTTTGCCACGCGGGTGTTTTGGAATGATTCGCTGCGCAAGTGGATCTTTGAACGTGGCTGGGTGCGTACACTCGCGCCGACCAATGGAGAGGACTATCGCGTAAAGGACTATCGCACCTTTGACGTGACCACGTTCTCCGACATCGACGAGTCACCGAGCTACTTCAAAAAAGAAGTGAAGCAGTACTCGGAGATGAACTTTGACGAGCTCAAGTCGTACATCCGTGAACTGGAACAAGGCGGGTTCGAAGTCGTACGTCTCAAAGTGCAGCTTTATAAAAAGCTCTCATTCCCGCTGATCACGCTCGTGATGTCCATTTTGGCAATTCCGTTTGCGTTGTCCGCCGGACGGCAAGGCGCTCTGCGCGGCGTTGCTACAGCCATCGGAATTGCCGTGGTGTATTGGATTACCAGCGGATTGTTCGAAGCGATGGGGAATGTGAATCAACTGCCGGCAGCTCTCGCCGCCTGGTCCCCAGATGTGATCTTCGCCCTCGCGGGCGGCTACTTTATGCTGAAGGTGCCGACGTAAGATGGGAACCGGGGGTCAACACGAAGGTCACGGAGGTTGAGCAAGGTCACGGAGAATCGATTGCTTTGTGACCTTCGTTGACCTCCGTGACCTTCGTGTTAACTCCGGTTCTCGGAAGTTCAATGTTCAAGAGACTCAATCCTCTTAAGCCGTATCTGTATCGCTACCGGGTCAAGTTTTTCTGGGGCGGGCTCGCGTTGCTGCTTAACAACGCGATCTGGATTCTCTTTCCTCAAGTCATTGGACGAGCAATTAACGATCTCAATGTCGGTGTCACTCAACACAAGATCGTTACCTACTCCCTGGCTTTGATTGCTATCGCTGTCAGCAAGGGCATCTTTCAGTTTCTGATGCGCTGGATACTGATCGGCATTTCGCGCGAGATCGAGTTCGATCTGCGCAACGATCTCTTCAAGCACCTTGAATCGCTCTCATATTCGTACTACCAGCGCACGCGTGTGGGCGACATCATGGCGCGTGCCACGAACGATCTAAACGCCGTACGCATGCTCCTTGGGCCAGCGATCATGTACACGGCCAATACCATCATCTTCACTGCCGGTGCGCTGGCGTTCATGCTGAACATCAGCCCCCGGCTGACGCTCTTTGCTTTCCTGCCGCTTCCCGCTGCGAGCATTCTGGTTCAGTACTTTGGGCGGCGCATTCACGAGCGCTTCGAAAGAATTCAGGCAACCTTCTCCGATATCTCAGCGCGAGCGCAGGAAAATTTTTCGGGTGCGCGATTGGTTCGCGCCTACGTTCAGGAAGAAGCCGAGATCGAGCTCTTCGAGAACGCGAACCAGGAATACATCTCACGCAGCCTGAAACTCGTTCGCCTGATCGGCATGCTCTGGCCGACTCTGGAGACGCTGCTCGGTCTTGCCATCATCCTCGTTCTCTGGCTGGGCGGACGCGAAGTGCTGCTGGGCCGCATGAACGTTGGCGAGTTCGTCGCCTACAACACGTACATGGTCCAGCTCACGTGGCCCGTGATTGCATTGGGCTGGGTGATCAATCTCTTCCAGCGCGGCACCGCATCGCTGGGGCGCATCAACGAGATTTTTTCGGAAAGGCCAACCATTACTGATGCCAGAGTCGCTCCTGATTTGAAACACATGGCTACAATTCGCGGCGATCTCGAATTCCGCAATTTGAGTTTTTCCTACTCCACCGGCAGCAAAGTTCTCAGGAACATCGACCTGCAGATTCCTGCTGGAACGAGTCTCGCTATTGTTGGTCCTACTGGATCGGGAAAGAGCACGCTCGTAAGTCTTATTCCGCGCATCTACGATGCGCCGCCAGGTACGCTCCTGCTCGATGGCCATGACATCAGTGAGTTCCCATTGGAGACGCTGCGCAGGAATATCGGGTTTGTGCCGCAAGAGACCTTCCTTTTCAGCACGAGCATTCGCGAGAACATCGCTTTTGGCGTGCAGAACGCTTTTGACGCAGATGTGGAACGCGCAGCCGGAGCCGCGAGCCTTGCACAGGATATCGAGGGCTTCCCACAGAAGTACGCAACCGTTGTCGGCGAGCGCGGACTTACATTATCCGGTGGACAAAAGCAGCGCACCGCGATTGCGCGTGCGATCATCCGCAATCCTCGAATCCTCATCCTTGACGACGCGCTGGCTAGCGTGGATACCTACACCGAAGAGCGTATCTTGACTCACCTGCGCGAGATCATGCGCGGACGTACCACGATCTTCATTTCTCACCGAGTCTCGACCGTACGTGCCGCCGATCAAATCGCGGTGCTGCACGGAGGGTCGGTTGTCGAACTAGGAACACACGACGAACTGATCGCGCGCGACGGCTACTACGCCGATCTTTATAACAAGCAACTGCTCGAAGAAGAACTGGAGAGCGTGCAGTAGTATTCACCGCAGCCGCGAAAATTAGTCCCTCACAATAATATGGATGGGGGCGAGTAACCCGAATCCGGCTGCTCGCGGCGGATCTAGGTTAGCCCAAAATGAAACGCATCGTAATACCCGAGTTGCTTGACGATGACCTGGGCACGCCCGACGAGGTTCGCGACAGCCTGCTCGATTTGCGTGGAATCAACCGGAAGTTCGGAGGATTCGCAAGCGTCCGTCATCTCATCGACAGCGTTGCTCGGAGATATCACAAGGGTTCGCTGCAATTATTGGACGTGGCCGGAGGGACCGGCGACGTGATGTTGAATGTTTGTCAAGAACTCGCAAAGAAAGTACGGCTTCAGACCACAATCCTGGACCGCGCCCTCACGCACATGAACGGCACGCGCGAGAAGTTCACCCGAGTCGCCGGCGACGCTGTCTCCCTGCCGTTTGCTTCCGGCAGCTTCGATGTCGTCTCCTGCAATCTCTTTCTCCACCATTTAGAGCCCGAACAAGTTGCCGTTTTCTTTAATGAGGCACTGCGAGTCGCTCGTCTCGCGGTGATTGCCAGCGATATCCGGCGAAATCGGTGGCATTGGATTGCTGCCCATATTGGGAAGCTCAAATATCGGAGCCGACTGACGTGTCATGATGCTCCGGTCTCGATTCGTCGCGCATATACGATCGCTGAAGCTCGCGCGATGGCACGGAACTCCAAGGCAAGTTTTTCCCTCGTCCAGCCTCACTACTTTCAGCGCTTTGGGCTGATTCTATGGAAAGCTCCGAAATGAACGACAAGTTTGATCTCGCGGTGATCGGCGGAGGACCTGCGGGTTCCTCGGCAGCAATCACAGCGGTACGTCTCGGCTTCACCGTGCTGCTGCTCGAAGCCGGCAGTTTTCCGCGACAGAGGGTCTGCGGCGAATTCGTTTCCGCCGAGGCCCTGAGCATGCTCGCGGAGTTAGCGGGAGAGAGACAGTTCGTTCATGCTCCGAGAATCAGTAAAGCACGCATCTTCGTCAAGGAAACACGCGCAACTTTGCCGGTTAATCCGCCGGCTGCAAGCATTTCGCGCTATGACCTCGACGCCGCGCTTTACCAGGCCTGCGCGTTGGCAGGCTGTGTGGTTCGAGACCGAACGCGTGTGCAAAGTGTAGTCCCATCTCAAAATGGGCTCTTGATAAGCCTTGAATCGGGGGGAATATTTGCCCGAGCGGCAATCAACGCAACCGGCCGCTGGTCGAATATGGCGAAGCGGACGGCCTCGGCCCATGAGCAATTCATTGGATTAAAGGGCCATTTCTTCGAGCCAGACTGCAGCAAATCGTGCGATCTTTATTTCTTCGACGGAGGCTATTGCGGCGTGCAGCCAATCAGCGACGGGATGGTGAACGCTGCGGCGATGGTGAAGCCAAGTGTCGCGAAAAACCTAACGTCCGTGTTTGCTCAGAATCGCAACCTCAAAGAACGCTCCCGCACATGGAAAGCTGCCGGTGATCCCGTCAGCACTGCGCCGCTGATCTTCCGGGCTCCAATGACCTCAGATCATGGAATGCTGCTGGTGGGCGACGCAGCTGCCTTCCTTGATCCATTTGCGGGAGATGGAATTTCCATCGCCTTACACAGTGGACGCATAGCCGCCGAAGCGCTTGGTCGTTTTCTTCTCGGTACCTGCACAGTTGAGGACGCGATATCTCACTATGACCGCGAGTATCGCCGCTTGATTCACCCTGCATTGAACGGCGCGAAACGCCTGAGAACTCTGCAGCGCCTGCCCCTAAGATTGCGCGCCGCGGCTGTTGCGTGTCTCAACATTCCGCTCCTGGCGCGAACCGTAGTGAAGACCACGAGGGTGAGAGCTGCCCGCCTGCGGGTCGCCTGAATCGTCGCGCAACTTGAAGTAAGTACGACCTTCGATTTACCTTGTATTTACCGCGAGTGTAACTGTCAGCGCACGAGAGTTGCTGCCCTTGGTAGTTCGTGATCTGGGCATGTCTTGGAATCGTCGGTCTGTTCGAGGCTGACTCATTGCTGGCTGTCGGAGGAACCATTATGAAATTCAGAACAGGAGCCGTGGCTCTGCTGTTCTTCATGGCAAGCGCAATCGGTGCGCTGGCACAGACAACTACCGTTCAAGGCTTCGTGAAAGATCCCAGCGGTCCAGTGGCTGGCGCGCAAGTTTTGCTCAAGGATGTCGATACCGGTCGAAAATACCCGCTGAAAACCGACAAAAAAGGCAAGTTCTTCAGCATTGGGATCACTCCCGGCAAATTCGATGTCACGGTGAGCAAGGACAACAAAGTCCTTTACACCACCCAATTCCAGGCCACGCTTCAACAAGATGTAAACGAGCTCGACATCGATTTGACTCCGGCGCAGCCTGGACAGGCTGCCGCGCCGCCGCCTCCTCAGCCCGGCATGCAGGAAAAGCAGCCCAAGCTGACCGAAGAGCAGAAGAAGCAGATCGAGGAGATCAACAAGAAGAACGCGGAGATTCAGCAAGAGAATGCCAAGATCGGCAATCTGAATACTCTGCTGAAGCAAGCCCAGGCCGACATGCAGGCCAAGAACTACGACCAGGCAGTCACCACGATGCAGCAGGCCGAGCAGGCGGATAATGGCCAGCATCATCAGGTCTACGGCGTGCTTGGCGCCGCGTATTTGAACGACAAGAAGTATCCCGAAGCTATTGATGCGCTAAGCAAGGCGGTGCAACTCGCGAACTCCGGAACCGCCGCCGCAGCCCCGAACACGAAAGCCATGCTCGCTTCCTACTACGACAACCTAGGTCAGGCGTATGCCAAATCGGGAAAAATCCCCGAAGCCGTGGACGCCTACAACAAGGAAGTGGAGCAGGACCCTACCCACGCATCGCAGGCCTACTACAACGAAGGCGCGGTGCTGACCAACGCCGGTAAAACTGATGAAGCCAATGCGGCCTTTACGAAATCGATTCAGGCCGATCCTAACCATGCCGATTCGTATTATCAACGAGCCATCAACTCATTGCAGAAGGCGACGGTGGATAAATCGGGCAAGATGATTGCTCCTCCGGGCACCGTTGACGACTTCAACAAGTATCTCGAGCTGCAGCCGACCGGTCCGTACGCCGAAGGCGCCAAGCAGATGCTCGAAACGTTGGGGGCAAAGGTCCAAACCCAATACGGAAAGAAAAAGTAATTGAAGCAGAATTAAGCAAAGGCGGCCGGCAAGGCCGCCTTTTTTGATGGATGCGTCAGGCAAAAGCACAATCTCGGATTGATAACGTACTCAACTTCGAAGAGGCGCAGCGAACTGTTTTGTCGCACGCCCATCAAGTTCGCTCGTCGCAAAAACAAATCGAGCAGGTTCCGATTTTGAATTCCCTCGGCCGAGTTCTGGCGCAGCGCGTCGTTGCCGATCGCGACTTCCCGCCGTTTGCTCGTGCCACTCGCGATGGGTACGCAGTGCGCAGCGAGGACGTGCGGCGCGTCCCGGTGGAATTGAACATTGCAGGAGAGGTCCGAGCCGGAGGTGATTTTCCGGCAGGTTTCATCCGGTTGGGCAGCGGCGGAGCCTTGTCAATCATGACGGGAGCGCCGGTTCCCGACGGAGCGGACGCCGTGGTTATGGTCGAATACACCATGCGCGCAGGCGAACGCGTCCGCATTCTTCGCTCCCTCGCTGCCGGTGAAAACGTCGTTCCCCGCGGCAGTGAGGCTAAACGGGGAAGCTCTCTTGTTGCTCAGGGAACTGTGATTTCGCATCCTCAGATCGCATTGGCAGCATCGGCAGGCAAAGCTACCGTTGGCGTGTTTGCGCGACCGAGAGTTGCAATTTTGCCGACAGGCGATGAAGTCGTTCCAATTGATTCCGAACCGGCAGACAATCAGATTCGCAACTCCAACAGCTTTTCTCTTGCTGCGCAGGTAATTGCCAGTGGCGGAGACGCAGTGCAGCTTCCCATTGCTCCCGATGAGCGGGTTCGCCTGCGAGAGTTAATTGCTCAAGGTCTTGAAAGCGATCTACTGCTGCTCAGTGGCGGTGTCTCTGCGGGGGAATATGATCTGGTGGAGGACGCACTCGCCGAGTTCGCGGCTGAGTTTCTGTTTACCGGCGTGCAGATTCAGCCCGGCAAGCCGCTTGTGTTCGGACGCGCGCATCCACGATCCCATCCCGAGCGCTGGACCTACTTCTTCGGATTGCCGGGCAATCCAATCTCTACAATGGTGACATTCCAGCTTTTTGCAAGGTTGTTCGTCCGAGCGCTGGCAGGAGCCTCTGAGTCGGCAGTTGCCACAAGAAAGATACGGCTGGGAAGAGACGTAAAGACCAAAACGGGACTAACCCGCTTCCTGCCCGGCAAGATCTCTGGAGCGTGGGAAGATCCTGAAGTTGAGCTGCTGAGCTGGCAGGGATCAGGAGACGTGGCTGCGTTCGCGCGAGCCGATTGCTTATTGGTGATTCCGCCCGATCGTGAAAGTTTCAAATCGGGAGAATGGATGACGGTGCTCCCAATCGAAAGCTGATGGCACGCAAACTGTCTCATTACGATGCGAAGGGCCGCGTGCGCATGGTCGACGTTTCAGAGAAGACGGCCACGAGACGTGAGGCCGAAGCTTCCGCCTACGTGCGCATGTCAGGGGAAGTTCTCGCCGCGCTTCCGCACAATCCCAAAGGCGATCCGCTCGAAGTAGCCCGCGTGGCCGGCATCATGGCTGGAAAGCGCACTTCGGAGCTGATACCAATGTGTCACCCCCTACCGCTGAGCTATGTGGATGTGAATTGCACAGTGCGCGACAATGGAGTTGCTGTTACTGCAAAGGTAAACACAACCGCGAACACCGGTGTTGAAATGGAAGCGCTGGTTGCGGCCAGTGTAGCGGCTCTCACGATTTATGACATGTGCAAGGCGCTGGACAAAGGCATTACTATCGAGCGAGTTCAGCT
>Ga0070741_10011294_pt1 | contig 16541 bp, 16 predicted proteins | sample Coa_R1_4_FD_66440 | JGI IMG/M metagenome (GOLD analysis project Ga0070741, IMG submission 66440) | Surface soil microbial communities from Centralia Pennsylvania, which are recovering from an underground coalmine fire - Coalmine... | ecosystem: Environmental > Terrestrial > Soil > Unclassified ...
ATGGAAAGATGAATCAAAGGAAATGTTTTGGGAAAAAAATGAAAGGAAAAATAATATAAAAAACCAGCAAAAATGGTGGTACATATCCAAAATAGGGGAGAATGAATTACTTTTTTCATATTATTTCCTTTCCCCCGCGCTCGTCCCGAGCTTGTCGAAGGATTTGAGCGCTATCCTTCAATCCGTCTTCGTTAAAACTTCGACGGACGGAATCCGCCATAGCTTTAGCGACGGCGGGCAGGTTCAGGATGAGCGCGTATTCATTTTTTTTATATGGTTTAAGGCAACACCATAATCGTAACAATCTTTTCAATTAAAGCAATTTATACTTTACGAATAATATCAAGTTGTAAAAAATATTGATTTTTACCTTATTCCTACGCTATCATTAACAATGATGCAATAGGCCAACTATTGTTCATTGATAAAAAAAGATGGAGAGAGTATGAAAAAAGGTAAAAATTTATTTTTTATGATTGTAATAGTAGTATCAGCAACCTTTGTTAAAAATATATATTGTCTTTCTGATGATGCAGTGGTTGATTCTATCAAAGCATATTCAAATTTAACGCAAGCTGACGTAGATCGATGGAAGTTATTATGGTTGGGTAGTGCTGCAGGCCCAACGGCGACTATCGCGGGCTTATATGGCATGTATAAAGGGTATCAAGTAGGCAAATATTTTACTCCAAGCCAAGAAAGATTAAAAACTATCTTTGAACACGATATATATCTAAAAATTATTAGAGGATATCGTCCCTCTCAAACGCTACAAGATTTAGCGACAAGTAATTGGACATGGGCGGGAGCAAGTATGATTGGCGCAGGCGTAGCTGCGTATAAAATATTGCGTCCGCGTGTACAAGAAGGACTTTTAGAAAAAATTAAAGATTATGTTGCGTTGTGTGAGCGTTTGGCGGTAACTCAACGCGGTTATGCTAATGAACAGCAGTTTAAGAATGCGTTAAATCAACCTGGCAATACCGTGTGGGTGGTTAGTGGTGCTTTTGCACAAAAATATGGGATAGAAAATTTAATTGAGCAAGCAAATGTTGCTCTTCTGTTAATCGATCAATTGGAGCCGAGTATAGCAGACGAATTAAAAACAGAATTGGCGAATTTACGACTGAAAGTTGTTGGATTTAAGCAAAATGCTGAAAATAATATTAAATTTATTGAAAATGACGTGAGACGTGAACAACAACTACGCGCAGAAAAACGGTCTGAATATGGTAAGGAATTAGATATTCAAGGTAAGGAAGTTGGCGTAGCAGTCAAGCGGGTTAAAACACTGAAAAATCAGTGGGAATTGTTAAAAGATATCGGCAAAACTGCAAAAGAATATGGACCATCGATTTTAGGCAGTATTGGTGTATTGATGGGAATAAATTCTCTTAAAGAATGGGCATATTCTCCAACTGTTAAAATAGAAAAAACAGGCAAATATGGCAGCAACAAAGCGTGGGATCAAAAATAGCTCCTATTTTTCAAATAATGTTACTAATTCATATACATTATGAAAACGCTTAATCGTGCATTTTGTTTTTTCAATAACCTGATTTTTTGCAACAAGAAGGGTTGTAATACCAAATTTTTCTGCTTCTTTAACTAATTGACCAATATTGTTAATTGGTTTGATTTGTCCGGTTAAACTGATTTCGCCAAGCGCGATAGATTTTTCAGGAAGTGGTTCTTGAAAATAACTTGAAAGCAGCGCAAACGCGGTGCCAAGATCACTTTCACTTCCTTTAATTTTAAATCCACCACTTACTTTAAAAAATATGTCTTGCATGCTTAATTTAATTTTTACGTATTTTTCTAAAATTGCAGCAATTAATACCACTTGTTTGTGATCAAGCCCTGAAACAACCCGCTGAGGCATAGCTAATTTTGAAGGGTTTGTTAAACCCTGTAACTCAAGTAACAAGGGACGAGAGCCTTCCATGGTGCTTATTAATGCTGATCCAGGGGCGTGTGAAATTTCACTAATTAAATGGGCATTGATATTGGGCACTTCTTTAAGGCCATTCTGTTCCATGTGAAAAAAACCTAATTCATTAATTGCGCCAAAGCGATTTTTTACTGCACGTAGCATGCGTGACTGCCATCTGTCTTCACCTTGTAAATAAAAAACCGCATCAACCATATGTTCCAATGTTTTTGGGCCAGCAATAACGCCTTCTTTGGTGATATGTCCGGTGATAATGACCGTAATATTATGTTCTTTGCTCAGACGCATGAGTTGAAATGCTGCTTCACGCAATTGCCCAACGCTACCTGGCAGTGTTTGCGTGTCATTAATATAACAATTTTGTATGGAATCAATAATCAGTACGGCGGGTTTGTGTTCTTGTGCTTGTGTAATAATGCCGTGTAATTCTGCTGCGTCAGAAAAAAGAACTTGTTCAAGATTATGGTTTGTTTTTAAACGTATTGCTCGTTGTTTTAGTTGTTGCAGCGACTCTTCGGTAGAAAAATAAAACACGGTATAATGCTGTGCAATATTGAATGCGACTTGCAGCAGCAAGGTAGATTTACCAATACCAGGATCTCCGGTAATGACAATTAATGATCCAGGAACGAGTCCTCCTCCCACAACGCGGTCCCATTCACCAATGTCAGAAAGAATGCGTGGTTGTTGTGTGGCGTCAATTGCATCAAGAGAGGTTAATTGTACGACAGAGGTTGAGATTTTTTTTTGCATCTGAACATTCTGTGCATGTTCAATAAGTGATCCCCATTCATTGCATTCAGGGCAGCAACCAATCCATTTGATTGTTATGTAACTACAGTTGGAACATTTAAATGATGTTTTTGTTTTATTCATACATTTTCCACATAATTATTTTCATTATAGCGATAAAAGTTAAAAAGCATATGGTTAAAAAAAACTAAATAACATTTTCAATAAGAATGAAATGTAAAATTTGATATTTGTTTTAATATCGCTTAAATTTATCATTAATTATCAAAATGGTTTTCACTGAAGGGGTTTTTAGATGTTCAAGCCACAACGCGTGTTATTAATATTTTCTTTTCTTATTTTATCTATAACTACAAATATAGATTGTATGCGTTCCAATAATCCTCTGTTAAAACCGGATATGCCCGGAGTAAAGCGATCATCTGACGCAGTTATTATAGAAATCATAAATGAAGGGTTGGGCGAAAAGTATGATGATTTTTTGAAAAGGCCAGATGTTAAAATTTTGCAGAAGGAAAAATATGCAGATCGATTTGGATTATGTATGGTTGCGGCGATAACGGATCATCTTGGAATTTTTGGTAAAGCTCCGCAATTTTTGCCTCTTGCTTATGGAGATGATTTAATAACAGAATGTAAAGTGCTTGATAAATATTATAAACAAGTGGGCAAGCCAGAAACAGATAACCTTGTAGTGTTTACGGATGATAATCATCGGATACATCATTTGGCAATTATAACATCTGTGAATAAAGATGAAATGAGAGCGAAATCTAAACGTGGTACAAAGCATGAGCTTATAGAAAGCCGATTATTTGATGGTACTACTATTTTTGAAACAAATGCATTTTTTTATCGATTGGAGGAACCGTTTAAATCAGATAGACAATTAATGCTTAAAAACATTAATGATGATCTTAGAGCTTCTCAACGAGTAAAAGAGGACATTTTATATGCAAGGACATTATATTTACAATTGGCCAACGGTAAGGATGTAAAGCATAAGATTGATGATACTTTTAATATGCAAAGTACTCCGAAAGCTAAGATATGGCATTTACTCAAAACATGTATGGGATTAAAGATTGATACCGTTAATCAAACAGGAAAAACTCCTCTTATGCTGGCTGCAAGTCGTGGTGATGCTGGGATAGTTGGAATGCTATTAACGATGAATGCCAATGTTAATAAGCAAGATACAGGTGGTAACACCGCATTACACTTTGCATCAAAATGTCACAATGGTGATGATGCAACTTTTGCATTATTGCAATATGGAGCAAAAGTAGAGGTAAAAAATAATAATCATGAATATCCTATTATTAATGAACAAGTTAATTCACATCTAAATGGGTGGAATACTGTTCTTATGTCTTTAGTATTAGGAAAAACATTAGCGGTAGAAGAATTAACGGGAAGTGATGCAGGAGAGCAGTTGCAATCTATTTTAGATTCACATGGAACAAATCTACATCTTAATATGAAATTTAAACATGGTTTAACGCTATTAATGGCCGCAGTCGGCCATAATAATATAGAAGGTGTGAAAATATTACTGAATCATGGTGTCGATAAATATATTAAAGATAATGATGGTTGTTCAGCGTATGATTATGCACAAGAAAGTGAAAATGAAGAATTAAAACAGTTATTTCAATAACTTACATGACCATAATCTATAAAAAAATAATATGGCGGTACTTGATTATCAAATAATTAAGTACCGCCATAACTATTGCATCAAATATCATTTTTTTTTATTGTTAAAAAAAATGATATTCAGTGATAAGGGTTAGGGGAGTAGGTTATGAAAATACGTATAATGAGTACGGTGCTTTTGTTATGTATGTTTTTATCTTCTTTTTCTAAAAACAGTTTTGTTGATATAAATTCTGACAATATTGAACATATTGAAACGATTGAAATGCGGTTTTGCTATATTACGTTTGTAAAAGTTGATGGCACAATTTTTTTAGTCAAACAAAAAAAACCTTTAAATAAACTACTTGGTGTTGTACGTGATGCCATTACCGCGCATGTCGCTGAAAGTTTTGGCATTGCCCATCAGGTTGACGTTATTCCTGCAGATAAAGATTTTCCAGGAAAAATAAAAAAAGATTGGCCGGCAACAATTCATACCGTTGCTCCAGGGCAAACGATCAAAAAACAAGACAGTCCCTACGATAAAATGAATATAAAACAAGCAGACGAGGGCTTTAGAAAAGATATGCTCTATTGGATGACCAAACATCCGCAACTAGTAAAAGTGGTTGCCTTGGATACCTTTTTATGCAACCACGATCGTCATCGTGGTAATTTATTTTATGAACCACAATCAAAACAATTCTGTGCCATTGATATGGATTCATCTTTTAAATATAATTTGGCAGAACTTGCGTGTAAAAATTTTACGAAAATGATGAAAAAAAATAAACTATTACCATTGAGTAATAAGGAGTTGTCTGCTCTTATTGGGTACCGAAATGCATTAATGTTTTTATTAAAACGGCATCAACCGGAAGACACCATTACGATGTATAATTATTTTGCGCAAAAGGCAGGTTTTGTAAAGGGCTCTGTTTTATATACAGAAAAATTTAAGAAAGAATTAGAAAGTAATAGGGCGATGATTAAACAAAGTTACGAAAACATTAAAAATTTGATTGATATTTTAAATAAAGTGATCAAGAAAGCAGTGCGCTCAAAAAAATCATCGGTATCTATGTTTAAGTACCATGCATAATATAATAAAACTTATGGGCATTCAAAAAATTATAATGAGCTTTATAGTGTTTTGCGTGATGACGATCAGCGGATTTGTTAATCTGAATACGTGTAACACGCACTTTATTAAACAAAAGAAAAAGCAATTTTGTTATATCAGCTTTGTGCGTGCAGATGGAACGCTATTTTTGGTAAAGCAAAAAAGAAAAATAAGTGATTTATTGGCGGTTGTTTTTGATGTTTTGGCGGCTCACATTGCAGAACATCTTAACATTGCGCATCAAGTTAAACTTATTCCCGCATTCAAAAAATTCCCCGGTAAAATATATGACGATTGGCCAGCTACTATCCATACGCTCGCTTCAGGCTCCACTATTAACGGAAAAAGAAGTGTATATAAAAAAATGAATATTAAGCAAGCTTGCCTGGGTTTGAGGCGTGAGATGATTGAGTGGATGGCGCGTCATAAGCAGCTTGTTAAAATTGTGGCGTTAGATATTTTTTTATGCAACCACGATCGACATAGAGGCAATCTGTTTTATAACGCAAAAACAGATAGTTTTTGTGCGATAGATATGGATTTGTTATATGAATACAACTTACCTCTTTATGCGCATCAAAATTTACAGCGAATGGCAGAATATGATTTATTTCCTTTAACGGTGAAAGAATTTTTTGCACTATTTGAGTTACGCAAAACATTGGAATTTTTAGTGCGCACATTTTCTGCGGATGACATACATGCTTTGTTTGATCAATTGATAGACCAAGCGGGCATAACCGATCACGCGTTTTTACAAACAAAAAGAACGATGGCACGTATTGACGTAACAAGAAGAATGATTAGCCAAAGTTATAAAGATACTATAGTATTAATTAAAGTTTTAGGTGATATTATTAAACAAGGACTTGATGAAATGCCTGGTTTGAGGTGTTTTCAAGAGATAGAAGATTTTGAGAAACAATATGAGCAGGCAGCATGTATAACTCGTTAAGTAAATTTCTTGCACAAGCAGGCGTCGCGTCACGACGAAAAGTTGTTGATATCATTAAATCTGGAGTAGTAACGGTCAATAACACGGTGGTGAAAGAGCCCGGATTTAAAATTTCTTCTCATGATACTATTCACGTGAATGGCCAGATTGTTACTCGTGAACCTAAAATATATATTCTTTTAAATAAACCAAAAAATTGTATTACAACCGTTGCCGATGAGCACGATCGTCACCATGTGCTTGATCTTTTGGGAGATGAAATTCAACAGCGAGTATATCCAATTGGTCGATTAGACAGAGATACTACGGGTTTATTGCTATTAACTAATGATGGAAATTTAACGTTAAAATTATCGCATCCTCGTTATGAAATAGAAAAGGCATACCTTGTTACGCTTGATAAAGCGCTGACGCATAAAGATATACAAAAATTATGTGATGGCATTGCATTAGAAGATGGTTTTACGCGTGTTGATAACGCATATTTTTTAAAAAATAGTTCAAAAAAAGAATGTGTTGTAGAGTTGCATAGTGGTAAAAATCGTATTGTGCGGCGTTTATTTGAGCATCTTGGTTATAATGTCGTAAAACTTGATCGTATTGGTTATGCGGGGTTAACGAAAACTGGTTTGTCTATTGGTCAATGGCGTTATTTAACGCATGCAGAAATTACTCATCTCAAAAAAAAATAATAACTCTTTTTATTTTTTCAATTTTTTTTATTTTCCAGTACACTGCAGGTATTCATTAAATTTTTTTTGAAGGGGAGTAGTGATGTTAAAAAAAATGTTATGTGCATTGAGTATTTTTAGCGCGAATGTATGTGAGCTTAATGCCATGTGGGTCATAGGAGCGGGGCGCATAGGATCGTGCGTAATGACGCACGCAGGAGCGAGAATGGCTTGTTCCGGTTCTTATAATATAATGTATGATTATCTTAGAACAATTGGATTACAAGTAGGTTATTGTAAGCCTGCAGACGAAACTGAAAAATGTAAGACAAAAGTATGCTGTAAGAACATTTTTGAAATTCATTCATTGGGTAAAATAATGGGATGGAGAGATCCAGATATAGGTGATCCGAGTTTACGCGATATCGTGCGCTCAGGGTACGCTCAAAAACGAAACGCTCTTATAACAGAAATGAATAAAGATAAAATTACTTTCTTGATTGACATGCAAAGAACTTATGATAAGTTATGTTTCGTTGAAACAATGGCTTTAAAGCTTGAGCTCCACGATAAAGAAGCATCAAAGAATTTATTAAAGGTGTTATCGCAGCGAAAACAATGTTTACGGAATCAGGTTTTTGTTTTAAGTACAAAAAAGCCTTACATTGATTCTTGGTGGGAAAACATTGATGATAAATGTCAGATTAAACCTCAGTGGGGGTTAATAGATACCGATAAAAATGTAGAAGATGCCATTTTACGTCTACTGAATGAATAAAAATATGAATACTACTGGATATCTTAGAGTTGAAAAATCACAACCATTATACGGAGAGGTTGTTGTTTCGGGGGCAAAAAACGCGGTATTAGTTATCATTGCGTCATTATTGTTAACGCGTGGCAAGTCAACATTAAAAAATGTGCCACGTATAGCAGACGTGTATGGCATGAGTGAACTGTTGTGTTCTTTAGGCGCGACAGTTTTTTTTGATGAAGCAGCTCATACGCTAGAAATTGATACATCGCATGTTAGTGATAATAAAATTAGTGAGGTTCTCATGAAAAAAATGAGAACCTCTGTGCTTGTTATGGGGCCGTTACTTGCCTGTTATGGTAGCGCAGTATTATGTGGCATGCCCGGGGGCGATGCTATCGGTGTTCGGCCGATTGATTATCATCTTAATAATTTTAGCAAAATGGGTATTTCTATCACGCAAGAGAGAAGCACCATTATTGCCATAGCGGAAAAATTGCAGGCAAAGCGTATTGTGTTTGAGTATCCCAGCGTGGGAGCAACAGAAAATATTTTAATGCTTGCTACTAAAATTCCTGGCATTACTCATATTGTCAATGCAGCACTGGAGCCAGAAGTATGTGATTTGATCGCGGTGTTGAAAAAAATGGGCGCCATAATAAATGTACAAGCGCCAGCAACAATTGTTGTTGAAGGAGTTTCAGCATTGATGCCAATAGAGTATGATATTATGCCTGACAGGCTTGAAGTTGGTTCTTTATTGATTGCTGCGGCAGCAACTGGTGGAGAAATTTGTATACCACAGGCACGAGCGTATCATCTCGATATTTTTCTACAAAAATTAGAAGAAATGGGTCATAAGCTAAATTGCAATAATGGTATAGGTATCCATTTTAAGGCGACAGCTTTGCCCAAAGCGGTATCCTTTAAAACAGGACCGTATCCAGGTTTTCCTACAGATTTGCAAGCACCGATGATGGCGTTGCAAACAAAAGCTGCGGGAAAGGCGATTGTTGAAGAAACAGTTTTTGAAAATAGATTTTTGCATATTCCTTATTTACAAAAAATGGGTGCATGTATACACGTGAGTGGTAATAAGGCTACCGTTGTTGGTGTTGAAAAGCTGCAAGGACAACATGTCATTGCGTGCGATATTCGCGCGGCAATGGCTTTAGTTATTGCGGGTTTAATGGCAGAGGGTGAAACTATTATTACTGACATACATCATTGGAACCGCGGGTATGATCGTTTGGAACAAAAATTATCACAGCTGGGGGCGCCTATTCAGTTGTGTAACATTGAAAAAATTAATTTTCCAGTTAACTTAACTTTAGTACACGATAGCAATAACAAAGAATTATGATAATTGAAATCAAAAAGGGGAAATATGTCTTTGCGGTTGCCTCTATATTGTCTTTTTGATTGGAATCTATTTTTGGGTGTCCTAATAACAAAGTGATTACTTCTTTATTCTTATCATATATGGCCCATTGCAAAGGAGTCCATCCATTATTGTCTTTTTGATTGGGATCTATTTTTGGGTGTTCTAATAACAAAGTGATTACTTCTTTATTCTTTTTGTATAAGGCATATGTCAAAGGAGTCCATCCACTATTGTCTTTTTGATTGGGATCTATTTTTGGGTGTCCTAATAACAAAGTGATTGCTTCTTTATTCTTATCATATATGGCCCATTGCAAAGGAGTCCATCCAGGCGTGTCTTTTTGATTGGGATCTATTTTTGGGTGTCCTAATAACAAAGTGATTACTTCTTTATTTTTTTTGTATAAGGCATATGTCAAAGGAGTCCATCCAATATTGTCTTTTTGATTGGGATCTATATTTGAATGAGTTAATAGCAATTCTATGTTTGACTGATTATTTTTATTCTGTGTTCTATATAAGAACAACGAAGGATCGCTGTCAGATAAAAGCTTTTGTAGGCGCTCATACAGGGTTTTTATTTGATTAGATAAATGAAGATCTTTTGTGTCAAAATAATGTTTCAACTTATCGTATTTAGATTTACTCAATATGCCTATAAATGCCATATTGTTTTTAATTTGTGGGTGAGCGTACTCTAGTAAGTTTTCAACTTCTGTCGAGAGAGAACTATGTATTGTTTTGCAGGTACTATTCCAACATATCATAGTTGACAGATCTGGTGAGTTAAGAAAAATTTCTTTTATTATATCACGAGGAAGCAAAGCTATTTCCATATTGATGATAATCGTATGCCATGTGCATATAAAAAAGATAGAAACAATGATGTGCTTCATGTATTTTAAAAACTACTTGAAAGCTCAGTAATTTCCGTGGTAATTTTTGCTTGGCGTAATTTATTATATTCTAATTTTGTTGTTTCCAGCAGCGTATTAGCATTGCGCGTTGAATTGTCCATAGAAATAAAACGAGCTGCTTGTTCTGCCAAAAGTGATTGAAACAAAAGTTGGTGTAGTTGTACTTCAATGTAGTGAGATGCAAGTTTATCTAAAATTTCATGTGGTTTTTCATCCCATAAATATCCTTCAGCCGGAGGCTCGACTAAAGCAGAGATCTTTTTTTGATCAAAAGGAATCAAAGAGGTCATTGTTGGTTTTTGGACAAAAAAGCTTTTAAACGTGTTGCTGAAAATGATTACTTCTGTGTAGGCAGTTGTGGTTGCCATGATAAATTGCGAAATTTTATGAGCTATGGATAAAAAATTATGCGTTGTCAGCAAAGGAAATGTTTGTATGATGCGCTTATGACGGTTCAATGAAATGTAGTCAGTTGCTTTTTTACCAATGGCAATAAAGCGGTAATGGGGTGACAGAGAGCTTTCTACGTGATGATCAAAAAATTTAAAGAGCTGCGTGTTAAAATTTCCGCATAATCCTTTTTGAGAACCAATGAGAATATATAACGTATTGTGTTTTTCTTGGGTAGGCATTAAGCGTTCATTTTTCCAGGAAGGCGTTGCTTGTTGTACTTTTGCAAGTAACAACGTGAGGGCATTAAGGTATTCGCTCAAAGGTTCTTGTTTTATCTTTAAACGAGAATGTGATGACATAGAGATAATGCGCATTGCATCAGTGACTTTTCTAATTGTTTCAATCGTTTGAATGCGATTGCGCATTTGAATCAGTTTTGACATACTATCAACCTGTCTTTTTAATAATTATGGTCAAATGAATTTTGCAAGGCCTTCAATAATGCTTCACACTGCCCTTGACGTTTTGCTTGCATCTCTTCAACTTTTGATATTTCATCTATTCTTTTCCCGATTTCTTCTATTTTTTGAATAATATCTTTTGTTTGATCTTCTACTTTTTGAATAAGATCTTTTGTTTGTTGTGAGTTTACTTTTTTGTGTTCATCAAGAGCTCTTAATAAGTCACCAGTAGGCGAAGATTTTGGTTCGGTTTCTGGTTGTTGTTCTTGTTGATCTAAAGTGGTTGTTTTTGTGTCTTGATGTTTAGAGTTAAAAATGTTCTGCTCCTGTTGATTTTTGTGGTTTTGCTGTTGTTCTTGTAACTGTCGCAATGATTCTTGTTTTTTTTCACTTTGATCACGCAATTCTTTCATGAGAGCATCATCTTCCTTTTTTACTTGATCAGACCATGTATAGGCAAGGTAGCCGCCGCCAACGATGACAAAGAAGATACCTAAACTAGCAACAGCTTTTTTGTGTTCACTTATCGTCTTGGTTATTGAAGGCGATAGGATTAAAAGTAACGATAAGATTGTAGTAAGAGCTTTTTTCATAAAAATCCCTGTAATTACGCTAGATATTCTATTAAGATCATTATTATACTAATACTGATAGTATAGAATAATTTATAACAGATGATAAGCATATTCATCTTCGAAAAGGCAAGAAAGTAATTTATGATCATCATTATCGATGGATATAATCTTTTACGAGCTATTCCACCCTACAAAAAGACTATTACCGACAAGGAACGGGCCTATTTTATTGCGCAGCTGAATACATATGCTCGAGCAAAAGGCCATAAGATTATGTTGGTGTTTGATGGTGACTCATACGATAGGCCTATGAAGGATAAAGTAGGGGCGGTGTGGATTGTGTATTCAGGATATGATGAAAGTGCGGATGAATATATCAAAAGATATGTACAGAAACATTATGCAAAAGATGTGTTGTTGGTCAGTTCAGATGGTGAATTAAACGCATATGCTGCATCATATAAAATACCATCAATAGATTCGACTGTTTTTTATGATTTATTATTAGAAGCGAAAAGGCAAAAAAGTAATGAGCAATTATCATTGCGTGCTTACCAAGCGGTCAAAACAACCCCTGATGCAACTTATGACATAGATGATATTATGATATATGCAAGTAAAATTGTTGCAGAAAAAGTAGAAGACAATGTAACTAAAGAAAAAAAACGTTCTGCACAAAAGCATCAGCTTAATAAAAAAGAAAGAACATTATTAAAAAAATTACGAAAGTTATGATGGTGGAGGATACTATGGATAGATATAAAAAAAACTTCATATATTCCTATGAGCAGCTCGATGATGTCGTTAAAGAATTAGAACATTTAATGGCAACCTGCCAAGTGTTTGCATTAACGGGGCCGCTTGGTGCAGGTAAAACGACCGTTATTCAGAAAATATTGCAAGATTGTGGTATTACCGCAACTATTACTAGTCCGACATTTGGCTATGTCAACGAATACTCCAATAGTCAGGGCCAAAAATTTTACCATTTTGATCTTTATCGTATCAAAACAGCCCAAGATTTTCTGGAACAAGGGTTTGATGAGTTTTTATATCAACCAAATAGCTGGGCATTTGTAGAGTGGCCGGAAGTTATCAAGCCACTGCTCACGCACAATGTTTGTTTTGTTTCTTTTGATTATCATGAAGAGTTGGATAAGCGGGTGGTGGAAATAGAAGGGGTTAACTAAAAAGAGCGCATACGCGCTCTTTTTAGTTGTGTTGTTCCCTGTAGTTGCTATTCATTTCGTGCGTACATTGTTCCCAATTTTGTTGTTCTTTTTTGTCTAAGGCACTAATACGTTGTTCTATTTTTGCTATGCGATTTTCCGTTGGGGGATGTGTTGTAAAAAGATTAATAACTTTTTGTAGATTTTTATAGCTTATTGATGACATGTTAAGATTCTTTTGAAGAGGAATATGAACTTGTTCTTGTGCTTTTTGTTCATGCTCATTAAGGAATTCTTTCATCCCATTGAGGTATACAAATTCATCTTTAATACCCAAATCTGCCTGTTCTTCTTGATATCTGTAAATAGCTGCTCGATTAGTATCGTTGATTATACATTTTCCTAATCCTGTAGGTATTTTTAAAAATTCTTCCTTGCAAAAAGAGCGTATTTTTTTTGCGAAAGGCAATGCATTTCGTAACATTCTTAAAGATCCGTGAGTTATGAATGGGGTTGCAAAACTTACTGCTGCTCTGACTATCAGATCTTCATTCTTAGTGTGTTCATTTTCGTGTTGTAAAACGGCACGCCATTTATTAAGTGTTTTTTCATCATTTTCTTTTAATGCTTTGTCTATTTCATTGGCTACGTTTTGACCCATCAAAATATGATGTCTTGTGCATCCCATTGTATCATTATGACAGCTACGAGACCTTACGCTGTCTAATCGTACGGCTGGGGATAGCAGTTTAATTTCTTGTGCTACAAAATCATGTACTTCATTATTCACATGGTCATAACCTTGCACGTTTTTATTTTCATCTAGCAGAGCTTTTGTTATTTTTGCTCCCTCAAGAAAAGCTCCTCCCGCAGCTATCCCCCAATGTAGGGTGGTCATAATGCCAGAAAAGCCTTTTTTTGCAAAATGCTTGGCGGCTTGTGCAGCAGTTCTGCCTGCAGCGGCTTGCATGGAATATGTTTGCTGAAAAGACGTTATCATGAATGCAAAAAACAGTAAGCACATTAATTTTTTCATAATTTTACTTTCATTTAAAATATAAGAAAGGAGCATAAGCTCCTTTCTTATATAACTAGTCCTTCTTCTTCAAGAATATCAAACGCGACATTTAAAAATGTTGGTCCAGTTTTCAATTTAAATGTTCTATTTAATGAACCATCTTCATTGCGCAATATTTCAACATGATGGTTATAAAACTTACCGTTTGTTTCTTTTTCTAACGTTGTCATTTGAGGGTAGTGCGTTGCGATTACCGCGATGCTGTTTGGGAATGTTGTTAAATGCTGTGCAAAGCGCAATGCTGCTTGCTCACCTTCAACAGGAGATGTACCAGTAAACACTTCATCAATAATGACAAAACTGAATTCATTTTCTTTAAGATTCTTGATCATTGCTGACAATTCTTTTGCTCGCATCACTTCAGATTTGAATAATGACGCACCAGTTGCAATGTCATCGGCAATGTTCATAAAGCAGTTAAGTTTTGCAAACGGCGTAAGCGTAAATGATTGTGCAGGAGTCATACCAAATGTTTGTGCCATAAGTACGTTAAGCATAACACCTTTAATGACCGTTGATTTACCACCAGTATTAGGTCCAGTTAGAATACTGTTAGGGTATTGCGCGTTAAATACCACATCATTAATAATCACAAGATCCGGGTTAATAAACGGATTCCAGAACCCTTGTGCTTCAATAACCGGGGTAGCGCTTTCTATAAAATTTGCCATGCACCAGGTAGCATTTTGTCCTTGTTGTTCTGCGTACAATTGTGCAAGCGCAACATACATTTCAAGCTCACCAGCGGCAGCAAACACTGGGGCAATTTCGTCTTTTACTTGTTGCATTAATTTGTGCGCAGCAAGAACACGACCCGTGATTGACCAAAAGCTTGGCTCTCCCTTGAACGTATTTGTATCAAGCATACTAAGGAGTTTGTTTAAATCAGCAGAACGTTTTTTCGAATTGTTAAAATCTGCTAATGGTTTAAGCGAAGGAAGATTTTTCAATAAATCTTTATTCTTATTGATTAAAAAGCTTAATTTTTTAAGTTCTTCAATATGACAGGCGGTAGCCATCAGTTCACTTTGTAGGTGATTTGAGACTTCACCGGTGCTTTTGAGGGAGTGTGCTGATTGATATGCTTGAAGCGGTTGAAGTATAAGGGCGTAATTTTCTAGAAATTTGATCGGTAATGGAATATCAGGGGAGATAAGACGATTCCACATGCCTCGAGCTGTATCTTTTAGTGTTAATTTTGCTCCAAACCACTTATTAATATAGTAATTTGTCAAGAGCATTGAAATGGGTACTCCTGCCACACCATTGATGATACTTAACATACTTATGCCCTTATTGTATGCTTCTAGGGCTACAGTATTAGTATTCAATGGTTTGAGTAATGAAAAATAAAAAGTTTTTAAGAAGTCAGCGTTAATTGAAGATTTTGTGTGCCATGGTTGGAAAGACATATTTTCATTGTTAGCAATTACTTTGAAAGAGGCATTGCAGGAGTCTATCAATTGTTTATTCCTGCTGATATTTGTTATAGCGTACTGTCGATTGCGTAAAACATTGACATCGTTAATTGGATGACAAAAAGTAAGTGCAGCATATGCTTTACCAATTGCGGTGCTTATATTATTGAATATGATGCTTAAAAGAGATTGTTGAGATCCGATGATTTCTAATTTTTCGATGAAAGATTTATCAATAATAGTTGCTTCAAAGGATGATTTAGCGGTAACAAGATCAAAAGCAATTTTTTGAGCGTCGCGGGGGGTTAGAGTCTGTTTTTGTGCATCATATCGTTTATGAATATTATGTTTTATTTTTTCTATGAATGAAAGCTTGCTTTCGTCAATAGGTGTAACTGCGACTATTTTTTCTTCACCAAATGTGGCTGTAAGACATTGTTGAGAAACATATTCAGTAAGCGGTTTTTGTTCTGGAGCAATATCTGTATTATTAAAAGTGTAATTGCTCGTAAGTAAGCTAGTAAGCAAAAATATATAAGAAAGACCCTTTGGTTTGAACATCATGTGTCCTTTTTGGTTAAAATGAAAGTTTTTGTTTATCTTTACCCTTCTCACTATACCTTCTTTTAAAAAAATGACAAATGGTGTAAATTTTGCCCGGGCGGCATGGCAAACGTTTCGATTAGATGAGAAAAAAGAGGTTTTTTTAAAAAATCTCTCAAAATTGATGAAATTAAGTTGAAATCTCTTGAAAAAAACAATATTATAGTTGAACAAGCTTGTAGGAAATGCTTGGGTGCGGCGAGATTCCCGAGCGGCCAAAGGGGGTGGACTGTAAATCCATCGGCTATGCCTTCGCTGGTTCGAATCCAGCTCTCGCCACCATACTACGCCAAGGCTACGTATGGCAGGCCAGTTCTTTTAATGGAATGTTGTTTGAAAAAAAATGAAAAGTGCGGGAATAGCTCAATTGGCAGAGCGACAGCCTTCCAAGCTGTAGGTTGCGAGTTCGACCCTCGTTTCCCGCTCCATACTACGCCAAGGTTTCGTATGGCATGGCCATAAAGAAGACTTGAAAGTAGTATGCCCTTCGTAGCCCTTTGGGCGAAGTAGGGCCAAAGTTATTGATATTATTAAGCCGGCGTAGCTCAGTTGGTAGAGCAGCTGATTTGTAATCAGCAGGTCACTGGTTCGAATCCTGTCGCCGGCTCCATACTTTTTTTACCCAACCTGCACAAAGTTTCGGTTGGTGTAGCCCGACGAAGTTTTACTTGTCCTTCGATAAGTCCGAAGAAGCTT
>Ga0070741_10011295_pt1 | contig 16540 bp, 12 predicted proteins | sample Coa_R1_4_FD_66440 | JGI IMG/M metagenome (GOLD analysis project Ga0070741, IMG submission 66440) | Surface soil microbial communities from Centralia Pennsylvania, which are recovering from an underground coalmine fire - Coalmine... | ecosystem: Environmental > Terrestrial > Soil > Unclassified ...
CGGCGCCGCGCATCCTTCGAAGGCTGATCGCCACTCGCCAGGACCCTCCCAGCATCGGGGAGCTGGGGGGGCCTCTCTGCCCCCCCTTCCCGCCTCGGGAGGAGGGCCGGAGAGGGGATCTCTCCCTCTCCCCCCTTCTCTGATAGGGAAGGGGGGCCGGGGAGGTTAGGTCGGCCGGGGGGGTTAGGTCCGTCCACGGCGCTACCGCACCGCGCCGAGCACCGCCTGCTCCGCTTTGGGGCCGCGCAGGTACTCGTGCAAAGGCCGCACGTTGAAGCTGCCGGCCGCCGCCAGCGCCTCGGCCGCCACGCGCGCGGTATCCAGCGAGGTGAAGCAAGGGATGCGGCGCTCCACGGCCGTGCGGCGCAGCTCCAGGCCGTCGTGCAGCGGCGTGCGGTCGGGCGACAGCGTGTTCAGCACCGCCTGCACCCGCCCCTCGCGGATCACGTCCGAGCAGGTGGGGTAGTCGCCGCGCACCTTGTTCACCACCTGAGCCACCGGCAGCCCGAACGCCTTCATCGCCGCCGCGGTGCCCTCGGTCGCGTAGATCTGGTAGCCCTCGTCCACCAGCATCTGCAAGAGGTACCCGGCGTCCGCCTTGTCGCGGTCGGCTACCGTCGCCAGCACGGCGCCCGACCGCGGCAGCATCAGCCCCGCGGCGATCAGCGCCTTCACCATCGCGCCGGCGTACGTCCAGTCAACGCCCATCACCTCGCCGGTGCTCTTCATCTCCGGGCCGAGATACGTCTCCACGTTCGTCAGCTTCGCCATCGAGAACACCGGCGCCTTGATCGCCACCAGCGGTTGCTCGGGCCACAGCCCGCCCGCGTAGCCCTGCGCCGCCAGGCTCTGACCGAGCATGATCCGCGTCGCCACGCGCACCATCGGCACGCCCGTCACCTTGCTCAGGAACGGCACGGTGCGGCTGGCGCGCGGGTTCACCTCCAGCACGTAGATCTTGCCCGTCGTGTTCTCGCGCACGTACTGCACGTTGAATAGCCCGCGCACCCCCAGCCCCAGCCCCAGCCGCGTCGTGTACTCCACCACCGTCTCGCGCTGGGCGTAGGTGAGCCCCTGCGCGGGGTAGACGGCCATGCTGTCGCCCGAGTGGACGCCCGCGCGCTCGACGTGCTCCATGATGCCCGGAATCAGCACCTGCTCGCCGTCGCACAGGCCGTCCACCTCGATCTCCATGCCCTCGACGTACTTGTCGATCAGGAACGGGTGGCGCGTGGACAGCTCGGCCGCCGCCTCGACGTAGCGCAGCAGCGTGCTGGCGTTGTCCACGATCTCCATGCCCCGCCCGCCCAGCACGTACGACGGCCGGATGAGCACCGGGTAGCCGATCGTCTGCGCCGTCTCCAGCGCCTCGCGCGCGTTCGTCACGGCCGCGCCCGGCGGCTGCGGCACCCCCAGCCGGTTCACCAGGTCCTCGAAGCGGTGCCGGTCCTCGGCCAGGTCAATTGCCTCCACGCCGCTGCCCAAGATCGGCGCGCCGGCGCGGGCCAGCGGCTCGGCCAGGTTGATGGCCGTCTGGCCGCCGAACTGCGTCACCACGCCGGGCGGCGCGCCGGTGCCCGTCTCGTTCTCGATCACCTCGCGCACGCACTCCACGTCCAGCGGCTCGAAGTACAGCCGCGTCGAGGCGTCGAAGTCGGTGCTCACCGTCTCGGGGTTGCTGTTCACCATGATGCTGGCGACGCCGCTCTCGCGCAGCGCCTCCGCAGCGTGCACGCTGCAGTAGTCGAACTCAATGCCCTGGCCGATGCGGATCGGCCCCGAGCCGAGCACCACTGCCTTCTCGCCCGGCGTCGGCGGCGCCTCGTTCTCGGTCTCGTAGGTCGAGTAGAAGTAGGGCGTCGCCGCCTCGAACTCGGCGGCGCAAGTGTCCACCATCTTGTAGACGGGCCGGATGCCCCACTCCTCGCGCAGCGCCTTCACCTGGTCCGGCAGCAGGTCGGCCAGCGTGCCGATCTGCGCGTCGGAGAAGCCCTGCCGCTTCGCGCGCCGCATCAGCGCCGGCGTCAGCTTGCTGTTCAGCAGCTCGCGCTCCGTCGCCACGAGCGCCGCCAGCTTCGCCAGGAAGAAGGTGTCAATGCCTGACCGCGCGCTGATCTCGTCAATCGGCACGTCGCGCCGCAGCGCCGCCATCAGCGCCCACAGCCGCAGGTCGTTCGGCCGCTCGATGAGCGCCCACAGCGCCGGCGAGACGCCGTCCTTGCCCCAATCGTGGGCCTCCCACAGCAGCGTGCGGCCGCCGAACTCCAGCGAGCGCACGGCCTTCTGCAGCGCCGCCTCGAACGAGCGATCAATCGCCATGACCTCGCCGGTCGCCTTCATCTGCGTGCCCAGCGTGCGGTCGCCGCTGGCGAACTTGTCGAACGGCCAGCGCGGGATCTTCACCACCAGGTAGTCCAGCGCCGGCTCGAAGGCGGCCGTCGTCTGGCGCGTCACGGCGTTCGGGATCTCGTCCAGCCGCTTGCCCACGGCGATCTTCGCCGCCACGCGCGCGATGGGGTAGCCGGTGGCCTTCGAGGCGAGCGCCGACGAGCGGCTGACCCGTGGGTTCACCTCGATCACGTAGTACTGGTCGCTCTGCGGGTCGAGCGCAAACTGGATGTTGCAGCCGCCCTGGATGCCCAGCGCGCGGATGATCTTCAGCGCCGCCGAGCGCAGCATCTGGTAGTCGCGGTCGCTCAGCGTCTGGCTGGGCGCGACCACGATGGAGTCGCCCGTGTGGACGCCCATCGGGTCAATGTTCTCCATGTTGCAGATGGTGATGCAGTTGTCCGCGGCGTCGCGCATCACCTCGTATTCCAGCTCTTTCCAGCCGATCAGCGACCGCTCCACCAGCACCTGGTGGATAGGGCTGGCCGACAGGCCCGAGGTCAGCACGGCCTCCAGCTCGGCCGCGTCGTGGGCGATGCCGCCGCCCGTGCCGCCGAGCGTGTAGGCGGGCCGGATGATGAGCGGGAAGCCCATCGTGTCGCCGAGCGCCAGGCCGTCCTGCAAGGACTCCACGATGCTGCTCTCGGGCACCGGCTCGCCGATCTCCTCCAGCAGCCGCTTGAACAGCTCGCGGTCCTCAGCCTTCTTGATCGTCTCCAGCGGCGTGCCGAGCAGCCGCACGCCGTAGCGCTCGAGGATGCCCGCGTCCGCCAGCTCCACCGCCAGGTTTAGCCCCGTCTGGCCGCCCAGCGTCGGCAGCAGCCCATCCGGCCGCTCGCGCGCGATGACCCGCTCCAGCACCTCGGCGGTCAGCGGCTCGACGTACACGATGTCGGCCACGTTCTCGTCGGTCATGATCGTGGCCGGGTTCGAGTTGACCAGGACCGTCTCGACGCCCTCCTCGCGCAGCGAGCGGCACGCCTGGGTGCCCGCGTAGTCGAACTCCGCCGCCTGCCCGATGACGATCGGCCCCGACCCGATCACGAGCACCTTGCGGAGGGGCGCTGCTTGTCGCGACCCATCCGGCTCCGCCCGCGTCTCCGGCACCCCCGCCGTCGGCTGCGCGCGGAGTGCTGAGTTGTCGGTCCGTCCGTTGCTGCTCATCGCTCAGCCTTTCGCGCCTGGCCGCCGACCAGCTCGTCGAGGAAGTAGTCGAACAGGTACTGGTTGTCCTGCGGCCCGGGGCAGCCCTCCGGGTGGAACTGCACCGAGAAGATCGGCCGCTCGCGGTGGGCGATGCCCTCCACCGAGTTGTCGTTCAGGTTGACGTGGCTCACCACGAAGCCCGAGGCCGCCGGTAGCGACGCCGCATCCACCTGGAACTCGTGGTTCTGCGTCGTGATGTACACGCGGCCGGTCCGCAGGTCCTTCACCGGGTGGTTGCCGCCGTGGTGGCCATAGCGCAGCCGGCTCGTCGTCGCGCCCGCCGCCTGCGCGAGCAACTGGTGCCCCAGGCAGATGCCCATCACCGGCACGTCCAGGTCGAGCAGCCCCCGCACCAGCGCCACCACCTCCGGCAGCGCCGCCGGATCGCCCGGCCCGTTCGCCAGCACGATCCCCGCCGGCTGCAGCGCCTTCACCTCGGCCAGGCTCGCCGTCGGCTCCACCACCGCGACCGCGATGCCCCGCCGCTCCAGCGACCGCAGGATATTGTGCTTCGCGCCACAATCCAGCACGACGACGGGGCGCGCCCTCACCCCCGGCCCCTCTCCCTCTGGGAGAGAGGAGAAGCTGGCTCCCTCTCCCCCGGGGAGAGGGCTGGGGTGAAGGCGCCCCGCTCCCTCTCCCTCTGGGAGAGGGCTGGGGTGAGGGCGCGTCTCTCTAAGCGCCGCCGCGGCCGCGCCGATCACCTCCTGCACGACCGGCTGCTCGCCCAGCGCGGGCAGGGCGCGGGCGCGGGCGGCCAGCTCCTCCACGAAGGCCGCCGACAGGCCGCTCGCGGGCGCGGGGGCGAGCACGCCGCGCATCGTGCCGCGCGTGCGCAGCCGCCGCGTCAGCGCCCGCGTGTCCACGTCCTCCAGGCCGGGCACGCCGTGCCGCGCCAGGTAAGCCTCCAGCGGCTCGGCGGAGCGCCAGTGGTGCGGGAACCGCGCCAGCTCGCGCACGATCAGCGCCGCCACCCAGGGGCGCGTGGACTCGGCCACCGCCGCGTCCACGCCGTAGTTGCCGATCTGCGGGTGCGTCAGCACCACCATCTGGCCGCGGTACGACGGGTCGGTGGCGATCTCCTGGTAGCCGGTGATGCCCGTGTTGAACACGACCTCGGCGGCCGCCTCGACGGGCGCGCCGAAGGTGGTGCCGGGGTAGACCGTGCCGTCCTCCAGGACGAGCACGCCGGGGACGCCGGACGGAGTGTGCATGTCGCCTAAATCCCCTCGCGGTGCATGATTGCGCCGCCGACCAGGGTGGCCAACACGCACCCGCGCAGGGTGCGCCCCGCCAGGGGGGTGCTCTTGCCGCGGGAGTGGAAGCGCGATGGTTCGACGGTCCGGATGGCGTCCGCGTCCGCGATCACCAGGTCGGCCGGGCCGCCCACCGCCAGCCGGCCCGCCTCCAGGCCGAAGGCCGCGGCCGGCCCGCTCGTGAGCGCGCGGAGCGCCGTCATTAAGGATAGCCGTTCGGCCGCTACCAGTTCCATGGCCGCGCCGAACGCCGTCTCCAGCCCCGTCGCGCCCGGCGCCGCGTAGGCATACTCGCAGTCCTTGTCTACCGCGCGCTGCGGCCGGTGGTCGGTGGCGATCGCCGCGAGCGTGCCGTCGGCCAGCCCCCCGCGCAGCGCGGCCGCGTCGGCGGCGCTCCGCAGCGGCGGGTCGAGCCGCGTGCTCGTGTCGTACGGCCGCCCCCCCGGCCCGCTCCCCACGCTCTCCTCGTCCAGCAGCAGGTGCAGCGGCGACACCTCGGCCGTCACCGCCAGTCCCTCGGCCCGCGCGGCCCGCACCTGCGCCACGGCGCCGGCCGTGCTCAGGTGCGCCAGGTGCAGCCGCCCGCCCGTGAGCCGCGCGAGCGCGATGGCCCGCGCCACGGCGATCTCCTCCGCAGCGGCCGGCACGCCCGGCAGGCCCAGCCAGGTCGCCACACGCCCCTCGTGCGCCAGCCCGCCCTCGGCCAGGTCGGGGTCCACGGCGTGCTCGACCACCGGCCGCCCCAGCATCGCGCTGTAGGCCAGCGCGTGCCGCAGCAGCCGGCTGCTCCGCACCGGGCGCGGGTCGTCCGAGAACGCCACCGCGCCCGCCTGCGCCAGCTCCGCTAGCTCCGCCAGCTCCGTCCCGTCGCGCCCGCGCGTCAGGCAGCCGATCGGCAGCACGCGCACGACCGCCGTCTCCGCGGCGCGCGCGCGCAGCGCCGCCAGCTCGGCGCCCGTGTCGAGGCGCGGCGTCGTGTCGCCCATGCAGCAGACCGTCGTGAAGCCGCCGGCCGCCGCGGCGCGCGTGCCGCTGGCCAGCGTCTCGCGGTCCTCGTGGCCCGGCTCGCCCAGGTGGCAGTGCAGGTCCACGAAGCCCGGCAGCACGAGCCGGCCGCGCGCCTCTAACACCGTCTCCCCGCCCTCCGGCGCCAGCCCCGGCGCGATGGCGGCGATGCGGCCGTCGCGCAGCCGCACGTCGGCCACGCGGTCGAGCCCGCTCGCCGGGTCAATCACCCGCCCGCCGACGATGAGCAGCGGCGCGGCCGGGGCGGCCACCGCCGGCGCGAGCGGCGCCCGCCCGTCGAGCAGCGTCGCGCTCACGCGGCACCTCCGCCCAGCAGGTACAGCAGCGCCATGCGGATCGCCACGCCGTTCGTCACCTGCTCGGCGATCGCCGACTGCGCCCCGTACGCCACCTCCGGCATGATCTCCACCCCCTCGTTCATCGGCCCCGGGTGCATCACCACCGCCCCCGGACACGCCCGCGCCAGCCGCTCGGGCGTCAGGCCGTACAGCCGCACGTACTCCCGCAGGCTGGGCAGCAGCCCCGCGCGCTGCCGCTCGCGCTGCAGCCGCAGCGCCATCACCACGTCCGCGCCCTTGAGCGCCCGGTCCAGGTCGTACTCCACCTCGACCGGCCACGGCAGCTCGCCCGTCGGCAGCAGCGTCGGCGGCCCGCACAGCACGACGCTCGCGCCCATCCGCGTGAAGCCCCACACGTCCGACCGCGCCACGCGGCTGTGCAGGATGTCGCCCACGATCGCGATTCGCCGCCCCGCGACGCCGCCCAGCCGCTCGCGCAGCGTGTACAGGTCGAGCAGCGCCTGCGTCGGATGCGCGTGCCAGCCGTCGCCGGCGTTGATCACCTGGCAGCCCGCCCGCTCGGCCACGAGGTACGGTGCCCCCGCCTCGCTGTGACGCATGACCAGGATATCGGCGCCCAGCGCCCGCAGCGTGTGCGCCGTGTCCAGCAGCGACTCGCCCTTCGTCACACTGCTCGACGACGCGGCCACGTTCACCACGTCCGCGGCCAGGTGCTTCGCCGCCAGCTCGAACGACACGCGCGTGCGCGTGCTCGCCTCGTAGAACAGCGTCACCACCGTCACGCCGCGCAGGGCCGGCACCTGCTTGATCTTGCGGCCCAGGATCTCCTTCATCGCGTCGGCCGTCTGCAGGATGTGCTCGATCTCCGCGGCCGAGAAGTCGTCCAGGTCCAGCACGTGCCGGTGCGCGAAGTGCTGAGTGCTGAGCGCAGAGCGCTGAGCGGGAGCCGCCGGCGCCGCGGCCTGCTGCCCGCCGCCAATTCCATCAGCGCCGCCACCGGCAGCCACCCGCGCCCCTCGCGCCGCCAACACCCGCTCCTCAGTCCGTCGCGCCACCAGGCCCTCCCGCTCACTCACCGCGCGTCCCACTCAGCACCCGGCACTCGCCCATACTCAGCGCTCATCACTCATCACTGAACTGAGCACTCACGATGACGACTTCGTCGCGCCCATCCACCTCGCGCAGCCGCACGCTCACGCGCTCGTGGCGGCTGGTCGGCAGGTTCTTGCCCACATAGTCCGCGCGGATGGGCAGCTCGCGGTGGCCCCGGTCCACCAGCACCGCCAGCTCCACCACCGCCGGCCGCCCCAGGTCCACCAGCGCGTCCAGCGCCGCGCGGATCGTGCGCCCCGTGAACAGCACGTCGTCCACCAGCACCACGCGCCGCCCCGTCAGGTCCACCGGCACGGCGGTCGGCTCCAGGCGCGGCCGGGCCACGGCCAGGTCGTCGCGGTACAGGCTCGGGTCGAGCCGCCCAAGCGCCACCGGCTCGCCCGTGAACTCCTCGAGCTGCCGCTGCAAGCGCGCCGCGAGCGGGATGCCCCGCGTCCGCAGGCCGACGAGCACCAGCGCGTCGTGGTCGCTCGCGCGCTCCCGGATCTCGTGGCCCAGGCGCACGACGGCCCGGCGCACGGCCTCGCCGTCCATCACCACCCGCTCGCCCGCCACCTGGCTCATGCGCGCTTTGCTCCCGCGGCTGGCCAGTTCGCACAAAAAAGCCTCTGCGCCTCGGCTCCAGGAGCCGCGCAGAGGCCAGTCGCAACACAGTCGGACACCAGGCGTGCTCCTTCCCGGCCTCACGGGACCGGCTTAAAGGCGCGTCGAGCGAAGCCCGCCTCGCCCACGAGAGAGCGTAACACCCGCCACGACCCAATGCCAAGAGGCGCTGCAAAATTGCTCGCCGGCGGCGGGTAGCCGCGCGGTTCAGCTCGCGCCGGGCGGCCGCGCCACGCCCACGGCCCCGTGCGCGATGGCGCCACGCCTTGCCCACCCTTGCCGGCCCTCGTATACTCTGCACATACTGCGCAGGAGTGCCCCTTCCGTGCGTCAGCTCACCGTCGCCGAGGTGCTCCGCCTGGCGCTGCCCAGCGACACGCAGGTCGTCGCCGGGACTGCCGGGCTGGATCGTAGCGTGGGCTGGGCGCGCGTCGCGGGTACCCGGCCGCTCGCCGCCGGCACGCTGGAAGAGGGCGACCTGGTCGTGTTCGCCGTCCTGCCGCCCCCGCTCGCCGGCGAGGGGGCACGCCGGCTGGTCGAGCTGCTCGTCGACACCCGCGCCGCGGGCCTGCTGCTGATCCAGTCGGCGCCCGCCGCGCTCGTGGAAGCGGCCGACGCCGCCGCGCTGCCCGTGCTCGTGGCCCCCGCCGGCAGCCGCGCCGCCGACCTGGAGCGCGCCATCGTCGGCTTGATCGTCGACAGCCGCTCGCAGCTCCGCCAGCGCGTCGACGAGACCGCCCAGCGGCTCACCCGCATCGCCCTGGAGGACCGCGGCCTGGGCGCCATCGTCCAGGCGCTGGCCGACACGATGGCGAAGCCGGTCGTGATCGAGGACGAGTATGGCGCCGTGCAGGAGGCTGCCAGCCCGCGCGCCGGGCGCGCCGAGGCCGCCGGCGCGGCCGAGGGCGCGCCCCTGCCCCCGCTCGACATGGTGCTGGCCGAGCTGCGCGCTCGCACGGCCGACCTGCCCTGGCCCGGCCGCGACGCGCTTCGCAGCCACCGCCTGACCCCGACCCGCCTGCCGCTCGGCACGACCGGCCTGGTGCGCCTCGTGCTGCCGATCGTGCTGAAGAGCACGATGGCCGGCTTCCTCACCGTGGTCGGCCCCGCGGACGCCTTCGACGAGCTGGACGACCTGACGCTCGGCCCAGCCGCCGTGGTGTGCGCGCTGGAGATCGCCAAGCAGCGCGCCGTCGCGGAGACCGAGTACCGCTTGCAGGCGGACGTGCTGGAAGCGGCGCTCTCGGGCCGCTTCACCTCGGAGGCCGAGCTATTCGCGCGCGCGCGCGGCCTTGGCTACGACCTGGAGGACCACCAGGTGGCGCTCGTGTTCGGCCTCGACGCGGACCGCGCCGGGCCACGGACGAGCCGGCCGGGCGCCGACGGTCAGGCCGCCACAGCGCAGCCGCGGCCCCGTCTGCTCGACCCGCTGCGCCGCGCGCTCGACGCCCGCCAGCGGGCGGCGCTGGTGCGCCAGCACGAGGAGCACGTCGCGGTGTTCCTGCCGCTCGGACGCGCGGACGTGGCGCGCATCCGCGCCGATGCCGAGGCGCTGCGCCGTGAGGCGACCGCCAGCCTGCCCGACACCGCCATCTCGGTCGGCATCGGGCGCCCTTACGCGGGCATCGCCGGCCTCAGCGCCAGCTACCACGAGGCCGCCGAGGCGCTGCTCATCGGCCAGGCGCTGCTCGGCGGCGACTGCGCCACCTACTTCGGCGACCTGGGCATCCGGCGGCTGCTTTTCCCGCTCCGCAACTCGCCGGAGCTGCAGGAGTTCTACGACGAGTTCTTGGGCGCGCTGGACAGCTACGACGAGCGGCACGGCACCGAGCTGATCCCTACACTGGAGGGCTTCTTCGCCCACCACGGCAACCACGTGCGCGCCGCCGAGGCGCTGCACCTGCACCGCAACACGCTGCTCTACCGGCTGGCACGCATCAAGGCGATCGGCAACATCGACCTCGACGATCCGGAAGTGCGGCTCGCCGTGCAGGTCGCCTTGCGCTTGCGGCCGATTTCGGGGCTGCGGCGCCGGGCGCCCGTCGCCGCCTCCGACGACACCATCCTGGAGCGGGTCGGCGACCTCGCCGCCGCGGACCCGGCGCAGGACACGATCAGTGCGGGTCTGGCGCCAGCCGGACGCGCGGGAGGGAACGGCCACACATGACCACACAGACGCGCATCCCGACCGACAAGAAGAATGGTGTGCTCGCCGACGCCGAGAAGCTGGGCATCAAGTTCGTCAGCCTCCAGTTCACCGACATCGTGGGCGTCGTGAAGAACATCACTATCCCCATCCACAAGTTCGGCGATGCCCTGGACTACGGCCTGTGGTTCGACGGCTCATCCATCGAGGGCTTCGCCCGCATCCACGAGAGCGACATGTACCTCCTGCCCGACCCGGACACGTTCGGGCCGATCCCGTGGGAGATGAACGGCAACCCCACGGCGAAGGTGATCTGCAACGTGTTCACGCCCGAGGGCGAGGAGTTCGCCGGCGACCCGCGCAACGTGCTGCGGCGCGCGGAGGCCGAGGCGGCGCGACTCGGCTACCTGTTCCAGACCGGCCCCGAGCTGGAGTTCTTCCTGCTGCGCGCCGACCGCCCCGGCCAGTTGGAGAGCCTGCCCCACGACCGCGCCGGCTACTTCGACGTCACCAGCGACGAGGCCGCCGAGGTGCGCAAGGAGATGGTGAACGCGCTGGAGGACCAGCGCATCACCGTCGAGGCCAGCCACCACGAGGTCGCGCCCGGCCAGCACGAGATCGACTTCCGCTACGGTCCCGCGCTGCGGACCGCCGACAACGCCGTGACCTTCAAGGTCACCATGAAGGCGATCGCCGAGCGCCACGGCCTGTACGCCACGTTCATGCCCAAGCCGTTCTTTGGCATCAACGGCTCGGGCATGCACACCCACATGAGCCTGGCCGGCCTCAACGACGGCAAGAACCTCTTCTACGACGGCGGCGACGAGTACGGCCTGTCGGCGCTCGCCAAGCAGTTCATCGCCGGCCTGCTCGCCCATGCGCGCGGCATGTCCGCCGTGCTGGCCCCGCTGGTGAACTCCTACAAGCGGCTGGTGCCGGGCTACGAGGCCCCCGTCTACGTGAGCTGGGCGCGCATCAACCGTTCGGCGCTCGTCCGCGTGCCGCGCACGTCGGCGGGCCGGCCGTCCGCCACCCGCGTCGAGCTGCGCTGCCCCGACCCGAGCTGCAATCCCTACCTCGCGTTCGCCGTGATGCTCCGGGCGGGGCTCGACGGCATCCAGAACAACCTGCCGCTGCCCGCGCCCGTCGAGGAGGACCTGTTCCACTTCGACGAGGCCGCCATGCTGAAGCACAGCATCGGCGTGCTGCCCGGCAGCCTCAACGAGGCGCTGGACGAGCTGGAGCGCGACGAGGTCGTGCGCGAGGCGCTCGGCCAGCACGTCTTCGACTGGTTCCTCGAGGCCAAGCGCCAGGAGTGGGACGACTACCGCAAGCAAGTCAGCCAGTGGGAAGTCGACCGCTACATGCAGCTCTACTAGCGCTGTCCCGATGCACGGTCAGCACCCGGGGTGTAGCCCCGTAGGGGCGGGTCTCGTGCCCGCCCGCGGCCGCAGGCCGCTATCCTAGCGCTGCCCGACAACTCCGCCAGCGTACATTCCACAGCGTGCGCGGCGGACGTGAAGAAGAGCGGACGTAAGCGTTCAGCTATCCCGGCCTGAACGCTTACGTACTACCTCACGCTGCAGGGCGCCGCGCTGGCCGCGCGGGCGTCGGGGAGGCGGGTCGGGGCGGCGCCGCCCCGACCCGTAGTGCAGCAGGAGAGAATCGTGGCTCACTGGCTTACCGGGGCCACCGCCCAGGCGCGTACCTGCCCTCGCGGTCAGGTGGGGGCGCGCTCCGTGCTGCCCTTGTGGTGCAGTGCCGCACCTCCTTGCCGCATCCCCATCTGCGGCTAAATCACCAGCTCAGCAGAACGACTCGTAAGAGAGTGGACGGACAACCACAGGCCCCGTACCTGTGATTCGCAGCGTAGCGGTCACGTGCATGCGCAGCCTCTGGCAGATAAAGAGGCTCGACCCGTTACCAATGACCAAGACGCCACCGGCATTGATGGTAACTGTGCCGTACACGAACGCGGGGAACCCCCAGACCTCCCCGAACACGATGTCGTTGATCAGTTGCTTCCACCCTACTACGCTCCCCGAGTAACCGTAGATATACTCCTTCGCCGTCGCGGCAGCCAGGTCCCGAGGGCTCGATATCAGATGCGGCGCCAGACTGCCGAACCGGGGCTCTTGGATTCCCCATAGCTCGTCGCGGTGGCCCAGAATGCGCTTCGCTGCATCGACATCCTTGATCTGGACCATTTGCCAGTCTTGCTTGTAGGGAGGGTGGGCCGCGTCCAGCGTGACGGTGGTGTGGGGCGGCACGTCCAAATCCCGGGGCGTGACATTGGGATCGGGGAGACTTAACTCGACTAACACGTCCTTGAGCGTGGGGGAGACGTCAGTTCTCGGATTCAACACGGGCGTTAAAGGGACCATGCGCCCGCCGGTTAGTTCCACGAGCCCCGTGTATCGCTCGCAACCGTTCGCTAGAACGGCCACCCGATAGCGCCCAGCGTTCAAACTGAAGCAGTAGTGGCGATAAGGCGGAACCTCTACCTGGGTCTGGCTACCCGTGGCAAGATCCGTGAACACGAAGAGCGCGCGGTCGACTGCGCCCGGCTTGAGGTTGTGGCTCCAGTTGATCGCTACGCCGGCAGAAGTAGGCGTATGGGCGGTACAGATGCACTCCTCAGGATCTATGATCATGACATCCTCCGGACGTGGCTCGATGACGCCGTCATGGTTGGTTAAACTGAGTGGAAGTGCCCAAGGTACCCGTCCGCCCCTCGGGGCCCCGGCGGCCCCGGCGGCCCATAATCCCCTGAAGGAGCCTGGGGGCCATCATCGCCTCGCTTGCCGCCCGGGCCGCCCGGGCCGCCGGGGCCGCCATCCCCGCCGCGTCCTCCCAAACCCTGATGGGTCTGCTGAATGACGTTCGACCAGTTGACGTTTCCTTCCAGCACCACGTCTACGTCGTAGGCAGTGCCCCCCTTGCCACCCGCACCGCCTATTCCGCCCGGGCCGCCCGTTCCACCCTTACCGCCCTCCCCCGGCGGTTGCTCGTCGTCGCCGTCACCGCCGTCTTGGCCTTCGCCGCCCATCCCGCCAACCCCTCCCCGTCCCCCAGGCTGAGCATTTCCACCTGATAGGACGAGTGTCAAGGTGGTGTCGGTGTCCGCTGGAATGTAGAGCTTTACACCTTGTGGTGTATTTCCGCCATTCGCGCCATCCCGGCCCGGCGCGCCGGGCCAGCCATCCTCGCCCTGATGACCCGGCTGACCCGGGTCGTCATGGTCCCACCACAGCGCGCCGCTGTCGTCGCCCTTAGCCGCCTTAGTCGGAACCCACTTGGACTTAGGCCCCGGAACGAAGTCCTGAGCATCTGGTGGACTCAGCGTCGCGTCGTCGCCTTGGACTACCCACTTTCCCATAGCATCCTCCCTGAGCACCCTGAGCGCCATGCAACACAGGGTAGCGCACGGTGCTCACACAGTACTCACAGGAACAGCGCGGCCGCTCACACGTCGCTCACAAAATGCCTCGCACGGTAGTTACAGTGAGTGACATTATGCGAGGGCAGACAGGAGAGCTCAGCGTCCGTGCCGATGGTCTCCGGACAACCCGCGCCCCCGGCCTGCGCGCCTGACGCCCCGGGAGGGGACGGGGGCTGGTTGTCTGGGTACACGCCTAACGAGTGCTGGGTCGCTATCATGGCCGCGCGTGGCCATGATGACGCTATGCTGCCCACCGTGGCAGATGCTCGTCCTCCGCTGGCGCGCCGGGGACCGTATCGCCCGGCTACCGCGCGGCAGGCACTACGCGGTATGCTCCCGGGGGGCCTGGCGCGGCCGGGCCGGGGGAGCCTGCATGCGCCGATCGCTCTGGGGCAGCGTCGCCAGCTACGGCACCGTCGTCGCCATCACGACCGCTGAGGGCACCATGCAGTTCATGGTGCCGCCGTACCTGGAGCACGCCGGCTATCCCATCGCCTGGACCGGCGTGCTCTACGGGCTGCCATTCGGCGTAGCGCTCCTCTGCCGCCTGCCCGCCGGGCTGGTGTACCGCGGCGGCCGGGCGCGCGCGCTCGTCGCCGCCGCCGCGCTGGCAACGGCTGCCACCGCCCTGCTCCTGCCCCGCGCGCCCGGCCCGCTGCTCTTCGGCGCGCTCCAGGTGGTCCACGGCATGGCGCTCGCGCTCGGCACGACCGTGACGCTCGCCCACTTCCTGGGCACGCACGGCAGCGGCGCGGGCCGCGCGCGCGCGATGAGCTACTACGCCACGGCGCTCTCCGGCGGCTATATGGTCGGCAACGGCGCGAGCGGCCTCATCGCCGCGCACTGGGACTACGCCGGCGCTCTCCAGTCGGGTGCGCTCTGGGCGCTCGGCGGCGCGGCGCTGGCCTGGGCGCTGCCACCCGTCGGCGCCCAGGCGGCGCCCGCCCCGCCGGCCGCCGACAGCCGCTGGGCGGCCGCCCGCCGCGCGCTCGGCGACCCGGGCCTCCTCTACGCGGCCACGGTGGCCTTCCTGCTGAACCTGCTCTACCACACCCAGGGCGGCTTCTTCGCGCTCTACGGCCTGGCCGCCGGCCTGGGCGTCGCCGAGGTCGGCTTCGTGCGCACGGCGTTCGCGTTCACCAACACGGCGGTTCGCGGCGTCTGCGGCGACCTGCTGGAGCGCGTCGGGCGGAAGCCGGCGCAGACCGCCGGGATCGTCCTGCAGGCGCTCGGCCTGGCGGCCGTGCCGCTCTTCGACACGTTCGTGCCGCTGCTCGCCTGCCTGCTGTTCGCCGCCGTCTGGCGGGCCGTCGGGCTCGTCGCCAACACGGTGAGCCTCGCCGAGGACGTGGACCCGCGCCGCGTCAGCCGCGGCGTCGCCTCCGGCGTGTTCAACGCCGCCACCGACGTCGGCGGGCTGGCCGCGCCGGCGCTCGGCGGCCTGATCGGCCAGCTCTTCGGGCTGGACAACGTCTTCCGCCTGCTGCCCGGCCTGGCCACGCTGGCCTACCTGCTGGCCACGCTCACGATCGGACGCGCTGTGCGGCCGCCGGCAATCATCGCGCCCGCCGAGCCATCGCGTCCCTGACGCCCAATCGCCGCGGGCGGCGCTGGCTACGGTAAGCGCGCCGCCCGCTCCCGAGGAGGTCGCATGGACGACCTGCGCTACGACCGCCTATACCGCACGGCCTCCTCCGAGGCCTACCTCCTCAGCGCCGGCGAGCAGCCGCTCGCCCGCCTGGAGCTGCACTTCACGCCCACCAACGTGTACGGGCTGCTGCTATTCGAACGCGAGCCGACCGAGGAGGAGATCGCCGCGATCATCGCCCAGGTGGACGAGGACCTCGTCTGGACGGCCAGCGTGGCGCGCGACGATTTCGTGGTGAGTGTATACGCGGGTCGTGAGCTGGGCGTCTTCGACGACGCGGCGCGCGACCGTGGCAACGGCGACGGGACGCACGATGGCGGCAACGGCGACCGCTAGCGGCGCGGCGGAGCGCCCGGCGCGGCTGCGCCTGTTCGTGGCGATCGCGCTGCCCGACGCCTGGCGCCGCTACCTCGCCGGCCGCGAGGCGGCCCTGGAGCGGCTCGCGCCGGGCTACGCCCGCTGGGTCGCGCCCGAGCTAATCCACCTGACGCTCGTCTTCCTGGGCGAGCTACCCGCCGCCACCCTGCCCGCCGTCCAGGACGCCCTCGCCGACGCAATCGCGGGCCAGATGGCCTTCCCGCTCAGCCTCGGTCGCCTGGGCCACTTCGGCGGCGCCGTGCCGCGCGTCCTCTGGGTCGAAGCGCGGGCACCCGGCCAGACGCTCGACGCGCTCCACCGCGCGCTGTGCGCGGCGCTCGCGGCGCGCGGCGTCCCGTTCGACGCCAAGCCGCTCGTGCCCCACCTCACCCTCGGTCGCGCCCGCCGCGACGCCACGCCCGCCGCCGGGCGAGCCCTCGCCGCCCGCCTGCCGGCCCTGGCCACCCCGCCGCCACCGACCCCGTTCACCGTCGCGGCCATCCACCTCCTGCGCAGCGAGCTATCGCCCCGCGGCCCCCGCTACACCCCCCTCGCCGAGTACCGCTTCCAGTGAAGCCCGCGGTGCCCTCATCCCACCTGCCTCCCGGACGGAGTGTCGTAGGGGCGGCTCTCGTGGCCGCCCGCGGCCGCCAGGCCGCCGCCCCGCCGTGGGCTACCACCGGCCCCACCGCGCGCCGCTGGTATCACCACCCAGCGGCGGCTCTCGTGCCCGTCCGCGGCCGCCCGCTCGCCCGGCCGGGTGTAGGGGCGCTGCTGGCTGCGCCCTGCCCGGTCGCCACCCCGGCCGCCGGAGGGGCGCTGCTGGCTGCGCCCTGCTTACTGGCTGCGCCCTGGCTGCTGGCTGCTGCTCACGGCGCCCTGCCTTGCCGTGCCGATCCGTTCGGAACCTGCTCTAGTGGTCTGTCCCATGGGAACTGCTGGCTTGCCGGCCGCCGCCGTGAACGGCGGGCCACAGGGCGGCTGTTCCTGGCCCGGCCTTCAGGCCGGCGTGGTTGATTAGCAGCTCAGGCGTGACAAGGCACTAGCGGCTGCCGC
>Ga0070741_10011296_pt1 | contig 16540 bp, 12 predicted proteins | sample Coa_R1_4_FD_66440 | JGI IMG/M metagenome (GOLD analysis project Ga0070741, IMG submission 66440) | Surface soil microbial communities from Centralia Pennsylvania, which are recovering from an underground coalmine fire - Coalmine... | ecosystem: Environmental > Terrestrial > Soil > Unclassified ...
ATCGTTGGCGTAGTCATCATGGCCGTAACAGGCCCCTTCAACGCTGCTGTCCACTTGGACTCGCTGAACCAGCTGATTACTACCGCCTATGGACGTGCTCTGCTAGTCAAATCACTCTTTGTCGGTTTGCTCCTGCTCACCAGCGCCATTCACGTCGGACTCTTGCGTCCACGCCTGGCGAAAAGCTTTGCGCTCTATGAGCTTGCAAACGAAAGTGGTCAGTCCGATGATGTTGGGGAGATAGAAGATGTAGAGCAAAGTGAGCGTATAGCTGATACAGAGAAGACAGCAGGTGATATAGAGGCCGTTAGTGATGTAGATGGTTTAAATGGTGCAGGTCTGGTGAATAGTGACGATAAGGCTAGAAATGTGGAGAAAGCTGGAGACGCACAGAAGGAGGATCGTCCTGTACCCGCGAGCGCGCTGGAGGCAAAGCAACTAGAGACGAGCGTCGCTAGCCAGTTTGGACGCATGACCCGTATCTTGCGTTGGGAACCGCTGCTGGGTGTGGCTGTGCTGATCTGTGTAGGACTGATGAATGTCTTTGCGGGTACGCTGCTGCCTGCAGCTGCCAATCAGCCCCAGCAACAACAGCAAGCAGCACCTGCCAAGCCGTTTAACGCGACCATCAAAACAAGCGATAAGCTGTTCACTGTGAAGGTGACTGTCTCGCCGAACCGTTTTGGCACCAACGTTTTCACAGTCACAGTGCTAGATAGCAAAGGTGTGCAGGATACCAATGTAGGCGTATCGATCTATACTACGATGCTTGATATGGATATGGGTACTGATACGGTCAACCTGCAACCTGATGGCAAGGGCAATTTCAAGGCTAATGGCGATCTCTCTATGGGGGGCAACTGGCAATTGCGCATTGAGGTACGCACGCCAGATTTCAAACTCCATGAGGCCACCGTCAAGTTGTTTACGCCTTTTTGACAGATTGTGATAATATCAGACAAAAGCAATAGTATCAGATACGGGGATTGTGATGCAGATTCAACGTACATTGCAGCATTGGAAACCACTGGTTGTGAGTATGCATAAGATTTATCTGAAGCGATTGTCTCTCCTCTTCAGTGGCTTGCTTGTCTTGCTGCTGGTGTCTTGTGGGACACTCAACTCAAGTGATACTCAGCAGGCAGCAACACCTGTTCCCATGCGCGTCAACGGTTTTGGTACAGCCGCTAACCATACCCATTCGCTGGCGGCTTTCCCTAACAATGTGCTGATCCTGGCCTCGCACTATGGGCTCTTTCGTTCGGCCGATGGTGGCAAAAGCTGGACGATGGTTGCAGCTGGCCCCGGTCAACTGATGGATGGGCTGATGACAGAATCGTTGGTCGCCAGCCCGCTCAATCCGCAGCGCTTGTATGTGTTGACGCTACCTGCTGTCAGCCATGCGAAAGGAACGCTCGGCTTGTATACCAGCACGGATCAGGGGCGCACATGGAAGCTGGCTGTTAGCACAGCCAGTCTCGGTAATATGTTCCTGGTACAGCCTGGGAACGATAATCCAGATGAGGTATATACATACCTGCCTACGCTGGGCGAGCTTGGTCTGAAGGTGAGCATGGATGCTGGCGAGCACTTCACTGTTACGGGGACGCTGCCGTTTGCGCCTGTTCTGTCTATGCTGGCTATCCCTGGAGCACCGGGTCATCTTTTAGTCGGTGGCAATGATGGCATGGCGCTCAGTACCGATGGCGGTGCTCACTGGCAACCTGTCCAGGGGATTTCGGGGGCAATTTTCCAGGTGACGACCTCCGGGCCAAAGGGTCCCATCTATGCTTCTGGTGATGCGGGCATTTATGCCTCGCAGGATGGCGGTAAGACCTTTGCGCTGGTCTACGCAAAAAATCCGTTGAGTGCGCTTACCGTCTCCCCTATGCAACCACAGGTGCTCTATGGAAAGACCGGCACTGGCATCTATCGTAGCAGCGATGGTGGGCATTCCTGGAAGGCACTACCACCCATCAAGGGCAACCTGACAAACCTGGCGGTTGACCCGGAAAACGCCTCGCTGCTCTACCTGGCTATCTCCTATCCAACTGAGGTCTATCGTTACGATCAAACGAGTTCAGCGTGGTCATCGCTGACGCCGAAATCATAAGAGAGGGTGGTTGTGGTGAAAATTTTCGATAGAAATATGTATCGTTGCTTTGCGCTCTGTGTGCTTATTTTTGCGTTGCTGCTGCTCGCGCCTCCAGTAGCTCATGCGGATGGGGGGGCACCTAATCTGGCGTATGTGTCAGGGACCTCCAAAGGAATCAGCGTGATCGACATCAGCAAGCAAAATGTAAGCAAGACGATTAATGTAGCGGGCGATCCACACACTATTCAGTTGAGTCTCGATGGACGTTTCCTCTATGTCACACAGCCACAATTGGGGCGAGTAAGTATTATTGCCGCTCAGACGGGAGATACTGTCTGTAGCGCTAATGTGCCAGGTCAACCAACGTTGCTGGCGCTCGATAACACTACTGGTATCATCTATGCGGCTGGCAATGGAGCATCGACTGTCAGCGAGATTGATCCAACGAACTGCACGATCAAGCGGACATTCCAGGTTAGCGGGCCAGTTTATGGATTGGCGGTGGCAACCGTTGCATCGTCTTCCTCAGGTAGTGGTAACCAACTATGGATCGCTGCTGGTCCTGCGTTGACCGTGCTTGATGATAATAGTGGGCAACAGATTAGTAGTGTGTCAATTTCTGGGAGCCCGCGTTATATCACCATTCCGCAGGGAGCAACTGTCTATGTCACCACACAGCAAGGCAGCGTCGTGGCGATTGACCTCAGTTCGCACAAGGTTGTACCACTGATTTCCGGCAGCGAGTATGGCCCAATGGACTACGATGCGAACACTGGGGAAGTCTATGTGCCTGACCTGAAGAACAATCGGCTCGATGTGCTTGCTCCCGTCAACGCCGGATTTGCACCACCCACCGAACCAAGCCGCACGGTGAGCCTGGGCGTTCGTCCCGAGTCGGTAGCGATTACCAGTGATGGACAGCTGGGCTTCGTAGCGCTTGACGGTGGCAATGTCGCCATGCTCGACATTACGGGGCGCACGATCATCAACACTTTCAACGTTGGCGGCAATCCACACTTTATCATTACCGGATTATATCCGCCTGTCGTTGGTACGACGCCCCAGCAAGCCAATACGCTGGGTACAATTTTCAATATCGCAGCCTATATCTTAGTGATTGCTCTGTTCCTCGTGCCAATCCTGCTCTTCAGAAAATATGCCAGAGCGCGTAGCGCTGCTGGAGCAGGAACGCAGGCTGCTGAAGGAGACGGGCCAAGCAAGGAAAGCGAGGCTGGCGTACATAGCACTGGTGAGTCTGAGAGGAAAGAATAAAAGTAACATTTCAGGTTGGCAGGTTACCCCTGGCCGGTGATCTCGCCAAAACGAACCTGAGATCTTACGAATACTATTTCCTTGACCGATCCTGTTATGTCCGTTTTTCAAACAATGCTGTCCTTTCCGTTCCTTGAGAAAATCTGCTGCTCGCAGTAGACTCTTTGTATAGAGTTATCCGCAGAACTGTTACAAGGGTTCGATTGCGGATGGTCAAGACAGGAGGACTGGCATGCTCACACAGGAACAACTTGCTTTCTATCGAGAAAATGGCTACATTCTCGTCAAGGGATTGCTGACACGCGAGGAAGCAAGGGCTTTGCGTCAGGAATGCCATACGCTGGCGGATCGACTGGCGACGTATCGCAATCTAGATGCCACATGGGGCAGCGCTCGCAAAGCTGTTGCAGAGGCGCAAGAGACCAGAATCTTGCACTGTCACGACGTGCAATTTTATTCTGCGGCCTTCAGTCGTTTGATTGTCGATGAGCGCATCACCGGTGTAGCGGCAGATATCATTGGTAGCCCGAACGTGCAGCTTCACCATACGAAGATGTTCATCAAGCCGCCTGAGAAGGGGTCGCCTTTCCCGATGCACCAGGATCATCCCTTCTTCCCGCATGAGCGCCACAGCATGATCGCGGCCATATGCCATTTCGATGAGGCACCTCTTGAGAAAGGCTGTGTGCGTGTCGTACCTGGTAGTCACAAACTTGGCCCCTTACAGCATCAGGAAGCTGGTGGCTGGCATCTCCCCTTCGAGGAGTATCCGCTCCAAGCATCGGTAGCTTGCCCGGCTGAAGCTGGTGACGTGCTCTTCTTCAGCTATCTGACCATTCATGGCTCTGGCGTAAATGTCAGCAACGAAGCGCGTACAACCGTACTGATACAGATGCGTGATCCCGCTGATCCGCCGACATTGGATGTGCATCGCTCTCGTGGTCAGGGTATGATACTGCGTGGTGTTGACCCATTAGCTGGTGCGACGAGTCACTAGAAATATATGGTGATACCCTTTGAACGTACATGCGCTCGTGCCTCCTCACCGTTTTACCGACCTTGGTCATCTCGCGCTATCCTTGCGCATTGGGAGCTTCACTAGCGAAATACTGGGCTGGGGCTTCTTTGAGCCAAAGTGGTGGCGAAATTATCTGCATACACACTCATTTTTTGAGGTGTGTTATGTGTTCCAGGGTCAGGGAACGTTCCGCATTGCAGTTCGAGATTATGCAGTCCGGCAAGGTGAGGTATTTGTTGCCAGGCCGGGTGATGTGCATGAGATCATTTCCTCCGAAGAGGAGCCGATGGGTATCTATTTCTGGTCGTATACGCTGATCCCCCACTGTCATGACGAGGTGGAGAACAAAGGTATTGATGCTCTGCTCAATGCCTTTCTCACCTCGCCATGTCATGTCAGCGCTCGTACACCAGCCATGCAGCGTACACTTGAACTGCTTACTGAAGAGGTTGTGCGTAAAGAACCGGGATATGCCCAGGTGATCAAGGGGTTGGTGGTGAAACTGTTGCTAGATACTGCCAGGGCGGTTGTCGAAATGCCTATGCAGGCCGAAGACGTGGAGCCTCCTACCAGAAGCACGGAAGAGGTGGTGGTGCAAATGATCGTCCGTTATCTGCGCGATAACTATAGCCGGGAAGTCTCTGTGCGAGATCTCGCTGCCCAGGTCCATTTAAGTGAGCGCCACACCAGCCGCCTTTTCCGCAAAGTGATGGGAGTATCCATCAAGGAATATCTCACCTCGTTGCGGCTGGAAACGGCCTCCCAATTGCTCATAGAGCGGCAACTCCCCATCAAGGAAATAGCTCAGGAGGTAGGCTATCCCGATGTACGTTACTTTATCACGCTCTTTCGCCAGCATACCGGCTTGACTCCTGCGCTGTTCCGCCACAAAGGTGGTACACGTTTCCTTGCACGTCGGGAGGTTTAAAATTCTCCAGATGCCGGGCTACAGTAAAAACCGTAGCATGCCGATGATCGCGCCCGCCAGGATCAGCCAGGCAGAATTGATCTTGAAACGCAGCAGGATGATGAGTGCAATCAGTGCGATAGCCCAGGTTAGCAGATCGATCAATGCGCTTTGCCCTAGCTGGAAGAGCACGCCGCCCATCAGCGCTACCGCCGCGACGTTCACCCCATCCAGAATAGCAGCCGTCCAGGGGGTGCGTCGCAAAGTAGGCGCGAGCGGGTGAACGATCGCGACCAGAATAAAAGACGGTAGAAATATGCCTACTGTGCCAAGCAACGCGCCCGGAAAACCGGCTACGAGATAGCCGATAAATGTTGCGGTCGTGAAAACTGGACCCGGCGTGAACTGACCAATCGAGACAGCATCGAGCAACTGGCGATCCGTGAGCCAGCCAAGACCCTGCACGAAATCGGGCCGCAGGAAAGCCAGGATGACATATCCGCTGCCATACAGTGTTGCGCCGATTTTGAGGAAGGTCAGGAAGAGTGTGAGCAGGCTGACAGGAACGACTGCCGGAGCCAGAAGCGTAACCAGCGGGCTTGCCGAACGAAATTGCCATGTCTGATTGCTGAGAAAGAGGGGCAGGACGATACTCAGGGCCTCGCCTTTGCGACGGCGTTCCAGCCAGCGCACGAGGCCATAGAGCAGGCCACCACCAAAGAGCAAGATGAGCGTATTGATACCTAGCAGGTAGAGTGCCAGTACCAGCAAGGCAAGAATGATGGGCGAGGCACCTTTTTTCAGAATAGCCGTGCGGCATAACCCCCAGACGGCCTGGGCAATAATCGCAATCACCACAGCTTTGATACCATAAAAGAGCCAGCCTGCCTGCGGCAGAGATCCGTAGCGCACATAGAGCCAGGCCAGTGTCAGCACGATCAGCATTGCCGGGCCAATAAAGCAGATGCCCGCGACAATCAAGCCGGGCCAGCCCGCGCGTAAATAGCCAAGATAGATCGCCAACTGCGTCGAATTGGGTCCTGGAATCAGGTTAATCACGCTCAACAGATCGACAAAGCGCTCATCGTCGATCCATTTGCGGCGCTCCACGATCTCCCGACGCATCATCGCGATATGTGCAGCTGGACCTCCAAAGGCGGTAAAGCCCAATCGTAGAAACAGGCCAGCAACCTCGGCCAGCCTGTTGTGTCGCGACTCCGTTTCCAAAACCTCCTTTGCAATCAATCCAGCTCCACCGAATTCAACCTGCGAAATACGAGTGAAGCTGGTTGAAAGGACACAACTTGTTGACTTGGATTTCAGGGTTCTTGTTTAGGCAAGCGTGCCAGGATTTGAGTGAGTAGTGTCTCGACGTGATCGAAACGAGTCTCAAGCTTGTCGAGGCGAGTCTCGATCTTGTCAAGACGAGTCTCAAGCTTGTCGAGGCGAGTCTCGATCTTGTCAAGACGAGTTTCAACCTGGTCGAGGCGGGTCTCAAGCTTGTCGAGACGAGTGTCGACGTGATCGAGACGAGTTTCGATTTTGTAGAGACAGCTATCAACCAGGTTAAATCTGGTATCTATTTGGTGCTCTGTCCTGATGTGGTAGTCTGTTAGTGCTTTGAAACTACCAGTCATATCATCAGAGAGGTGTTTGATGCTGGTTGTCATATCCTCCAACACTTCTTCGACGTGTCCTTCCAGGAAGGTTTGTCGACGTTCTATTACGCTTACCCTTGCTTCCAGGCGTGGGTATATATTCATAGGTCGGCTTTTCCTTTCATTGCTATAATAATCTGTGTTTTTAATTTTGTCCAGGCTGGAAAATCAAAGCGAGCAGGGTTGTGCCTGATTTAAAGTTAAAAATCATGAAAATAAGCAAGGTGATGGGCTTATTTTTGATCTCCCGCACTTGTATTGATAGTAAGCAGGTAGCGTTTGGCTTCCTACGGATCTGTAGCTTTTCAGGATGTTGTCGCACATCGCGTGCATGAGGGTTTACAAGATTGACGAATGCTTGTGGATTAGCGCGGACAAGTGTGCGCATACTGTCGTCACAGGATTTAGCCATACCATCTACACTCCCACGTATCTTTTGTTCTGCTAGTTTACTACAATGATAATCAAAAGTCCAGCAAAATTTGACGAAAATCCGAGGGAAAGCCCAATAATGGGGCAATCAAGGCCCATCACTCATTGTCTGGCCTCGTCTTGGTCAGGTGTCGCACAATCAGACAGCACACATGTAATTCCTCTATGAGATAGTGCATTGGAGCGATCATCTTGCGTACCTCACTATCTTTGTAAAAATCTTTGCCGCTAAAGACCGCCGTCACCGGATCGATGACGAGCAGCTTCGCCTTGACCCTCTCAAGTGTGCGCATCAACGCTTCCAGGTTTTCTGGTAGCACTAACGGGTAATCATACTATCTGTCGTTTGTCGTATCGACAGACTTAATCGTATTGGCGACGGCAATCTTGTGGGGATTGGCACCAGAGCGCATGAGGTGGGGTTTGATGGTATCGCTCAGGCCATCTTCCGGGGCAATCAGATCATAATGCAGGTTTAATCGCCCACAAGAGACTGCGTAGCGCAGTCTCTTGTGGGCGATTAAACCTGCATTATGATCTGATTGCTCTATTCGCGCACGATTGCCGCAAGAATCTCAGGAGCCTTCGTAACGATGCGTGGAGCAACCAGCCTGGTCACGATATAATAGAATGCAGCGCTATAGAGCAGCGAGGCTGGTATAGCGGCAATCCAGATCCATTGGGCATGGAAAATGACTGGCAGGACGAGCGCCGCCGCTGCGGGAATAAGCACGATAAGCATGACGAAGAATGCGAGTATCGACATAATGGCGCGCAAGCAACCACCCTCCGCCGTCATATTTGAGGAGGATTGGAAGCCACGAAAAGCCTGCCGCATACGCTGTGGGAAGAAAACTGACGTAAAGTTGCCGCAGCCCAGGATGATCCCGATACCCGCCATACCAATCGTCAACGCGGGCAATACAAAGGTCCAGGCTTGCGTGAAAAGGGCAGCAAGCACGATTAAGAGCGTAATTTCCACCAATCCGATGAGAAACACCAGCAAATTCTTGCCCCAGAGAATATACTTTGGCTCGACCGGGAACAGGAAAAGTGTCGTCAGGCTTTGCCGCTCCATGCCCAATGTATTGTAAGTGAGCGAGTAGAGCGAGAGCAGCACAAAACCGGGGATGATCATCTCTGCCCAGGGGCCGAGGATGAAGAGCCTCTGCCCGCTTCCCGACGAGTTGAATATTGTGAAGCCAAAGTAGAAAATGAGGAAGACGATGGATATAATCGATTGGATAAATGTCGCTTTAATCTGCGGATCGCGCCAGAAGTACTTCAAGTCTTTGTTCAACATAGCTAGCACTGGTGCTGGCAATAGACGCCCTATGCCTGATGATGTAGCGGGAACCGCCTGAGCGGCCACAACTGGCACGGGCTCGGCACGGCGACGAGTCGCTTTGATTGTACCACTACTCTCAGCGGCAGTCACTCCACGCTCGACGATAAGCTGCCAGAGGTACAGCACAAGCACACTGACGACGGCTAGTGCCGCTAACCAGACAAAGCTCATGCCCCAGTTTCCAACGGTTGCCTGCTGAATAGCACGCGCAGCCATACCGGGAGGTAACCATTGCAGGTAGTTTGAAAGCGTGCCCTGCGACAGAATACCTATCGAGTTCTGTGACTGTGATACCGCTCCACGAATGACGAACTGGCACAGGTAACCCGAAGAGGCCAGCAGAACAGCCAGGATCACGCTCAAGTCGCGGAAGCGGCGGCTCTGCAGCGTGCGCATGAGCAGCGCCAGGACAAGCTGGCTCATGCCCACAACCTGTACGTAGAAGATCAGCATGGCCAGCAGAGCCAGCAGAGCTAGCGGGATCGAGATGGCCCAGCCAGCGACGACGGCAGCGAACACGAGAAACAGCCCCAGCGTAGGGATATCCAGCAGCGTAGAAAACACCAGACTGGTCATCAGTTCCGCACGTGTCAGCGGGAACAGGGCTAATTTAGAGACATCTAGCCCTTCGTTGACGCTGAACTCCATCAGAGGCAGGATAAACCAGAGCAGGTAGACCGCTGTTAGCACGATGAACAGGACTTCGACGTTAATCGGTGCAGGTGCGAAACGGTAGACAAAGTAGGTGCCAACCGCTATGCTACCGATAAAGGGCAAGCCAAAGATGATCAGGAAGATCGTCCCAATGATGCGGCTCGCGCCACCACGACTGAAGCTGCGCAGGAACAATTTCCAGCGTAACCAGAGGAGCGTGCGCACTTTATCCCCGTGAATAACCATGATCTCTTTCTCCAACTCTAGTTACTCTAGCCAACTCAGGTTATGGTTCTCGTTACGTGCGCCAATGACATTAAAGAAGATGTCTTCCAACGTCGCGTCTTTATTTGCTCCACTGGCGCGCTCACGTAGTTCTTGCAACGAACCTTCAGCGACCAGCACCCCTTGATTGATGATGCCGACGCGTGTGCTCAAGCGCTCTACAACCTCCATGATATGCGAGGAGAAAAAGATGGTAGTGCCGTGTTGCGTCAAATCGTGCAGAATATCGCGGATCACGCGTGAGCTAATTGGATCGATGCCCTCAAAGGGTTCGTCGAGGAAGAGGACCTGTGGACGATGAATGATGGCTGCGGCCAGGGCAACCTTCTTGCGCATACCTACGGAATAGTCAACGATCAACTTATTGGCGTCGTTGGCAAGGTCGAGCACTTGCAGCAGGTCCTCTGTACGCCGTCGGATATCGGCCTCAGCAACGCCATACATATGCCCTGAAAAGATGATAAATTCCCTGCCAGTCAGGCGTTCGTATAGATTGAGGTATTCAGGCAGAACGCCCATCAGTGCGCGAGCGTGCAACGGGTCCTGCCAGACATCGACGCCGCTGATCCACACAGATCCTGCGCTTGGGCGCAACAGGCCGGTCATCATCTTGATGCTCGTTGATTTTCCCGCGCCATTGGGACCCAGGAAGCCAAAAAATTCGCCTGCTCGTACCGTCAGGTTCAAGCGATTGACCGCCACTTTTTGCCCGAAAGCACGCGAAAGATCCCGTGTCACCACTGCATAACGCTCATCAGTCCTGGGTGTCGTCGGGTATTGCTCTGTATGAGAGGTTACATTTTGTTCAGGAAATGTTTCCATATTACAGTCCTTTTCTCGTATTTTGCTTGTTTTCTTCCCAGGTAATATAACGAAATGTTATAGAAGAAAGTGTAGACATCGCTATCTGCTTTGTCAAGCGATTCAGTCATATAGACGAAGTGAAGTTGTAGATATCCAATCTGAGAGGTGCCAGAAAACAATCTGCACCAGGCAAAATGGCTCTACGCGCCTAGCGTGTAGAGCCATTTTGCCTGGTGCAGATTGTTTTTTCTGCTAATTCATCCATTCGCCAGGAGTACTTTTGCGTTCCTGGACGGCGTTCTGGCCTTTGAGGACCTGAGCGTCTTTCGCGATACGCTTGGGTAGCTCCGACACATTGATGCGATGCCAGTAAGCTGCCGGAAACAGGCCGATACCGATAGCCAGAGCGGCTCCCAGTTGCGCACGATCTACCGGCAGTCCAGGCGGGAGATGATATGGTATGTGAGAAATAGTTCCCAGGTAAAACAGCAGCGCGAACACAAAAATTGCCAGTTCAACGACGCAAGATATCCAGTAAGATACTACTTCAAACAACCGTTTTTTGCGAAAAATGATCGCTAATGCCACATTCAGTATACACAGGAAACCTGTGATCCATAATGTGATAGCGGCCACCATAATTGGATTGACTGTGATTGCATTCATCATTGCCAGGGTCACTGGCGGCTTTGCCATAACAATCCTTATCAACCGATACCTCCACCCGAGTTATCAGCCCCAAGAGGCTGAGTCGTATGAGTTACAGTACTACTTATAGGTTAATTGCAGGTTAGAGAAAGCGACTTCTGTGCCTGCCTGATTCACTAGCATGCCGATCTGGCCGCTTGCTAGCGAATTATCTTCAGTCTGGCCAAGCTGCTTCCCGTTGACGGTAAAAGTAAACTTGTCCGCATTCATAGAAATCTGAACGGTATTTTTCTTTGCTGCCCCCTGTCCAAAATGATATTCGCTACCAAATGGCTGTGCCCAGAGCCTGGTCCAGGGATAGACGTTCACGCCATAACTATCATCGTATTTGCGGAACTCGTATTCACCACCATCCTGTATTTGCAACATTTCAAAACAATAGAATGTTGTAGCGGTTCTGCCATTTTTCTGCTGAGAGCTAAAACGTATGACCATGCCAAAGAGATTATTGATCGAGGCGTGATCGCCTTTGACCTCGTAAAAGGACAGGGTATACATGAAAGTCTCTGGCAGATTGTTATCTGGTAACAGAGCGATAGCGGGATGGGTGTCATTGGTGCTGAGATGGTATGCCCCACCCTTAAAAACATAGAATTGAGGACCAGCAGAAGAAACGGGCCAGTTATGCGAGTTTGCTTGCAGTGAATCGGAAAGAATAATATTTGCCTGGGCCGTTGCGTTGGTCTGGAAGGTTGCTGTTGCTGCCCGATCAGGGGTTGCTTGTACCTGAGTCTGGTCTGATTGGTTGTCTGATGGGCGTGTCAGCATAAATATACCCGAAAATAGGATAAGAATGACAGCAGCAACTACAGCTACGATCTTCTTATGTGGCTTGAGTTTATCTTGTAACTCCGTGAGCTTGTTAATAAAAGGTGGTGTTGGCTCTGGTTCTGGCGTTGACGGCAATACCGGCAGCAAGCCAGTGACGTAACGCCCCGGCTGGCCTGCGACGGGTACCTTGACGATCTTGGCTGCTTGTGCCAGCTTCATCATACTCGTATTGCCCGATCCGTTATTCTCGCCAACAGGGATCAGCAGTGCGCTCGTGTTGCTAGAGAGCGGACCAGTATTTAGCTTGCGTGTTATGTTGGTAGAAGGTTGTGGCTGAGTCATACCCTGGTCAGTTGGTGCGTTGCTAAATGATGCAGCTGGAGTCCCCTGCGCCGTTTCGCCTACAAATGGTTGTGTGGCGGCAGGCTTTGCTCCCATTGCCTCGACTAGCTGTTCAAACGTAGGCAATGGCGTAGGTGTATTGGGTACTTTATATGCAGGAGCCGGTTGCGCAGTTGCGCCGGTAGGTTGCTCAGCCAGAGAAGGAGCAGCAGAACCAGGGTCATAGGCAGCTCTCTCTTCTTTCAGTTGGCCTGAGGCTGCCGATATGGGTGAGTATTCCCATGCTGGCTGTGCTGTGTCGGCAACAGGCAGTCCATGATAAGAGGGAGATGCTGCCGCAATTTGTTTAGGTTGTTGCTCAGGGTTGGGGTCCGATGAAGCCTGCGCCTGAGCAGATGCGCTACCTGATAAAAGCGAGAACGAGGAGCGTGGAGCAGGTCCTTGAGACGACAGGCCAAACAGCGAGGTTTTAGGACCCTGTGGCAGGCGCATGGATGGCAAGCGCATGTTATTGACGGGCGTGGCAGGCGGCTGTACCCCCTCGGCTGCTGTTGGTGGCAATGGCGTAAGATGTGCAGGTGCAGGAGAAGCAGTTTGATGTTGCAACGCCTGCAAGCCTGGCATTTGTGTATGTATCGATGGATTGCCGGACAATAGACCATTGTTCGCTGGTAATAGCGATGCTGGTCCACTCATTGTGGATGTTGGCGGCAATGGTGTATAGCTGGCCTCCGGGGTTGCTGCAGGTGCTGGCTGAACTTCTTTGGCAGCAGGTACTGCTGGAATGACTTCGGTCAAGAGACCCGAAAACGAAGGCAGGGTCATGCTTGTTTTTGCGATAATATCATTTCTTGAGAGAAGCTTGCTACCCTGTGGCGCTGCGCTCGCTGCTGGAGCCCTGTCCGCTTGATCCTTGCCTTGCTGACTATTTGTTGAAGGACGCTTATTTGCCTGCCAGACCGGATCAAAGAGGCCACGTGGGCGAGAGGCAAAGTTAGCATTAGCAAGTATGGATGTACTCCCCAGAGTATCTCCTAGTGGCACGCCAGCAGCTTCCAGGGTCAGACGAAAAGCGCTAACCAGATCCTGGGCGTGCATATAGCGGTCTGCTGGTTGTTTTGCCATCGCGCGCAAGATCACTTGTTCTGTTGCAACGGGCAGGTCTGGACGCAGTGTGCGAGGGGATGGAGCCGGTACATGAACATGTTGCAATGCAACCTGCATTGCCATCTTGCCCTTGAAGGGTAGTGAACCGGTGACCATGTGATAGAGAATAACGCCCAGGGAGTATAAATCCGCGCGGGCATCGATCTCACCGCCAATCACTTGTTCGGGAGCGATGTAATCGGGTGTGCCCATTGGCACACCAGCCTCTGAGAGGCGAGAATTCGCATCCTGTCCCTCGGTTGCAATCTTGACCAGGCCAAAATCGGTCAGCAACAAGCGCCCATCCTGAGCGATTAAAATATTTGCAGGTTTCACGTCGCGATGGATAACACCACGTTCATGAGCAAAATCGAGCGCTGCGGCAATTTGATCTAAATAATAAACCACCCTTGGTAGTGGCAAGGCCCCGTCGCGCTCCAACTCATCGCGTAGTGTGCCCCCTGCAATATAGGGCATCACCAGATAAGCCAACCCGTCCTGTTCGCCATATTCATGGACAGGCATAATATTGTGATGTTCCAACGACGCAACTGTATCCGTCTCACGCCGGAAACGTTCCAGGAACTCCGCACGTTGGTTGGGTGACAGAGCTGTCATTGGTAAAAACACTTTGACAGCGACCTGACGCCGGGGACGGGATTGCTGGGCCTGGAAAACTGCTCCCATGCCGCCGCGTCCAATGAGCTGTTGTAGCGTACAGGTGCCCAACACCTTTCCACTCAATGCTTCTGGGTTCATTAACCGTTTTTCCCCTTTTGTCGTTGTTATTATCTGCCCTGGCACGACAGGCCAACTATGTTCCCGGATCACTCCCTCCTCACATACTCAAGAAGAAATTTTTCATTGCCCATTTTAGGCGAAGCGCAAGAGGAAATTTTTCATTGCTCATTTTGCATGAATCATGGGATGAACAATGAAAAATTTCCTTGATATAAGCACGCAGGCGCCCACAGCAGCATCACAGCGAACTTTTAATTGCGTGTAAGCAACAGATCTTTGAACGCAACTTCGGTGCCATTTAAGTTTACGATCATCCCCACAGTACCTTTTGTCAGCGCACCATCTTGAACCGTCTTGCCAAGTTGCTTGCCGTTGATGGTGAAGCTAAACGTATTACCTTTCATGCTGACTTTGATCGTGTTGACTGCCTGTTGACCATGTCCCTGATGAAACTCATTTCCGAAGGCCTGAGTCCAGAGTTTTGTCCAGGGTGAGGTGTTGCCGCCCTGACCATCATCATACTTCCAGAATTGATACTCGCCGCCCTTCGTGTTCACGATCTCAAAGCTGTAGAAGCTGGTCACACTCTTACCATTTTTATTATCCTGGTTAAAGCGGAAAATCATGCCGTAGGAATTATTGATCGAGTTGTCGTTTCCGTTAACCTCCTGCATGGTCACCTGATAGCCGAGGTCTCCTGGTAAGGAATTAGTCACCAGCACTGTGGCACGTCCATTATCTCCACGATCTGTGATGTGATAAGCGCCATCCTTGAAAGCGAAGACATCGGGGGGCGTAGTCAGCCAGTTGTGAATGTTCTTATCTAAAGGATCGGACAGAATGATATTGGCCTGAGCGTTAGCCGTTGCCTGGGCCTGAACCGTAGCTGTTGCGTTGGGTGTACCCATCATGGTCGTTGTCCCAGACTGCTGCATAGTGTTTGCTGTGTTAGAATGGCCGCGTACAAACAGGAATGTACCAACTGCGCCAGCGATAATCAACAATACAAGGATCAAGGTGACAATCTTTGTCCAGGCGTTCCCTTTTTTCTTCTCCTCAGTAGGGGGTTCTGGCATTTGAGGTGCGGCTGGCAATATGCCTGTGACGAACTGACCAGGCTGACCGGCGACAGGGACCTTCACGACTTTAACGGGGCCGGTCAATTTCACTGTACTTGTCATCCCGGTTGGTTGCTGACCAGGGAATGCCAGAGAGCCGGTCGTATTTTTCGTAGGAAATGGTTGCTGATCCATGTCTGGTGGCATGACGGCAGATTGTTTTGCCGAGAACGTAGAGAAGCTGCCCGTAGGAGTTGTGGTCACAGGCAGCATGCCTGTAGCACCTGTGCCGACCAGTGGAAATTTCCCGGTACGCGAAAGTAAGCCACCACCAGCACGGCTGGGATCGACGTTTGCGACTGGGATTGAGCTGCTCGTAACTGAGGGCATCATCCCTGTCCTGCTGAGCAAGCCGCCACCATTACCAACCCTTGGGAACGAAGCCGTCTGTCCAGGGGGTGGATCGAGTAGCCCTTTGGGAAGTCCAGACGTGCTAGAACTGCTCATCGCCGGAGTTCGTCCGGTATTTGTCCCGAAGAGTTGGCCGGTACCTATTAGAGCCTGGCGAAACGCCTGAGCCATGTCCTGTGCTAATGCGTAACGATCAGAGGGACGCTTTGCCAGAGCTTTCAATATCACCTGTTCCGCTGTATATGGCAATTCTGGCCGCAACATCTGCGGAGATGGAGGTGGAAGCTGGAGATGCTGTGCAGCTATCTGCATCGGCGTCTCGCCCTGGAACGGAGTCGTGCCAGTCACCAACTGATAGAGAATAACGCCCAGCGAATACAGGTCGGCGCGAGCATCAACCTCTTCGCCAATGACCTGCTCAGGAGCCATATAATCGGGCGTACCAACAGGCGCACCTGCACCCGTCAGGCGAGTTTGTGGAACCTGGCCTTCAGCAACAATCTTCACCAGCCCAAAATCGGTCAGCAGCAGACGCCCTTCCGGGGTCATCAAAATGTTCGCGGGTTTAATATCCCGGTGGATGACGCCACGTTCATGTGCGAAATCGAGTGCTGCCGCGATCTGGTCCAGGTAATTGATCACTTTATCCAGTGGCAGCGGCCCTTCCCGTTCCAGTTCATCGCGCAAGGTGCCTCCACTGATATAAGGCATCACCAGGTACGCCAGTCCGTCGCGTTCCCCATACTCATGTACGGGCATGATATTGGGATGCTCCAGTGAAGCTGCTGCATCTGTTTCACGCCGGAACCTCTCCAGGAACGCGGCAAGCTGATTAGAACTCAAAGGCGTCATTGGTAAAAGCACTTTAACAGCTACCTGACGCCGGGGAC
>Ga0070741_10011297_pt1 | contig 16539 bp, 19 predicted proteins | sample Coa_R1_4_FD_66440 | JGI IMG/M metagenome (GOLD analysis project Ga0070741, IMG submission 66440) | Surface soil microbial communities from Centralia Pennsylvania, which are recovering from an underground coalmine fire - Coalmine... | ecosystem: Environmental > Terrestrial > Soil > Unclassified ...
GCGGTATTTAAATCCAGTCTCAGTAGCGGTCATACGTGCGCGGGTGTTCGGCCCGAAATAATTGGTTTCAACCTGCGTAGCAAGGCCTCGCGCATGGAGTCGTATTGATTTGGTAACGCCAGATCCTCGCCCAAATGATCTGCGGGCTCGTCTACAGCCATGCCGGGGCCATCGGTGGCAATCTCAAACAGCACGCCGTTGCGTTCACGGAAGTAGATCGAATGAAAGTACTTTCGGTCCATCACCGGCGAAACGTTCAGTCCTAATGCGGCAATCTTCTGCAGCCACTCTCGTTGCGCCGTGTCGTCGTCGGCACGAAACGCAATGTGATGGATCGTACCCGCGCCCGTCCGGCCGCGCGTGAGAGTCTCAGGTGTTACCACATCAATCCAGCTTGCGCCGGTCTTGTAGCGGTTGCTCGTTGACGGCGTTTCCACAAAACCAAGGTCATTTGTGTAGAGCCCGTGCGAGCGTTCCGGCGAACTCAACGCCAGCGTCGTGGAATGAATTCCCTTGATCGCGTATTGCTGATCGATGCCGCCTTCGCTCCAGAACTCGGAAGCGAATGGCTCTGATGTCTCCACCAATTCCACCTGCATACCGTCCGGATCGCGAATCATCAATTTGGTGTCCACGCTTTCAGCCGCAATGCTGAATTCGTTAAATCGCCTCGACCACCAGTGCAAGCTGCCGTCGGGTACGCCAAACGCAAGTGCAACAGCTTCGCCTGCTCCTGTTTGCCCGGCGTCGCTCCTGGCCACTCGAAGAATGTGACTAACGTGCCGGGCGAGCCGATCCGGTCCCCATAATAGAGGTGGTAACTATCGGGATCATCGAAGTTTACGGTTTTCTTCACCAGCCGCAATCCGAGCGCACCCGAATAGAAGTCGACGTTACGTTGCGCGTCGCCCGTAATTGCGGTGACGTGGTGAATGCCTTGAAGGGGTTTCATAAAAGGTTGTTTACAACTAGTAGGTAGAGATGCTTGGCCGTCGAAAACGATGCAGACGGCCCCGTCGCCCGCCGTTATACTGGTTACTTAGGCCCAAAAATGAACACGTATTTGAAGTTTGGGATCCTCATGGTCCTGATCGTTGGATCTCTTGCCTGGCTTGGATTTAGCGGTGTCAAAGACACCAAGACTTATTACAAGACCATTCCCGAGCTTGAAAAAATGGGGGCTCAAGCGCAGGGGCAACGACTGCGTGTCGGGGGTGATGTCGAGCCCGGTTCAATCGTCAAGAACGGCGCTCGTGTATCCTTCCAACTTCATCAGGGCACTGAAACGCTGAATGTCGTCTATTTGGGAACTGACCCTTTGCCGGATACTTTTAAAGACAACGCACAAGCATTGGCCGACGGACGCCTCGCCTCGAACGGTGTCTTTGAGGCAAACAAAATACAGGCAAAATGTGCGTCCAAGTACGAAGCTAAACCCGCCCAACGCGTCACGCACGAGACCGCTTCAGCCAGTTCTTAACGAAAGCACTTCATGGAAAACGTTGGTGCGCTTTCGGTTTTAGTTGCCTTCTGCCTGGCAGTTTTTTCGATTGCGGCCGCAGTCACGGGCAAATACACGCGGCGGCCCTTTCTGACAATCAGCGCTGAACGGGCTGTGTACGCAATTTGGGTGTTGCTGACTATCGCCTCAGGCATTCTCATCACTCTGCTGATTCAGGGTGATTACCGGATTGCTTATGTCGCCGCTCACACAGACAAAGCGATGCCAACCGTATATAAGTTCACTGCCTGGTGGGGTGGTCAGCAGGGTTCGCTGCTTTTCTGGAGTTGGCTGCTTTCGACGTATTCCGCTGTTGCCGTCTATACGAATCGTCGCAAATTCCGCGACATGATGCCGCTGGTCATCGCCATCATGATGGCCACGCTCGCGTTTTTCATCGGCATGATCACGTTTGTCGCCAGCCCGTTCCAAGTACTGATGGCAGGGCGGGGCATTATCGATGTCGGCGATGGCAACGGACTCAGCCCACTGCTGCAGTGGTGGACCATGGCGATTCATCCCCCGTTCCTCTATCTCGGTTACGTCGGGTTCACGGTTCCGTTCGCATTTGCCATGGCATCGCTGATTACGCATCAGCCGGGCGAAGGCTGGATTCACACCACGCGCCGTTGGGCCATCGTCACTTGGCTTTTCCAGAGCACGGGAATCCTGCTTGGCATGGGTTGGGCGTACACAGTTCTCGGCTGGGGCGGTTATTGGGGTTGGGACCCCGTGGAGAATGCTTCGCTGATGCCCTGGATCACCGCAACTGCGTTCCTGCACTCCGTCATGATGCAGGAAAAGAAGGGCATGATGAAGGTCTGGAACATGGTGCTGGTTTCGGCCACGTTCCTCCTCAGTATTCTCGGTACGACACTGACGCGCACCGGCCTCGTGGCATCCGTTCACGCCTTTGCACAATCGCCCGTTAAACCTTATTTCACGACCTTCGTTGTTGCCGGCACCGTGCTTACGGCATTTGCGATCATCAAGAACCTTCCCTATTTAAAGAGCGAAGTAAAGCTGGAAAGCGTCGTCTCGCGCGAATCGAGTTTCCTCTTCAATAATTTGATTCTTCTGGCAAGCTGCTTCGCAATTCTGTGGGGCACCCTGTTTCCGGTCGTCATGGAAGCGCTAACCGGCGAAAAGGAAACTATCGACGCTCCTTATTACAACCGCGTCAATGTCCCGATTGCGCTATTTCTGATTTTTCTAACCGGCGTCGGCCCGCTCATCGCATGGCGCAAGAGCTCGCTGAACAGCCTGAAACGTGCATTTCTCCTTCCTGCCCTGATTGGCGCAGCGGTCAGCGTGACACTCGGCGTCAGCGGAATGCATGACATCGCCCCGCTCATTTCGTTTGGGCTTTGTGCCTTCGTTCTGGCGACAGTAGCCGGCGAATTCTGGAAAGGATCGCGCGCCATCCAAGCGAAAGAGCATCTGTCGCTTCCCAGGTCTGCCTTTGAATTGACTTGGCGCAACACACGACGCTACGGCGGATATTTGGTGCATGTCGGCATCGTCATGATGTTCATTGGCTTCACCGGAAGCGCCTTCAACAAGCATGAGACACGCAATCTAGGCCTGAACGAAACTCTCCGATTTGGCCGCTATGACTTGAAACTGCTTAGCGTCAACGACGCAGAAACGCCGGATTACCAATTCAGTCACGCGGTCATCGAAGTCTCACGCGACGGCAAGGTGATCGACCAGCTTGATCCCGAAGTCCGCGTCTACAAAAACAATCAGGAGCAGAGTTCGATTATCGGCATCCGGCGCCGTCTCAATGAAGATCTTTATGTGAACTATTCCGGAGTGCTGCCGGACAATAGCAAGGCCATTTTTCAGATCTATTTGTTTCCACTTGTAAGCTGCATTTGGATTGGCTATTGGGTTCTGCTATTTGGCACCATCATTTGCTTGATTCCGGGAAAGGTCCGGCTGCATTACGCTCGGACGGAGGTAGTGGGCATTGCGAGCGCACCTGCAACGGTCGAGTCTTAAGTTAGTTTTTGCGTTCCTGACGGTTGTCGCCGCGATCGTTGCACAAGACCCGACATCCTATCTCACACCCGATGTGATGCGCGTCGGCGGCCACCTTGCATGCCGCTGCGGAGGCTGCCGCAACACGGTGGGAAACTGCCCAATGCTGCGTTGTAGTTCAGCCGACCCGCTTCGCCGCCGTATCTATCAAATGAAAATGACCGGCATGTCCGATCAGGACGTCGTTAATACCATCGTTCGGGAGGAGGGTGCGGTCGCTCTCGCCGAGCCGCCAACGCAAACATTCGGTGGAATTATTACTTGGGTTATGCCCGGCGTGGCGTTGATTCTCGGCTTTTTCGTCTACTCAACTTATGTAAAACGAAATCGCAAAACGCCCGAGCCGCTGACGGAAGTGGATCGCGCAGCGCTTGAGCGCTTTCGCACGCAAATTGACCGCGAGTTGGACGAGTCCATTGAGCCGTCGCAACGAGGTCCGAATACGCATACATGATTGTAGTTTTGGCGATTGTCGTCGCACTAGCCGCCCTCTACTGGACGCTTTTCATTCGAGACCGGGACATTCCCGAACCTATTCCGGTATCACCGATTCAGCATCTGCAAGATCGTAAGCAAGCGATCTATGAAAATCTGCGCGATCTTCAATTTGAGTTCCGCCTGGGCAAACTCTCAGATGACGACTATCAGCAAACGAAGCTCGCTCTCCAAAAAGAATTGGCACTCGTCCTCGCGGAAACAGAAGAAATTACGAAGCGGCTCGACCTAACGGTTGTGGCGGCGAAGCCGAAGACGAAACCAGTAGCCAAGCCCGTTGGAACGCTCTGCCCACATTGCGGCGCATCGTTTTCGCAACACCTGAAGTTTTGCGGCGAATGTGGGAAGGCCATCGCATGAGGACTCTGGCGCTAATCCTTCTGGCTACAGGCTCCTTGTACGCTGCAATCGACGGCACTGTCGTGAATCGCACTACGGGAAAGCCGGAGCCAGGTGTCAGTATCACGTTAGTGAAGCCAGGCCAAGGCGGCATGCGTACCATTGGTACGACGGTAAGCGACAATGCAGGACATTTCGTTTTCGCGCGCGACGAACCAGGCGGCGGGCCGCAACTACTGCAAGCGAGCTACAAAGGTGTCAATTACAACAAACTGATGACGCCCAATATACCGACTTCCAATGTCGAATTGGAGGTTTTCGAAGCTACTAAGTCACCGGCGGTGGCGCGCGTTGCGCAACGGATGCTGGTCATTGAGCCGAATAGCAGCCAGATTGCTGTTTCCGAAACGGTCATGATCCAGAACGATTCCAACACGACGTTTACCAATCCGGAATCGGGAGAGTTGCGTTTCTATCTTCCTCCCGCCGCCAACGGTCAAGTGCGAATCAACGCGCAGACTTCGCAAGGAATGCCACTGCCGCGGCCCGCTGAAAAGACAAATGAAACGGATGTTTTTAAAGTCGATTTCCCAATCAAGCCTGGCGAAACCGAATTCGATATTAATTACGTTTTACCCGCTGGCTCGCCCTTCACTTTTCATGGCCGTGTTGTTGGCGTCAAAGGCATGCCGAGCGGCCCATTACGTTTGATTGCGCCTCCTGGTGTCACTTTCAGCGGGACCGATATCCAGCAGATTGGCACCGAGCCGAAGACACAAGCAACCATTTACAATGTCACCGCGCCGGACCTGTTTTCCTTCGACATTGCGGGAACCGGTTCCTTACATCAACAGAGCACGGATACTGAAGATGATGCGGATCGTCCGCAGGTGACGGAAGGGAATCCTCAGATCTACGCCCACATGGGATGGTTGCTCACGCTTGCGTTTGGCATCTTAGCCGTCGGCCTGGCATTTCTTTTTCGCAGTTCTCCCGTCCGCTCGCCATACGGGAAATAGCGTCACAACAATCTGATGGGTCAAGCGATCGAAGTAGATCACGTCTGGAAATACTATGGCGACTATCCCGCGTTACGGGATTGCACGCTCGGAATTGCGGAAGGTTCCTGTTGTGCGCTGCTCGGACGCAATGGGGCAGGAAAGACGACTCTGTTGCGCATTCTTGCCGGGCTGTCACATTTCCAGCGTGGCAATATCCGCCTGTTCGGTACGGCTCCGCGCGCAAGCGAAACGCGCCGCCGGACGGGTTTTCTCGGCCACGGCATCGGCGTATATGAAGATCTTTCAGCGCGGGAGAATTTGGTTTTCTTTGCCCGAATTGCTGACGTGCCCAGTGTGAGCCAAACTGCGGATGGCTGGCTAAAACGCGTTGGGCTCGATCGGGTGGCGGCGATGCCGGTTCGACAGTTCTCGCGCGGCATGCGTCAAAGGCTTGCGCTGGCTCGCGCATTTCTGCACGAGCCAAATGTCTTACTGCTCGACGAGCCATTTACTTCACTCGACGACCGGGCCATCGCGATGCTAAGCCAATTGCTGATCGAATCGCGTGAGCGCGGCGCGACGATTGTCCTTTCCACCCATCAACTTCGCGAAGCGATGGCCATTGCTTCCCATGTGGCGCTAATTGAGAACGGCAAGCTGCGCTATTCCGGCGAGCGAACGCAAGACATGCTGGACGATCCAACTCTTCTATATCGCCTTCACACGGAACTAGGCGCCGCGTGAAGCCGCTCTACCAGGCATTTTCAGTCGCGCGTAAAGATCTCGCCGTTGAATTTCGTACTAAAGAATCCCTGAATGCTGCCGCAGCCTTTTCCGTTGCCATACTGCTTTTGTTCAGCTTCGCGTTCGATCCGTTCTCGGACACAATTCATGAACTCGCGGGTGGACTGCTTTGGCTAACGTTTGCGTTCGCGGGCGCGTTGGTTTTCAACCGCGGCTTTTCGCGCGAGCTTCCCAACGAGTGTCTCGATACTCTGCTCGCTTCGCCCTTAGAGCCATCCAGCCTGCTGATAGGTAAGGCCATTGGGGTGTTCTTCCTGCTGTTGATAGTGGAAGTGATTTCGCTCTGCGTCTTTGGAATCTTCTACGGCATGCGCTGGTGGCTTCATCCAGGCGAACTGGCCTTGACATGTGGGCTCACAACGTGGGGAATTGCGATTGTCGGATCGGTGTTCGGAGCTTTGACGGTCAATCTGCGGCTTCGGGAGTTAATGTTGCCGGTAATCATTTACCCGTTGCTGATTCCATTGCTGATTGGGGCAATCGAAACGACCAACACTCTATTAATAGAGCAGCCTTTTACCGGCTATGAATGGCTCTGGGCCAAGGTTCTGCTGGTATTCGACATTGTGTTTACTTCACTGGCAGTAGCTCTGGCCGAAACAATTTTGGTGAACTAGAAAGATAGGGATAATTCGGAAATTATGCGTGAAAAACTAGCGATTGCTTTAGCTGCAGCCGGAGGCGCTTTGCTCGTCTACAACCTGTATCAGATGTTCCTCGTTCTACCAGATGAGGCGATGCAAGGGGCCATCTATCGCATCCTCTTCTTTCATGCGCCAGCAGCCATAGTGGGGATGGTTGGCTACTTTGTGGCCCTGACATTTAGTGTTCTGTATTTAAGTTCAAAGGACCTGCGGTGGGATTCTCTCGCCGCTTCGATTGTTGAGGTGTCCCTTGTCTTCTCGCTTATCAATATCTGCACGGGAAGCATATGGGCGCGAATTATCTGGGGTATTTGGTGGACATGGGATTACCGCCTGACATCCGCGCTAGTCTGTGTCCTTATCTTTGCCGGTTATCTGATGCTGCGCCGCGCTATCGATGAGCCGACGCAGCGCGGCCGACTTTCAGCAGCGCTGTGCATTTTCGGTTGTGTCGATGTGGTTATCGTCTGGAAATCGATTGAGTGGTTCCGAAACCAGCATCCCGGACCCGTCCTGAGCATTCGCACGGGCGGCGGCCATATGGACCCTGCGATGGAACGAATTTTTTGGCTCAACGGATTGGCGCTGCTTCTGATCGCCATCGCACTCGTCCTCATTCGCACCCGGCAAGAAGCAACCACGCGTGAGATCGACTCCCTGCGCCGTCTGGCTCACGCCGTCTGACAAAAGGAAATCACAATGGACGCTCGAAATTTCACATTCATGTTCTACGGCTTCACCGCCGCTTGGCTTATCGTCCTGATTTACGTCGTGAGCCTCGCCCGGCGCGGAGCACGCCTGAAAAAGGAACTTGAGAATGTAAAGCAGTTAATTCATAGCGAAGATACGGCTCGCGAACAGCGCCTGGAAGACCGGGTCCGCTGAGATATGCCGCTCATCATCGATCGACGTAGCTTTCTCAAGCAAGTTGGTTGTGCCGCGGCAGCCTTATCTTTCGTTAGTAACGTTCGCGGCGACAACAATTCAATCTCCGTCGCGTTGCTTTCCGATACACACATCGCGGCCGATCCCAACGACCGCTTCCGAGGATTTTCGCCACATGAAAATTTAAAACAAACGACGAAGCAAGTCTCCGATGGCCACTTCGAAATGCTCCTTGTCAATGGGGATTTAGCTCGGCAAACTGGACAGCCGGGAGATTACGCGCAATTCACCGGATACGTCAATGCGCTGGCCGATCAGATGCCGCTGGTTGTGACGATGGGCAACCACGATGATCGCAAGAACGCACGTAGTGCTTTAGTTAAACGTAGCGGCGAAGTCGAGGCGGTAGAACAAAAGTTTGTGACAACGATTGATGCCGGGCCGCTGAAATTTGTTCTGCTGGATTCGCTGCTGGCGACAAATGTCGTTCCCGGTCAACTCGGAAATGGGCAACGCACGTGGTTGGCAGACTACATTGACACACAAGGCTCCAAACCGCTCATTGTGTTTGTTCATCATAATCCGGATCCACTGAGCGACGGCGCCTTAGTAGACGCGCAGCGACTGCTTGATTTGCTGAATGCGCGCCGGTCGGTGAAGGCACTGTTCTTTGGACACACGCATGTCTATTCGCTTGAAAAGCAGAACGGGCTGCATCTGGTAAATCTTCCCGCAGTGGGTTACAACTTCGCGGACGGAAATCCCGTCGGCTGGGTGAGTGCCACATTTACAGCACAAGGAGCTGAACTGAAGTTAAACGCCATCGCCGGCGAGATGAGGGACAACGGCAAGATTTCTCAGCTAACGTGGCGGTGAAACCTTACTTTGTCAGAAAGTATTTCAATTTGGTTGCGGCGGCTACAATCTGATTGTGCGATTTTCTTTGTTAATCGCGCACAACGGGCGCCAATCGCCCCGTGCGCTCTTGTATAGTTAAGCCGCGGATGGCAGTGTGCGCTTTCTCATACTGAGCGATACTCACGCGAATTGGCACGCCCTGGAAGCAGTTTTAACCGATGCCGAGGGACGCTTCGACCAGATTGTGTGTTGTGGAGATCTGGTTGGCTATAACGCGGAACCGGTCCGCGTCTTGGAATGGACTCGAGCCCATTCCGCACACACCATTCGTGGAAATCACGACAAGGTGGTTGCCGGTATAGAAAATTTGGAATGGTTCAACGAAGTTGCACAAAGCGCCGCTCGCTGGACCATTCACCAATTAGGCGCACCACAGATCAACTATTTGAAGCAGTTGCCGAAGGGCCCGTTGCAACTCGACTGTTTTCACATGTGGCATGGGTCGCCGGAAGACGAAGACGAATACGTCACCAACACGCGTGAAGCCGCGCGCTGTTTTCCGCACTTTACACTGCCAGTGGCATTCTTCGGCCATACGCACTTACAGGGCGGCTTCTTCAAAAAACAAAGTCGCATTGGAATTATTCCTGCAGTTCGCAAGGGACAGACGGAATCCGTTATTGAATTGGAACCGGATACTCTCTATTTGGTGAATCCAGGCTCGGTGGGCCAGCCGAGAGATGGCGACCCGCGCGCGGCCTACGCTGTTTATGACTCCGAACAAAGAGCAGTGATTCTGCGCCGCGTGGAATACGCAGTTCAGAAAACTGCGCAAGAGATAAGGCAAGCACACTTACCCGACGTGCTCGCGTTCCGGCTCGCCCAGGGACTCTGAGGCAGCATCCAGCGCGATCGCTTGCAGTTGAACCAAGGGATGCGATGGCTGGCTCGAAAAGTACGAGCGCAGCTTGTTCGCCGCTGACTTCCCAACGACCGCAACCAGTTCTGGGTCTGTCGCTTGCTTGACACGCTCCAGGCTACCGAACGTTCGCAGCAGTTTCTCCACGGTTTTTGATCCAATTCCTGGCACTTCATGCAGTTCCGATGTCAACCGTTGGGCGTTGCGGCGAGTACGGTGGAACGTTACAGCGAAGCGATGTGCTTCATCGCGAATGAGCTGAACAAGATGCAGAATCGGCGAGAATTTATCGAGAATGATCGGCTCGTCCTCCTGACCGTAAACATAGATCCACTCCTCGCGCTTGGCAATTGAGGCCAGAGGCTGATACGTGTTGCCAATCGCTTCGAGAGCCTCAGCAGCGGCGTGAAGCTGGCCTAAACCGCCATCGACCAGAACCAGGCTGGGAAATGGCTTCTTCTCCTCCTGCAGCCGTGAATAACGGCGAGTGATGACTTCACGCATAGACGCAAAATCGTCGTTGCCGACGACGGTCCGGATGATGAATTTCCTGTAGTCGGACTTTTTCATCTTGCCGTCTTCCCACACGACCATGCTGGCTACCTTGTCAGTGCCTTGAATGTGCGAGATATCGAAACATTCGATTCGGTTGGGGGCGTCGGACAGATTCAACGCGTCACGCAATGCCTCCTGAATTGCTTTAGAGGAGGGCTTCAGCACGCGAAAACGTTGATCGAAGCTATGCTTGGCGTTGGTTTCGACCAGAGTGAACAGAGCTTTCTTGGTTCCGCGATGCGGCGTTTGGATTTCCACTTTGCGGCCGCGCAGGTCAGAGAGAAACTCTTCAAGTTCCTCGCGCTGTTCAAAGTCAGCCGGCACATGAATACATCTGGGAATATGAGGATTATTGAGATAGACCTGCTTCAGAAGAGCTTCGAAAAAGTCGGAAGGATTGAAATCATCCTGATCCTCCCAAAAGAACTCGCGGCGATCGACAATTTTCCCATTGCGAAGGTGAAACAGATTAACGGCAACCAGAGGCGGCTCTGCATGGTAGGCAAAGATATCGATGTCGTCGCCTTCAACAGCATCCATCTTCTGGCGCTGATCCATTTCGCGAACGGTGTTCATGAGATTGCGCAAACTGGCGGCTTCTTCAAAGCGCATCTCTTCGGACGCGATTTTCATGCGCTGTTCTAGTTCATTCGCCAGATCGCGATGGCGGCCTTCCAAAAATAAACGAACGTCGCGTACAGCAGCGCCATACGCGTCGTCTGTCGTTAGCCCTGGAGTGCACGGGCCAAGACAGCGGTGAATGTGGTATTGCAAGCAGGGATGTGTGTGCTTGCGGTTCAAGTCGATTTTGCACGACGGAACTTTGAAATGGCGATGGATGAAATGAACCAGCCGGTGGGCCAGATTGCCGGGAAAGTAGGGGCCATAATATCCGGCGCCGTCTTTTAAAAGGCGCCGCGTAACGTAGACGCGCGGATATCTTTCATTGGTTAATTTGATGTAAGGAAAAGTCTTGTCATCACGCAGGAGGATGTTGAAGCGGGGCTTGTATTGCTTGATAAGGTTGTTTTCAAGCGCCAGCGCTTCCTTGTTGTTGTCGACTTGTATGAATTGGATGTCACGCGCCTCGGAAATCAGACTTCCGGTTTTGGCTTCCCCCAACCTCTCTTCGTTGAAATAACTCCGGACGCGGCTGCGAAGGTTTTTCGCCTTCCCTACGTAGAGAACTTTTCCTTCTGCGTCCTTGTAGAGATAAACGCCAGGCTGAGTAGGAAGCTGCGCAACTTTCTCGCGAAGTTCCATTTGTCTTTCTTTGCGCACACTTCGAGGCTTTGTGCGCTTGGGCAGCTATAATTCAATTGTGACACGCAAGCTGCATCTGGCGTGCTTGCTGGTTGTTGCGTCTGCAATTGCGTCATTTTCGTTGGCGCAAAGCGCTCAAAGCACACAAAAACAGCAGCCGCCGGTCACCCAGCAACCTCCCGACGAAACAAACCCACCTGAAGAAGATGCGTCTGCTGCGCCGAAAGTGTACGCTTTCGATCCATTGGAAGCACAGCGGTGCATTGGCATTGGAAACTTCTATATGCACAAGGGCAGCAAAGGATACCGGGCGGCCTTAGGACGGTACGAAGACGCAACGAAATACGACCCAAATTCGGCAGAAGCGTTCTTCAAAGTCGGTGAAGTAGAAGAAAAATTGAACAACAAGGACGCAGCGAAACTTGCCTTCCAAAAAGTCCTCAAGCTTGCGCCCGATTCCAAATTCGCCAAAGACGCCAAAAAGAGGTTGGCGAATTTGAGTTAGCCCCTCGGTTTGGGCTGCCTCGTCATTACGTTCACAAGCGCCTTAATTCCAATCTCCCAGTCGGAGAAGAGATCGATGTACTGGGTTTGTCGTGCTATTTCGAGCGGCATCTCGCATTCGCTTAGACGAACGGGCAGAAGGAAGACCCGATCGAGGGGTACACGCGCCGCGACGTCCAACGCATAGCGAAGCTCACTTTGGAAGAACCCGCGCTTTCCGACCGACCGGCGTGAGAAGCACGCTAAGAAATAATCGGACACTTCGATGGCCCGCTCGATCGAGCGAGGCCAATTTTGGCCTGGCAGCAGTTTCTCTTCGTCCATCCACGGTTCAAGGCCATTCGCTTTAAGTGCGCGGTATATTCTTCTAGCCTCAAGCCGGTCTTCTTTTGCGTACGCGATGAAGACGGTGGTTCGATTGCTAGCCTGAAAGACCACCTGACCTTCGTTATCCAACTGGAAAGCTCCGAGGCCGTCGATCTCGATCGCGAGGCCTTCGCGGACGCAGCGGTCAATCAGCCGAGCGACGCTTTTTTTTCCGGCGCGCCGTGTCACGGCGCCTGTCCATCGGGGCCCGGATAGGCTGCTTTTTTCGAGTCGGTTTTGGATTTCGGGCCGGTCTTTTTCAGATCCATCAGCAACCGATGGATTAAGGTGTCGACGTCATCGGCAGCTTGCGCTCGCGAACGATGGGATTCCTTGGCAAGGCGACGCGCCAAATCTTTCTTGTTCACGGCTCCAAGGTAGTATGGGGGGCGCTCATCTCGAACGCGCCGGCCATGTGAGCTCCGATGAAAATCATGCTTTCACATGAACTTAAGCGTACCTCGAATTTTTTGCCGATTTGTGAACGGTCAGCGCAGCATCGCTTCAGGCGTATAACAAGCGGCCTTTGGGAGCGGGTATGTCTCTGCCAAGTTCCCGAGCCGTATCCAGCCACTCGGCAATTACCGTTTCGACATTTGCGAGGGCGGCCTGCCTGGTGGGACCATCCGCCACGCAGCCAGCTAGTTCCGGCACCTCGGCAATGAAGGCTTCATCTTCGGTGCTCCAGTACAAAATGATCTCGTACTTGCTCATTGGAGTCCCTCTGCCAGTTTATATCGAGTAATCACTGTGCGAACCTGTTTGACCTGATATGGCTTGGCTAACGACCCTTTGGCTGAAGATTTAGTATTTCTGCAACGTCCAATTTCGTAAATATGTGATGACTTCCCTTGATGCGTTCGCTAAAACCGAGATTTGTCAGTAGTGATCGCAGATCGTCAAACCGCACGTTGGCGTCTGCCGTACCCTGCAACACTTGCAGGAGAACCCGCTTGCGCACTTTTCGATTATGGACGATCGGGTCGATACTTACTCACCCCGCAGCACCTCCAGCGGGCGTTGATCCAGAATACGTGCACTGGCAAGCCAACCGGCGGCGTTCGCGAGTAGTGCCGTAGCGAACACGACAATCACAAGCGATATCCAATCAAAGTCAAAGGGCGCGTCGATGAAACGGTCAGATATGATCCGGGTAAACAAGTTTGCCAGAATTCCGCCGATCAAGCCTGCCGTTGCGCCGAGAATGGAGAACTCGATTGAAAAGATATTCGTAATCCGGCGGCGAGTCGCACCGAGCGTTTTGAGAATTGCTACCTCGCGAATTCTACGGTAGCGCGTGCCAGCGACGCTGGACGACAGAATAATAATCCCTGCGACGATCGCGAATAGAGCCAGAAATCGGACTACCAGTGCGACCTGATCGACAGCTTCCTGAATTCGGTGCAACACGTCGGCCAAGTCCATCACGGTCACGGTGGGGAAGCGGTCGAAGATTGCTTCCTCGATCTGTGGAATCTTCGAAGGCTCGACATGAACTGCGCCGTAATACACGACAGGCATTCCCTTGAGTGCGTATTGCGGGAAAACAAGGTCGTAGCGAACCGGAGCGCGTTGTTCTCTCCGAAATACGGCAACCAATGGTGCAGTGATAAATCTGCCGGCCACCTGAAATTTAACCCGATCGCCGACACGCAGATGAAAATCTCGCTGTGCCTGTTCAGAGACCGCTAACTGAGGTTCAGTGGCATCCGGACTCCACCAGCGTCCTCTTTGGATCTGCAGGCTGTTGGGAAGGCCGGTGGCGGTGGTTATGCGGATCGTTTGCAACTGATCTTTGCGGATGTTCGAAAGACGTAACTGATCGATGGATATGCCGTTCTTTTCGAGCATGCGAGAGACAATGTACCCCACCAGTTCCACTTTGCCGGTCACGCCTGGCTCCGACTCAATCAAGTTGGTGATCGCGGAGGAATTGCGAATATCGAGCAGAAAAAGATTGCCCTCTCGACCGGGACCTTCGCTAATGACTTGCCGCAGCACCGTTCGTTGCAATAGATAAGTGCTGAGCGTGAACATCACGCCAATACCCAGAGCGACCAGAACGGACTTGGCCTGGTTTCCCGGTCGATAGAGATTGGCGAATCCATGCCGCAATACGGGCGGCAGCTTGGCGCTATAGGTTTTGACACAAAAGCGCATCACCAGAAGCAGCACGGCCGCAACAGCCGCCAATAAGAGAATGCTTGCGGTGAGCCCGGCAATGAAATAACCGCCCATCTTCCATGAGCCGCTGAGCCATACCGCGATACCGCTGAAGCCCGCAAGGATGAGAAGAGCGCCGGCAACGCTCGGTACTTTGTCGCGCCAATGTTTGCGGTCCTCCAGAGCGGCGTCCGCCATATTGCGGCGAAACACGAGACTGGGCCGCACGTTGCGAATTCCGAGCAGCGGGGGAACGGTAAATAACAGCGTAGCCAGTACGCCCAAACTCATTCCCTGGAGGCTGAATGACCAATCCCAGGGCACTGCGGGAAGAAATGCAAACACTCGCTGGATGAGCCAAGGAAACGATTTTTGTACCAGTGCGCCGACGGCAACGCCGATTATTCCGCCCGCGATACCCAGCCACAGTGTCTGCATTAAGTAAATCTGCATAATCTGGCGGGCACGCGCTCCCACCGCTTTCATGGTGGCGATGGTATCCATGCGCTGTTGCAAGTGAGAGTACATTGCCATGGCCACACCGAGTGCGCCGACGATCAAAGCGATAAGACTGATGAGACTCAGAAACGTAGTCGTGTTGTCGATGGCCCTACCAACAGCGGGGCTGCCCTCGCGGTAGTCGCTGATGAATACGCGCGGCAGTATCGTTTTTAATTGCGCGCGCATCGTATCAAGGTCAATGTTCGGCTTCAGCTTAAATAAAAAACGCTGAGCCGCACGGCTGCCGTATTGAATGAGTCCGGTGCGATCAAGCCCAGCCCGCGTCATCATGATCCGCATGCCCGGACCGAAGCCGGAGGCAAGACGATCCGGTTCTGTAATCAATTCGCCGACGATGTGAAAGTCTTGACCACCCAGGCGAATTGTGCCGCTTACAGGAACCTTGAAACGCAGCAGCAACTCCGGCGAGACAACGACGTCTGAATCATTGCGGAGGAGTTGACTGAGCGAGCATGCAGGAGATAGAGTAAGCGTGCCGTAGAGCGGGTATGCAGTTGGATCGACGCCTTTGACCGAGACCAATAGAGGCACGCGCTGGTTAGGGGAAGCGGCCATCGAGACCGTCTCAGTGACGCGAGTCAGCATGCCATCTTTCTGCGCCAATTTCTGCAGCGCGGAAAGCTGATCGGATGTAACGTCGTTCCAGGTTTGAGCCTGAACATCGGCTGCAATCAATTGCTTGGCATTCTTGAGCAGCATTCCCTTGAAGGCATAACCAAAGCCTTTGACGCCACTCAGCGCGGCCACGCCGATGGCGACAGCCAGCACAACAAACAGAAACTTGCCGGGCGCCGCGTGCAGATCACGCCAAGCGATTTTGGCTGCAGTCCGAAAGAACACCTAGATGACTTCCAAAGCGCGGTTCGCCAATTCGTCGCTCAAGATGCTGCCATCCCGAAGAGTGATGATGCGGTCAGCGTATTCGGCCAATTTGCGATCGTGAGTAACTAGCACCAGAGTCGTTTTTTCCTCACGATTCAATTGAACAAGCAGATCCAGAACGTGCTGCCCGTTTGCCGTGTCCAGGTTTCCCGTTGGCTCATCTGCCATTAGAATAGGCGGCTGCGTGATGAACGCGCGCGCAAGAGCAATCCGTTGCTGTTCTCCACCGGAGAGCTGCACCGGATAGTGATGACTTCTGTTTGTCAGGCCAACACGCTGCAAAAGGTCTTTGGCGCGCTGTCGCGAGTTGCCGTTGCGCCCGCTGAGCTCGGCCGGGAGCAGAATATTTTCTTCTGCCGTCAGAGTCGGCACCAGTTGGTAGGACTGAAAGACGAAGCCAATCTTTTGGCCGCGAAGGCGCGCCAACTGATCTTCCTTCATGTCGCTGATTTCGACGCCGTCGAGAACTATAGAGCCGGAAGTGACCGTATCCAGTCCGGCCAGCAAGCCAAGAAGCGTACTTTTGCCGCTGCCCGACACGCCCATGATCGCCAGGAACTGCCCGCGAGGAACAGAAAATGTGAGGCCTTTGAGGATTTCGACGCGCGCCGGCGGGTTCTCGATTACTTTGACCAGTTGACGTACTTCTATCACCGGCTGCTGATCTATCGAAGATGGCATGTCAATGTGAAGGTGTGTCCCAGTGGCGATCTAATCTCATTGTTGCAGCCGTTCTAATTTGCTTGATTTTTGCCGCTTGCGATCGCGAGTCGAAGCAGTCCTCTACAGAACAAC
>Ga0070741_10011298_pt1 | contig 16538 bp, 13 predicted proteins | sample Coa_R1_4_FD_66440 | JGI IMG/M metagenome (GOLD analysis project Ga0070741, IMG submission 66440) | Surface soil microbial communities from Centralia Pennsylvania, which are recovering from an underground coalmine fire - Coalmine... | ecosystem: Environmental > Terrestrial > Soil > Unclassified ...
AAAATCCCGCCGATCAGTCCCATTTTGAGATACATGTTGAATGGATCGGTGGGATTGGTATAGACGAGCTGCGTATCCAGATGATGGTTTTGCAGCGCGAACATGATGGGGCGCTGCATCAAGTCGTAGATCTGCAGGTGATACCAGTAGGCGACGCAGAATCCGCCAATGACGGAAAGAATGGAGAAAATAATTCTGCGGCGCAGCTCTTCGAGATGCTCGAGTAGCGACATGCCGGGAAGTTCTGCCCGGCTTACGACTTCGCTGCGTGCTCGCTCTGTGAGGTCTTCGAGGTCTCTAGGCATTTGCCGCGGAATCAGCCTTGGGCGACGAAGATGAAGCCGGCAAATGCTCGACCGTGTAATCCGGATGCGCTGCTGCCGCCGCTACTTCCGGCGTGGAAGCGGTGGTGGTCTCTTGTGCTTCTGCTGCCTGTGGCGGGCTGCCGACGGTAAGTGCCGGCGGGCTGGAAGACACCGTGTCGGTAAGAGAAATGGGCGCGATGGTGTTCTTGATATCGGCATCCAGCTCCAGCTTGCGCACTTCGTCTTCGATCTGCGACTGGAACTCGCGGCTGGCACGCTTGAATTCAGCCAAACCTTTGCCGATTTGCCGTCCAATTTCCGGCAACTTCTTGGGCCCAAAGATGATCAGGGCCAGAACGAAGATGAACATCATCTCTGGGAAACCGAGATTCATGGGTTAATCATATCCTTGGGCTGATTGTGGAGCAATGGAACCAGCTTCGGAGCCGCGAAGCCACGAAACCTGTGCCTCGTGCCGAACGTTTCAGGGATCTTTGTAATCCGGACTTTGCCCCAACGTGCTAACGGCTACCTGAAAGCCGGCCTCTGTCCTTTAACCCTATCCAGAGAAGCAAGTTACGGGACGTCCACAGCCAATCTCCGAGGCTTCGTGGCTTCGCGGCTCCGTAGCTGCTTCCCAGAGCACCTGCTCAGCATCTAACCTACGTTGGTTTTGGCTCGGTTTTCTGTGAGAGAAGCTGGAGGACCGATGCTATACTCAACTAAATACTGGCTTCCGGCCGATTTTCGTCCCCGTAGTCTCCATCCCTGAGGTTTGCGGCGGAATTGATACCGTCCGGCGCTTAAGGACGTCTAAAAACAGCATGGCGCGTAGCTCCCGTCGCTCTCTCTTCCTGGTTCTCTTTGTTCTTCTTCTTTGCGGTTTCATGGGTGCCGTTTTCGGACAGCGGAGTTCTGCTGTCGAAGGCTCCAGTGATGGTGAAATCCGCGACAACCTGAAGGAATTCACGCAGGTTTATGACCTGGTCGAGAAGAACTATGCCGAGCCCGTGAATCCGGACAAGGCCATTTACAACGGTGCCATTCCGGGAATGCTGCGCGTGCTGGATCCGCACTCGAACTTCTTCGATCCCAAGCAATATGCTCTGCTGCGCGAAGATCAGCGCGGCAAGTACTACGGCGTAGGCATGTCGGTCGGACCGCGCAACAACAAGGTGATTGTGATCGCGCCTTTTGTTGGCACACCGGCGTACAAAGCGGGTATCCGCCCTGGAGACATCATCGCTGCCGTGGATGGCCATGCCACTGACAACATGACGACCAGCGAAGTCGCCGATCTGCTGAAAGGCGCGAAAGGCACAACCGTCCACATCACGATCATTCGTGAGGGCGCGGACAAGCCGATCGAGTTCACCGTAGTCCGCGATGAGATTCCGCGCTATAGCGTCGATCTTGCATTCGAGATTCGTCCCGGCGTCGGCTACATGCACGTGAATGGCTTCACCGAGACGACCGAGCACGAAGTTGCGCAGGCGCTTGATAGTTTCCAGTCACAAGGCGAACTCAAAGGACTCATTCTCGATCTGCGCCAGAATCCCGGCGGGCTTTTGAGCGAGGGTGTTGGCGTTGCTGACAAGTTCCTGCACAAAGGCCAGGTGATCGTTTCCCATCACGGCCGCAATTCGCCCGAGAAGGTCTATCGCGCTGCGCACGGCAATGGCGGCAAGGACTATCCGCTCGTCGTTCTCGTCAATCGCGGTACTGCTTCTGCTGCTGAGATCGTGAGCGGAGCGATTCAGGATCACGATCGCGGACTCGTCGTTGGCGAAAACACGTTCGGCAAGGGCCTGGTTCAAACGGTCTATCCACTGTCGGAAAACACTGGTCTCGCGTTAACGACAGCCAAGTATTACACGCCCAGCGGGCGCCTTATCCAGCGCGACTACAACGGTGTTTCGCTGTACGACTACTACTACAACCACGACGATCAGGAAAACACCACCGCGGGCCGAGAGGTTAAGCTGACCGATAGCGGACGCACTGTGTATGGCGGTGGCGGAATTACCCCCGACGTAAAGATCCCCACACCGAAGCCGACGCGCTTTGACGATGAACTGCTGCAGCATTACGCGTTCTTTAATTTCACCAAGAAGTACCTGCTGAATCGGCACATCAGCAAGGATTTCCAGGTGAACGACGCCGTCCTCCAGGACTTCCGCAAGTTCCTCGATGAAGAAAAGATTCCCTACACCGAAGCGGATTTCGCAGCCGAGCAGGATTGGGTGGCCTCGCACATCAAGGCTGAACTCTTCGTCTCGGAATTTGGACAGCAGGAAGGTCTGAAGGTCCAGGCGGAGAGCGACCCGCAAGTGATCAAAGCCCTGCAACTGCTGCCGCAAGCGAAGGAACTGGCCGACAACGCGAAGCACATCATCGCCGAACGCGCCAGCGCCAGAGCAACCGCTCCGGCCAATAACGCGTCGGCGAGCGCGCAGCCGCAGTAACAGAACCACCGCGCGTGGGTGGTGGGCCGTTGCTGGGCGCTCAGCTCAGCAACGGGGGCTGTTCGATCCTCTTAACGACTAAAGCACTTCAATAAGCACTCAGATTCCATAGCAGCCAATCACATTCGGCTGCTCCTTTGAGTGTCACCGCCAGTGATCTGAGGTAAGCTACTCTGGTTTCGAGTTCCACCCAGGAGTTCCTATGCGGTTGATGTTGCCCGTACTGCTGGTGGCTTTGATTTCCGCTGGCCAGCAATCCCCCTCCGCTTCCAGGCAAGATCAAACTCCTTCCCAAAACGGCACGACGGACACTTCGACCGCGGCACAAATCTCGCAAACAACCTCAGTTGTGAGTGAGCACAATCAGGCGCCTTCGCCAACTACCAGCCAGAAAGCTTCCGCGCCCCTTGCACAGAGCCCAGCCGCACAAGCCGCGCAATCACCGAATCCTCCAGTGTTGAAAGTTACGACCCGGCTTGTGCTCGTGGATGTCGTCGTTACTGACGGCTCTGGTCGACCGGTTACGGATCTGAAGCAAACCGATTTCGAGGTGAAGGAAAACGGCAAGCCACAAAACATCGTTGCCTTCGCGTTTCAGCCTCCCCCGCCTCCTCCCGGTTCGGGAAAGCCCGCATACAAGCCGTTCACGCTGGCTCCAGGTGTTTTCACAAATCTGCGCAATCTCAACGGCGAAGCGGGTCCTCCCACAATCCTGCTGATCGATGGTCTTAACACGCCATTCAAAGATCAGCCCTACATGCGCCAGCAGCTCGTGAAGTACCTCGAACACCTCGAGCCCGGGCGCAACCTCGCCATCTACACTCTGGGGACGCGCTTGCGCATGGTTCAGGACTTCACCAGCGATCCCGACCTGCTCCATGAAGCGCTAAAAAGGATCACACTGCAAAGCTCGATGTTTAATCAAGGCCAACAGGACTTCAGCGACGAATTTCCCGGTTTGGATCCCGACTCGAGCGATCAGAGCATCGCGCAGATGGCACAGCAGATGCAGGAATTCGAGTCGGAACAGCAGGCCTATCAGCGCGATCTGCAGGTTCGCATCACACTCGATGCAATGAAAGAGTTGGCACACAACATCGCCGGTTATCCAGGACGCAAAAATCTGGTGTGGCTTTCAGGATCGTTCCCGCTGACCATCTTCCCCGACGAGACTTCGAGCAATCCCTTCAACGTTGCGCGCCAGTATGGCGACGACCTGCGCAACACTGCAACGGTCTTTGCCAATGAGCAGATTGCTGTGTATCCACTGGATGCACGTGGACTGGTTGGGAGCTTCATGCCCGACGCTTCGCAGCGTGGCGCTTCTCTCGCTCGGCCAAGGGGAGGAATGCGAGGAATGCAGCAGATGCAGCGCGCGAGCGCTCAACTGGCTGCCTCCCACGATGCGATGAACGAACTCGCCAGCCAGACCGGCGGGCGCGCCTTCTACAACCGCAATGACATAGATCGTGCCATTGGGCTCAGTGTCGCCGAGGGTTCAACCTACTACACGCTGGCGTACTATCCCGAGGACAAGAGCATCGATGGCAAGTTCCGCAAGATCCAAATCAAGCTTGACCGCAACGGTCTGCAGTCCCGCTATAGGAAAGGGTACTTCGCGACTGACACGCAGCCGCCGGATGAGAAAACCGCGCGCACCGAGTTTCTTCGCTCGCTTGCCCCCGATGCTCCCATGAGCACGGCGCTGCCGTTCCTCGTGCGCGTGACCCCGCCTGACAAAGAGCACAAGGAGGTTTCGCTCGACTTCAGCGTCGTACCGCAAGCCATCAACTTTGAGCCGCAAAACGGCCTCGAGCACGCGGAAATCGAGTTCCTCACCCGCATCTACGACCTGAAAGGCAAGGCTGTAGGTTCCACGAATGCCGATCTGATCACGACTCAGCTAAAGCCGGAGACTTACAAGCAGGTGATGACACACGGCTTGCGTTACCGCCAAACATTTAGCCTGCCCCCAGGCAGGTACGTGCTCAAAATGGGAGTGCGCGACCATCGCAGCAACGCGATCGGCACGCTCGTGGCAAAGGTCGAAGTGCCGCAAGCCTGAGGATCTGATTCAACTAAACGTAATCGGAATTCGGGTGCTTTAGCGGTGGAGAGCGGCTGATTGGAAGTCGGTGGCTTCCACACTAAATTCGGTTTGGTGTCCAAACTCAGCAGAGGCATACAATGTGGTATGCCGCAGAGGAAAAGATCTTCACGCAGGCAAACACTGAGCGCGCCCGAACGGTTATTCAAAGCCGCATTTGGAAGAGAGATGACGCGCGCCGAGCGCAAGCGGTTTATCTGGGAAAAGCCGATAAGCCTGGAAGATCTTAAGAAACGCGAGCGGCCCGACGTTTACTCGTTCTTGCGCCAAACGTAGAAGTAATCGTCGTCGATCGATGTTCCTATCCTGAGCGTTGTCTTCTTGATCTCACGCGCCAGAGCGGCGCGAATATTCTCGATCCTCTGCGAACCTAACGCCGACACTGGAACCCTCAGCGCCACGCCCGGATCGATCCTCTGTAAATCGTGCACGATACGGCTCATGAGCGCGTTGTGCTTCCCCTTGCGCTCGTGCGGTACATCAGCGACTTCAACGGTGTCGAAATTCAGCTCTTTTCCAACCAGTTTCAAACGGCTCGATGGCATAAACGGCTCGTGACGTAGTCGTTATCGTCGTCTTTATCATACAACTTTTCATCAGCTATTCCGCATCTTTTTAGATGTCAAATTAGTGGGCCCCAACACAATCTGGGAATGTACGGTGTTCTTAAATTTCAGTAGTTCAGCCGCACCGTACGAAGGGTCGAACGTATGTTTCCGGCCTTCCAGACGCAGTCTGTGTGCGAGCGAAATCAACGATGAAGAATGACGGCAACCCACGAATAAAAACTTCCACCAAACACCTGCACGCGCAGGAGTACGTACAGAAAACTCCCACCGGCACTGAAGGTTTAGACGAAATCACACGCGGCGGAATTCCCACCGGCAGAAACACATTGGTTTGCGGGGGCGCCGGCTCCGGCAAGACCCTGTTCGCCATGAAGTACCTTCTTTGCGGGGCTATCGAATACGGCGAGCCTGGCCTGTGTATTTCGTTCGAGGAAAATGCGGAGGAACTCACGCAGAACATGGCGTCGCTAGGCTTCAACCTGGCCGAGCTGGAAAAGAAAAAGATGCTGGCGATCGATCACGTGCAGATCGCTCGCCACGAATTCGAAGAAACCGGCGAGTACGATCTGTCCGGACTGTTCGTACGCATCGAGCATGGTATCCGCAGCATCGGCGCAAAACGTCTGGTGCTCGACACCATCGAGGTGCTCTTCACCGGATTGCCGAATGAAGCAATTGTCCGCTCCGAGCTGCGACGCCTGTTTCGCTGGCTGAAGGAGCAAGGCGTCACCACGATGATCACCGCCGAGACGGGTCCTGGCGGCACACTCACTCGGCACGGGCTGGAAGAGTACGTCGCCGATTGCGTGATTCTGCTCGATCATCGCGTAAGCGAGCAAGTCTCGACCCGTCGTCTGCGCGTGGTAAAGTATCGCGGCTCCCCGCACGGGACGAACGAGTTCCCATTTCTGCTCGATGAAAGCGGTCTCTCGGTGGTGCCGATTACTTCCGTGGGACTCACGCACCAGGCGTCTACCGAGCGGGTCTCCAGTGGAATTCCCGGTTTGGATCGCATGCTGGGAGGGAAGGGCTTCTTCCGCAGCAGCAGCATTCTCATTTCGGGAACTGCGGGGACAGGGAAGTCGAGCTTTGCCGCTCATTTCGCCAATGCCGCCGCAGAGCGGGGAGAGCGCTGCCTGTATTTTGCCTTTGAGGAATCGCCCAGCCAGATTCTGAGGAACATGCGCTCGGTGGGCCTGGATCTCGAGCGTTGGATGGATCGTGGACTCTTGCGGATCGAAGCTTCGCGCCCCACCAGCACCGGCCTCGAAGGTCATCTCGCGCGAATGCATCGCGACGTGAGCGCATTCAAGCCTGCCATTGTTGTCATCGATCCAATTACCAATCTAGTTTCTGTTGGAGACTCCCCGGCAGTGAAGTCGATGCTGACTCGACTGATCGACTTCCTGAAGCTGCACAACATCACTGCGATGTTCACCAATTTGACCGTCAAGGGAATGGTCGAAGAGACATCGGTCGGCATCTCCTCGCTGATGGACACTTGGATTTTGCTCCGCGAGATGGACATTCTGGTGCGGGACATCTCGGCCTCGGCGCCCGAGCGGCAGCGCGCGATTCATTTGCTCAAGTCCAGAGGCATGGCCCACTCGCGCAAGATGGAGCCGTTTGAGATTACCGACAATGGGATTCACATGCTGCTCCTGGATGGCCGCGAGAGCAGGATGCCACAGGCGACCGAGTCTCGCTGGGCAAGAAAGAAGGCGCGATGAAGAAAGCCAAGAGCAGTTCGACAACCAGCGCGCGTTCCCGAAGCTCGCAAGATGGAAGCGCGCGCGGGCCCGCGAAGCGTAGTACCAAGCCCAAAACGATGGAATGGGAGCTGCGCCTTTACGTGGCCGGCAACACTCCAAACTCGATCGCAGCGTTCAGTAACCTGCAGCAAATTTGTGAAAAGCACATGGGCGGGCGCTATCGCATCGAAATTATCGATCTGTTCGACAATCCGCAGCTCGCGCGCGGCGACCAGATTGTCGCTGTTCCCACTTTGGTCCGGCGACTGCCTACTCCGATCAAGAAGATCATCGGAGATCTGTCGAACACCGAGCGAGTGCTGGTTGGACTGGATTTGAAGCCGGCGCGGAGCCTGGCTGCAAGGAGATGATTGCGAAGGAGCAATCGATCGATGCCTAAGGCGGTCCGCGCCAAAGATGAAGAGCCGCACGGAAACGGGCCTGCGCCGGGCATGACCGCGTATTGGCTCAGGCTCTATGTTGCGGGCTCGAGCCTGAAATCATCGCAGGCAATCCAGATGGTGCGGCGGGTGGCTTCTGTGTTCCCCGACGGCCGCTGCAAGGTTGAAGTGATTGATTTGTATCAAGAGCCGGGACTGGCGCGACAGGACAACATCGTCGCCGCGCCAAGCCTGATAAAAGTCGAGCCGCCGCCCCGCCGGGCGTTCATTGGCATCAGCGACGATACGAATCGCGTGCTGCATAAATTAGGAATCCCGATCACGGCGTATGGCAGTGTCAAAACGAAAAAACATTGATCCCGGAACGGCCGAGGTGCGCCGCCTTTCCGAGGAACTGAAAGAACTTCGCGCGCGTCTGCACGAATGCGAAGACACGCTTGCTGCCATCCGCGGCGGTGCGGTCGATGCCATTGTCGTCTCCAACTCCGGGCAAGAACAGGTCTTCACTCTGGCCGGCACCGAGAACGCCTATCGCGTGTTTGTCGAAGCTATGGACGAAGGCGCCATCACCGTGAGTTCCGCGGGAACCATCCTGTTCGCCAATAAGGCGGCTGCCAATCTGTTGGGGCGTCCGCTGGCGATGGTGATTGGAGCGTCGATTTTCAGCTTCGTTCCCGAATCGGAACGGACTCAATTCGACGCCATCTTCCGCGAGGCCCGCAACCACTCCGGCGGGCGCTGCGAGCTGACACTCAATCGCAGCAACGGCGAGCAGGTACCCGTGTTTGTCTCGGCCAGCAATTGCGTCGAGTTCGGCGCCACAGCCATCTGCATGGTGCTCACAAATCTTTCCGAGCAGAAGCGGAACGAGCAAATCGTTGCGGATGGGAAATTGGCCAGGCTGGTACTCGACAATGCCAGTGAACCGATGGCCGTTTGCGACGGTAACGGCATCGTCCAGCACTGCAATCGCGCATTTCAAGAGTTGTCGTCGGGGAATCCTCTACTGCGCCGCTTCGATGATGTCGTTCGACTCGAGGTTATCCCGCATCGCAACGGAGAGGAAGCAAAGCAGAATTCAGAATGGTTTGCGATTGAACAGGCGCTCTCCGGCCGTGAGTTTCGGGGAACCGAAGTCTGCTTGCGTAAAAAGAACGACTCGATTCATCTGCTGCTGAGCACGAGCCAACTGGTGCTTCCCAATATGGAACGCGCCGGCGTGCTCATCACGCTCTTTAATATAGAAGAGCGCCTGCGGACCGAGCACGCCCTGCGCCGCTCAGAGAAGCTCGCTGCCACCGGGCGGCTCGCGGCTTCCATCGCGCATGAGATCAATAATCCCCTGGCCGCGCTCACGAATCTGATCTACCTGGTGGAGACGGAAGCGATCTCCGATGTGGTGCGAAAGTACGCGCACACGGCGCAGGAAGAGCTTGCGCGCGTTGCCCACATTACCCGGCAGACGCTCGCCTTCTACCGAGACGCCGGCGCTCCCACCAGCGTGAATCTCGCGGAACTCATCGACTCTGCCCTGTTGCTCTATAGCGGCGCGATCCGCAGGAAGAACCTCGCAATCAAACGCGAAATCCACTTCACCGGAAGCATTCATGGATACGCCACCGAACTGCGACAGGTGTTCTCTAACCTGATCGGCAACGCCGTCGAGGCGCTGCCTAAAGACGGCTGCCTGCGCATCCGCCTCTATCGTTCTCAGGAGTGGTCAAACTCTCGCAAGCCCGGCGTGCGCGTGGTGATCGGCGATACCGGCGAGGGGATCCGACCCGATCATCGCCCACATCTTTTTGAACCGTTCTTCACGACCAAAGCCGAAAAAGGCACGGGCCTCGGTCTGTGGGTCTCGCAAGGCATCGTCGAGAAGCACGGCGGCTTCATCCGCCTGAAGAGCAGCACCGGTCCGGAGCACCGTGGAACTGTCTTCAGCATTTTCCTTCCCGCAGAAAAAACGGGAGAGACTCGCCGCGCAGTCGCATAGAATCCCGCCGATCCGACCGGATGTCGCGTTCGTCCCAGACAATCTGCTCATGAAGACGGTGATGTTGCCACTCTGCTTTTTCGTGTCTAGCTTAGCGGCTTCGTAGCTCCTCACCTCAGCCGTCTGACCGCCTCCTCCATCTCTCCTGCGAGCCGCTCGATCAGCTCGGCTGCCGACTGTCTGCGCGCGAGTCTTGCTCCCTGACCTGACCACAGCGACAGGAACTCGGCACGGCCCTGTTTCGCTGCAGCGGTTCTAAGAGAACGCGTGAGGGAGTTCTGAATCGGGAATTGCGGTATCGAGGCTTCGTCTTCCTCCATTTCGGTCATGAAACGGTTCACGATGCCGCGCGCTGGACGACCGGAGAAGGCTCGGGTGATGCGCGTCTGATCTTCACGGGCGTTCAGTATGGCTTGCTTATACACCTCGGGAACCCCGGCTTCATGACAAGTGAGGAACGCCGTTCCCATTTGGGCAGCCTGCGCTCCCAGCGCCAGCGCCGCAATGATGCCGCGCCCATCCATGATGCCTCCGGACGCGATCACCGGTAAGCGAACCGCGTCCACCACCTGCGGCACCAGTGAGATCGTGCCCACCATTCCCTGAGCGAAATCTGTCGCGAAGGTCCCACGATGTCCTCCGGCCTCGCTGCCTTGAGTAATGATTGCATCTACTCCCAGCTTTTCCAGTTGCACAGCCTCGTCCACCGTTGTCGCTGTTCCAACCAGGAACATCTTCCGCGCCTTGATCTGCGCAACCGCATCCGCCGACAGCAATCCAAGGGTAAAGCTGAAGCACGATGCGCCACTTTCCAGTGCCGCCGCGAGTTGAGCGTCAGTGCGGTCTCCGGTGGAAGATGCGTGACTGCCTGTTTGACCCGTTGGAAATGATGCCGATGCGGGTGCAGGCAGCCCAAGCTCGGCAAAGTACGGACTAAGCCTCGCCAGCATCGAATTCGGGATACTCGGCGAGTCCGACCCCGGCACCGGAGCAAACAGATTGATTCCAAACGGACGCGAAGTCTTCGCTCGCACTGCGGCCGCGGTGCTCTCAATCTGCTCCGGCGTAAGATACGCGGCTCCGATGAAACCCAGAGCACCGGAATTCGAAACCGCCGCAACCAGATCCGGCGTATCTCCACCGCCCGCCAGCGGCGCCTGGATGATCGGATGCGCCAGCCCGAGTCGTCGCGCGAGATTACTTGCGAGCGCCATATAGGAAACTTTATCAGGGGTCTCGATAGCTACTGAACCGATCAGCCCCCAGAGGAGGCCGACACGGGCAGTCAGCGTGAGCACTATGAAGAGGGTTTTGAGCAGGAGTTTGTCGCTATGCTGAACGCCTGGATTCCCTAGGACCTAAATACGTCTGCGCATGGCTGCCGCGCCGAGGACGCACTCGTCTTTAGTCCGCTCCGCAGAACTGGCACTTAGAAAATCAGTGCTAATTTTTCGTGCGTCTCAAATCGGGTTGCTGCTGATGGTTCGGCAGGTTATGACGTGCGCGCTCCGTTTGGTATGGAACGTCTAGATTGGGGCAGTGAGTAACGTATTGGAGTTCAGGGGTTTCACCATCACTGAATATATAGGCTGTAATCGATAGACAACCGGTGTTTCGCCTTGCATTTCTAGGAATGATGATTCCCTCATCCGGCTGTCCGTTGCCGCGCGGACCGATTACAAACCGATTCGGACCGGGATTCGTCAGTCTCTGTGTTTGCTTTGAGCTTGCAGATTGCTGCGCGTTGGCAGTTGCAATACTGTCGGCTTGTTGAATCGGACCAGCACTGGCCAGAAGCAGCACGATAGGCAGCAACATCCGTGGTCGCCTCCCCTGACTGAATTATTTTAGTCCCGGAGTTTTCCGAATCCAAGCCTTCACATTAAGATCCAGCAGCTCCCGGCCGAGCAAGCGCTGACACATGTCGACCCGATACCAACCGACCTGCCAGACGCATCGATGCAACATTGCCGCTGACACGCTGCGGATAAGGATCGTAGGGCCGTACAGGCCCGGCGGTCCAATGTCAGCCGCAGCTATGCTGCTTGTCCTTTCGCCGCGGCGACGGAAAGCAAGTGACCCATTCCCATACCGGTCAGAAGCTCTCGCTGGATCTGTGCAGCGACATCGTTGATCGGCTGCAAGGCTCCGACTATTGGTCCCATCAGCGTGCGCATCGGTCGGCTACCTGCCGGCGTTTCGATCAATCGAGCGACCTGATCTGCGACCTCCTGCATCGGGGCTGCGGAAGCTTCCAGGGCTGCGGCGATCTGGTTTGGAATCTCCGCGACTGCTCCGTACTCCTTAGCTCGCGCGATGTCAGCTGCGGACTCCGCTTTGGCGAAAACTTCGGTTCGGAATGGTCCCGGTTCCACCGTGATGGAATCTACGCCTGACTGCGACAGCTCGTAGCGATAACACTCGGCCAGCGCTTCCACGGCGAACTTTGTTGCCGTGTACAAACTCATGCCCGGCAAGACACCGCGTCCGGCAGCGCTCGTGATGTGAACGATCAACCCGTCGCCCTGCCGCCGCATGTGCGGCAGCACTGCGCGATTCATGCGCACGATACCGAAGAAGTTGGTGTCGAAAATTCGCTTGGCTTGCTCGACCGTAAACGTCTCTGCCAATCCCCAGAGCGCGTATCCGGCATTGTTGATGAGGACACGATCTTCCCAGCCTCGGCAAGCACATCGCTCACTGCCCCTTCGACCGATGCATCGTCGGTCACGTCGAGATCGATCACAGCGAGCTGCAATTGCTCGCGGCCAGCTAACTCGAGCAGTTCGTCGCGCGCGGCAGCGTTGCGGGTATTCGCATTTCGCATCGAAGCAAACACTCGATAGCCTTTGCGAGCCAAGGTTTCGGCGATTACCTTGCCGAATCCGCTGCTGCATCCAGTGATGACAACCGTCTTTGGTGCGTTCATGTGGGACCCTTTCGAACACGCTAGAACGATGTGCCCTGGATGGGGAGTTGTCAAGGAACAAACTCGGAAACCCTGAGTAGAAGCGCGTGCCTTTGCATCCGAAAGACAGCATCCTTTCGGCGACTTGCTTGCTAAGGTGAGCGGGGATGTCCGACGAGTCAGTAGTACCGTGAACGGCGCATTGAGCCCACTGTTTCAGGAGGATGGAATGAAGGCGGGAATCGTTTTGGCGTTGCTGGTTTGCGTGTCGATGTGCGCTGCACAGAGTAAGCCCGATTCGGGAACGGGAGCGACCAAACCGAAGCGCTCGTTCGTCGGAGACGTGCCGACGACGGTTGCTGACAGTGTCGGGGAGATGCTGAAGTTCGTCGAGGGCAGTTTCTCGGGCTGGCCGAGGCAATGCCGGAGGACAAGTACAACTATGTTCCGACGGCGGGCAAGTTCGACGACGCTCGCAGCTTCGGTGAACAGGTGAAGCACGTAGCTTGCGGGCAGTTCGCCTTCTTTAACGAGTTCGAAGGCACGAAACCGCCCGAGGATTGCGAGCGAGGCGGACATGACCCTGCGAAGACCAAGGCCGAGCTGATCAAGTATCTGAAGGATTCGTTCGATTATTCAAATCGTGTGATTGCGACACTTACTCCGGAGAACGCGCTGGACCGAGTCGAGGGGCGGTACGCCGCACCAAACACAAAGCTAGGGATATCGGTAGCTTCAGTTTGGCATGTGACCGATCACTATGGACAACTCGTCGAGTACCTGCGCATGAACGGGATCGTGCCGCCGATGACGCAGAAGTATGGGCTGAAGGTGAGGTAATACAAGCTGCGGAGCTGCGAAGCTGCGAAGCTACGGAGCTTCGCAGCTGAACATAAGCGCGTTTCCGATCACCGCAGTTTTCGATAAGCAAGACGGCGAACAGGAATGCTTCTTCTCCCGTAAAAAGCATTCCCGCTCTCGAACACTACGATGAGTGAGGCGTCTAAGGCTCGAAGCTTTTTACTGCTGGTTCTGTGCTTCGCTTACGCCGATGATTTTCGAATCCGTGCGGAACTTTTTGTAGTCGCGGAAACTTTGTTCGGCATCCATGTTGAAGCTCTTGAGAAGGGCGACACGCACTCCGATCTTGAAATTGACCTGACGGGGAAGCCAGACTTCGTCGTTGATGCGCGTCTGTTCGATCATGAAGTGCGAGCCTTTGTGAAAGCGGGCAATGAATAGGCCCCAGGAGACGGTATCGAGTGCTTCCACGTCCATTCTTGACATCTGTACGTCAGCCTTGTCGATCCAGATGCGGCCGTGGAATTTTGAAAGATAGTTTGCGTACTTCATATGCGGGATGAAGCCGGGACGCGGCTCGGCGGAAATCACCCAGGCTTCGCGACCTCCGACCAGTTCTGTGCCGAGCAGCACGAAGTTGTATGCGTCGACGATTTCCCGCTCGAACTGGCGTCCTTCTTCGCGATCTTTCGCTTCCCGCTCTTCGCGCTTCTGACGGTCCTTCTCGGATTCGTTCCGGCGCTTGTTGATGATCTTCTGAATCTTCTCTTCTTCTTTGGCGGCTTCTTTTTCTGAGATCGGCTTGTCGTCTTTCTCGATGAGTCGCTGCACCTGCTCGCCGTAGATGTTCAGCACCTCATAGGTTCTCGTTTCCCTCGATTTCGTTTGACCCTTGCCATCGAGACTGTTCTCGACATCACGCTCGATGTACGTGTAATCGCGCTGTCTCTTGTCATTCTCCATGTCGTTGGCCGCGACTCTCTGGATGAGATCGCGGATCTGCTCCGGCGTGAGCGATCCTGGAGTGGACGGCAAGGACGGAGCAGCAGGCTTTGTGGTCACAACGGAGGCGGTTCCGCTATCGTTGCTCGACTGTTGTGCATGAGCAGACGAAATAGACGCAATCGCCGCGAAGCCCAACATGGAAATCGCACAAGAGGCGCGCCAATACCGCATGTTCTTCACAACACGCATATCCAATGAATGTTCCTAAATCTGAGGCGATAGGCAATAGGCGGTAAGCACTAGCCTGAGTCTCATTCCTAGACGGGCCACTCGGCCCAGAATTAGCAGCCTGTCTGCGCGGACAGAATTATGCATCTGGGCAGGACTAGCGGAAGTAGCGCGACTGAGCTGTCGCTCACATTATTATGTGTTTTTGCCGAAATTATGTGTTTGCGTAAATTCGGTTCTCAGGAGATCACGTTGCCGTTTTTGTGGGTACGAACTGCTTGGAAAATCTTGTCGCCCGACTTCAGCCGGTTGCTTTCCACACTCGTTGCTGTCGCAGGTATAGGTTTTGCGCTCTGCACAACTCAGGCTCAAACAACCGGGCAGTCACCGCAGCTGGCAATCACCTTTGACGATCTGCCCGCCCACGGTCCATTGCCGCCGGGCGAAACGCGGATCGAGGTTGCCTCGAAGATTCTGAAAGCGATGCATGACGCGAAGCTGCCGCCGATTTACGGCTTCGTAAATGGCGTCGCGATCACGAAGAATCCGGCAGACGCGGCGGTGCTCGATGCCTGGCGCGCGGTGGGCAATCCGCTCGGGAATCATGGCTGGTCGCATTTGAATTTGAACCAAACTTCTCTGAGTGATTTCGAGCAGGATGTCGTCCGAAATGAGCCACTCTTGGACGAGCGGATGAAAGGGGCAGACTGGCATAGGTTTCGATATCCATTTCTCGCGGAGGGAGACACACCGGAAAAGAGAGCGGGTTTCCGCGAGTTTCTTTCACAGCATGGATACAAAATCGCTGCAGTCACGATGAGCTTCGCCGATTATGAATGGAACGAACCTTACGAGCGCTGCAAAGCCAAAGGCGACACGAGGGCAATTGCGGCGCTGCGAGATTCTTATCTCAAAGCCGCAGACTTGAGCGCCGACTACTACCGTGATTTGTCGCACACGTTATACCGACGCGATATTCCTTATGTGCTGTTGATGCACATCGGCGCCTTCGACGCCGAGATGCTCCCAAACTTGCTGCGGCTCTACAAATCCAAGGGTTTCCAATTCGTAACGCTTGAGAATGCGGAGCGCGATCAGTTCTATCGCTCTTCCATCAACCCCCATCTACCCAACCCCGATTCTCTGGAAGGGGCCATTGCAGACCGGCACTTGCCGCTGCCGACCCGTCCTGTTCCTGCGGTTGGGCTCGCTAGCATCTGTCGATAGCCAACTCCTGCAGCAAGAAAAAAGGCGGGACCTGCGTAGGTCCCGCCACCGGATAGCTACTTCAGCAAATCTACTTGCTGATGTTGGCGCTCAGCTTGGCGTTGAGATCGCTGGCGTCGGAGTTGATGATGCCGTCATACTTCGTGACCACCAGCAGGTTGTTGCCCGCGGGCACGAGCTCGTGCACCTGATAGCCGCTCTCGTACACCGACGTCCAGTGACGACCGTCATTGCTGGCGAACACTTCGTTCGACGAGTCCACCACAGCGTACATACGGCGTGTCCGCTGATCGTAAGTAAGAGCCTTGATACTGGCATCAGGCAGGTTGGTTTTCACCGACTCCCATCCGCCCACCGATTTCTCACGGAACAGACCTTCGGGCGATGAAACCCAGAGAGCTGACTCCTGATCGAGGAGCATTCCCGTGATCACGGAAACCGAAGGAGCAGGCATCTGAGCGAAGGTGCGGCCATCGCTCGAAGTCAAGATCGTGCGGTATCCGGCTGCGGCAACGCGGTTAGCGCTGCTGCGAACCATCGTGACCGGCTCTTTGCCCGTGTTGCGCTGAACCTGCCATGAACGTCCGTTGTCATGCGAGTAGAGGAGTCCCGAAGTGGAACCGGCAAACCAGTTCTCGCCATCGATGCGGAGATCGGTCACATAAGGACGCCACGCAGCCGTCATGAAAACATTGCTCCACGTGCGGGTTGCGGCATCCATGCGATAGATTCCCGTATTGGTTCCGGCGACGAGCTGGCCGTTGCCGTCCTGCGCGAGCGCGAAGACGTCGCTGCCGTTGAGTCCGCGGCTGAGCTGTGACCAGTGCGAACCGTTGTC
>Ga0070741_10011299_pt1 | contig 16537 bp, 13 predicted proteins | sample Coa_R1_4_FD_66440 | JGI IMG/M metagenome (GOLD analysis project Ga0070741, IMG submission 66440) | Surface soil microbial communities from Centralia Pennsylvania, which are recovering from an underground coalmine fire - Coalmine... | ecosystem: Environmental > Terrestrial > Soil > Unclassified ...
GCGGGGTCGCGGTACGCCTCGGCGAGCAGGCCGAAGGTGTCGGGGGCGAGCGCGACGTCGTCGTCGACGAAGAGCACGACGTCGCCGCCCGCGGCGGCGGCGCCGAGGTTGCGCTGCCGGGTCAGCCCGGGCGGGGCGGCGAGGTAGCGGACGGCGATCGCAGCCTCGGCGCACGGCGCGCGAGCCGAGCCGTCCCGGTCGCCGTCGACGACGACGACCTCGTGCGGGGGCGGGTCGCACCGGGCGAGGTCGGCGAGCAGGGCGGCGAGCGCCTCGGGGCGGCGCAGCGTCGGGACGACGACCGAGATCCGGGGCGAGCCCCCACGGGCGGGCGAATTCTGCTTAGGTGTGAGCATCGTGCGGGGGGGCGACATCCGGGGCTCGAGGCGCTCGACCGCGCGGCCGCGCGTCCTCGTCGTCGGGTACGGCGCCCGCGGCCGGCAGTGGGAGCGCGCGATCCGCCGCCGGCGCCGCCGACTGGCGCTCGCGGGCGTCGTCGACCCGGACGAGGCGGCCCGGCGGGCGGCGAACGCCGCGGGGCTTCGGGCGTGGGCGAGCCTGGAGCAGGCGATCGGCGAGGCCTCCGCGGCGGCGGCGATCGTCGCCTCGCCCCCCTGGGCGCACGTCGACCAGTCGCTCGCGCTCGTCGAGGCGCGGATCCCGGCGCTCGTCGAGAAGCCGCTCGCGCTCGACCTCGGCGGGGCAGCCCGGGTCGCCGCCGCGGCGCGGCGGGATGCCGTCCCGCTGCTCGTCGGCCAGAGTTTCCGTTTCCTCCCCCGTGAGCGCGCCGTCCGGAAGGCGCTGCTCGAGCTCGACGCCCCCGTGCGGGCAAGCATAGTCTCCGCCCGGCCGCGGACGGCGGCCGCCCCGCACCTCGCCGAGGTCGCCGACGGCCCCCTGTGGGACATCTGCCTCCACCACCTCGACGCGCTGCGGGTCCGCGTCGGGGCGAGCCCGTCGTCGGTGGCGATGCGCGTCCTCGGCGGCGCCGGCGGCCGCGCCTACCGGATCGAGCTCGAGTGGCCGGACGGCCTCGCCGTCGAGTACACCCACTCGGAGGGCGCGCCCGCGTACTTCCACGCCGAGTGGATCGAGGCCGGGCGGGGCGCGATCGCCGTCGCCGACCAGGAGGTGCGCCTCCTCGCCGACGGGTCGCGGCCGCGCCGGGTCTCGCCGCCGCGCGGGCCGGCGCCCGAGCAGGCGCTGCTCGAGGCGCTGCTCGAGGCGGTCGCCGGCCGGCCCTCGCCCGCCCTCGAGGCCGCCGAGAACCTGGCCACGGTCGCGATCGTCGAGGCGGCGGCGCGCTCGGCCGCGCTCGGCCGGCCGGTCGCGCCGGCGGCTCCCGCCGCCGCCACGGGTTCCGAGCCGGCCGCGAGCGCCGTCGCATGAGCGCGTCGGCTGCCCCGGTCGCCGTCTTCGGCTTCGACGCCGCCGACGCCCCCCTCGTCGAGCGGGGGCTGGCGGAAGGCTGGCTCCCGACCCTGCGCCGGCTCGCGGCCGAGGGCGGGAGCGCCCTCCTCGACCCGCCCCCGTCCGGCTTCTACAACACGAGCTGGATCGCGACCGTGACCGGCCGCGACGTCTTCGAGCACCGCTGCGTCCTCGACCGCGAGCTCGAGCCCGGCACCTACCGGATCCTCGACCGGCACCCCGACGCGATCCGCGCCCGGCCGTTCTGGGCCCACCTGAGCGACGCCGGGCTGCGCTCGACGGTCGCGAGCATCTACAGCGCACCGACCGTGCCGGGCCTGCTCGGCACCCAGGTGCACGGCTGGGGGGCGATCGACCCCTTCACGGCGAAGTTCGGCACCCGGATCTTCGACCCGCCCGAGACCGAGCGGCTGCTCGCCCGCGCCGTCCCCTCCCGCCAACAGCTCTACCGGACGGAGGCGCCGACGAGCGCCGCCGGGTACCGCGCCTACCGCGACCGGCTGCTCGCGAGCGTCGAGGAGCAGACCCGCGGCCTCGCGGCGCTCCTGCGGGAGACGCGCTGGGACTTCTTCTTCGGCTCCTACGGCGAGCCCCATCACGGCGGGCACCTGCTCTGGCACCTGGCCGACCCATCCCACGACGCGCACGACCCGGCGCTCGCGGCGGCGGTCGGCGAGACGATCACCGCCGTCTACGCCGCGGTCGACGCCGGCATCGGCCGGCTGCTCGAGCTCGTTCCGGCCGGCACGCGCTGCTTCGTCCTCACCCCGCACGGGATGCAGCCGAGCTACGTCGACGAGCCCGCGGAGGAGATCCTCGAGGCCTGCGGCTTCCTCGCCCGCCGCGCCCCCGGCTCGGCCGGGACGGCGGCGCGGACGCTCGACGCGGGCTTCCGGCTCGCCCGCGCCCTCGTCCCGACCGGCGTCCGCCTCGCGATCCGGGCCCGGCTCCCGGGAGACGGGCTCGTCGCCGAGCGGCCGCTCGCGCACGTCGACTGGGCGCGCACACGGGCGTTCGCGCTGCCGAGCGACATGACCTCCGCGATCCGCGTCAACCTCGCCGGCCGGGAGCCGCAGGGCACCGTCGGCCCGGGCGAGTACGAGGCCCTCTGCGACGAGCTCGAGGGCCTGTTCACGGGTCTTCGGCACGCGGCGAGCGGCGCCCCGGCGGTCGAGCGCGTCGTCCGCCCCGCCGCCGTCCTCGGCGGCCCGCCGAGGGACTCGCTCCCGGACCTCTGCGTCGTCTGGGCCGACACCGAGCCGGTGCGGAGGCTCGAGGTCCCGGGCATCGGCAGCAGGAGCGTCGCCTTCGCCGACCCGCGCACCGGCCAGCACCGGCACGTCGGCTTCCTCACCGGGGCGGGGCCGGGGATCGCGGCGGCCGGGACGCCCGGGCTCGGCACGGTCGGCGGCTCGCTCCTCGACGTCGGCCCGACGATGCTCGCCCTGCTCGGCGTCGACGCGCCCCTCCCGGGCCGTCCGCTCGAGCGCTTCCTCGGCGGGCGGGGAGCCGGGGCGCTCAGGAGCTGACGCGCGGGTCGCGCCCGAGGCGGCGCAGGAGCGGGTGGACGGCGAGGCGGAGCGTCCGCTTCCCGGCCTCCCAGGCCCGCTCCCCGAGCACGCTCCGGGCGAGGTAGAGGAGCGCCCGCGGCGCCGAGCGGGGCCGGACCCGGAGCGCCTCGAGCGCCCGGGCGCGGGCGCCGGCGCGGTCGCCCTCGCGGGCGTGCAGGTGGGAGAGGACGAGCAGGTGGACGGCCCGGATCCGCGCCCGCTCCGGCTCCGGGAGGGCGGCGAGCCGCGGCTCGAGCCGCCGCACGAGCTCCCCGTACCAGCGGAGCTCGCCGGCCGGCGCGCTCACCGCCCGGTCGACGAGGACCTCGCGGAGCGCGAGCGCCCGGTGGCGGTCGGCGAAGCGCACCCACAGCTCCCAGTCCTCGACCCGGCGGAGCGTCGGATCGAAGCCGCCGAGCTCCCGGAACACCGCCGTCCGCAGGAGGACGGTCGAGGGCTGCATCCTCGGCGCCTCGAGCAGCGTCCGCGCGAGGTCCCGGTCGGGGGCGGGCAGGTAGCGGCGGACGAGCCGGTCGCCGTCCCAGAGCTCGTACCCGCTCTCGACCGCGTCCACCCCGTCGCCGGCGGCCACGAGCGCCGCCACCTGCCGCTCGAGCTTGGCCGGGCGGAAGCGGTCGTCGTCGTCGAGGAACGCGAGCAGGGGCCCGCGGCAGAGGGCGACGCCGGCGTTCCTCGCCGCGCCGGCGCCGCGGCCGCCCGCGCAGCGGACGAGCCGCACCCGCGGGTCGCCGGCGAGCGGCTCGGGCAGCGCGAGCGGCGGCTGCGAGCCGTCGTCGACCACCACCACCTCGAGCGCCGGGTAGGTCTGCTCGAGGACGCTCGCGACCGCGCGGGCGGCGAGCGCCGGCCGGTCCCGGGTCGGGATCACGACGCTCACGAGCGGCGGTCCGGATCGGGCCATCAGCGGCGCGGGAGCAGCTCCTGGAGCTCCTCGACCCGGACGAGCCGGCCGGCGAGCCCGACCGCGAGCCACGCCGCCGTGACCGCGCACGTCCAGCCGACCGCCGCCGGCAGGCCCGCCGGCGGGGCGACGGCGCGAATCGCCGCCCCCGTGCCGACCGCGAGCACCGCCGTGGCCACGGTCAGCACGAGGTCGCGCCGGAGCGGGTGGGCGCGGGTCGTCCGGTGGAGCTCGGCCGACACCCAGAGGTTGTAGACGACGTAGGTGGCGGAGGTCGCCGCGGCGGCGCCGAGGACGCCGAAGGCGGGGACGAGCGAGGCGGCGAGGAGGACCATCGTCACCGTGGCGACGGCCCCGCTCCGGGCGAGCGCGCGGCGACTACCGGCCGCGGCGAGCGCGCTCGCGTTGAGGCCGAGCGCCAGGTTGACCGCGAACCCGGGCAGGAGCACCCAGACGACGAGGCCGCGCGCCGGGTAGGACGCGCCGTAGAGGGTGCGGAGGACGGCCTCGGGGAACGCCGAGAGCAGCACGAGCACGGGGAGCGAGACGGCGACGACGAGCTTCGAGATCCCCGCGTACAGGTCGGCGAAGGCCGCCCGGCCGCCGTCGACGAAGGTGCGGCTCGCGACCGGCAGGAACTGGGAGCCGAAGAGGAGCGTCGGCAGGAGCAGCGCCTGCTCGACGATCCGCAGGGTCGGCTCGTAGCGGCCGACCTCGGCGCTCGTCCGGCTGAGGCCGAGGACGAGCACGTCGAAGCGGGAGACGACCACCGTCCCGAGGCCGGTGACCGCGAACGGGACCGCGTCCGGCAGGAGCGCGCGCGCCGCCGCCGCGCGGGAGACGCCGGGCGCCGCCCCGCCGGCCACCCTCCGGGTGACGAGGCGGGAGGCGAGCAGCCCGGCGAGGGCGGCGGCGGCGAAGCCGGCGGCGACCCAGCCGAGCTCGGCGACGCCGATCGCCGCGAGCGCGCCGACTGCGGCCAGGCGCGCGAGGGTGGCGGCGAGGTTCGGCAGCTCCATCAGCCCGACCCGCCCGACGCCGCGGGCGAGCGCCCCGGCGACGGCGGCGACGTTCGCGCTCAGGAGGACGAGGCCGAGGCAGAGGCCGAGGAGGAGCCGCAGGCCGGCGCCGAGACCCGGCGTGCCCAGCCAGACGACGGCGAGGGTCGCCGCCGCGCCGAGCGCGCCGCCGGCGGCGACGAGGGCGTACGCGCCGCGGGCGATCCGGGCGCGCTCCGCCGCCTGCGAGGCGGCGGCGACGAGGGCGACCGCGCGCGTGACCGCCGGGTCGAGCCCGAGACGGCCGACGCCGGCGAAGAGGACCGCGGTCGCGAGCCCGAACGCGAGCGGTCCGTAGGCGCTCGCGCCCAGCAGGCGCACGGCGAGGGCGACGGTCGCGACCCCCGCGAGGGCGCCGGCGGCGATCCCGAGGAAGCGGACGCCGGCGCCGAGCCCGATCAGCGCGTAGCCCTCCGCCGGCGGCCCCGCCGCGGCGCGCCGTGGGCGAAGGCCGGTCACGCGCTCAGCGCAGGACCTGGACGACGGTCTGGGTGACCTGCTGGGTGACGACCGCCGTCGTCGTCTCGACCGTCGGCACCGTCCGCGTCTCGGTCACGGTCACGGTCGTCGGCACCTGCCTCGTCACCGGCACCGTCACGGCACGGGGGACGACGACCGTCTGGGTGAGGTAGCTCGTGCGCGCGGGCCCGTCGACCGTCTTGACGACCCGCACGGTCCTCCGCGTCACCGGGCCCGGCGCGCGCACGGTGACCGTCCTCGCGACCGCCGCGCCGTTGACGGTGACCTGCACCGTCCGCGTCGCGACGCTCGTCACGGTCGAGGCGCGGGCCGGCGCGAGCCGGCCGGCGGCCAGGTACCCGGCGACGCCGCCGGCGAGGCAGAGGCCGAGGGCGAGGCCGAGGCGGAGGCGGTCGGAGGCGCGGTTGCGCCACCACCAGACCCAGAACCTGGGCTTGTACCAGTGCTTCCTGATCACCGCCCCCACGGCCCGAAGACCACGACCGGAGGATTGTCGCACGGCGCCGCTCGCCGCTCCGGCCCGTCGCCGTCCACCCTGCTAGGATCGGCGGCCCCAGTGGGGCAGCTCGGCGGTGTTAGGCGGGCCACGAGCGGCCGGAGGCGCGATCCCTGCGGACGGCTCCTCCTCGCCCTCGGCGCGTCCGCCCTCGCGGTCGCGGCGCTCGCCCCGGGCTGCGGCGGGTCGCCGGCGCGGTCGGCAGCCTCCGTCGTCGCCCCCCGGCCGCCCCGGCCGTACCGGCTCCCGGCCCATGCGGTGCGGGTCTCGTCGGCGCGCGAGCTCGTCGCGGCGCTCCGGCAGGGAAGGAAGACGATCGTCCTCGACGACGGGACGTACGGGCTCCGCCGCGGGTACTTCGTCGACTGGGCCGGGAGCAGCCTGTACGCCCGCCACCTCGGGCGGGCGGTGCTGACCGCCGGGCTCGTGGTCGGCGGGAAGCGCGGCCGGGGCGGCGCGATCGTGCGCGGGCTCGCCTTCCGCATCACCGATCCCGCGGCGACGTTCCAGAGTAGCGCGCTGAACGTCTGGGGCCCGGCCGGGCACGACACGCGCGTGCTCGACGCGAGCTTCGACGGCGGCTGGGCGGTGGGCGTCGGCCTGCTCGCGCTCGACCCCGCCGGGCTCGTCGCCCACCGGCTGACGTTCCGCCACTTCACCGACGAGGGGATCCGCGCGAGCGACAACGTGCCCGCGCCCTACGGCGCGCGCGTGCCGGTGATCCACTCGATCAGCGACATCGTCGTCGACGGCGTCAGCCGCGCCGTCCCCGGCTCGTCCAACGGCACCGCGGAGGCGGGCCTCTGGATCGGGGAGCCGGTCGCGACCGGCGTGCACCGGATCCGGATCCGCGACTGCGCGATCTCCGGGATCGAGACGGTGAACAACTCCTGGGACACGACCTTCACGAGCCTCGACATCGACATGGCGGGGCCGCATGCGAAGGACGGCGACGCGGTCTACCTCGAGCACGACACGATCGGCGACACCTTCGAGCGGTTCCGGCTCACCGGGGCGCGGACCGGGTTCAACGCGGAGTGGAACGGCGGGGTCGCCGGCTCGACCCCGACCGCGCGCAACCGGATCCAGAACGGCACGATCAGCGCGGCGGGCTGGAGCCGCGGCGGGGCGACGACCGGCGTCTACCTCGACGAGGGCACGGGCTCGACGACGATCAGCGGCGTCACCTTCACCGGCCAGAGCTGGGCGGCGATCGCCACGCACGGGGTGTCGGACCCGGCGACGATCCGCGACAACACCTACCGGCTCGCGCCGCGCGCGCAGGCGACGACGGCGGCGGCGGTCCCCGGCTGACCCCGGCGCGCCGCGGCGAGCCGCTCGCCCGAGCGTGCTCCCGGCCCGCCTTCGGGGACCCCGGCGCCGCGGTAGGGCCGGCCGCGCGGGAACCGCGACGGGTCGACGGCGCGGTCGTGCGCCGCGCAGCGGGGCCCGATCGTGAGCGTCGCGCAACCCGGAACCTCGCAGACCTGGAGCACCTTCCCGTCATGGACCCGACCGGCCCCGCCGGTCGCCACCCACCCGTCCAGCTCGCGCCCGGACGCCCGTTCAGGCCGAGCCGCCGCCCGCGGGGCCGCCGCCCGCGAGCAACCGGCGGTAGAGCGCCAGGTGCTCCTCGCGCCAGCGGGGAAGGGCGAAGAGCGTCCGCGCGCGCTCGTACCCCGCGCGCCCGAGGCGGGCCCGGAGCTCCTCGTCGGCGACGAGCCGGGCGAGGCGCTCGGCGAGCGCCCGCGGGTCGCCCGGGGGCACGAGCGCGCCGGTCTCGCCCTCGACCACGACCTCGGCGAGGCCGCCGACGTCGGAGGCGACGACCGGGAGGCCCTCGGCCATCGCCTCGAGCACCGAGATCGGCATCCCCTCCGAGCGGCTGGAGAGGACGAAGAGCTCGGCGTCGCGCAGGCAGGACCGGACGTCGCCGACCTCGCCCGCGAGCTCGACCGCGCCCTCGAGCCCGAGGTCGGCGACCTGGCGGGCGAGCGCCGCGCGGAGGGGGCCGTCGCCGAGGATCCGGAGCCGGGCGGCGCCGGCGGGCAGCAGCGCGAACGCCTCCACGAGGGTCGCGAAGTCCTTCGGGTGGGCGAGGCGCCCGACGCTCACGATCCGCACCGGCCCCTCGCGCGCCGCCGCGCCGCGCGGCTCCCCGACCGCGACCGCGTTCCGGATCACCGTCGCCCGCTCGGCGGTGCAGACGCGGGCGGCGAGCCCCGTCCGAAGCTCGAGCTCGGAGACGCAGACGATCGCCGTCGTCAGCGGCCGGACCAGCCGGTCCGCCCACAGGTAGAGCAGCGCGCCCGGCCCGGCCGCCGCCTTGAACGCCCAGCCGTGGACGGTGAAGACGCGCACCGGCACGTGCGCGAGCGCGCCGGCGATCCGGCCGAGCACGCCCGCCTTCGAGCTGTTCAGGTGGACGATCGCCGGCCGCAGACGACGGAAGAGCCGGGTGAGCTCGGCGAGCCCGAGCGGGTCGTGGACGGGCGAGAGCGAGCGGCGGACGTGGCGGAGCGGGAAGAAGGGCACGCGAAGCTCCGCCGCCGCCGCCCGCAGGGGGCCCTCGCCGTGGGCGGCGACCGCGACGTCGAACTCCTCCCGCACGGCGGGGAGCAGGTCGCGCACGTACGACTGGGCCCCGCCGACCTCGGCCAGCGTCACGACGTAGAGGAGGAGCGGCCGGCCGGAGGGCACGCGGAGGAGCGTAGTCGCGGCTCGCCGCCGGCGCCGTCAGCAGCTCCCGGTCGGGACCGGGCGCCGCGCCCGGGCGAGGACGGCGCGGACGGTCGCGGCCGGGACGCCGTAGCCGCCGCCGGCGCCGGCACGGGCGGCGACGACGGTCGCCCGCACGACGCCGCTCGCGTCGAGCGCCGGCCCGCCGGAGTCGCCGGGACGGACGGGCCCGCTGAGCGCGGTCACCCGCCGCAGGGTGCCGCCGACGAGCAGGTCGGCGGTGGCGCCCAGACGGCCCGCCCGCGCGCGGAGCGGCCCGCCGCCCGGGTAGCCGAGGATCGCCACCGCCCGGCCCGCCCGCGGCTCGCCGAAGCGGAGCGGCCGGGCGGCGAGCCCGGGCGCGTCGAGGACGGCGGTGTCGGTGCGGCGGTCGATCGCCCAGACCGTCGCCGGCAGGCCGTCGACGCGCACCCCGCCGGCGCCGGCGACGACGTGCGCCGCCGTCACCACGCGGTGGGGCGCGGCCACCCAGCCGGAGCCCTCGACGCCGAGGCCGCAGGCGGCGGCGGCGACCCGGACGACGCTTGCGGCCGCCCGCTCGACGGGCGGCGCGGCGAGGACGCGACGGTCGGACGGAGCCGGGGGCGGCGGGCCGGCGACCACGGGGAGCCGGTCGATCCGCGCGAGCGCGGAGACGACGTCGGCCGGCGGTGCGAGCGCGTCCAGCCGGCGGAGGATCGCCGAGCGCTCCGCCGCCCGGCGGAGGGCCGGCTCGCCCGGAAGCTCGAGGGCGACCGCGCCGGCGACCCAGACGAGCACGAGCCCCCAGGCGGCGCCGGCGGCGAGACCGCCGGCCGCGTCGAGCGCCCCGAGCGAGCGGAGGCGCAGCAGCTTCCCGCGTAGCGACGCGGCCGCGGCCGCCGCGACCGCGTCGAGGAGGAGGGCGCCGGCGAGGGCGCCGACGAGCACGGCGAGCGGCGTGTAGGGCGAGGCGGCGCCGCCGGGCAGAAGCCGCGGGCCGACCCGGGCGCCGACGCCGACGCCGCCGACGAGCCCCGCGAGCGAGAGCGCCGTGCCGATCAGCCCGCGGCGCAGGCCGCCGAGCGCCGCCGCTGCGACCACCGCGACCGCGATCCAGTCGGCGGTCGCGGTCGCGACGAGGATCGTCACCGCTCCCGGCGGCATCGGGACGCAGTATCGAGCGCCGGGCCGACGGAAGCGCCCGCCGACGGCGCCTGCCGCGGGCCGGCCGCAGTTGACAGCGCCCGGCTCCAGGCTCGAAGATCGGCGGTCCACGCCGTCGGCTGCGAAGGAGGCAGGCATGCCGCTCGACCTCAAGCGACTCAGCACCCTCGACCGGGCGATCGCCGGCGGCGCCGGCGTCGTCTTCATCTCCGGCTTCCTGCCCTGGTGGGGCTACAGCGGCCCGCTCAGCCTCTACAGCGCGTCGGTCAGCGGCTGGTCGGCGGGGTTCTCGGCGTGGGCGGGCGTCCTCCTCCTGACGCTCGCAGGCGTCTACCTCGTGCTGCGCCGCGCCGAGGTCTCCCTGCCCGCGCTCCCGGTCGGCCCGGCGGTGCTCGTGGCGGGCGTGGCCGCGCTCGGCCTCCTCCTCGTCGTCATCCGCTGGCTCACGCTCCCGAGCGTCTCCGCCGGCCTCGCCGGCTCGATCGGGGCGAGGTACGGCATCTACATCGCCCTCGTCGCCGGCATCGTCGAGACCGTCGCCGCCGTGATCGCGTTCCGCGCCTCGGGCGAGGCGCTGCCGGGGACGCAGCGGCCGGCCTCCGGGTAGGCGCGCCGCCCCGACCCGCCGGCCGGGAGGTTGCAATCGGGTCCGGCCTGCGCTAAGAGTTGCCCCGGGGGACTGGATGAGACGGCTCCGCGGCCACGTCGTCTTCGGGATCGCGCTGGCGGCGCTCCTGCTCGCCGCGCCGCTCCCGGCGCCCGCCGCCCCGCACGACGGCGGCCCCGGGGCGCCGCTCGCCGGGAGCCCGGACGAGTGGAGCGCGCCCGAGCCGGGACCGCACGCGCGCCCGGCCGGGAGGATCTGGGGCGTCGTCCCGGCCGCGCTCGACGTCGTCGCCAACCCGCACCGGCCCGGGCCCGGCGAGTTCGCGAAGACCTCGTTCGGCACCGCCGCGCCGCTCACCTACCACGGCGGCCCGGTGATGCTGACGAACACGACCTACGCGATCTTCTGGCTTCCGCCCGGCGCCACCGTCAGCGCGAACTACCAGTCCCTGATCGACCGCTACTTCGGCGACGTCGCCGCCGCGAGCGGCGCCACCACGAACGTCTACGCGACCGACGTCCAGTACTACCAGGGCGCCGCGCAGACCCACATCGCCTACAGCTCGACGTTCGGCGGCGACTACGTCGACACGACGCCGATCCCGACCGACTGCTCGTACCGGCTGAAGGTGACCGGCTGCGTCACCGACGGCGACATCCAGGCCGCGGTCCTGCGCGCGATCAAGGCGAAGGGCTGGACCCCGGGCCCGACCTCCGCCTTCTTCGTGTTCACTCCGAAGAACGTCGGCTCCTGCTACCTCACCTACTGCGCGTACACCTACTACTGCGCCTACCACAGCAACTTCTACGACGCGCACGGCGACGACGTGCTCTACGCGAACATGCCGTACCCGGACTCGTCCGGCGTCGGCGCGCCCGGCGCCTGCGACTCGGGCCAGCAGCCGAACGGCGACTGGGCCGACGAGGCGATCAACCTGGTGAGCCACGAGCACAACGAGTCGATCACCGACCCGAACGGCGACGCGTGGTACGACAGATCGGGCAACGAGGACGGGGACAAGTGCGCCTGGAACTTCGGCACCCCGCTCGGGTCGACGAGCACCGGCGAGTACAACCAGGTGATCAACGGCCACGACTACTACCTGCAGCAGGAGTGGAGCAACGCCTCCTCGGGCTGCGCGCTCGGCTACGCGCCCCCGGTCGCGCCCGCGATCTCCGGCTTCAACCCGACGAGCGGCACGGCCGGGACGGCGGTGACGATCACCGGGAGCGGCTTCACCGGCGCGAGCGCGGTCGCCTTCGGCGGGACGACGGCGAGCTTCACCGTCGTCTCCGACACGCAGATCACCGCCACCGTGCCCGCGGGAGCGACGAGCGGGCCGATCAGCGTGACGACGCCCGGCGGCACGGCGACGAGCGCGTCGAGCTTCACCGTCCTCCCGTCGCCGAGCCCGTCGTTTGCGCTCGCGGTCACGCCGGCGAGCCAGACCGTCGCCGCCGGGCAGGGGACGAGCTACACGGTCACGCTCAGCCGCAGCGGCGGCTTCACCGGCAGCGTCCAGCTCAGGGTCGGCGGGCTGCCGAACCAGACGAGCGCCTCCTTCACGCCGAACCCCGTCTCCGGCACCACCTCGACGCTGACCGTGCACACCAAGCGCCAGACGCGAGCCGGCACCTACACGCTGACGGTCACCGGGACGAGCGGCTCGCTCGCCGCGAGCGCGCAGGCGACGCTCGTCGTCACGAGCACCGGCGGCGCGCGCTGACGCGCGGCCGTCCGAGGCGCAGCGGCTCGGGGCCCCGAGGCTAGGCGCCCGCGTCGGCGCCGGCCTCGGTCCCGGCGCCGGACGCGTCGGTCGGGTCGGGGTCGGGCGCGGCCGGCGGGGACGGAGCCTGCTCCTCGGGCGCGCCGACCGGGTCCGGCGCGGGCGTCGGGTCGGCGGGCGGGCTCGCCAGCAGGACGGGCGCGACCGGCCCGCCGCCGGGCACGCCGGCGGAGGCGGCCCGCTCGAGCGGCCGCGCCTGCACCGGGCCCGGGCGCCGGGCCGGCGGCGCCGGCGACCCGGCGAAGACCCTCGGCTTCGGCACCGGCGCCGCGCCGAGAGCCGGCGTCCACCCGCGGGCGGTGCCGGCCGCGGCGGGAGCGGAGGCCGCCGCCGGGTGGCCGGGTGCGGGCAGGAAGACCGGATGCGGGCGGGGACGGTCGCCGGCCTTCGCCGGCGCCGGCGGCGCCGGCCGCTTCGGGACGGTCTCGCCGCGGCCGGGCACGACGCCGGTCTCCTTCGCCGTCAGCCCGAGCGCGACCGCAGTCCCGACGGCCGCCGCCTTCAGCGCCGTGTTGCCCCCGGCGAGGTGGGCGAGCCGGCGGAGCGGCAGGAGCGCGGCGAGGACGAGCGCGAGCCGGCTCACCGTGCCGGCGCCGGGCGCGGCCGCCGCGCAGTCGGGGCAGCGGCGGAGGTGCCGGCGCAGCGCCCGCCGCTCGGTCGTCGAGGCCGCGTCGTTCAGCTCGCGGACGAGCGCCCGCCGCGCCTGGGGGCACGTCATCCCGAGCTCGAGCTCCTCGCGCAGCGACCGGCGCGCGCGCACGAGGAGCGCCTTGACGGCGGGCTCGCTGACGCCGAGGCGAGCGGAGATCTCCGCGTGCGAGTGGCCGAGGACGTCGCGCAGCAGGAGGACCGAGCGGTGCTGCGGCTCGAGCGCGGCGAGCCCGACCCGGACGTCGCGCGGGTCGAAGGCGAGCTCTCCCGGGGCGGCCTCCTCGAGGCCGTCCGCGAGCAGCTCGGGCGCGGGGCGCCGCCGCGCGGCCCGGAGCCGGTCGCGGCAGACGTTGCGGGCGATCGCGACGAGCCAGCTCCCGCTCTCGCGCGGCTGCACGCCGCGGCTCAGGGCGTTGTAGGCCTTGAGGAAGGTCGTCTGGGTGACGTCCTCGGCGTCGTGGACGTTCCGCGTCCGCGCGAGCGCGTAGGCGAACACCACCGGGCGATGCAGGCGATACAGCGACTCGAAGACGCGCTCGTCCGCGTAGAGCGCCGTGCTCACCCACCGATCATCGCCGACGGCGGGCACCGGCGCCACTGGCCGAAGGGAGGGACCGGCGCCGATGTCACCCGATCGGCTGGGTCCGACCTGGACCGTGGGACGGGCACGGACGCGGGTCGGGCGGCGTCTTCTCGTATGGCGGCGGGCGAGCCGCAGGTCAGGATTCGCGACAGCCTCTCCCCCACGGCGGTGGCGTCCTCGGGCCTGCGGGTTGCGGCGACGGGGGTACCCTCGCCCGCCGTCCCCGCGCCCCTCGCGGCAGGACTCGCGCGCCCGGCGGGGAACCTCGGGAGACGGCAGGGGCCGTCCATTTTCCCGACGGCTGGGCGGCCTCTGCCCAGCCGCTCGCGTGCTCGCGCCCGAAGCCCCAACCCGCAGGCTCGACCCCGTGGTCGCGGCGGCGGCGGCCGCCGCCGGCTTCGCCGCGACGCTCGGGACGATCGGCTCCGACGTCCTGTGGCTCGTGCCGCTCGGCGACCGGGTCGTGCACGGGTCGCTCCCGTCCTCCATCCCGTACGCGACCGCCCGAAGCGGCGGGTGGCACGACGTCCCCGCCGGCGGCGAGGTCATCGCGTGGGCGCTCTTCCACGCCGCCGGCGGCGACCGCGGGCTCGTGCTCGCGCAGGTGCTCGCGGCTGCGCTCGGCTTCGGGATCCTCGCCCGGGACCTGCGGCGCGAGGCGTCGGGCGCCGCGACGCTCGCCGTCGCCGTCGCGGTGCTGGTCGGCTCGGCCGCGACGGTCGCGGTGACGAACGCCTGGCTGTTTGCGCTCGCGCTCTTCCCGGCCCTCCTCGCCCTCGTCCAGGCGGACGCGCGCGCGCCGTCGCGGCGGCTGTGGCTCGCGGTGCCGCTGCTCGCGCTCTGGGGGAACCTCAACGGCAGCGCGCTCGCCGGGCTCGGGCTCCTCGCCGTCTACCTCGCGCTCGGGCCGGCGCGCCGGCGGCCCGTCCGGGCGGCGGCGATCCTCGCGACGGGGGCGGTCGCCGTCTGCTCGAACCCGGCGCTCTGGCACACGCCGGCGTACTACCGCGGCGTCCTCGGCAACGAGGCGGCCCGCCGCGGCGCCGGGCTGTGGGCGCCGCTCGGTCGCTCCGCCCTCGACGTTCCGCTCGCCGCCGCCGCGCTCCTGCTCGTCGCGGCGGCGCTCCGCCGCCGGACCTTCCGGCCGTGGGAGGCGGTCGCCGTCCTCGGGCTCGCCGCCGCGACCGTCCACGCCGCCCGCATCGGGCCGTGGCTCCTGCTCGTCGCCGCCTACCCCGCCGCCCGCGCGCTGCGCGCGCGGGCGCTGCCTCCGCGGCCGGTGGCGCTCGCCGCGGCCGTCCTCGCCGCGGGCGCGGTCGCCGCCGTCGCGGCCGGCCCCCGCGACCCGGGAGCGCAGGCGCTCGCGCGCCTCGCGGCGCGCACCGGGAAGCCGGTGCTCGCCGAGCCGGTCCTCGGCCAGCAGGTCGCGCTCGCCGGCGGCCGGGTGTGGCTGGACAACCCGATCGACGCCTTCCCGCTCGCCGACCAGCGGCTCTACCTCGACTGGACCGCCGGCGACGCGAGCGGCGCGGCCACGGTCGCGCACGCCGGGCTCGTCCTCGTCCGGGCGGGGTCGGCGGCCGGCCGGCGGGCGCGGGCCGACCGCCGGCTCGCCGTCGTCGCCGCGCGCGACGGGGCCGTGCTCTACGAGGTGCGGCGCCGGTGAGGTGGCCTCCCTGGGCGGCGGCGGCGGCGCCCCTGCTCGCCGCCCTCGCGCTCGCCCGCCGCGGGATCTCCGCCGACGGCTTCGCCTGGGCGGCGGTCGAGGTCGTCCTCGTCGGGGTCGCCGCGGAGGACATCGCCGCGCGGCGGATCGCGAACCGGGTCACGGTGCCGGTGTCGCTGCTCTCGGTCCTGCTGCGGCTCGCGGTCGAGCGCTCGCACGCGGTCGAGGTCGTCGCCGCCGGGGCGGCCGCGTTCGCCGCGTTCCTCCTCGTCGGCGTCGCCTCCCGCGGCGGGATCGGGATGGGCGACGCGAAGCTCGCCGGCATGCTCGGCTTCCTGCTCGGACGGGCCGTGCTCGCCGCGCTCGCGGTCGGCGTGCTCGCCGGCGCGGTCGCCGCCGCGGTCGTCCTCGCCCGCACCGGCTCGCGGCGGACGACGATCGCCTACGGCCCCTACCTCGTCCTCGGCGGCATCGTGGCGGTCGCGGCCGCCCACCCCCCGCCGCTGCTCTAGCAGGAGGGCGGAGGCATATGCTCTGCGCGATGAGCGACCCGGCGGCCGCCGCCGAGAGCCGTGCCCTCGAGGACCTGCGCGCGCAGAGCCAGGCCGAGCTCGCCGGGGTCGTGGTCGGGTACGAGGAGGCGCTCGACCTGCTGCTCGTCGCCGCGGTCGCCGGCGGTCACGTGCTGCTCGAAGGCCCGCCGGGGGTGGCGAAGACCCTGATGGCCGGCGCGGTCGCGCGGGTGCTCGGGGTCTCGTTCACCCGCGTCCAGTTCACGCCCGACACCGCGCCGGAGGAGGTGACGGGGACGATGGTCGCACGCCACGGGGAGCTCGTCTTCGTGCCGGGCGCCGTCTTCACGAACATCCTGCTCGCCGACGAGGTGAACCGGACGCCGCCCCGCACGCAGGCGGCCCTGCTCGAGGCGATGCAGGAGCGGCACGTCACAGTCGGCGGCCGCACGCACTGGCTGCCCTCGCCGTTCATGGTCGTCGCCACCCAGAACCCGTTCGAGCAGGAGGGCATCTTCCGGCTGCCCGAGTCGCAGCTCGACCGCTTCCTGTTCAAGATCGAGCTCGACTACGCGTCGGAAGCCGAGGAGGAGGCGATCCTGCGCCTGCCGCACCGCGGCCTCGCACCCGACGTGCTCGGCGACATCCGGCCGATCCTCGACGTCGCGAAGCTCGACGCCGCCCAGCGCGAGCTCGACGCCACCGCCGCCCCGGACGAGGTCGTGCGGACGATCGTGCGGATCATCCGCCACACGCGTAGCGCGCCCGGCGTCGTCCTCGGCGCGAGCCCGCGGGCCGGCATCCACCTCCTGAGCGCCGCGAAGGCCCATGCCCGCCTCGACGACCGGACGCTGCCGGAGCCGGAAGACGTCGCGGCGATGGCGCCCTTCGTGCTCTCGCACCGCCTGATCGTCAGCGGCGTCTCGGCGCG
>Ga0070741_10011300_pt1 | contig 16536 bp, 12 predicted proteins | sample Coa_R1_4_FD_66440 | JGI IMG/M metagenome (GOLD analysis project Ga0070741, IMG submission 66440) | Surface soil microbial communities from Centralia Pennsylvania, which are recovering from an underground coalmine fire - Coalmine... | ecosystem: Environmental > Terrestrial > Soil > Unclassified ...
ATCTCCGCGGCGTCGCCACTTAGCTCGGCGGGGTCCGCCAGCAGGAGCACAGAGACCTCTCTGCCCGCTTCCTTCAGCTTGCGTCCGGCTACTAACCCGTCGCCTCCGTTATTGCCTTTCCCACAAACTACGCCGATCCGCTGCAACGCCGGGTAGTGCTCGAGCACGAGGTCGGCAACCGCCGTTCCAGCTCGCTCCATTAATGACGTTGAAGGGACACCAAAACGCGCGGTGGTTATGCGATCGATTTGCCGCATCTCCTCGGCACTGACGATCTTCATACGTGGGCGCTCGCGATCTGATCCAATTGCCGCAGTTGGCCGGGCTCGCCCATGGCGATGAGGAAGTCGCCAGATTCGATGCGATCTTCAGGCGAAGGATTGAAACGCATTCCCTTTTCGCGTTTGATCGCCAGGATGATGACCCCGCGATCCTGCCGAATACGCGAACTCTCGATGGTCTTTCCGGCGAACACAGAGTCGCGCCCCACCTGTATTTCTCCGATCTCGAGATCAATCCCGAGGTGGGTTGTGGCGGTATCGAGAAAGCTGACGACGTGAGGCTGGAGAAAAGACTGGGCGATTCGCTGTCCGGCGAAGTGATAGGGCGAAACGACCGAGTCTGCGCCCGCTTTCAGCAGATGCTTCTCGGCATCCTCCTCACTGGCACGGGCAATGATTTTCAGGCGGGGGTTCAGGCCGCGGGCGGTAAGAACGATGTAGAGATTGGTCGCGTCAGTCGTGGTCGCTGCGACCAGTCCCCGAGCATATCGGATGCGAGCTTCGCGAAGCGCCTGTTCTTGCGTCGCGTCGCCGATCATCATTAACCAATCGTCGTCGAAACGCGCGGCTTTGGCCTCGTTCTGCTCGATGATGACGAATGGCGCAGGTCGACGTGCAAGTTCTCGAGCGGCGCTGCGGCCGACGCGTCCGGCGCCACAAATGATGTAATGATCGTGCAAACGAGCAATCTCGCGCTCCATTTTGCGCCTTCCAAAGAAGCTGCGAAGTTCGAATTCTAGCAAAGCTTGTGTGAGCGCCCCGATGGCCAGAAAAACCAGGGCTACCCCCACGACGATGATGAAAATATTGAAAATCCTGCCGGCATGCGACAGCGGATGAATTTCCTGGTAGCCAATGGTGGTAAGAGTGGTGACCACCATGTAGAAGCCGTCGAACCACGGCCAGCCCTCGATGTAGTGGAAACCGGCTGTGCCGGTCAGCAGCACGCCCGCGAGGGCGAGCGCGATGAGCCGGAGATTGCGCAGCGATTTCATGCGGAAGTTCGGCCGTAATTATGGGTCTGAAGTTCGCCGTCGCGCATGGCGATGGCCAGGCCCACTGAATGCGCAGCTTCGCGCTCGACTATAGAACAAAAAAGCCTTCCGCGTGTCTGCGGAAGGCTTCGAAATCTGCATCGCTCAGTCAGCCATGGACGGTGCGCGCTCGGGCTCGCCGGAGTTCGCGAGTTGCTGTACGCGGCTATGATGCCGCCCATAGGCGAAGTAGATCACCAACCCGATCACCAGCCAGATGATGAGGCGAGCCCAGGTTTCCCAGGCAAGACTGAACATCATCAGCAGTGACACGGTAATCCCCATAATGGGCGTAAAGGGGATCCAGGGCGCGACGAAGGCTCGTGGAACTTCGGTTCCACGGCGTCGCAGGATCCATACGCCGGCGCAAACAATAACGAAGGCGAGCAGCGTACCGATCGAGACCAGTTCGCTGAGCACATTAATGGGGGTCAGGGCAGCGACCGTGGCCACACAACCACCGACAAGGATAGTCGAGATGTAGGGGGTGCGGAATCGGGTGTGCACCACGCTAGCCCACCGCGGCAGCAGCCCGTCTTTTGACATGGAGAAGAATACGCGGGATTGCCCGAGCAACATCACCACCATGGTGCTGCTGAGTCCACATATCGCACCCAGCTTTACGAGCTTGCTGCCCCATCCCACACCCGTGATGTCGATGCCGATGGCAATGGGATCGGGGACATCGAGGCTGGTGTATTTAACGAGTCCGGTCAATACCGCCGCCACCAGAATGTACAGAATGGTGCAGATCACCAGGGAGCCCAATATGCCAATTGGCATGTCGCGCTTGGGATTCTTGGCTTCCTGCGCGGCCGTGGATACTGCGTCGAATCCGATGTACGCGAAAAAGATAATTCCCGCCGCCGTCGCTATACCGGACCAGCCAAAGTTTCCATAATGTCCGGTGTTAGGGGGAAGGAACGGCGTCCAGTTCGACACTGCTTCGGCGCGATGACCCAGGATGTAGTTAATTCCCAAACCTATGAAGACCATCAGCACGCAGACTTTGACAATGACGATGAAGGAATTGAAGTCGGCGGATTCCTTGATGCCGATGACCAGAATGGCGGTCACCATGAGAATTCCGAGAAACCCGAACAGGTTGAAGGACGAGTACGTATGCGCCAAAGTTGCGGGATCGATGTGTTTCTGGTCGAGCAACTTCTGGAATTGAGCGGTAAGCCTTTCCCAGTGGCCGTTGTAGAAGAGGAAAACCGTACCCGGTGCGCCCGCCCAACGCGGCGACAGTCGGACGCCGAAGTCGCCCAGGAAACTTAAGACATAGCCGCTCCATCCGCTGGCAACGGTGGCGGCGCCGAGTGCGTATTCCAGGATGAGGTCCCAGCCAATGATCCAGGCGATAAACTCGCCGAGAGTTGCGTATCCGTACGTGTATGCGGAGCCTGCAACCGGAATCATTGAGGCGAACTCCGCGTAACAGAGGCCGGCGAACACGCAGGCAACCGCGGCCAGAGTAAACGCCAGGATGATGGCGGGGCCCGCATGATTGGCGGCCGCGGTTCCCGTTAACACGAAAATGCCAGTACCGATAATGGCGCCGATGCCAAGAGAAATCAGGTTAGTCGGGCCAAGCGCACGTCTCAGGCTGTGCTCTCCGGTTTCGGATGCTTCCGAAAGAATCGTGTTTAACGGTTTCCTCGCCCAAAGATTAGGCATTCAGCTCTCCTGCTTGATGAATAATAGGCGCTGCAGCAAGCGACTGGAATACAGACGTCTCAGCCTCCGACGGGTTTCGATTCGTCTTGCCGCCGCCATAGGTAGTACACCGGGATCCCCAACAGCACAATGCACAGCCCCGGCCAAGTGTACTGCGGCTTGTAGCGCAATAGTACGACATCGATGAATAAAGCCATCACAATATAAATAGCCGGCAGCACCGGGTAGCCAAGCGCTTTATAGGGCCGCGCTGCGTCGGCGTGAGTCCGGCGCAGTACGAACAAACCCACAATGGTCAGAATGTAGAACACCAGGACCGCAAAAATAATGTAGTCGAGCAACTGTCCATAGGTTCCCGAAAGGCACAGGATGCATGTCCATAGCATCTGCACCATCAGCGAGACTGCAGGGGTCTTGTATTTAGGATGCAGCTTCGCTACTTTGCGAAAGAACAAACCATCCTTTGCCATTGCGTAGTAGACGCGGGCACCGGCCAGGATCAGCCCATTGTCACAGCCGAAGCTGGACAATAGGATGGCCAGTGCCATCAAGGCTCCACCGGCGGCTCCGAACATCTGGATCATGACCGCTGTGCCCACCCTATCTTCGGTCGCGTACTTGATGCCACGCTCAATTACCGTAATTCCGGCCTGAGCTCCGTCGAGAGGCAGAACTGAAAGATAGATAAAGTTACAGAGCACGTACAGGAGGATAACGACGCCGGTGCCCAATGCGAGCGATACCGGCAAATTCCGCTGAGGATTCTTCACTTCACCCGCGGTAAACGTGACATTGTTCCAGGCGTCAGCAGAAAACAAGGATCCTACCTGGGCGACGGCGAGGATCGTCAGAGTACCTACAAAGACCGTAGGACCTCCAACGCCAACCTGCACGGCATGTCCCACACCAAGGCCGGCATTTCGCCAAAAGTTTCCGTGAAAATTGGCGCTTAAAGCCACGGCATTGCGGCCGATCGCAATACCGAAAATCACCAGTCCAAGGAGCGCAGCGACTTTGGCTGACGTGAATATGTTCTGGATGAACGCGCCGGTCTTCACGCCGAAGATGTTGATGATCGAGAGCATGACAACAACGACGATAGCCACCAGATTCTGTGTGTTCAGGCCCACGTCCATGTTGCCCAACACCATGGGGCCGATATGGATAGGGGGCGCCTTGTAGAAGTGCAGAATCCAGTGGCTTGAAGAAACCGATGGAAAGAAGATGCCCAGGAATTTACCGAAGGCGACGCCGACGGCAGCGATCGTGCCCGTCTGTATAACCAGGAATAGCGTCCAGCCGTAAAGGAAACCCCATAAAGGGCCGAGCGATTCACGCAGGTAAACATATTGGCCACCCGCTCGTGGCATCATGGCGGCGAGTTCGCCATAGCTGAGCGCGCCGACGATGGTCATGAAACCGGTTACCAGCCAGGCGCCGATCAGCAGAGCTGGAGAGTCTACCTCGCGCGCGATTTCGGCCGAAACTATGAAGATGCCGGAGCCAATCATTGAACCCATAACCAGCATGGTCGCGCTGGTCAGCCCCAGGCCTTTGACGAGTTCCTGATCCTGCCGAGTGTGAATGTCCCAATCGCTCGCAGGGCTGCTTGGGACGAGCTTGGTGTCGGTACTCACAAAACTGCTCGGTTCATTGGCTTCCGTTCCGCAACTGGCACGAGTAAGCTCGCAACTTTACCCTAATACGCGCAAAAATTCCTCTGCTGATTTGCGCGGATCGGATAACAGGTCGGATATCACGGCCACCGCATCGGCCCCCATTTCCAGCACGGCAGCCGCATTTTGGCGGGTGATTCCTCCGATGGCGACCAGCGGTTTTCGCGTCAACGATCGTGCCTTGCGGACACCCTGCAATCCGACCAACGGGTCCGGCTTTTCCTTGCTTCTTGTCTCAAAAACCGGGCCAATGGCAACGTAATCGGCCGGCCCTTGATCAGCCAAACTTAGTTGATCGGGGTTGTGAGTCGACACCCCCAGGCAAAGCCCCGGCCCAATGATTCTGCGAACCCCGTCGGGCGAGAGATCATCCTGCCCGACGTGTACGCCATCAAACTCCGCGGCAATGCAGAGGTCGGCGCGATCATTCACGATGAGTTGGACGCGCCCGCCAAGCTGACGTTTCAGTTCCGCGGCATCGGCCAGTGTTTGATTGGGACTACCAGCTTTATTGCGATATTGCAGCAGGGTCACCCCGCCTTCTACGAGTCCCTGTGCGAACTCAAACAGCTTTTCTCTAGTCACAAAGGAGGAGGCGTCGGCAATCGCGTAAAGGCGAGGGAGTGTGATCAAGTGGAAAACTTTTCAATGCAGATATCCGATTTCACATAACGGAGGTGACACTTGCCCGATCGCATGAGGTTAGCTTCGAGACTGTGAACTGCACTCCTGCGCTGTATTCACGCCGCCGGCGCCTTCTTCTCCGCCAGAAACCGTTCGATGAAGCCGGTGTCCACCTTGCCCTCCCGGAAGTCCGGATCATCAAGAATCCTGCGGTGGAGCGGAATCGTGGTGTAGATGCCTTCAACAATGAACATATCGAGCGCCCGCCGCAACCGAGCAATGGATTCGCTGCGGTCCTTGCCACGCGCAATAAGCTTGGCGATTAACGAATCATAGTATGGGGGGATCACTCCCTCCGCATACGCGGCGGTGTCAATGCGAACTCCCGTTCCCCCGGGGGGATGAAAAGTGGTGATCTTGCCCGCCGAGGGCGTGAACTTCTCCGGATGTTCCGCATTGATCCGGCATTCGATTGCATGCCCGCGATGCACGATGGGGCCATGCAAGACGCTGTCCATGCGCTCGCCCATCGCCAGCAGGATCTGGCTTTTCACCAGGTCGACATCCGTCACCATCTCCGTGACCGGGTGCTCCACCTGGATGCGCGTATTCATCTCGATGAAGTAGAGGCGGCGGTCCTGGTCCATGAGGAACTCAACCGTCCCGGCATTGATGTAGCCGATCTCGGAGAGGGTTCGGCTGAGCACGCCGCCAATTTCCTTGCGCAGTTCCGGGGTGACTTGGGTGGAGGGCGATTCCTCCAGCAGTTTCTGATGGCGGCGCTGAATGCTGCACTCACGCTCACCCAGACTGACTACGTTTCCGTGCGCGTCTCCCAGAACCTGGAATTCAATATGGCGTGGGTGTTCGACATATTTTTCCATGTACAGGTCGCCGTTTCCGAATGCCGCCGCCGCTTCCGATTGTGCCGCTTGATAAAGCGAGGGCAGAGTGTCCTCGCTACGCACTATGCGCATCCCGCGGCCTCCGCCCCCGGCCGACGCCTTAATAATTACCGGAAAGCCGACTTGACGTGCCCACTCCAGGGCCTCGCCATCGGAAGCAATAATTCCTTCGGAGCCCGGCAAAATGGGCACGCCCGACTTCTTCATCGCTGCCCGGGCCTTTTCCTTTTCTCCCATCAAGCGAATGATTTCGGGCGGAGGCCCAATAAATTTAATGCCGCAGGCCTCGCACACTTCGGCAAAGTTCGCGTTCTCAGAGAGCAGGCCGTAACCGGGGTGGATGGCTTCAACATTCGCGATCTCCGCGGCGCTGATCACCGCGGGGATATTCAGATAACTCTGCGAGAGCTGCGGTGGCCCGATGCAGATGGCCTCGTCAGCGAAGCGCACCGCCAGGGAGTTACGGTCGGCTTCGCTGTAAATGGCGACCGTCCGGATCCCCAACTCTTTGCAGGCGCAAATGACTCGCAGGGCGATTTCGCCGCGATTCGCAATCAATACTTTCTTAAACATGTCTGAAAAAGTTCGTTGCCATGAAACACAAAAAAAGGCGCGCCCAGCGCGCCGCATGCTATTCGGCCATTGTTAACTGCGCGGCCGGACCGTGAACAGTTCCTGGCCATATTCGATGGGCTGGCCATTACTGACCAGTTTTTTCACGATCTCGCCGGCGACATCGGATTCAATCTCATTCATCAATTTCATCGCTTCCACGATGCATAGCACCTGTCCGACCTCGATGATGTCTCCCGCCCTGACAAAGGGCGGGGCTCCCGGCGACGGCGCCTCATAGAAGGTCCCCACTATGGGCGAGCGAATAATGTGCAAAGCTTCTTCGGGCGGGGGTGCTGGTTTTGCTGCTGCGGCCGGGGCTGCGGGTGTGGCCGCAATGGCTGGACCGGCAGCAACCTCGACTACCGGCGTAGGCGCGGGATGAACAGCGAAAAAGCGGGAGTCCGCCGCCGAGGCACCACCGCGTTTGACCCGCATCTTGACATCGCCCCGCTCCAACTCAAACTCGGTGATGTCTTTTTCGATTAAAAACTCGATGAGTTCCTTGAGTTCTTTCTGGTTCATCGTATAGGGAAAGACGCGATTTCAATTACGGCCTAGCCATTCAAAGCACCAGGAGATCTTTGCCGGTGGGTGTCAGAACCTCACACCCCCTCTGGGTCACGAGCACCATATCTTCAATGCGCACGCCCAGCTTTCCAGGAATGTAAGCGCCAGGTTCGATAGTGATGACCATGCCGGGTCGCAGGACGTCTTTCTGCCCGGCAGCTACCCGTGGCGCCTCATGAATCTCAACTCCCACTCCGTGGCCAGTGGAGTGGCTAAAATAACGCCCCAGCCCCGCCGTTACCAATATTTTTCGGGCTGCCTGGTCCACTTCTCCCGCCGTAACCCCTGGCCGAACAGCTTCTACCCCTGCCTGCTGAGCTTTACGTACCGCCTCATAGACGCGGCGGGAATCGTCCGGAATTTTCCCCACGTGCACGGTACGGGTCATGTCCGAACAATAGCCAGTGAGTATAACACCGAAGTCACAGACCACGAATCCTTGGGCCGGAATGGACTGCGCCGAGGCGCGAGCGTGAGGCAGAGCCGATCGGGCGCCCGATGCAATGATGGTCTCGAACGACATGCCCTGAGCTCCAGCACGATGCGCAGCGTACTCCATTTCCGCCGCCACCGAGGATTCACGAACGCCCGGACGAATATTATTCACGGCTGTATCAAACAACTGGGCACCCAGTTTGATTGCGGCCCGAATGCGCTGGACTTCGTCCTCGTCCTTGATGGTGCGCTGTGCTTCGATAAGCAGCGGCGCAATCTTCAAACGGAAACCCGCCGGCAGTGCTTTGCGCAAACGGCTTTGTGCGCCGACGGTCAGCGACTCGCCTTCGATCCCCAACATGCTGGCGTTATTTGCCTTGGTACTTTTTCGCTTTGTTGTAAGCCAATCCGCGGCGCTCAACAGCGGGTTTTTGCGGCTGATTACGGTTTTTGCGCTATTGACCTCGGCCCGAGCCTGAGCGGCATACCGGCCATCGGTGAACAAGACGGCTGCGGTTTCGCCAACGATCATGACCGCCGAGCTGCCAGTAAAACCTGATAAGTAGCGGATATTGGGAAGATGACTAACCACGAGGTAATCAAGCCGGTTCTGTGACAGTGCGTCCTGGAGCCGCCGGACGCGGCCTTTGTGGTCCATGCAGAGAGTTTAACAGGCGAGAAACGAATGCCCGCAAATGGAAGCGGGCGCACAGAGCCCAGATGATGTGCAATCGACGCCGATCGCCGATCAAGTGCTGGTGGGGCGGCGCCACCTGGAGAATATCTCTAGATTGGCCGCTGTTCCCGTGCATGCCCCGGGAGGTTAACAATCCAACCCCGGACGGCGACCGCCCCGTGCAGAGTCGGAGCTGCTCTGGCCCCTTCCCCGCCTTATCTATCGGCAGAGTCGCGCCGCTTCTTTAAAGATGTTCAGAAACATCGGGCGGGTGAGCTTTCCAGTGTTCGTGTTTTGATTCGAGGGGTGGTATGAAGCTAAAAGGATTTTGCCATTCGGCATTTGGTACTTCGCGGCGTGCTGGAAAACATAGGGCTTCTTTGTAAATATTTCGGCACGACGCTTCAGATGATTTAAATACGCTTCGAAGCCGATTCGGCCGAGAGCCACGATGACTCTCACATTGTGCAGACCGTCCAGTTCGCGATCTAAAAATGGCGCACACCGCGCTATTTCTGCCGGCGACGGTTTATTGTCAGGGGGAGCGCAGCGCACCGCCGCGGTGATGTACAGATTCTTCAAGACAAGACCATCGCCGCGATGCGTGGCCTTCGGCTGATTGGCAAACCCAGTCTCGTAAAGAATGGGATACATGAAGTTGCCCGACGAATCGCCGGTGAAAGGACGCCCGGTTCGGTTCGAGCCATGTGCACCTGGTGCGAGTCCCACGATTAAGACGCGGGCTTCGGGATCACCGAAACCGGCGACAGGTTTCCCCCAGTATTCCCAATCGAGATAGGCGCGACGCTTTTCGCGCGCAATCTCTTCCCGGTAGTTGACCAAACGAGGACACTGGGTGCATGCGACAACTTCGCGGTTCAGCTGACGCAGCCAGGGCAGGCACGGGTGCAGCGCATCCCCCGCGCTCCGCGAGAGAGAAGGTGAGAGAAGCGGTTTTCCGGTCGTCAATCTTGTGACCGCCGTCTTCGCCGACGCCATTCTTTTTACACTACCACGCAAGCCTTGAGCTGCTACAGAGGTGACGAAAGTAACTCGCTGACAACCGGCGCAACCACGGAAAGACCCGCGGATTTCCCAATGTGTAATTTCTTGCACTTTCCTGGCGCGTGCCGCGTTTGTAAGCCGTTGAGAGCACATACCCCAATCGCAGAGCTACTTGGCAGACGGCTTGCACCCATCCGGGTAAGCCACCCCCAACAACCTGCACCAAGCGAGAGCCATTATGGGATGCCGTCGAGAACCGCGCAGAACCGTCAGCTATCCGGCAAGCATTGCTGGAATGGACGCCCAGGGGCGTTCGTTCCTCGACACTATTAAGATTCGCGACATAAGTGCCCGCGGCATTTTGGTCGAAGGCGTTCGCGCCGTGGTCAAGATCGGCGACACCGTTGTCGTGCGTTACGGCGAGAATAAAGGACGATTCCGCGTAATGTGGATTAAGCGCATGAACGGATCGCCCAACCAGAAGCAGGTCGGGCTCGAGCACCTGTTATCCACTACGATTCCGTGGGATGTCGATGTTCCGCTTCCCACCGCCGACACGTATCGCCACCCGCGCGCCCGCATCCGGCGCCAGTTTTCCCGTTTTCGCTGCGAAATTCCCGTCGAACTACGCTTTTTCTATTCCAAAGCGCCGCAGTGGGGCAGCACCGCCGACGTGTGTGAAGGCGGGTGCTTCGTGAAGACCTCCAACATTCTTCCTATCGGCTCGGAGATCGAAATTGCACTCTGGCTCGATCATGTGAAGGTGTGGGTTAAAGGTGTGATCGTAACCAATCTCTGCGGTTTTGGAACCGGAATCCGCTTCTCTTCTATGCCGCTTGAAGTGCGCCTGCGATTGCGCGAGTTCCTGCAGAAAAAAGGACAGGAGATTCCCGATCGCCGTTATGAAGCAGACGAGGAACTCATTCTCGAAGACGATCTGCTCGCATTTGGACAGGCACGAGGCTGAAGTCAAGGTTTTTGTAATCGCATTCTCCGCAAACTCGTACATCACTCCTGGCAGGTTGCCGATCGCAACCTGCTTTTTTCTGCGGACACCGCCGGCAATGAGTCTCAGTAAAATGTCCGTGTGAATGGCATCTCGTCGGACGGATACCGCGGACGGCTGGCTCCTTCGCCCACTGGATTTCTGCACATCGGGCATGCACGAACGTTCTGGACAGCGGCGCAGCGCGCGGGGGAAGCCAAAGGCGTGCTCGTGCTCCGCAATGAAGATCTCGACCCGCACCGCTGCAGACCAGAGTTCGTGACTAAGATGTACGAGGACCTCCGCTGGCTGCGGATTGATTGGCAGGAAGGGCCCGATTGCGGCGGTCCATACGGGCCATATTCGCAAAGCGAAAGGCGCGATGCATATCTCAGAGCATGGCGGCAGCTGCGCGACTCCGGGTTTATCTATCCCTGCACTTGCTCCCGTAAAGATGTGGCGCAGTCGGCCAGCGCTCCCAACGATTCGGACAATGAGCCTATGTACAGTGGCAAGTGCCGCAGCCGAACAGATGCCATTACTTTCGCCGAGCCCGCGGGTCTCAACTGGCGATTCCGTGTTCCTGATGGTGAGCGCGTCGCATTTATTGATGTTCACCTCGGAATGCAGGAATTCACGGCGGGCGAAGATTTTGCAGATTTCCTGATATGGCGGCGCGATGATGTCCCCGCATATCAGCTAGCCGTTGTTGTCGACGACGCCGCCATGCGAATCACCGAGGTGGTGCGCGGCGCCGACCTTCTGAAGAGCACGGCGCGCCAGATCCTGCTTAGTCGCGCGCTGGACCTTCCCCTGCCTGCGTACTATCATTGCGATTTGGTAAGAGATGAGAATGGTATGCGTTTAGCCAAACGCCACGATTCGCTTAGTATCCATAGCCTGCGCGCGAGAGGGCTCACAGCGGCTCAGGTGTTAGAACAGGCTTGGCAACAACGCGCCTGGCAGCGTGGTTGATTTGACGGTCGACCTGGCGCGACCTCAACACAAGAAAGCGTCACATCGCGGTATGGGCGACTTTGTCTCCGACGGAAGCAGAGGCCTTCACCGGCAATATGGCGCGCACCGAGGTTCCACCATGACCAGAGTCAATCTCCAGCCGTCCGCCCAGTTGGCGAACGCGCTCGCGCATACCCTGAATACCCACCCCGGGTCGGACTGATCCAGACACTGCGAGATAGCTTTGCGCCGGCATTCCCTTACCCTTGTCCCGAACTTGCAAGGTGACTGTGTTGCCGTCGCGAACGACGCTGATCGACGCCATCGGGCTTTCCGAGTGACGGTGAATGTTGGTAAGGCATTCCTGGACAATGCGGAACAGTGCAGTCTCCAATTCACTGCTGAAACGACCGAGCTCTGGCGAGAGTGTGAGATCTACGGGAATCTTGCTGCGTTCGGCGAAGCCCTCCACAAACCAACGCAGCGCCGAGGGCAATCCGGCCTCGTCCAGCAGGGGCGGGTGCAATAGATGAGAGATGGTCCGCAGTTCCCTGGTCATGTCGCTTACGATTTCGACGCTCTCATCCAGCATTCTCGCAGCCGAGTCGCTCAGGTTTTCCTGTTCACCCTTTAGCATGGCGAGATTCATGCTGAGCGCGGCTAAAAGTTGTCCCGCGCTGTCGTGCAGCTCGCGGGCAATGCGGCGCCGTTCCTCATCCTGCAAGCGCAGGAGTCTGCCCGAAAGCGAACGCAAGCTCTCTTCAGCCGCAAGCAATTCGCGGGTACGCTCGCGTACTCGCGATTCCAGCTCCTGCTTAGCTTGCTCCAGCTTCTCTAAAGACAATTTCCGGTCAGTTATGTCGAGAAGCACCCCAAAAAGGCGGGTCGGTCCCGTGTCAGACGGCATCCTCCCGCCCTTGCAGAAGAACCATCGCAGGCCGTCCTTTGGGTGGAGATACCGGTACTCGATCTCGAGCGTCCCCAGGATGCGGCTGCGGTCCATCGCCTCGCGAAGCATCGGCAGGTCCTCCGGGTGAACGCGATTCGCCCACTGGGTGGCTGGATCGGGATTACCCGGCTCGAGGCCGAACATTTCATGGAGTGCCGGCGACAAGGTGCTGACTCCGCTTACCGGGTCCCACTCCCACGTGCCAATGCGCGCAGCTTCCTGCGCGATGCGAAAGCGCTCTTCGTTCTGGCGGATTACCAGCTCCACGCGCTTGCGCGCGGTTACGTCGCGGCAGGTCCCCATCATGCGCACTGGCCGACGATTTTCGTCGTACACCACCTGGCCGTTTGTCTCTAACCAGGTTGTTTGACCGTTCCCATTCTGAATGCGATATTCGATCTGGTAGGGGCAGCCGGTCGCGAGCGCTTCGTCTAAAGCCTTCTGCACGCGTGTGCGATCTTCTTCAATGATCCAGGCCTGAACATCCGCAAATTTTCCGGAAAAAGAGCCCGGCGGCAGACCGTAAATCTCCTCCATGTTTTCCGACCAGTTCAGGTTGCCGGTGGTGATGTCCCACTCCCAGGTGCCCACGTTGGCCGCTTTCAGGGTGAAACGCAACTTCTCCTGACTCTCGCTTAGGACCTTCTCCGTTTCGATCCGCGCGCTGATGTCGCGTGCAATTTTGGAAGCCCCGATGATTTTGCCGCTCCCGTCTCGTACCGGGGAGATCGTCAGAGAGACGTGTACCAGCTTGCCAGTTTTGCTGACTCGCACGGTCTCGAAGTGTTCGATGCGTTGACCTGAACGAATCTTGCGAAGGATTTCCGTCTCTTGTGCCACCAGCTCCGGAGGAATGATGATGGTAATCGGGCGGCCAACAGCTTCCTCCTCGGTAAATCCGAAGATTCGTTGCGCAGCCGCATTCCAAGTGATAATCACGCCGTTCAGATCCTTGGAAACGATGGCGTCATCGGAGGATTCGACGATTGCCGCAAACCGGAAGCGTGGGTCCGCAATCTGGCGGGCCGCAGACATATTTGTCTCAGTGGATTTGTCGTTAGTACCTGGAGTTTGCATCGCCCCTTCGGCCACAGCTCGTTTTTCGCGTGCCAGTTCCTGCACTTTGGCAATCAATTCACGCGCGATATCGGACTTCGCGACATAACCCACCGCGCCCGCTTCCAGCGCCTGTGGGAGCATCTGGACGGGGTCATGTTGACTGACAATGAGGATCTTGGATTCGGGGAATTCGCGGCGGATGACGCGGCTCGCGTCCAGCCCATTCAGATTGGGCATGGTCACGTCGAGCAGGATGATGTCGGGATGTAGTTCGCGCGCTTTGGCGATGGCGTCTCGTCCATCGACCGCCTCGCCGCAGACTTCCCAATCCGGACGCCCGGAAAGAACGGAGCGCAACCCGCGCCGGATGACTGCCTGGTCATCGGCGATCAGGATCCGTGCTGATCCCATTTAGCTCACGCCCCCATTGATCGAAAAGCTACAAGGAAGTGCACTTCGTTCCGAAGCAGGCCGAACACGACAAGAGGCCGACGTTCTGATTCAGCTCTAGTGACGCTCCACCAGTTGTAGCTCAGGATATGCAAACAGCTGACCGTTTCCCATACAGTCTTTGCTGTAGAAGCGGCCCGCAGGAGGATACACCATCATCCTCTGCCATTAAACCGCACGCAGAACCGCACATGCACCTGTGCTGCCGATCACTGAAGACTGGTAAATACCAGAATCCAATGGACTCTGACGCGAGGCGAATACAAGCTAGTACTTCGAAAGGAGCAAGCATGAGCACCCCCGTGTTGGACAAGAGGGCAGACCTGGCGGGCCCCGGCATTGGCGATTACAGCGAATTGGAGAGAATTCTTCCGAGCGATTACCGCTCCCTGCTTACTCCCAAAGAGACGCAGCAGGCTATTTTTCAGCTGAAGCGCTACATCGAAGACCATCTATGCAAGGAACTCAACTTATTCATGGTGGAGGTGCCGCTCATCGTTGACGTGGAGAGCGGCGTCAACGACATGCTGGACCGGGACGGCTCACGAACTCCGATCCAGTTTCACATTTCGAATGACCGCAACCTGCATCCTGTGGATGCGCAGGTGGTGCAGGCAGCGACAAAATGGAAGCGGGTGGCGCTGAAGGAATTCGGTTGCAAGAGCGGCGAGGGCATCTGCACCGATATGCGCGCCGTGCGCAAAGATTATTTTCTGGACCATGATCACTCCGCGTACGTCGATCAGTGGGACTGGGAAAGAGTGATCACGCCTGAGCAGCGCAACCTGGCATTCCTCAAAAGCGTCGTCGAAAAAATTTGGAAAGTGCTGGTCGGCGCCGAGAAGTTTGCGTTTGAGTTGTTTCCCGAGCTGAAAGACTCACGCTATCCCGCGCTGCCCGAAAATCTGAAATTCCTGCATGCGGAAGAAATTCTGGACATGTTCCCGGACTTGCCGCGTAAGCAGAGGGAAACGGAAGTCCTGATGAAATATCCCGCAATCTTCATCATCGGGATTGGCTGGCCACTAAAGGATGGCTATCCCCACGAGAACCGCGCCGCCGACTACGACGATTGGATCAGCGATACCGGCAATGAGAGCAGGAAAGACACGCATGGCCTCAACGGCGACATCCTGGTCTGGAATCATGTCACGAAACGGCGCCACGAACTCACGTCTATGGGAATCCGCGTCAATGCGGACACCCTGAAACGGCAACTGGAAATGTCAAACCTGCTCGACAACTTGAGATTTCCCTATCACCAGGGAATTGTCAAGAACGAGTTGCCCCTGTCGATTGGCGGCGGAATCGGTCAATCGCGAACGCTGATGCTACTGCTCAGGAAGGCGCACCTGGGCGAAGTGAGCGTGACGGTATGGCCGAAGGTGCTGAAGGAGATGTGCGCGAGGAAGAACATTTTTGTTCTCGAGTAGTCAGCGGAGTTGAATCGGAATGTCAGCTTCGGATTGAACTACTTCATCAGCCCGCGCTGAGCGATGCCGATGTTGTCGCGGGTGCTGTTCTTGACCATGTACATCATTTCGTCGGCCTGGCGAATGATGTCCTGGGGATTCTTGGCATCGTGCGGGTAGGTGGCTACGCCCATGCTGGCGCGAATGTTCAGATTTAGATTCTCTTCCTGGCAGAACGTGCTGGTGCGCAACGTGTCGCGCAAGCGCTTGGCTACGACGAGTGCGGCATCTTTGCCGGTCTGAGGGAGAAGCACCACAAATTCATCCCCGCCGTAGCGGAAGGCGTAATCGATCAAGCGTAACTGCGCTTTGATGAGGTAGCCGATCTCGGCCAGCAACTTGCTGCCGATCAGGTGGCCGTGTGTGTCATTGACCTGCTTGAAGTGATCCAGGTCGATGAAGATTACGGTGAATTCGTATCCAAATCGCGCCGACCGATAGACTTCAGTTTCCAGGATCTTGTGCAGGTGGCGAGCATTGAATAGCCCGGTGCAATCGTCGGTAATGGTTAGTTCCTGGATCTTCTCTACGGCGCGCGCATTGTCGATGGCGATGGCCGCATAATCACAAAGCGACTGCAGGAAAAAGACTTCCTGGTCGCTAAAGTTCTCCATGTTCACATTTACCAACTGAATGACACCGAGAACGCGATGCTTGGAGCGGAGCGGCACACAGATGATTGAACGGGTTTCCCACTTGGTGGTCTCGTCAATGCGCTTGGCAAAACGGGGGTCATTCATGACGTCAGGCACGACCAACTGCTCGCCGTGCTTGGCGACCCAACCCGCGATACCCTCTCCTACCTTTAATCGAACATTCCTCAGCGCCTCAGCGGCATCGCCCACAGCGATCGCGAAGTACAGCTCACTCTGGGTTTCGTCCACCATGAGCAGGGACCAGGTGTCAGGGCGGAAATACTCAGCCATCTTTTCCATGATGGTCTGCAGGATGGAATCCAGGTCGAGCGAGGAGGTCAGGGCCTTGGCCACATCGTGAAAAATGGTCAATTCCTGGTTTTGCCGGATTCGCGCGGCGTCCGTCGCCTCAGGCATGCCTAACGTCCCCATATGGGTAGGAATGCCCTGATTATATGGTGCGTGTGAAAATAGCAGCAATGAACCTTGGTAACCCGAACCCACGAAGCTACGTAGCAGGCACTCCATAGC
>Ga0070741_10011301_pt1 | contig 16535 bp, 17 predicted proteins | sample Coa_R1_4_FD_66440 | JGI IMG/M metagenome (GOLD analysis project Ga0070741, IMG submission 66440) | Surface soil microbial communities from Centralia Pennsylvania, which are recovering from an underground coalmine fire - Coalmine... | ecosystem: Environmental > Terrestrial > Soil > Unclassified ...
TCGCGATCCTGCTCGTGCTCGTCTACCCCCTCGCCCTGCTGCCGCTCGGCTTCTACCTGCCGGCCGAGCGGACACGGCTCCGGCGCCTGGTCCGCGCGCCGTCACACTGACGCCACGGCGCGGCTACGCCGGAACGCCGGGCGCACCCTCGCCGGACGGCGCCCGCGCGGGGGAGCGGGCGACGACGCGGTTGCCGAGGACGAGCACGTCCATGTGCGTCTTCTGGAACGTCTCGACCGCTTCGGCCGGCGTCGTCACGATCGGCTCGTTCTCGTTGAACGACGTGTTGAGCAGGATCGGGACGCCGGTCAGCCGCTCGAACTCCTTGATCAGCCGGTAGAAGCGCGGGTTGACACGCTCCTCGACCGTCTGCAGGCGCCCCGTGTCGTCGACGTGGTTGACGGCCGGGATCAGCTCGCGCTTGTCGGGCCTCGTCTCGTAGATCAGGACCATGAACGGCGACGTGTAGTCCTGCGCGAACCAGTCGCCTGTGGCCTCGGCGAGGATCGACGGCGCGAACGGCCGGAACGGCTCCCGGTGCTTGATCCGCGCGTTCAGAATGTCCTTCATGTCTTCGCGCCGCGGGTCGGCGAGGATCGAGCGGTTGCCGAGCGCGCGCGGGCCGAACTCCATCCGGCCCTGGAACCAGCCGACGACGTCGCCGGCCGCGATCCGCTCGGCCGTGTAGGCGAGGAGCGCGTCGTCGTCGAGCCGCGCCGACTCGAGCCCCGCGCCGGCGAGCGCCGAGGCCACCTCGTCGTCGTCGTAGCCGGGGCCGAAGTAAGCGTGGTCCATGACGAACCCGCGCGAGCCGCCGAGCTCCTGGTTCCAGACGTGGAAGGCGGCGCCGACGGCGGTGCCCGAGTCGCCGGCCGCGGGCTGCACGAACACCTCCTCGAACGGCGTCTCCGGACGGATCCTCCCGTTCGCGACGGCGTTCAGCGCGACGCCGCCCGCGAGGCAGATCCGCGGGATGCGCGTGCGCTCCCAGAGCCCCCGCACCAGGTGCAGGTAGAGCTCCTCGAGCAGCGCCTGCAGCGAGGCGGCGACGTCCTCGTGGAGCGCCGTCAGCTCCGTTCCCGGCTCGCGCGGGGGCCCGAGCAGCTCCACGAGCCGCTCGGAGTACAGCCGCCCGATCGTCGGCGTACCGGCGTCCCAGGTCATGTCCACGCCCTCCTTGTCGTGGACGAAGAAGTCGAGCCCGAGCGCGAACAGCTCGCCGTCCGGGAAGGCGACGGCGCGCAGCGCGTCCACGAAGCGTGGCGTCCCGTACGGCGCGAGCCCCATCACCTTGCCCTCGTCGCCGTACTTCGGGAAGCCGAGCCACTGCGTGAGCGCCGCGTAGAGGATCCCGAGCGAGTGCGGGAAGAGCACGCGCTCGAGCACGCGGACGGACGAGCCGCGACCGACGGCGAGCATCGTGCTCGCGAAGTCGCCGAACCCGTCGACCGAGAGGATCGCCGCGTCCTCGAAGGGCGAGACGAAGAACGCGCTCGCCACGTGCGCCTGGTGGTGCTCGACGTGGTGGAGCTGCGCCCGGACCGGCGCGCCGAGCGCGGCCTCGAGCTGGTCGTCGACGTCGTGGACGCGCGCCGCGTTCTGCGCGCGGGCGAGCAGGAACCGCGGGCTCGTCGGCCGCAGGAGCGTCCGCACGACCTTGTGCCCGATGTTCGCGCGCGGGTTCCGCCCGATCGCGACGTGGTCGAGGTCCGACGGCCGCAGCCCCGCCTCCTCCAGGCACCACGCCGCGGCCAGCGCGGGGAAGCCCGCCACGTGCTTCACGCGGTTGAACCGCTCCTCCTCGGCCGCCGCGACGAGCTCGCCGTCGACGACGAGCGCCGCCGCCGCGTCGCCGTGGTACGCGTTCAAACCGAGGATCGCCGTCACGGCGGCAAGTCTAGGCTCCTGGCAGGCGGATCGGCCCGCTTCGCGCGTACGCCCGCGCGAGCTCCCGGAAGAGCCCGCCGTCGTCGTCCGCGGACGTCGCGACGCGCGTGTTGCCGTCGATCGGCGGCGGGTTCGTGACGCCGTCGCCGCGCGCGTCGCAGGCGCACGTCGTCCCGTCGGCGCCGCCGCCGAACAGGAACCCGATCACGCCGGACCGGGCGTAGGCGGCGAGGTGGCGGCGCTGCAGGACCCACTGGACGCGGTTGTCCTGGAAGTGGCCCCAGGTGTCGTCCAGCGACCGCACGAGCGTGTTGCCGAGCGGCACCTGCCAGACGACGACGCGCTTGCCGGAGGCGTGGACGAACGTCTCGACGAAGCGCCGTGCCCGCTCGAAGTCGGCCGCGCGCCACCACGTTCCGTCGTCGCCGTTCACCTTCTGCTCGAACCCGGCGTCGCGGTCGGCCCAGTCGGTGAAGACGAGGTCGAAGTCGACGCCGAGCGAGCGGTAGAAGCGAGCGGCGCGCCGCGCGAGCGCGTCGACGTGCGCGGCCGGCGGCTTCGAGTACGTGATGTCCTCCTTCGTCCCCCACCCCGACAGGTGGTAGGCGAGGAGCACGTTCGGCGCGAGCCGGTCGCGCAGCCGGCGCACCTCCTGCGCGAGCGCGACGACGCCCGGCACGGTTCGCGCGTCGTCGCCGGTGGCCGCCTGCTCGGCGTAGCCCCAGAAGTCGGGCTCGACGTGGAGGACGACGGGCGAGCGGCCCGCCGCCCGGCGGAAGAAGAGCTCGAGGTCGGCGCGGTACAGCTCCATCAGCCGCGGGTCGCGGAGGTTCCGGAGGTCCGCCTCGGCCTCGCTCCCCTGCGGGTTCGACTGGAGGAGCATGTAGTACGAGAAGACCGGGATCAGCCCGGCGGCGCGCGACTCCGCGACGTAGCGGGAGACGAAGCTCCCGTCGGGGTCCCAGGTCTCCCAGCCCTTGCCGGTGCCGACGCCCCCGGCGAGGTACTGGTAGCGGAAGCCGAGGCCGAGGCCCCGGAGCCCCGCGGCGCCGCCGGGTGACGACGTCAGGCCGATGCGAAGCGTCGCCGGCCCCCCATGCGACAGCGGCGGCAGCGCCGGGGCGGCGACCGCGGCCGCGGCGGCGCCGCTCACGGCGAGCGCGGCTGCAAGCGCCCAGAGCGCGAGCGAGACCGCCGCCGACCACGGCGCGATCCGGCGCCGGTCCGAGGAGCGCGGGCGACGGCCGGCGCACGTGGCGCGCACCGGCGACGGCGCCGATCCGGGCGGCCTGCGGAGCGGTGTCCCCCGCTTCGGCGGAGCGGACACGCCCGAGGAACTCTCCCGGGAGGAGTGGTTCGACCGGCTCGAGCGCGACAAGCTCGCATCCTCTATCAGGACGAGACGGAGGAGGGCAAGGAGCGCCGGCTCGCGGCGCTCGCACGCACGGCCCAACAGCTCGAGGCGCGGGACGAGGGCCGCGAGCGGGCCCCTCGCCTCCGGCCGAACCTCGCCACCGCCCCCGGCGTGTCGATGTCGCGGAAGGCGGCCGTCCCCTGCGCGGTCGCAGCCGGCGAACCGGCCCCGGGCAGGGACGAAGCGTCACGCGAGCGGGGCGGCGGACGGCCGGCTACCGTGACGCGATGACCAGGAGGACGAGCACGGCTGCAGTCGCAGGGGTCGCGGCGGCCGCGTGCGCCTTCGCCGTCGCGATCACGGCACGGGGCGGCGCGGCCGCGCCGGCTGCGTGCGCGCCGCCGGCCGGCCTCGCGGAGCCGCTCGCAGCGCGGACAGCGCTCGCCGCGGCGTCGCCTCCGACGCGCCTGCTCGCGACGTTCGCCCAGCTCACCGACGCGCACGTGACCGACGAGGAGTCGCCGGCACGCCTCGAGCCGCTCGACCAGATCGGGCCTCCGTACACCTCCGCCTTCCGCCCGCAGGAGTCGCTGACGGGTCAGGTGCTCGCCGGCGCCGTGCGGGCGCTCGACCGCCTGCCGCTGCAGGCCGTCGTCGAGACCGGCGACCTCGTCGACAACGACCAGCGCAACGAGCTCGACGAGGCGCTCGCCGTCCTGCGCGGCGGCCGTGCCGACCCCTCCAGCGGCTCGCCGGCGTACGAGGGCGTCCAGGCCGCGACCGAGGCCGACCGCGCGTACTACCGGCCGGACCTCGACCAGCCGCTCCATCCGGGTCTGCTCGCGGCGGCGCAGCAGCCGTTCGAGTCACCCGGCCTCCGCGCGCGGTGGTACCCGGTGCTCGGCAACCACGACATCCTCGTCGAGGGGCTTCTGCCGCCGTCGGCCGCCACCGAGCGGATCGCCGTCGGCGACCGCAAGCTCGTCTCGCTCTCGGCGACGGCGCTCGCTCTCGCGCGCACCGCCCACTTCGACCCGTCGGCGATCGGCGCCGCGCTCGCCTCCGGGCTGCCCGGCCCGAGCGTGCGCGTGACGCCCGACCCGCAGCGCCGCGAGCTGACCTCCGCGCAGGCGATCGCGGCCCTGCGCACGGCGAGCGGGCTCCACGGCGGCGGCCGCTACCTCGACTACACCTTCGACCTCGGCCGCTCGCTGCGGGCGATCGTCCTCGACGTCGTCGACCGTGCCGGCGGCCAGGACGGGCACATCCACCCGGGGCAGGCGGCGTGGCTCGCGAAGGCGCTGCGCGCTGCGGGCTCCCGCCGTGTCCTCGTCTTCTCCCACATGCCGCTGCCGCAGGTCGGCGGCGGCGCGGCGCTGCTCGCGCTGCTCGACCGCGATCCGCGCGTGCTCGCGGCGATCGCCGGCCACACGCACCGCAACTCGATCGCGCCCCGGCGCTCGGCGGCCGGCGGCTACTGGCTGATCACGACCGCGTCGCTCGTGGACTACCCGCAGCAGGCGCGCGTCTTCCGCCTCTGCGCGACCCAGGCGGGAGGCGTCGTCCTGCAGACGTGGACGGTCTCGCCCGACCGCTCGGACCCCCTCGTCGCCACGTCGGAGCAGCTTGCGCTCCTCGACCGGGCGAAGGCGCGCTCGACGACGAGCGCAGGCAAGCCGGGCGACCGCGACGCGAGCCTCTACCGCTGAGCGGCGCGGGGAGGCGAAGGGCGGCGCGCGCCCGCCCTTCGCCGCGAGGCGAGGCGAGCCTCAGGATGCCCGTCCGAGCGCGTCCTTCGAGCTCGCCGGCCTCGTCCTCCCCTGCTGCGGCTCGCGCCACTCGCCGGCGCGCGCGGTGCGGAGCACCTCCCCTGCGCTCCCGTCGGCGCTGCTCCGCCATCCGCTTGCTCCTCTCCCCCGGCGACTGGGCGTGACTCCTACAAGACGGCGAGCAGGCCCGCGATCTTCCGGTTGGCGAGCGGACATCATCGGTGCGCGGGAACGGCAATAGTTCTGCCTGGATGAGCGATGCAGGCAGGGATCACGCCGGCGCCGGAACGGACGCCGGAGGCGCCGCCGCGAGCCATGCCGGCGCGCTCGCGGCCGGCGTCGTGCGCGCCCTGGCCCTCGCGGCGGCGGACGGGTGGGTGAACGGCCCCGGCGTCGCCGCGCAGGCCGCCTCGCTTCGCCGGCGGCTGACGAGGCTCGCGGTCGAGGATGCGGACGCCTACGCCGCGGCGCGGGCCGCGCGCGGGCGGGGCGACCACGCCCTCGGCGCCGCTCTCGACCGGGCGGCCGCGCTACCGCTCGAGATCGCGCGCACGGCAGCCGACGTCGTCTCCCTCGCCGCGGAGGTCGCGCTCCGGGGAGACCCGGGCCGCCGCGCCGACGCAGCCGCCGCGGCGCTGCTGGCCGACGCGGCGGCGCGGGTCGGCGCGCTCCTCGTCGAGGCGAACCTCGCGACCGCGCCCGGCGACGAGCGGCTGGCCCAGGCGCACGCAGCCTGCGAAGCCGCGGCGGCCGCGGCCAGCCGTGCCGTCGGTCACGAGAGCTCGGTCCGTCACGCGAGCGGCCCCGGGCCCGCCGCCGGAGCCAGCTGGTGACCGCGACCGACAGCGTCCTCGTCGACCGCTGCCGAAGCGGCGACGACGAGGCGTGGCGGCACCTCGTCGCGCGGTTCGACCGCTACGTCCACGCGATCGTCGTCCACGGGTATCGCCTGTACGGCCCAGACGCCGAGGATGTCTTCCAGGACGTCTTCCTGCGCGCGTACGAGCAGCTCGGCCGGCTGCGCGACGCGAGCGCGATCCGACCGTGGCTCGGTCAGCTCACGCGCCGCCGCTGCATCGACTACCTGCGCTCGCGGCAGCCGGAGCCGCTCGGCGAGCTGCCCGACCTCGCGGAGATCGACGCGCGGCTGGAGCGCATCGAGGAGGCGCTCGCCGTGCGCGACGCGCTCGGAGCCCTACCCGAGTTCTGCCAGGAGATCCTCGATCGCTTCTTCTGCCGCGGCGAGAGCTACGCCGAGATCTCCTCCGCGCTCGAGCTGCCGTCCGGCACGATCGCCAGCCGGATCTCCCGCTGCCTCGCGCGGCTCCGGCACGAGTACCACCGGCAGCCCACATGAGACGTCCTGCGCCGGCGCAGGAAGATCGACGCGCGCCCCGGCGTCTGGTTCGATGAGCCCGATGCGCGCCGAGACGGAGGAACAGCTGGCCGAGCTGCTCGAACTGCTGCCGCCTGCGCCCGAGGCCTGGGTCCGGGCCGCCCAGGAGCTGCCGCTCGTCCGCCGGCGCTTCGACGAGCTCGTCGGCCGCGCCCTCGCCGACCGGACGTTCCGGGAGCAGGTGACAGCCGACCTCGAGGCCGCGCTCCTGGCAGCGGGGATCGAGCCGGGCCGCGTGCTCGTCGACGAGCTGCGCGGGCGCCTCGCGAACGGCTGAGGCCCGCAGCCGCGCGCGTCTGTCAGGGCCCGCCGAAGGCGTAGCGCCGGAAGCGCCGCATCAGCGGCGTCGGCGTCGGGCCCGTCATCTCCACCTGCGTCAGGAGGACGCCGATCGTCGCGGTCGCCGGCGCGACGTGGAAGGTGGTGCCCGTGCCGCCGACCCAGCCGTAGCGGCCGTCGGCCGTGACCTCGCCGCCGTAGCCCCAGCCGGAGACCTCGAGGAAGAGCGCAGACTCCTCGCGCTGGGCCTGCGTCAGATGGTCGGTCGTCATCAGCCGCACCGCCTCGGCCGAGAGCAGGCCCGCGCCGTCCGCGAGCAGCATCCGACCGAACCGCCGCAGGTCGGCGAGCGTCGAGACGAGGCCGCCGGCGCCGGAGGGGAAGATCGGAAGCTCGCTGAGGAGGCTCCTGTCGACCGCCGCGACGCCGGCCCCGTGGAAGGGCGCGAGCCGGCCGAGCTCCGCCTCTGCGAGGTGGAAGCCGGTGTCGGTCATGCCGAGCGGCTCGAAGACGCGCTCGGCGAGGAGTTCCGGCAGCGGCCGTCCGGATGCGCGTGCGACCAGCACCCCCCTGCACGTCGGAGCAGGTGTTGTACAGCCACGCCTCGCCCGGCTGCCGGAGCATCGGCACCGATGCCAGCGTCGCGAGCCACTCGTCGGGCGTCTCGCGCGGCCCGAACACCGGCAGCCGCTCGAAGAGCTCGACGACCGCCGGCAGCGAGAAGTCGGACGGGAAGCCCCAGCCGGCGCGGAAGGTCAGGAGATCCTCGACGGTGATCGGCCGCGAGGCGGGCACGACGTCGTCGATCGGGCTCTCGGGCGTGCGCACGACCTGCGGCGAGGCCAGCTCGGGCAGCCACCGGGCGACGGGGTCGTCGAGCGCCACGCGCCCCTCGTCCACGAGCAGCATCACGGCCGCGGCCGTGATCGGCTTCGTGACCGAGGCGATCCGGAAGATCGACTCCGTGTCGACCTCGCCCGCGCTGGCGACCTCGACACCGCCGGCGCGCTCGACGAGCGCCGCGGCGCCGGGCGCCGTCCAGTCTGCCACGGCCGCGTCGAGCAGCTCCTGGAGCGACCTCATCGCAGGCGCCGCAGCCGGGCGAAAACCATCGGCGGGCACTACGCCACCACCCGGTAGACCTGGAACACCTCGGCGTACTCGCGGTTGACGTTGATGCCGTGCGTGCGCGAGACGTTCCAGATGTACTCGGGGTCGGCGTAGCGCCGGTGCTGCTGCGAGGCGTAACGCGCGAGCGCGGCGGCCTTCCGCTCGACGTGCCGGCGCTCGAGCGAGACGTAGCACTGGTAGGCGAAGTCGAAGTTGTTCCACGGGATCTCGTAGCCGAGGATCGTCGTCCGCTTGAACGCCCGCAGCCCCTCGGCCGCGATCACCTGGTGGTCCTGATGGATGTCGTGCAGGCTCGGCTGGAAGACCGCGTCGGGCTGCAGCTCGTCCCAGAGCGAGATCAGAAGCTCGAGGATGTCCTGGCGGCGATCGGGGAAGGTCCGTACCTCGAAGTCGTGCACGTCGAGGTTCTGCTCGGGGATCCCGAGCTCGGCGGTCGCCTCCCGCACCTCGCGCGCGAGCGTGTCCGGCGGGAAGCCGGGCGGCAGCGACTTCGTCGCGATCGAGAACGCCACGTAGCGGACGTCGGCTCCCTCCTCGACGAGGCGCGCCATCGTACCCCCGCAGCCGAACTCGCCGTCGTCCGTGTGCGGCGCGAGCACGAGCACCCGCTCCCACCGTCCGATCACGCGCGCACCGGCAGCCCCACGCGGCGCGATGTTAGTCCGACACGCCCGCGAGCCGGCCCTCGAGGCGGCGGGCCTGCCAGCGGCGGCGCTCGCGCAGGAGCAGCCCGGCGACCGTTGCCGCAGCGACGCCGAGCGCGACGGCGAGGTAGACGTTCGGGACGTTCAGGAGCTTGAGGCCGCTCACCGCGAGCACGTTCGCGAGAGTCAGCCGCAGCACGGCCTCCGGCAGCCGCACCGCGTAGTGGCTGCCGATCAGCACGCCCGGCACCGACCCGACCAGCAGCCACGCGACCGCGTGCATGTCGACGTTGCCGGCGACGACGTGGCCGAAGCCGGCCACGTAGAGGAGCCCGGCCGCGTGCAGGATGTCGGTGCCGACCACCTTGTGCGCCCGCAGCGGGAACACGAACAGCATCGTCAGCCCGAAGAAGGTGCCGCTGCCGACGGAGGTGAGCCCGACGACGAAGCCGCCGACGGCGCCGATCGCGACCGCGGCGAGCCGGTCCCGCCAGACCATGTCGAAGCGGTCGTCGTCGCCGATCACCCTCGCCCTCGTCAGGCTCTTCGCGACGAGACCGGCCGCGCCGAAGAGGAGCGCGCCGCCGAGGATCGAGCCCATCACCGACTCGGCGCCGTTGCCGTACACGTGCTTCAGGTGCGTCGCGACCGCGACCCCGATCAGCGACAGCGGCGCGCTGCCGAGGAACATCCACCCGGAGAGCTGCGCGTGCACCGTCCCGAGCCGCCGGTGGCGGATCGCGCCGACCGTCTTGAAGATCGCCCCGTGGAGGATGTCGGTGCCGACGGCCAGTGTCGGCTTGAAGCCGAAGACGATGACGAGGATCGGCGTCATCAGGGAGCCGCCGCCCATCCCGGTCATCCCGACGAGGCCGCCGATCAGGAGGCCGGTGAGGACGAGCTGCCAGGTCACTCGGGCACGTCCGCCGGCCCCCTACGCGCGCCGGTACGCCTCGATCAGCACCTGCGCGACCTCGGGGCGTGAGAACTCGACGGGCGGCATCTCGCCGTTGCCGAGCATCTGCCTGACCTTCGTCCCGGAGAGGAAGACGTGGCTCTCGGCCCCGTGCGGGCAGGTCTTCGCCGACGCCATCGCCCCGCACGTGCTGCACCAGAAGGTGTGCTCGAAGAACATCGGCTCGATGTCGAGCTCGTGCGGCTCGAACTCGTCGAAGATCAGCTGCGCGTCGTAGGTGCCGTAGTAGCTGCCGACGCCCGCGTGGTCGCGACCGACGATGAAGTGCGAGCAGCCGTAGTTCTTGCGGCAGATCGCGTGCCAGATCGCCTCGCGCGGCCCCGCGTAGCGCATCGCGGCCGGGAACGCGGCGACGACCACCCGGCTCGCCGGGTAGTAGCCCTCGACGAGCACGCGGTAGCACTCGACGCGCGTCGCCGCCGGCACGTCGTCCGACTTCGTGTCGCCGACGAGCGGGTGGATCAGGAGCCCGTCGACCGTCTCGAGCGCGACCTTCGTCAGGTACTCGTGCGCGCGGTGGATCGGGTTCCGCGTCTGGAAGCCGACGACGCGGCGCCAGCCGCGCTCCGAGAAGACGCGCCGCGTGTCGGCCGGGTCGAGCGCGAGCTGCAGGAACTGCGGGCGCAGCCGCTCGAACACGGTCACCTTGCCGGCGAGGTAGAGCGGCTTCTGGCCGTAGAGCCGCGCGACGCCCGGGTGCGCGTCCTCGGTCGTGCGGAACGCGAGCTCGGCCTCGCGCTCCTTGTCGTAGTCGTAGACCTCTTCGACGTCGAGCACGGCGACCTTGCGGCCGCTCTCGTCCGCGAGCGCGACGCGGTCCGAGAGCGGCGGCCCGTCGACCGCCAGACAGACCGGCAGCGACCAGGGCAGCCCGCTTCCGAGGCGCATCCGCTCGAGCACCGAGTCGTAGTCCGCCTGGCCCATGAAGCCCTCGAGCGGCGAGAGCGCGCCGCTCGCGATCATGTCCAGATCGGAGAGCTCGCGCGACGTCAGCGTGACCACCGCCAGCGACTCGAGGTCGTCAGGCGGCGGCCCGGTGCGGTCGACGAGCGTCCCGCCGTGGGGCGAGATCAGGTGGTCGGTCGCGACCGCGCTCACGCTGCCACCGCCGACGGCACGAGCCCGAGCTCCTCGAGCTTGGCGAGCACGACCTGCGCGGACTCCTCGGGCGTCCGCCCTTCGGTCTCGACGACGACCTCGGGGCTCTCCGGCGCCTCGTAGGGGTCGTCGACGCCGGTGAAGCCCTTGATCTCGCCGGCGAGCGCCTTGGCGTAGAGCCCGTTCACGTCGCGGCGGGCGCACTCCTCGAGCGATGTCGCGACGTGGACCTCGACGAAGGCGCCGAACTCCTCGACCATCGCCCGCGCGCGCGCCCGCGTCTCGCGGTACGGCGAGATCGCGGCCGCGATCACCGCGCCGCCGTGGCGCGTGATCCGCGAGGCGACCCAGCCGATCCGCTCGATGTTCGTGTCGCGGTCCTCCTTCGAGAAGCCGAGGCCCTTCGAGAGGTGCGTTCGCACCGTGTCGCCGTCGAGGTACTCGACGATCAGGCCCCGCCGGTCGAGCTCCGGCCCGACGACGTGCGCGATCGTCGACTTCCCGGAGCCCGAGAGCCCCGTCAGCCAGAGGGTGAAGCCGCCCTCGCGCCTGCGGTCGGACTCCGGGTGGTCGTGCGCATGGATGTGCTCCGTCACGCGTTCCTTTCGATCGGGGTGTTCAGGTGGATCCCGCACTCGAGCTTGTCGGAGCCCGCCCAGCGGCCGGCCCGCTCCTCCTCGTCCGGCGTGATCGGCCGGGTGCACGGGATACAGCCGATCGAGCGGTAGCCGACCTCGTGCAGCGGGTTCAGCGGGATCTCGTTGACCGCGACGTAGGCGCCGACCCGCTTCTCGTCCCAGTCGGCGAGCGGGTGCACCTTCCAGACGCCGTAGCGCTCCGACCACTCGAGCTTCGGGGTGCCGGCCCGCGTCGGCGACTGGTCGCGCCGGATGCCCGAGATCCACGCGTCGTAGGGACGCAGGGCCTCGATCAGCGGCTCGACCTTCCGGATGTGGCAGCACCGGTCCGGATCGCGCTCCCACAGGTTCGGCCCCTCGCGCCGGTGCTGCTCGGCGACCGTGATCACGTGCGGCCGGATCAGCGTCAGCCCGTAGCGCTCCACGAGCGCGTCGCGGGTGTCGTAGGTCTCCTTGAAGAAGAGCTGCGTGTCGAGCTCGATCACGTCGATGTCGAGGCCGAGCTCCGAGACCATGTGCACGAGCACGGACGACTGCCGCTGCCAGGAGCAGGTCAGGCAGAGCCGGTCGCCGAACTCCGCGTGCGCCCAGACGATCAGCTCCTCGGCCGACATCGCCTCGCAGTCGACGCCGGAGATCGCGGGAGTCGCCATCGCTCAGCGGGCCGTCTCGAGGACGGGGGCGCCGGTCGCGCCGGCGGTCGCGCCGCCGGGCTCGCTGCCGACCGGCTCGCTCGCGAGCACCTCGCGCAGCGTGTCCGCGCGCAGCCCGAGCCGGAGCGTCTCGAGCGGGATCACCTCCTCCGGCGGGATGTTGCCGAGGTTGACGTTCGGTCCGAGGTGCTTGACGAACCACGCCTGGCTCGCCTTCACCGGCGCCTCGAAGATCAGGTCGGCGGCCGGGATCTCGTGGACGATCTCGTCGACGAGGCCCGTCCGCATCTCGCCCGTCGGCCGGTAGATGCCGGCGGTCCCGCCCTCGCGGCCCTCCGTTATCACCTTCCAGGCGCCCGCGGCCAGCTCCTCCCTGATCCAGCCGACCCACTGGTAGGGGGCGAAGACGGCCTCGGCGTCCTTCGAGCCGACCTCCGAGAGCACCACGAAGTCGCGCGCGAACTCCTCGATCAGCTCGAGCTTGCGCTCGCGGGGGATCTCGAGCGTCCCGTCCGAGATCTCGACGTGCGAGAAGCGGTGATCCGAGAGCCACGACTTGAAGCGGTCGAGCCGCCCGCGAGCGTAGACCGCCTCGAACAGCGTGCCGCCGCAGACGACGGGCGTCTGGAGCGACCGGTAGAGCGCGATCTTCTTCTCGAGGTTGTTCGTGACGTAGCTCGTGCCCCAGCCGAGCTTGACGATGTCCACGAACTGCCCGGCCGTGTCGAACAGGCCCTCGATGTCGCGCAGGTTGAGGCCCTTGTCGATGACGTGGGTGAGCCCCTCGCTGCGCGGCTTGCCCGGGCGCGCCGGCAGGTCGAGGAAGCCGTCTTCAATGATCATTGTTCACTTGGCCCTTTCTGCCGCGGCTCTCCCGGCGCGCCGGCCGAAGACGGCGCACTCGAGCAGGCTGTTGCCCATCATCCGGTTGCGGCCGTGCGTGCCGCCTGCGATCTCGCCGCAGGCGAAGAGGCCGGCGAGCGTCGTCTCGCCGTGCTCGTCGATCACGAGACCGCCGTTCTGGTAGTGCAGGACGGGGTACGTCAGCAGCTTCTCGGACAGTGGGTCGATGCCGGCGCCGCGGAACCGGCGCAGCATGTACGGCATCGAGATCTCAGCGTCCTCCTGCGGGATCCTCGTCGTGTCGAGCCAGACGGCAGGCCTGCCGTCCGGCGTCTCGACGCCCTTGCCCTTCGCGACCTCGTCGAAGATCGCCTGCGAGACGGCGTCGCGCGGGCCGAGCGAGTCGGTGAACTCCTCGCCGTCCGCGTTCAGGAGCACGGCGCCGTACGCACGCGTCGTCTCCGGGATCGAGTAGCCCTGCATCGTCCCGGGCCACGCGCCGCCGTTCGGGTGGTACTGGAGCGCGTCGAGGTCGCGCGCCTCCGCGCCCGCGTCGAGGGCGATGCGCGTCACCTCGCCGGTCGCGCCCGGATGGTTCGTCGTGAGCTCGCCCCGCTCCTCCGCCTCGCGGTAGCAGCGCCCGCCGGCGGCGAGGACGACGGTCGTCGCCTCGAGCTCGTGCTCGCCGCACCGCGCGTGCCAGCCTTCACGGAGCTCGTGGAGCGGCGCGTTCGGGAAGACGGTGATGCCCGAGCCCTCGACCGCCTCGCGGAGCGCCTTCGTGATCGCGTGGCCGGTGCGGTCGCCGACCTGCAGCAGCCGCTTCGCCGACGCGCCGCCGCAGCGCGCGAGGCGGTAGCCGCCGTTCTCCTTCGTGAACGCGACGCCGAGCTCCTCGAGCCAGTGGATCGCCGAGGGAGCTTCGCTCGTCAGCACGGTCACGAGCTCCATGTCCGCCGTCTCGTGGCTCGAGCGCCACACGTCCTGGGCGTGCAGCTCGGGCGAGTCGTCGGCGCCGAAGGCGGCCTGGATCCCGCCCTGCGCCTTCGCCGAGTTGCACGACTGAATCGACCCTTTCGTCGCGAGCGCGACGCGCGCGCCGGCACGGTCGGCGGAGACGGCGGCGGCGAGCCCGGAGGCGCCGCTGCCGATCACGAGCACGTCGAAAGCCGCGTCGGAGCGCATCGGCGTCCGATTCTAGCTAATCGCAGCGATAGGTCGTGCTTATACATGTCCGCACAAGACATCTTGCGTTCTCTGATCTGGCAACGCTACGGTGCGGCTGCCGTTACCGGGGGAGTGGCAACGGAAGGAGGGCAAGGTGTTCGGGAAGCGAGCGTGCGCCGTCGTCGGGGCGATCGCCGCCCTGGCGGCTGCCGGTGGGGCGCCGGCCGCCTGGGCCGGCAACCCGCACAACCAGACGCAGCCGTCGCCGTCGCTGAGCTCGATCGTGAGCGGGCCGACGGTGGTGAAGCAAGCCGGAGGGCAACCGTCCGGGGGCGGCGTCGGCGCAGGAGCGATCGCGGCGGGCACGGCCGGTACCTCGGCGAGCGCGGGCGGGTGCGGCGTCTGCCTCACGCAGTGCTGGGACCTGACGTCGCGCTCGGGGCCGAGCGACTGGAGCGGCTCGGTCTTCATCTACCAGCACCTGCACTGGTGCGGCAACGGCTACGTCGTCTCGTACGCGACGGTGTGGCAGTCGTACTCGCAGTCGGGCGCGTACCGGCTCGACAGCACCTACGGACCGTGGTGGAGCGGCGGATGTATCGGCTGCTACACGCTCCGAGCGAGCGGCTACATCCTGTGGAACTGGTCGCCGCCGCTCGTCTCGCTCCCGTCCTCGGGGACGAGCCACCTCGACTCGACGATGTACGCCTACGGGATCGTGACGCTCTGAAACGAGTCGCCCAGACCGCACTCGGCATCCTGCTCGCGATCGCCGTGCTCTTCGTGCTCACGATCGTCGTGCACCAGATCCGCGCGCATTAGGCGCGGGAACCTGCGGGGCCTGGCCCCGCTGTCGGATCGCCTGTCAATACACCGAAGCGAGCAGTTCGAGTATCTCGGCCGGCGTGGCAGGCCGCGGGTTCGCCTGGTTGCCGTTGCGACCCGCGGCCGCGTCGGCGAGCTCCGGCAGGTCCTCGCGCGGGACGCCGAGCTCGTGCAGCCGTGTCGGACCGCCGAGCGCTGCGAGCCGCTCGACGTCCGGCACGATCGCCGAGAACCGCTGCACGGCGTCGGGCGCCCACTGCGCGTTCCAGCGGAGCGCCGCCGGCAGGCAGATGCCGTTGAGCGTTCCGTGCGGCAGGCCGTAGCGGCCGCCGATCGCCTGCGCCATCGCATGGCCGAGCGCGAGCCCGGACCCGCCGAGCGCGGCACCGGCGTGGCACGCGCCGCGGAGGAGCTGCGTGCGCGCTTCGCGATCGTGCGGCGCCTCGACGACGCGCGGCAGCCATTCGGCGATGAGCTGCGCGCCTTCGAGCGCATGCGCGTCCGCGTCGTCGTTTCGGCCGCGGACGTAGAGCGCCTCGGCGCAGTGTGCGAGCGCGTTCATCGCCGTCCCGACGGTCGTCTCGCGCGGCAGGTCGAGCGTCAGCTCGACGTCGTAGACGATCGCCTCCGGACGCGCGCCGCCGCCGCCGCCGCGCATCTTCCGCTCGGGGTCGCGCACGCCGTAATACGTCGTCCACTCCGCTCCTGCGTACGTCGTCGGCACCGAGACGAGCGGCGTCTCGCTCGCAGCGGAGATCGCCTTGCCGAGGTCGATCGCGCTGCCGCCGCCGACCGCGACGACGCCGTCACCCACCTCCGCGACCGCGTCGTCGATCCGATGCGAGGGCACCTCGCTCCAGCGGCCGATCGCGTCGATGCGGACGTTCCAACGCGGGCTCGCGACGAGCAGCGGCCGCCGCACGCCGACCTCCTCCAGCACCGGCTGCAGCTCGTCGAGGCCCCAGCGGACGATCATGCGAGCCGTTTTCGCGCGAACTCGACGAACGCCTGCGCAACGCGCGTCTCGGCGCGGCCGGCTGCACGCACGAGCGAGATCTCGCGCGCCGGCTCGAGACCCTCGACGCCGGCGACCGCGATCGTGCCCGCGGCGACGTCGGCGTCGATCGCCGAGCGCGAGATGAACGTCACGCCGTAGCCGTGGAGCACCGCGCTCCGCGCCGACTCCTGCAAGCCGAGCTCGAGCCGCACGTCGAGGTCGCGCAGGCGCACGCCCGCCTCGCGGAGCTCGTCCTCGATCACCTGCCGGACGCCTGCCCCCTCCTGCATCAGGATGAGCGGCTCCTCCTTCAGCTCGTCGAGCGACACGCTGCGACCGGCGAAGCGATGGTCGCGCGGCACCGCGAGCACCACCTCGTCACGGAAGAAGGGCTCGAACGTGACGCCGCGGTGCCTGCGCACGGCGCCGACGACGCCGAGCTCGACTTCCCGACGGGCGACCTGCTCGATCACCCGCTGCGTGTCCGAGACCGAGAGCGCCACCTCGACCGCCGGATGCGCCTGCTGGAACTCCGCGAGCGCGATCGGGATCACGGTGCCGCCCGGGCCGGTCGAGGCGCCGAGCTCGAGGCGGCCCGTCAGCTCGCCCTCCGCCTCCTCGCCGAGCTCCGCGAGCAGCTGCTCCTCGAGCGCGAGCAGCCGCTGCGCGCTCCGGTAGAGCCGCCGGCCGGCTTCGGTCGGCTCGACGCGGCGGCCCGAGCGATCGACGAGCTGGACGCCGAGCCGCTTCTCGAGCGAGCGGATCTGCAGGCTCACCGCCGGCTGCGTGACGCCGAGCTGATCCGCGGCCTGCGAGAAGCTGCGGCGCTCGACGACGGCGCAGAACGCTGCGAGCTGACGCGTATCCATAAGCGATCA